>Ga0074045_10001088_pt1 | contig 26311 bp, 28 predicted proteins | sample BogForMeECP23OM2_FD_94442 | JGI IMG/M metagenome (GOLD analysis project Ga0074045, IMG submission 94442) | Bog forest soil microbial communities from Calvert Island, British Columbia, Canada - Bog Forest MetaG ECP23OM2 | ecosystem: Environmental > Terrestrial > Soil > Wetlands ...
CCAAAGCGCCCGGTGTTGCGACGATCTGGCCGAGTTCGAAAGCAGCTTGTTTGCTGAGTTGTTGCATTGGAAAAACTCCTTTCGTTGGTTTCGTTTTTTGCTTGTTAGAGGCACCGCAGAGAGCGGTGCATTAAAAGCAAATGCCCTTCCTGGCGGGGCGAGGCGCCTGGCCGTCCGCGCTGTCAAGGGCGCGCAGTTTGCGTTTATCGGAGCGAAGCGGGAGACCCTTGACAGAAGTAGCGGGCGGTCCAGGCGCAGGTTTTGAGCAGGAAGGGCGGTTGACGGTAAAGAGGTCCTTAGGCTTGCTTGTATCGAAGGGTTTGAATTACTGATACGCTTTCAACGGGCGTGACCCGTAAATGACTTCCGCAGTGCGCGTTCTCTACACTTCAACCGAGGTTCGGTCAGCGATCATCGACCTCTTTCGCGACAGTCGCAATGAGCGTGTCGCGATTTCTGCCTTTGTGGGAAATGGAGCCGAGGCGTACCTGCCTTCACCGAAGGGAATACATCTCATTTGTTCTCCGACGCCGGGAGCCACGAATCCAGATGCCCTCAGGTTATTGATGAGCAAGGGCGTCAGAGTAGAATTCGTGGATTCTCTTCATATGAAAGTCTACTGGGCCAAAGGGCGAGGCGCCGTAATCACATCTGCAAATCTGTCTACGAATGCGATGGGCAGCGGTGGGTTGAGAGAAGCTGGAGTATGCCTAGGTCCAAATGAGCTAGATATTAAGCGAGTCCTGAGGGGGCTCGAGCGAAGGCCGGCAAGACCCGAACTTCGTCAACTCGATCGCGCACACGATGAGTTCCATATACGCAATGGTTGGAAGGGTGTAAAACGCCCAAGGCGAAGCTATGTGGAATGGTACAAATCTTCGGGCCGCAAGCGATGGAAAATCTTCTTCTACTCGAAAGTAGACTACGACCTATCCCGGAAGGCTACTGAAGACATTCGGGACGAATTTAACAAGAAGCCACATGACTGGATCTGGAGTCGACTTCCAAGAGTGCAACAAAATGACTGGGTTCTTTGTGGGTTTACTCTGGGGGGGAGGCTTCGGAGACTTTATTGGTTATTTGCTGAAAGAGTGGTTCCTGTCCCAAAATCCGATGAGAATTACGATCGTGAGTATCCATACGAGGTGATTCAAATTCATGGGGCGAAGCACCGCCCGCCACCGCCGTTTTCCATCGATAAGCGGCTCGTCAACTCACTAAGGCAAGTTCTTCGCGACAGGATAATTCGCGAGTATGCCACACCTTGCGAGCTACACGCCAGGGAGCTGCGGGGCATCTGTCGGCTTGTTCGTTGAGAGATGCGACACCAACGGACTGTGGCGAATAAAAAGCGAATTTGGTAGAATTGCCACGTACTTACGGATGGGGCTGGGCCAGGGTGGTAGCCTGTACGGGTTTTGTGATCCGTGCAATGGTCAGAACACAGCGAATTACGAAGATTATCGTTGCCGACTTTTCGCCGAACGGCCCTCAAAAGGCTGAGTGATGCGTACTCGCGGCTTGCAACGCATATACCGAGGTCTGCACAATGAACACAGATGTCGCCGGACGAGTCAGGAATGTTCAACTGCCGACAAGCAAACCCCTCCTTCCGCTGTTCGAGGCGATCATCAACTCGGTCCAGGCAATCGAAGATGCGCACGTGAAGGATGGGCGAATCGAAATCGAAGTCTTGCGAGATGCGCAAAACCTCTTCGCAGAAGCAGATCGTTCGCATGCCGAGATTACGGGCTTCGTGGTAAAAGACAACGGCATTGGCTTTGACGACCTGAATTTTGAAGCCTTCACAACGTCCGACACCACGTACAAGGCCAGCCGAGGTGGTAAAGGTATCGGCCGTTTCATGTGGCTGGCTGCGTTTGAACACGTTGACGTAGAAAGCATCTTCCGAGCCAATGGGAAAACGAAGTGTCGCCGCTTCACTTTCTGTATGCGCGGCACAGGTATCGAGAATACGACGTGTGTTGAGATTGGAAGTGAAGAGCCCACAACAATCGTCCGGCTGATGGGATTTAATGACAAATACCAAGCGCAATGTCCGAAACGGCTAGAAACAATTGCAGCGTTCATCGTTGAAGAGTTTCTGGAGTACTTCATCGGACCGACTCCGCCTGTCATCAACCTAAGGGATGGTCCGACTGGAGAAACCATCTCACTCGATGATTTTTTCGAAGAGGAGATGGCCTCGAAGATCAACACACAGAAATTCCCGATCAAAGGCAAACGCTTTGAGATCCTACATGTACGACTATATTCAACCCATATCAGCGAGCACCGTTTTTACCTCTGCGCTCATGGGCGGGCCGTGGTGTCGGAAAAACTTGTGGGGCGAATACCCAATTTGGTCCGCCACTTAAAAGATGACAATTCTGCGGAGTTCGTCTATGCGGCTTACGTGAATTCTGCAATTCTTGATGGAGCAGTGAATTCTGACCGGACGGCATTCAACATTCCCGAAGATGGGAGTGAGTTGCCACTCTTGGAGATGACGCTTTCAGATATCCGCGAAGGCGTATTCGAAGCATGTAAATCGTTCCTCACACCGTATACTGCGCCGGTTGCGGAAAAAAAACGTGTCCGGATCGAGGAGTACATACAGAGAGACGGTGCGATGTACCGCCCGATACTTGGACGACTCGGCGATACGATTGCGGAGATCAATCCAGAGGCAACCGATGACGAGATCGACCGGCGTCTCTACGATGGATACCACGAATTGCAGGTAAGGTTACGCGATGAGGGACAAAAGCTATTGGAAACACCAGTGCCAAATGATACCGAATTAGAGCAGTTTGAAGAGCGTTTAGATAGATATTTTGAGGAAATATCCGAAGTGAACCGGGCTGACCTAGCGCGCTACGTCTGTCACCGCAAAGCAATCATAGATTTTCTGCAAAAACAGCTGACGTTACAAGACGATGGAAAATACCGTCGAGAGGAGAGAATCCACAGTATCATTTTTCCGCGAGGAAAGACGTCAGATGAAGTCCCATTTGAGGACCACAACCTATGGCTAGTCGATGAAAAGCTGGTCTTTCACTTGTTCCTTAGTTCGGACAAGCCTATCAAGCAGCTTCCGATCCTGGAGAATACAAGCAAGAAAGAGCCGGATATCGTCGTGTTCGACAGAGCCTTTGCATTCTCGGAAGCTCGAGACGTTCCTTTTTCCTCAATCACAATAATCGAATTTAAGAAACCACAGCGAAATGACTACTCAGAGAAAGAGAATCCATTCACACAAGTCGCAAAATACATTGATGACATAAGAGCGGGTAAGGCAACCACGACGTCCGGGCGTCCAATTCCAATCCCCCCAAATCTTCCCTTTTATTGCTATGTCGTTTGTGACATCACACCAACTCTCAGGGAATGGGCGCGGCTGTTTGAGCTGCAGGAAACTCCGGATTGCTTAGGATTCTTCGGTTACAAGCGGTCATATAACGCCTATTTCGAGATAATCTCCTATTCGAAATTGGTTGCCGATGCGGAGAAGAGAAACAAAATCTTTTTCCAGAAGCTGGGCCTTCCTAGAACTATTCCTTGAGAATGCCACCTTCATGCATCTCAGCATAGTACTTGGAGTGAAACCAAAGGCCCGCAACGAGCGATAGGGCAACCCAGATTTCGCGTAGATCGTCGCAAGTGGCGGTGTTACCCAACGATCTCAATCAAGAGCGAACCACTAATGGGCCGTGTGCAGCGCTGTACAGTTCGCTTTGTGAATAGCTTTGGCGTCGAGCGTTCGACTGAGGTGGAAGCCTCATCTCTGTTCGAGGCGGCTTGTCGCGGGTGGGCCAAATTCAAGTCGTCCGTTGAGACCTTTGACGAATCCTATCGAACTGAGCAATTCATCATTGAACTGCATGAGGCTCCGAAAATCTATAAGGTGAACTTAGAGAATCTGCTTCGTTGGATAGGCGACAGAGGGCGAGGCCGAGCCGACTCACTCCGCAGAAAACGGCTGCGACAACTGCTGGATGCCAGTCTTTCGCAATAGCCTGACCCACCTACGCACCATTCCTACAGGCCGAAAAGATACAGAAGGCACCGCAATTATTTTCAACCACTCGGTTTTCATTCGGAGTTACAGTATTGGTGTTGGCTCGAAGTTTTTGCAGGGGAGGCAACGTCAAAGTGATAATCGGAGATCGCTTGCGTGAAATGCGTGAGGCAAAGAAGCTTTCGCAGGGGGACATTGAGAAGCGGACCGGCCTGCTTCGATGCTACATTTCTCGCGTCGAAAACGGACATACGGTGCCGGCCATCGAAACGCTGGAGAAGCTAGCGCGGGCGTTGGAAGTCCCGCTTTATCAGCTTTTCTACGACGGCGAGGAGCCGCCCAAGCTGCCGAATCTTCTTAAACGGAAGTCCTCTAACGACATTGCCTGGGGAAGTGCTGGGAAAGATGCCCGCTTTCTCAGCAAGCTTCGCGGCCTACTGACCAAAACTGAAGAAGGAGATCGCAAGCTTCTTCTGCTCATAGCCCAGAAAATGGCCCTTCCAAGGAGGAGCCGAGCAGCGGCGAGCAACTAATTCCGGGAAATGGGGTTTAATAACGATGGCTCTGGGGGAGTCCCGGCAGACAAGGGCCGATGCCCCGGGGTAAAGAGGAAGGATTTATAGCCACACCGAAGTGGGGCTGCAGGGGGTGACCAAATGGAGCTGCGCTGCCCGAAGTGCAACAGCACCGATCTCAAGAAAGTCTCGTTGGCGTACGAGGAGGGGCTTTACCGCACTGACGCACGTACTCGCCTGAGTGCTGCTTTGGTCGGGGGTAACGGGCCGGATCTCGTAGTAGGCCGTGCGACCACCCATGCAACCCACCAATCTGCCCTTTCGAAGCAGTTGAGCCCTCCGGCAAAGTGGTCCTATTTGAAGGTCGGCTCTTGGTCTGTCCTTGCGTTCCTCAGTGTCGGCTGGCTAGTCTTCTACGCCAACACAGTGACGACCAACGCTACGACTGTCTCCTCTCCTCCGTTGATTGTGTTCGCTTTGATCGGCGGCGCCGTCTTTGTTCTGCTGCTGTTGCTTGCCTGGAGGCACAACCACTCGGTCTATGCGAAGCGGTTCGATGAGTGGGACCGGTCTTTCTTGTGTCAGCGGTGCGGCGCAGTTTCCCGACAGGATATTGTCGGTAGTTAGATTCCTGTGATTCCTGATTCCCGAGGGGGATGCACGGGCTAATCAAGCGGCCCAATCCTTACAAAGAAACTCGGCTTGCTGCAAGACGGTTTGGGTTGCCTTCTCTTGTTTATCCGGAGGGTATCCATACTTTCGCAGGATACGCTTGACCATCGCACGCAGCTTGGCTCGAACACTCTCCTTCACAGTCCAGTCAATCGATGTGTTCCTTCGAACAGTATCCAAAAGCTCCAACGCAATCTTCTTCAAGGTCTCGTCGCCCAAGACTTGAACTGCGCTATCGTTAGTTTCCAAGGCATCATAGAAAGCTAGTTCTTCGTCGCTCAAGCCCAATTTCTCGCCACGCTCGTGAGCTTGCCGCATGTCCTTCGCGAGATCGATCAGTTCCTGAATTACCTGCGCGGCCTGTAGAGACCGGTTTTGGTACTTGCGGATCGATTCTTCGAGCATTTCTGAGAACTGCCGAGATTGCACCAAATTCTTTCTGGCGCGACCTTTAATTTCGTCGCTCAAGAGCTTTCGTAGGGTTTCAATTGCCAGATTCTTGTGAGGCAGGTCTTTCACTTCTGAAAGAAATTCGTCGGACAAGATGGAGATATCCGGCTTCTTGAGGCCGGCCGCCGAGAATATGTCGATGACCTCTTCAGTGGCAACGGCCTTTGAGACGATCTGGCGGATCGCCGTATCCAAATCTTCAGAGCTCTTGCCTCCGGTGACGGCGGTCTTTGCCAAGCCCACCCGGACCGCTTGGAAAAAGCCCACATCGTCGCGGATGCCAATCGCTCGTTCATTAGGAACGGACAGTGCAAACGCTTTTGAGAGTTTGGAAACGGTATCCATGAAGCGCTTTCTACCGTCTTGCTGTTGTAGAACATGCTCTGCGGCGGCTGGCACTGCCGCAGTGCGCTCCCTAGGACTCCCAGTTTTATACTTGGAGTAATCGAATCCGTGCATCATTCCAGCGCAGACTTCATATAGCTCCACCATCTTCGCGACGGCCTTTTCCTGGGCCTCCACCGGATCGCCTTGTCCGCCGCTTTCTGTGTAGTCTTTGACAGCCTTCTGTAATTGCGTCGCCAAGCCGAGATAGTCCACTATCAGTCCTCCCGGTTTGTCCTTGAATACGCGGTTCACCCTGGCGATTGCCTGCATTAGGCCGTGACCTTGCATCGGCTTGTCGACATACATTGTGTGTAAGCACGGCACGTCGAATCCTGTCAGCCACATATCCCGCACGATCACAATTTTGAATGGGGCGTCTGAATCCTTAAACCGCTGTGCTAAGTCTTCCCGGCGAGCCTTATTGCGGATGTGCGGCTGCCATTCAACGGGATCGGAAGCCGAGCCGGTCATCACGATCTTGATCGCTCCTTTAGCGTCATCCTCATCGTGCCACTCGGGGCGTAGTTTCACGAGGGCCTTGTACAAGTCCACGCAAATCCTGCGGCTCATGCAGACGATCATGGCTTTGCCGTCCATCGCCTCAAGCCGCTTGTCAAAGTGGTCTACAATGTCGTGAGCAATTAATCCGAGGCGCTTTTCTGTCCCGACCATGGCCTCCATGCGGGACCACTTGCTCATCAAGTTGCGCTTGACGGTTTCTTCTTCGCCCTCGGTGACTTCTTCGAATTCTGGGTCGATCTTGGGTCGTTCTTCTTCTTCGAGTTCAAGCTTCGCTAACCGGCCCTCATAGAAGATTCGAACCGTGGCCCCGTCTTCGACTGCTCTCTGGATGTCGTAAACGTCTATGTAATCGCCAAACACCGCTGGTGTGCTGCGGTCACCCGATTCGATAGGCGTTGCTGTGAATCCGATGAAGGAAGCGTGTGGAAGCGCACTACGCATATGTCGCGCAAAGCCTTCGATGAAGCCATACTGGCTGCGATGCGCTTCGTCCGCGATGACCACGATGTTTCGCCGATCCGACACTGGCGGCACCGTGTGGCCTTTGGCCTCAGGGAGGAATTTCTGAATCGTCGTGAAAATCACGCCTCCGCCTGAACACCGCAAAAGCTCCTGTAGATGCTCGCGGCTTTCCGCCTGCTCTGGGGTTTGACGGAGCAGGTCCTTGCAGGCAGAAAACGTGCCAAAGAGTTGGTCGTCCAGGTCATTACGATCCGTGAGGACCACCAAGGTTGGGTTGGACATCGCTGGGTGCTGGATGATCTTTCCTGCGTAGAAAGCCATCGTCAGACTCTTGCCACTTCCCTGTGTATGCCAAACGACACCGACACGCCGGTCGCCCTCGGTCGAAGCAGCGTCGAGCGTGCATTCGACAGCTTTGTTTACGGCATGGAATTGGTGATAACCGCCGATTTTTTTCTCAGTTTTCTTGCTACTGGTGTCGAAAACGGCGAAGTTGCGGACCAGGTCGAGGAGCCGTTGCTTCTGGAAGACGCCGCGAAGCAACACTTCCATCTCCAGGGAACCCTTCGCGGCAATCTTGTCGCCCTCAATCGTGCGCCAGGGCATGAATCGCTCCCAACCCGCAGTGAGCGTGCCTAGGCGTGCTTCGATGCCGTCAGAAATCACAAGCAATTCGTTGTAGACGAAGAGAGTGGGGATGTCATTCCTATAGGTCTGAAATTGATTGTATGCATCACGGATTGTTGCGTTCTCGTCAGCGAGATTCTTCAATTCAATAACCACGAGGGGCAGACCGTTCACGAAGAGGATGATGTCGGGACGACGATTCCTCCGGTTCTCCTCAATCGTGAACTGGTTGACGGCAGTCCAATCGTTGTTGTCGGGGGCCTTGAAATCGAAAAGGCTCAGTGTGTCATGGACAATTCGCTCTTTCTTTCGATATTCGACCGGTACGCCATCGGTGAGAAAGTGATGGAAACGACGGTTGTTTTCGACCTGGCTCGGACTCTCAGTGCGCAGCAGTTTGCGAACAGCATCCTCGATGGCCTCTGGAGGGATGTGAGAATTGATTCGTACCAGTGCTTCACGCAGTCGTTTTGGAAGGACAACTTCGCCATAGCTGCTGCGCTCGGCAAAAAGCTCACCCGGTGCGATGTCTGGGCCATGAAGAATGGCATAGCCAAGACTGTCGAAGATTTCCAGTGCTGCCTCTTCGACCGTGGACTCAACCATTCCTGAATTCGTCATTTATCTGATCCTGGCCACGTCATGCGAACCCTGTCTGCATCCTGCTCAATTTTCCAGGTGCCCTTCTTGGCGCCGATGACTTGTAATCGCTGAACACGCTCCTGAACATCCCAGCGGTACTGTTCTTGGATTGTTTTGATGGAATGCCACTGACCATCCAGAAGGATGTTAAACAGCTTCCCGCGTTTACCAGTCTCATTGAATGGGTTTTGAGGACGACCGTCAGCTTCAGGTGCAGGCTTCGGCCCAATCCAAATTGTCGATGCACGCTGCGCTAGCTCTTCGCCGCGGTTCTCGATCTCTTCGGGTCCCCACTTCGTGCAGGACGTGATCATCTTTGTTAGGTCGAAATTGCTCTGCATGTATCCCACGGTTTCGGGGGTACCCCGCAATTTGACTGAGAATCGCTTATTCGACAGGCTGAAGTTGTATCCAGAGAGCGTGAGATTACCTAGGGTGTCTACCCACTCATCGTGAATCTGCCGTGCATCTACACCTAGGTCTTCACGCCATTCTTTGGATAGCGTCTGTGGCATGATGTGTTCGATAGTGGCGTCTGCCGGGTCCGGTGGTTCTTTACTACCAAACGAACTTTCGAGCTGTTGAAGTACTTGGAATGCGTATTTCCCTGAATAAAGCGGAAATTTGGACAAAGCTGCCTCAAATCTGGCATCTCCAGGAAAACCGCGCTGAGTGAAGAAATGTTCGAGCCCTTCGCTGGGGCTGGCGTCATTGAGTTCCTTGCAAGCGGCTACGAACCACTTCGAGTATGCCCGTGACGATTCTCCGCATACATAACGCCTGAAAATAAACCCGGCGATCAGCTCTACAGATCTGACAAACTCTGCAGCTGTAATCTCTTGAGGCCGCATTTTACCCAGGAGCTTCAAAACCAACGGGTACGCTGTGGAACTATCAAGTTGCCTGAGCTTCGCAAGCGACGCCTCAACTGCTTTGTCGGAGTGAGGAGCCGCTCCCGTGATCTGATCATAGAGTTCTGCAGACGCTGAGAGTTCATTCGCCAATACGCCTGGATCGAATCCGCCCTTGAATTTGCCTTCAAAAGCCTCGAACGTGTCCGCTGGCGCGATATGGTCGCCACTAGTCATTAGGAAATCCCGAAAGAACGCAGATACTGCCTTGCTGTCGATCTCTTTCTTGTCATTCAGAAAATGAGACTCAAGTGGGTTCCAAAGTTTGGTGTCGAATTCGTCTTGTCCCTCAATCGGTACCCGCATGAAAACAAAATTTCGAATGAGGTCGGCCGAGGTCAGATCGACTCCATCGTAGTTAAGGCTCCTGAAAATCTTGTATGGATTCTCGCCGTCAAGGTTAATGTGAACGAATTCCAATCCACCTAGCAGAAAGTTATAGAATGTTCTCAGAGCATCGCCGTCTGAGGATTGGACCACTTCTGTGATCGATTCAGTGAAGAACTGCAACGCTTTCCCAATGCGGTTCCCGGGATTTCCAGTTCCACTGACGGCGTCCATAAACTCCTGTCTGTCGCGCTGACGCGGAAAGACGCGGAATCTCTCACTTCCTTTCTTGTACTGGTGAACTAGCACGGAATTGGTGATTTCACAGGCAAGATCGTCGTGCCCTGCGCTAGCAGATATGTTTCGGAGAGCAGCTAATACCAAAGAGAACGTGATCAGCCGCTGCTGACCATCGATCACCTGGAACGTCGGATAGCTATAGGTGACATTTTTCTCAGGTACGAACACTAGTGCTCCCATGAAGTGTCTCTTACCCTGCTTCTGCCGCAGGTCACAAATGTCCGTCCACAGTTGATCCCACTCTTTGCGGTCCCATTTGTAATAGCGTTGGAAAATCGGAATGATGTATTGCTGCTGGGCCGACAAGGTACCCAATAAGGTCAATTCGCCTGCTTTCATATGTTTTTTCCTTTTCGAAATCTCTTGGTCGTCGATCGTGTCGACCGGTGGTCAGCCTCTTGGCCTTCCTGGCCAGGATGACTGCGCCCTCCTGCTATATCATCAGAGACAGGAGATTCCTGACGGTCCTCATCGCCAGTTGGGAAAATGGTTGCGAGTTCGGGTTCAACGTCGATCCCGAAGGCGGCACAGAGCCGAGCAAGATGCAAGCCAAACACCCCTCTTAGTTCACCCAACGCATGCCACATCATTGCTTCTGGTGGATAGAACATCCTGTTTCGACCATGGGGAGGCCCCATCTGATCAAGGAACTTGCGGCACGCTGCGCGCATCGCCCGGAGTGGACCCGTGAGTTCCTCGTCGTCTGGAGAGAACTTCAATGTGTTCGTAAGCTCAGTTCGCATTTCCAAGACCGATTTCTCGACCCAAGGACCATACTCACTGTGCAAATCCGCGTAGAGAGCTCGACGGTCTTCCAGAAATGCCACAAGGCGGCGGACGATGTTGCGTCGGTCTTCGGGAGGGTTCCAACTTACCCCAAAAACTGGTGTTGAAATTCCTGTGATTCGCTGTGCCACTTCTAGAAAAGTTAGCCTGCGCGACTTGGTCAAGGCGTGGGTACCTCCTCTCGGACAGAAGATGGAACGCGGAGCTCGCCGCAGACAAGTTTCGGTAGCAACGTGTCTCGCAAAGACACCAGAGTCGTGATCTCCGCTCGATTGGCAACCAAATGGTTAATCAAAGGGCAGACCAGTTCTTCGAACGCACGCAAAATTCGAAGGGGTGGCAGGACTAGTCTGATTGCTTTTACGCTTGTCACCGGTCTCGCGATTGCCGGGACACCGGTCTGGCTCGTATTCGCTAGGAGTTGATGCTGCCCAACAGGGGAACAAAAGTATTCAAAAATGAAATGTGGTGTGGCGACGCTTTCATCAATCGACAATAGCATTTGACTCTGGGACACAACGTACCTCGGAAATCTGGTCCGATTCGGAATCAGTCCAACTTGGCCTAGAGTTCCACGGTGGGTGATTACAATGTCTCCCGGGAAGGCGTTCGCATTCCTCAGCTCATCTGCCTTTTGCTCTGACACGAAAACGAAACTCTCGTCGACGAAACCTTCTGTGAGGTTTCCACCGCGAATTACGGGGACGCCGACTTCGATAAAGTTGCTGGTCTTAATGTCCGAACCAAATGGGCCCATCGCGACGCGTCGACAGACTTCGTCAATCGATCCGACCCTCCAACCCAGAGGGATCCTCCCCAATTCCGTATCTTGAAAAGAATCAATGAACAGATCCATGCAATCCGCGGGAACCGAAGGGACGCTACCCTCAGCCTTGGCGCGAACGGGATCGAAGTCGACGAACCAGGACTTGAAGATGGCGTGGGCCATTGTCTCCAGTGTCTCGTTCATTCGACGGTTTAATTCGATCTTATCGTCCAGAGTCCCCAGGACCTTCGCGATCATTCGCTGCTCATCAATGTCGGTGGGAACGGAAATCGGAAATTCCGGCATGTCGATTAGCGGAATGCGGTCCACTGTACTTCCAGGGACCGTACGTGAACGCAGCGTCTGTTGGAACTCGGGGCCTAGGTATGCGTAAAGCAGAAAGCGCGCGTCGACTTGCCCGAGCCGCGGGCGCAGCAAGCCCATGCGGCGGCCGAGACAACAGCGGAGCCCAGCAGGAATGATCGCAGCCTCCCCAAGGCGTGTCTCGTACGAAAAGACTATGTCTCCCGCCTGCGGCGTCACGCGCCGTGTCCAGCGTACAAAATCTTCTTCGGAAAGATACTCGGCATCAGACAGATTGAGACGGCCGTTGGCGAGATTTGAGATTCCAAGAAATATCGGTCCGCTGTCCGTCTTCGCCGGCGTCGCGTGGGGACCGTCAAAAATCTCGGCGACTTCCTTGAGTTGGTACTGCTGCCAATCGCTCCCCATCTGTCATCCTCTGCTTGGGAAATCATGTCCTCGTTTGAAAGCTCAACTCCCGGCAAAGAAAGTTGCCATGAGAGATCCGATCCTGTGTACAAGATCCGCGCAACCATCGATGGCGGCAGCCGCGTTTACGGCCGCCCAGGCAGCAGTGACGATATTTCGGTTCGGCTGCGGCTTTGCTAGCTGGGACTGAATTGTCTCTATATCCGCAACAAAACTCATTTTTTGGTCCTCTGGGGTGGTGGATTTTGTTAGTGCTTCGCGTAATTCCGATAAGGCCTGGCCCAGCTCACTGAATTTTGCATTTATCTGGTTGCCGTCACCTAACGTGATTATGTTCTGGCCGGTCGCTTCAATTTTGATTCCGTGGAATTTTGGCATTGTAAACTCTCCGGGTCCGTCAATTTTGTCAATGCCGGCAGCCGTGATCTGGTAATACTTTGTGACGGATGGAATGACCGTTCCGCCCCTGGCGCGCACTTGCTTTTCAACTTGCTTTTCTTCAACCCAGCCTTGGCTGATCAAATACGTAAGATTGCTTTGCACTTCCTGCTGCGTAAGATCATACTGGGCCTTTAGCTCCGCTTTGACATCGCTGATTTTCACCGCCGAGCCCTTCTTGCCCATGCTGCTCGTAGCATTTTTGTTTCGATCGTAAAAATACCGCAATATAAGTGCGCGAATTTCGTTGTTGTTCAGGGCTACACGTGGTTCTTTCTTCGTCGGCATATTTGACCGCCCTCGAAAACGTAACCACCTCTCAGAAATCGAATCCGAGACGCTTCAGATTCGCGTCGATGACCTTTTGCAGCTTGGCTGATTCCTCAAACTGCACCCGTAGCGTAGCGATCAACCGCTTCATCTTGTCTTCGAAGAGTTCGCCATCATCTTCCTGCTCCTCGGCCCCCACATAACGACCAGGTGTAAGGATGAAGCCATGCGTGGCGATTTCGTCAGTGGTTGCGCTCCTGCAGAAGCCAGGAACATCCTTGTACTTGCCGCTGCCGTTCTCACCACGCCGGGTATGGTAGGTACCGGCGATGCGGTCGATATCATCATTGGAAAGGTCGCGGTGTACACGGTCAACTAAGTGGCCCATTTTCCTGGCGTCGATGAAGAGCGTGTGCTTTCGCCTGTCACGGAACTTTCCGTTGGTTTTGTTGCGTGCCAGAAACCACAGGCAAGCGGGAATCTGCGTTCCGTAAAAAAGCTGTGGTGGTAATGCGATCATGCAGTCCACCAGGTCAGCTTCGACCATTTTCTGACGAATTTCTCCTTCGCCGGATTGATTAGATGACATGGAACCGTTGGCAAGAACGAAACCCGCGATGCCTGTGGGAGCTAGGTGATGAATCATATGTTCCACCCAAGCGAAATTGGCGTTACTTGCGGGTGGACGGCCGTACTTCCACCTCACATCTTTTTCCAGCCGTTCGCCTCCCCAATCGCTCAGGTTGAAGGGCGGGTTGGCGAGAATGAAATCTGCCTTCAAATCCTTGTGCAGGTCGTTGTGGAAAGTATCTGCGTGTTGCGGTCCTAGGTTGGCTTCGATGCCCCGAATAGCGAGGTTCATCTTGGCGAGTTTCCAGGTTGTCGGATTGGATTCCTGGCCATAGATGGAAATGTCGCCTAGCTGACCGCCGTGTTGCTTGATGAACTCTTCGCTCTGGACGAACATGCCGCTTGAGCCACAGCACGGATCGTAGACGCGGCCCTTGTAGGGCTCGATCATTTCGACGAGCAGTTTGACTATGCAGCGTGGAGTGTAGAACTCACCCCCTTTCTTGCCTTCTGCGCTGGCAAATTGGCTCAGAAAATACTCGTAGACGCGACCCAAGATGTCTTTCGAACGATTCTCCACATCGCCCAGCCCGATGTCGGCGATGAGATCAATTAATTCACCCAGGCGGTGCTTGTCGAGCGCTGGGCGATTGTAATCCTTGGGCAGAACGGCCTTCAGTACTGGGTTCGCCTTTTCGATCTCCTCCATCGCATCGTCAATGAGCTTGCCGATGGAGGCCTGCTTAGCGTTGGCCTGAAGGTTTGACCAGCGCGCTTTCTTGGGAACCCAGAAGACGTTTTCCGCCGTATATTCGTCACGATCTTCGGGGTCGGCATTTGGCTCTTTCTTCAGGGCTTCGTGGCGCTCGTGGAAAGCATCAGAGATGTATTTAAGGAAGATGAGGCCGAGGACAACGTGCTTGTACTCGGCGGAGTCCATGTGACCGCGCATTTTGTCTGCGGCCTGCCAGAGTTTTTGCTCAAAACCGAGGTTTGCGCCGTTATTGGAATTCTTCTTGTTTGCGTTATTTCGTTGTGCCATGGGAAGGCCAGGTCTCTACTTACAAGACACTATAACGGGATGACACGCCAAAACAAAAGGCAAAGGTCACAGCGTGGCGTGACAGTTCATAGGCTGAAGCTGCCAGGGCTATGCAGCAGTTACGAGAATGCGGCCACCTCTTCGCGCTCGCGATTTGTTGTGGATTACGATCTCCACATCACGATCCAAAGCTGTCAGAAACTTCATGAGGCGTTCAACCGAAAAGCCCTGGAGTTGATAGTTCAACAGAGCTGAGACCTTGGGTTGATTAACGCTCAGCCGCCGAGCGGCTGTGGCTTGAGACAGCTGTTGGCCCCGAATGATGTTGTTGATGGCGACGGCCAGACGGACCTTTGTCTGTTTCTCCTCTGCGTTGGGGAGACCAAGATCTGCAAATACGTTGCCCGAGCTTGGGACGATCTTAGTCTTATCTTTTGTGTTCGCCATATCGCACCTCAAAATCCAACCATGCCTCGTTGAGCCGCCGCGCAATTAGCTCTACGTCCTTCTTTGATGTCCGTATGCCACTCGGTGACTTCTTCTGGAATGCATGAAGAACGTACACAGCCCGTTCAAATCTAACCGCGTAAACTGCACGATACGTGTCGCCACGGTAGTCCTCGACGACTTCGAAGACCCCAGGCCCTTCCCCTCTCCAAGGTTTGGCGCTCGGGTGCTTGCCGCCAAACTGCGCGACGCTCAGAGCCGTGCCAATCCCATCCTGGACAACCTCAGGGAAGGCCAGTAAGTCGCCTTTACTGGAACCGATCCAAAACAGGGGCCTTTCGCCCGGAACTCGTTTCAGTCTAGCCATTTAATTATCCCAGTTCTAGGATATTCAGTCAAGCGGTCAAACGTTTCAAATATCTTCGTAAATAACCACTTCCTCGATCACCTTCGCAAATGCACGTGCAATTTTGAATGCCAGACGCAGGTTAGGGTGAAATCGGCCCTTTTCAAGAGAGTTGATGGTCTGGCGCGTCACGCCGACCTGGGCGGCGAGCTTTGCCTGGGACCATTCCCGCTCTGCGCGTAACACCCGCATCCGAGTTTTGAATAGAGGCATCCGGTGCCCAAATCGTTAGGGTCCAATTGGTAGGTACAACTTAGGTACAACTAAGAGAGGGGAAATAACACTTCTTGTCCCGTAAGCGACGCCAGATAAAGCGTTTATGGGATTTAGATGCCTGGTTCGGGACCAGGAGGTCGGTGGTTCAAATCCACTCGCCCCGACCACTTATTTCCCGCTACTTCAAATACTTAGTGTTGAATCGGCGTCATTTGACTGTGCAGAACCCCTTCTTATTTGGGCTACGTTTTGGGCTACGCTTGTCCAAGTTTGGACAAGGTTTCTGAAAATCGAACGTAAATCGGCAACAAAAATGGCCCTAGAACTCAGCCTGAACTGACCTATCAGGATTCGTCGTTACCACAAGGTCAGAAGGGACGAGCCCGCAGGAGTTGCGGATAGTCGACTCCGTGGGCGAGAAGTAGTTCTTCGCGGTCTATAAGCGCATTCATGGCGGCGTGATGCTAAAAGAGCGACTCGTCCTCGTCTTTGTACACTTTCATCTTGTCTTGCCTACTACCGACGCGCACCTTCTCAAAGCCTAAGTAGCCCAGCGCGACTGCTTCCCTGCAATCGTCTTCATCAAAATCGGCGACATTAGGTTTTGGCTCATGGTCTTCGACGCGGCAGTCCACTGAATCTCGCCCGAGTTGTTTCGCTGCCATTATTCGATGATTTCCGTCGCGTACGTAAAAATGGTCACCGATGCGGACAACGCGCGGCGGTTTCACGTTTGTGGAATCGATCATGCGTTTTGCTTTCTCGACCGCAGCCTTTTCGAGGCTTCTCTCACTCGGAACAAGCACGGCAATGGGTATTCTCTGCGTAGCCATTTGGTCTGTCAGTCCTCTCAACTAAGTGTCCACGTTTGAGGATTGCGTCGCGTTCGAAAAACCCTGCTTATTTCGCATTGGTAACTGATTGATTTAACGGAACAGGTCAGGAACAATCCCGCATTCATTTAACACTCCTTTCTCGAACGGGTATAAACTCCCGGTCAGCAACCAACTCACGCAGCCATTTCGTCAATCCTCGTGATAGGGTTCTAGCATGAGTAGTCGCTATCTTCGGCGCTACACAGATCTGACAGCCCTGATTTATCTGCTGCGCGAGAGTAATCTCACGCTTCTCGACCCAAGTTCGTGGGATGACAGCAACGATTCGTATTACCTGGCCCTGTATAAGGAAAAGCGGAACCTTAAATCCGTTCTGGCGCTCTGCTTCACGGAAACCGATGAGAGATATCACTACTGGCGTGTCTTCGCACCTGGAGCAAGCGGCGTATGTATCCAGTTCAGCCGCCCCAGATTAATATCAGCGGTCGCAAAGCGATCGGGCCTACGATTGAAACCAGTTCACTATATGAGGCTCGCCGATATTCGCAGTAGAGAGCTCAAAACTGAGGAGCTTCCTTTTCTCAAGCGGTTCGCCTTTCAGCACGAGTCCGAAGTAAGAATGATTTACGAGTCGCCAACATCAAAGGTGCGCACACTCGACGTAAGCATCCCAAGATCCTGCATTGATAAGGTGACGTTGAGCCCTTGGATGCATCCAACTCTGTCTTCGTATGTGAAGGAACTCCTTCGTTCGATTCCGGGATGCAGTGGTATGGACATTGCGCGGTCCACGCTAATAGGAAACGAAGAATGGAAAAGCCTTGGGGAGGGCGCCAAGTAGCGGAACGTCCAGTGTCTTCCCCCTCGATCCTTCGCAATCCGCATCGTTGTTAATGTTTTGTGAATGGCTTAACTGATAAACGGCTCCCATCACTTCTGCCGGGATAATATGGGCGTAGCACATTCCAAGAAGGGAAATATGCAAAACGAAGAACTCAAGCGTGGAATGGAAGTCTCGGTGGAATACGACGGAAAATGGCAACTAGCGAAGGTTATCGGCCCAGTCACCCGCAAGACTGGAAATGTGATCGAGATTATCGCGTGGAAGCTTCATGTTGGACGTTCTGCCCTTGATATGCAGTTCACGGCGGACAAGATCTTCCCGAAAGGCTAGTTCAGCTGTTTTCCAGAACGCAGCGGTGTATTGTCGCCTGATGTGGTCCGCGAAAACTTAGTATGTGGCCGATTGGACAAAAGAAAGCCAGGCCCAAATGAAATCCTCGCACGACGCAGTAGCCCCAGCCTCACCGACACCACAGGCAGCGCCACAAAGCGTCACTGCCAGGTCACTCCTGGTTGCTTGGGCTAACGAACAAGATGGGTGGGTTCGCCACCTAGTGTCAGAGGTTGTGGTTAGTCGGAAGGCGATAGTCGACAGCCAGCTGAATGCGATCTATCAAACGTTCTTGAGGGAAAAGGGACTCGTCGCGGATAAGCCAGTCGATGTTCCAAAGCTAAGCGATGACACTTCCCTGCTGGATGTCAGCACTGGCTTATATCTCACGTGTCTGTGCGATTTGAAGAACGTGAATGCGCTAATCGAAGGCCAAGCCATTGAGTTCAATCCCAAGCTGACGGTGATTTTCGGAGAGAACGCATGCGGTAAAACCGGATACGTCCGCGTGCTGAAGAAAGCGGCTGCAGTCCGCACCACGGAGGCAGTACTTCCCGACGTGTCCCAGGTACAAGCAGCCAGGCAACCCCCGACCGCGCGTATCGCATTTCGGTTCGGGCAGGAAAAGCCACAAGAGGTGGAATGGAGGGACCAAGCGGGTCTTGCTCCTTTCAACCGCATAGATGTGTTTGATTCCCGTGCGACTGCGCTGCATGTCGACGGGGATCTCAACTACGTGTACACGCCAGGTGAACTTGCGCGCTTTCCCCTTGTGCAGCAAGGCATCGACGGCGTGAGAAGCTGCCTGGAGGAAGATGTCAGCGACAAAACACAAACGGCTAACCCGTTTCTTGCCCAGTTTGATCGACGGAGCCGGATATACCCGGTTGTTGATTCTCTGGGAGCCGCCACCGATCTCGCCCAGCTCAAGGCCTTGGCTAGAGTCACGGAGCAGGAGCAACAGGACATACCGACGCTCAAGACAGAGATCGAGGCTCTGCAGACTGCGAGTCCAGCCGCGCAACTCAGGCTTGCTGAGGTCATAAAACAACATCTCGATTCACTAATAAAAGCACTTTCGGCCATAGGACGATTTGATGTTGAGAAATACGCGAAGAATCTGGACCGCCTAAGTGAGGCCGAGCAGCGGTATGAGAAAGCGACGCAGGAATCCTTTGCGGGTCTGCCTATTCCAGGCGTACTGAAAGAAGAGTGGCGACGTTTTATTCAGGCGGGCGAAGAGTATCTCAAGACTCTGGAAGCAGCGCAAAGGTATCCAGCAAAAGGTGAGGATTGCCTCTACTGCCGTCAGCCGCTTTCACCCGAAGCAGTTGTCCTCATCAAGAAATACCGAGATTACTGCAACAACGATTTGCGCGCGGAACTCGATAGTGCCGGAGGTGATGTTGACGCCATGCGCCGCATGGTTCAGGGCGTGGATTTTGCAGACGTTGATCGTCGGGTTGGCGAACTGGCTGGAAATGGCTCTGGCATCACCCCTGACCAACTGTCTGAGTTGCGCGATTTTGTCTCCAGGGCCAAATCTCTGCGGGAGGCAGTTGAAACGCGCAAGCCCGTAGAGTTGGCAGACCTTTCCTCCAAAACGGCGACTGTTCTCAAGCATCTGGAAAACGCTCAGGCGCACAACAAGGCGTTGGTGCAGGACCTAACAGAACAGCGCGACAAGCGCGAAGAGGCCCTGAGGGAAAGGCAAGGGAAGCTCCTTGATCTTGAATCGCGCCTGAAGCTTGCGGCCCTCATGCCGCAGATTGAAGACATGGTCGAGCAGGCAAAGTGGGTGGACAAAGCTAGGATTCAGCAGCGGAGGTTCCAGGGATTATTGCGCTCGCTCACCGAGACTTCCAAGGTTGCAAGCGAGCAGCTATTGAACCGTGATTTTGGGCGACACTTTGCCGAGGAGTGCGCAAAACTAAATGCTCCAGCGGTTTCACTGCAGTTTCCTGGCAGGCAAGGCCAGGTGACCCGGAAAAAGGCGGTCGCGCATGGCGAGTATCGCCCTAGCGATGTGCTATCGGAGGGAGAGCAGAAAGTCATCGCCCTCGCTGATTTTCTGGCGGAGGCGTCGCTCAAACCTCCTGCCCCGGTGATTTTCGACGATCCGATCAACAGTCTTGACTACAAGCGCATGGCCGAAGTCGTCGACCGGATTGCGGCATTAGGCGAGACGCGCCAAGTTATCGTATTCACCCATAACATTTGGTTTACAACGCAACTGCTTGCGCGGTTCGAGAAACGCCTTCAGGACTGCTCCTATTACGACGTAACGCGCGACGGTGGAAAGATTGGAATCGTGAGCAAGGGTACGCATCCGCGTTCAGATACGGTCTCTAATCTACGCGGCAGAATCAACGCGCTGATTCAGTCTGCCGAGAAGGCATCGGGGGAGACGCAGGCGGCGCTCATTGAAAAGGCATACGAGCTGATGCGGAGCATCTGTGAAGTCATCGTGGAACAAGAGCTACTGCAGGGTGTGACGCAACGCTACCAGCCACACGTCATGATGACAAAGCTTCCCCAAATAAACTTCGCCGGGCTAGAAAAAGCTGTCGCTGCCATTAATCCTATTTTTGAGGATTGCTGCCGCAATATCGGATCGCATTCCCAACCCATGGAAACGTTAAATGTTCGGCCTACACTGGACTCGCTGAAAGCCGATTGGAAAAAGATACAAGATGTGCGGGATACCTACCTGAAGAAAGCATGAGAGCATGCCCCAGCGACAGTCAGTCCTGCCGCGATGCCCAGGCGGCCCAGGGTCGAGAGAAAACACAAAAGCCCGACCACAGTGAAGTGATCGGGCTTTGGTCATGCTGGAATCCGGATTGATATGCAGACTACCGGACGGCAAGGATGTGATTTCGGCGTGCTTGGCACCGCTGCATTATGCCGCCAGCAAACTCACTTTATTGAAAGCTACGGAGGGCTTTATAAATGCGGGTACGGAGCCCTTTGTCTTCACCGGCCGCGCTGATTATGTCCATGGCCATGCGCTGCAGGACGGGTCGGCTGATCTCCTGATCACTAATCTCCGAATCGTAACTCGATGGCTTGTCTTGCTTTTCCTCCTGGAGACGTTCAACCCTGTCCGCCAGATACAGAACGGAACCGATCAACGGCAGCACAGCTTGATAGTTGTTGCTCGCTTCTAACTGCTTGAGTGCTTCTATATGGGACTTCGACATGAGTTTCTCCTTGTTATCTGACGATTCTCCTGCGCCAGGATGGAAGAGCGATGGCCACTCTTCTTCTGGCTGGTAGCGCCACTGGTAGTTCCGGTTTTTTATGGATGATCGTTGGTTTAGGATTCTCGGAAAGGTCCTTCGCACCCATTAGCCTGACGGTTTTGGGATGGCGCTTATAGACGCTTTCGATGGTCCCAACCCTGTGCTTGAGGTTCCGATTAATCCTTCTGGCGGACTTTCTTGTCACCACTTTCAGCTTGCCCAGTTGTTCTCCCAGATCCACCTGTTTACCATCGCCTAATGCCCTTCGGATGAGCCAGAGAGCCGTTTTAAGGGCCTTTCTGGACTTGTAGGTGGTTAGGCCAGTCCGTTCAGATATCTTGGCTGTCAAAACCTGTTTTGTAACTTTCATATGCTGTAAGTCACGACGGGGCGGTTACCGAGGGGTGGTTTTTCTCTCTCCACTTGGCAAATTACCCTGGCTATTTCAAAAAGCCCTGCGCTGCTAAGACTCAGATGGCTGGTATATCTCTGAGCTCTGGCTACACTTCAGTGGTTACCGATGCTTGGGTTTGACCCAGATAGTCCACCCAAGCGCGTCCCGTCCTCGATACTTATTTCCGAGGAGCTTTTGAACAAGGATAGTGCAGTGGCGGAGGTGGAGTCCGGTTACATTTCCGGTTTCGTCCCGGTGGTGGAGGTCATTGTCGGCTATGGCTCTGGCCACAGCGTCATAATCCACCCGGATGCGCTCGGGTCTGTCCGTTTTGAAGCCGGAGACACCTGCTGGGACTATTTTGACTTGATTCTTGACTGAGTTCTTTTTGGCCATTGCAAATATCATGCAGAAGGTTCGAGGTCTAAATCCCGTCGGATAAGGCTGGAATCAGACTGCAAAGTCAGAGGGGCTCTGCCCCTCGACTACGTCTTCACCCCGGAGTTTATATCCCGAAGCCAACTTAAGACTTCTTATTGCTGGCGGAGTTTCATCATGGCATTCGGTCGAGGTTACCTCTCCAGGATTCCTCACTAAAGTCAACGAAACCATACCGGCGTATCCGTGAACAGGCACACGAATACATTTTATAAATCCACGGGTGATCGCTACTCGCTGTCTGGTCTAACTACCCGCGCTGTCCTGAGGGTCACTCCTGTGTTCGCGGTTTATCTGGTTTTTGTTTGTACTGGCATCGGTTGCCAGGTTCCACCAGCTGAGAAATCCTCTTCGCCTAAGTCCGTTCCTGCAATCGAAGCTAGAAGGCAAAACTAACTTCCAGACACTTGTCCTACTACGTAGCAGTTTGTTTGTATCCAATCCATGCGAACCTGATTAGTATACCTGCTCCGACCTAAATCATTGTCTCTCGGAGCCGCATAAACATTGACGATGTGAATGGTGCGGCGATTTAGCCTTATAAACACAAGCGATTCAGAGCCTGCTTTCAGAACCACTCATTTCATTGGGGTTTTCGCACAAGAAATGAGAAATCGCCAATAAACTCAATGCTTTTTATATCAATAAAATAAATGCCTCTGCTATCCGTCTGATACTAAAGATGTTATATTACATACGAGGCATGCGGTTCCACGATAGGCTCAGAAGAATATGGAATAGATAGGGATTGCCTACCCGAGCAAAAGGTCGCCTGCCGGCTCCTGGTCGGGGGAAAGAAACATTGGAAGCTTTGATATCGCTACCCACGGGCAAGGTGAGCTTTCTCGTGGGTCGAAGCCCGCTCATTCGACTAACCCTTGCTACCCGCCACGGTTGCTCTTTTTCAGGAGGAGCCGTATCACTGCGAACAGTCGATGAAACAAGAAATCGACATGCGCGTCATCAGCGATTGGAATCTTGTTTACCTCTGTGTGTCGAATCATAAAGTTATTTCCAATGTCCGTGAGAAGGCGCGCTTCTGTCTCAAGAAGCTGTCTAAAGTTCGGCTCGGCAGAACCTTTGTTAAGGAGCCGTGCGGTGCTCTCTCGTTTATCCCTGCCCGGCTCAAGCGATTTTAGGCGTTCCCAAGCGTCCCAGAGTGTTTCTAGTGACTCGCGCCGAACCGCAGGGTCGCGGTTTAAGAATCGCGTCCTCGCCCTTTCGAGCAACTCATTCAAGATATTGTCGCCGGTGCGAAAAACTACCTGCGAGAGGGCTTCGCGCAAGACTTCCGGGGCGATTCGCTCTATTTGGCCAGTCTCTCTTAGTTCAAACGCGATTGCGTTGCGCTCGAATATGCGGTTTATTTCATTACGAAAACTTGCCCGGCCCTCCGTTTGAGCGAACCCAAGATGGTAGTGACCGAAAAAGTCGTGATAACTTCCTTGCCTAGGCTCGGCAATCTTCTCGTGAGCGAACTCGATCAAGTCGAGAATCTCCATCGTAGTGGGAGGTTCGACGCAAGGACCATAAACATCGTATAGGCGGTGCGCCACCAGCGCGGTCCTAAACATATCGACATCAGTCCCAGTTGGACCTCGACCATCGGGGCATTGTTCCGGGTACTCCAAGCCGAAAGAGCCGTCTCCCACACGAGTGCGGATCAATCCAGCAATGGCCGTTGAGATCGCCCCATCAACCTCCGTCGCTACGCGGGGCCTGGGGCCAAGATGACGATCAGAAAAATATCCCATTGGCATGAGCCACGTCTCTAACACTCGGATTCCTGTTTCAGAAATGTCCCCACCTCTTTGTCCGTAAGAGGCACCGTTTCGCCTTCTACCTCATCGAGGATCAGTAGGAGTTCTCCAATGTGATTCCAGCGTTCCTTTTCTTTTTTCTGCCACGCCTCAATGTATACACGGGACGCAAACCAATATCCCCGAATCCAGTGATAAAAATGGTGGTGGGCGACCTCGGGACTTATCTGCTCGCCGCGAACATAAAATCCGATATCCTCGAAGAAATCCAAAATATCGTCGATAGAGTCAAGTTCTTCGATTTCTTCGATTCGAGACAACTCCTTCCCATGCTGCAAAAGTATCTTGGCGGCCAGCCGACGTTTCTCCCTCACGCCCTCTCCGTCAAAGTTGTCTTGGTACTTGAGAATCCAGGTTGGGTCATGAGCGCGTCTGGCGTACTCAAGCCTTGTCTGGAAGAGCAGGAACACTAGGCCGAGAATCAATCCCGCCACGATGTATTTGACCAGCCAGGTCAATCCAGACTGAGAATATATGCCGCTAGGACTCCTCAGTATTTGAAAGATGAGGCCGATGCCCGTGATGGACGCCGCGATGAGTGTGAGCGCAAGCCCTCCCGGTACTGAGTAGATCAGTCTGCGGATTTTTCTGGTAAGAAGTTTTGACATTGCGTGGCTTTGGCTCCTAGCTTCCGGCTTGCTTCGTCAAAGACGCAGTGTTCTCAGTATGGACAGGGCGAGATTTTGGCGTCATGTCTTCCAAGATCGAACGCTCTCGACATCAGGCGTTTGTATTTCGCAAAGAACGCATCAAGCTGCGCTTTTTCAGTCGAAGATAGGCTCGTCTCATCTGCGGAATGAGTCGCGCTTATCACCATCTTGTCGAAGTCCGCTCTCGAAACGTCTTTTGATTTTTCCCATGTTATGTAGCCGAACCCATACGCTTTGAACTCTTGGTCCTGCAAACCCTTGTCGGCATTCAGTTCTTTGAGTTCTTCGTCGGTAAACCCACCATCATCAAGAAGGCGAGCAAGTCGGTTGACTAGGTCTAACTTTACGAAAACTGCCTTGTTGTCCAGTTTCAACATCTTTCCGCAAGCGACTTTGGCGGCTTTGGCGTCCAGCGGTAAATCTGTCTCAACAGGCTGTGGTGGTGGCGGTTCAGGTTTCACAGCAGTTTCGGAAGTGTTGGATTTCGATAGTTCTTCCTTCCCCGAGCAGCCATTCAGCGTGCACGCGGCAAGCGCGATAAATAAGTACCACTGTTTCAAGTCTGCCCTCGAAGTTGCACTTTGGTGTACTTGCCCACATTCTACCATTTCTAATATGATCCAGGTGGATTTGCAGATGCAGGCTCGCTTGCTCCAATCCACTCACGAATAACGCCCTAGACGAAGGCGTCGTTTTTTTATCTGGGATGGCTTCATTGGACAACGGATCGCTGCGACGAGCAAAACCCTTCGTCGGTTAGGCATCCTAACGCAGTCGTATACCAGTGAAGGGCGCGGGCCTGTTTCTTGTCGCCGACTGCTCGAGTTACCGCGGCTGCTTGCCTAGTTCAAGAAATCCTTCCCGGCTGCTCCTGCAGCGGCAACCGCGCTTATTCTAAAAGCCTGTAGAACCTCTCGTTCTCTTTTATCTGTGCCTTATGGAACCGATAGGCCACAACCCAAGCACATACCGGCCAGAGGAACAACCACTCGATCATCAAGATGGGACTCGACAATCGTCCCAGGCAACCGAAGAATCCGACAACTGCGGCAACCAAGAACGGAACAGTAGCCTGCCACTTTGCCAGATCAGCTTGTCTCTTTTGACTGAGCGGTGGGTGCTCGTGTTCTTCCATCGTGTGATTATTTGTCCAGCAGATCCGGCACCGGAAGCGAGCCGAATGCTCTTTTTCGTATTCACTACACGCCTTGAGGACATATTTGAGCAGGACGCCATAGGGAATCCAGTTCATTTTGACTTCCATGTTGAATGCCTATATCCAGGCTCCAATACCACGTAGAAGCGGGTTTCCGTAGGGCATAGGAATCTAATGAAACGGCAGTATGCTGCCGCCAGCTCGATGCAGTCCCATGCCAGGGCAGATTCACGGGCGTGAAACCAAACCGGAGTTACTGCTCCAGTGGTTTTGTCCCTCTTCAGACGATATAGATATTTGCGGTTGGCTACTTGTGGATTGGGATGAACGACGTAAAACAGCTTTCCGCGCGGCGCTCTCCGAGGAATGTAGACCTCAGGAATCGAGAGATCCACACGGTACGCGTACACGTTCACTACCATTTCTGTTTGGTCTTGAGTGCTGTTCATTTGATCCTCGCGGTGGGGCCAGCTCTTGGGGCTGACTGGCAAACGGTGGGAATCCGGTTACGAGTCAGGACGAACACGTGGGGTGAAGCTTCGAGTTTCGATCGATAGGCTCTCCCCGCTTTCCTTTTATTTGTGCAAGTCGTCAGGTTGGCCGATGGACCTCTGTCATTGGGTGAGAATGAGCCAAGTCCTCGGAACACAGGAGAAGGCAGGAAATGCAACATTACGCGCGTCCCGGCCCTTCAATCGGTTGTCGCTAAGTCCTTTAGAATGGCCGGTGGTTGCAGCAAAATGGGAACATTACAGACATTTTGATGCGTTATAAGCCCTTTAGAATAAGCCCATTAGAGCCTTCTGAAGGGCCTCAGCAGATTGTGGGTCGGTTGTACCTATATATTGCATCGTGGAGCCGATCGACCGGTGTCCTAAAGCCAGCCGAATCAAGGCCAGGTTGGCATTCCCGGCGACCAGATGCGAAGCCAGGGAATGCTTGAGTACATGCGGGTGCCGCTTCTCGGCCGCCAGACCAACTACTTCCGCTACCTTCTGGAAGATGCGAAAGAACTGCGTTCGGCCGAGTTTTCCTCCCTTCTGGCTAACGAACAAATAGTCCGAGCCGTCCTCGGGCCGCTTGCGCAGC
>Ga0074045_10001089_pt1 | contig 26304 bp, 20 predicted proteins | sample BogForMeECP23OM2_FD_94442 | JGI IMG/M metagenome (GOLD analysis project Ga0074045, IMG submission 94442) | Bog forest soil microbial communities from Calvert Island, British Columbia, Canada - Bog Forest MetaG ECP23OM2 | ecosystem: Environmental > Terrestrial > Soil > Wetlands ...
CGAGGCTGGAGATGAGGAGGTTTCCCGATTAGCGATCACCCAGCACATCGTGGTGACGATTTCGGCGGATACTCCGATCTACGTGGTCCTCGATCAGACCCCCAAGACCAATCAAACTTCCATGCAACCTAGCGCGCGGAGCGCTCCGACATCCAACTCCGCCAATGTTGAGCAACTGCGCCAGTTGTTGCAATTGCAGCAAGAGCTGAACCAACCGTCCGCGAGCAACCAACCAGCGCAATAGACGAGGTGGTGTGCAGCGAGGAGGGTTCGGCAGGAGCCTGTGTCGGCTGCGCCTGCACAGGCGGATGGCTCTGTGCCCGTTGCCCCATCGGCAATTGTTGGGAATATTCCTGCCCTCACCAGGGACTTCCAACAGGTTAAGGCTGAAATTCCCCGCGCCTTGGAGACCTCTGAGATTCCAACCATCGTTGTTACCTTTCGTCGAGCTGCTCTGAATGCGATCGAGGCCGGCTTTGACGGAGTCGAACTGCAGGGAGCCAACAGCCACCTGATTGAACAGTTCCTGGAAGACGGAACCAACACACGCGCCGACAATTACGGTGGTTCGCAGGAGAACCGGTGCCGCTTCCTCCTGGAGATTGTTGCGGAAGCCAGCGCGGCTATCGGCGCGGATCGCCTCGGAGTAAGGCTTTCACCCTTCGGACAGTACGGTGGCATCCACGATAGCAAGCCCAAAGAGCTCTTCATGTTCGTGATCAAAGAACTGAACCAGCGCCACCTTGCCTACCTACACTTGATCGAAGCCCGTGGATCGGAGATTGGCCTAACGGACGAACTGCACGAAAATGCGGTAAACAATGCGGCACTGTTCCGCTCTGCATTCGACGGACCGCTACTCTCCGCGGCAGCTTATACCCCGGACAGCGGGGCTTTGGCTATCGAGCAAGAGCACGCAGACGCAATCGTCTTTGGGAGACTCTTCATTGCAAACCCAGATCTGGTCGAGCGGATCAAGAAAAATCAGCCATTGACCGCTTCTGATCGCACCACGTTCTACGGCGGTGCGGAACATGGCTACACAGACTACAAGACCTTCGGAGAGGCCGCATGAACACCGCCGCATATACCCCGCAATCTGAAGCACCTGACTCGGAACAATCGAGTTACGCGAATCGACTCGTCGGAGTATGGAGTCTCGTGGACATCCCAGATGGCGTCGTCCATGTTCAAACCCACGAACCAACGGAACAGCAGGTTATAGTCGAGCTGTTCCATCAACAGCCGCTCGCTGCGCACCGAGTGCAGCGCTTGCAGCAGGAGCGCTCGCAACAACTTCTCCGGCGCGATCGACGGCCGCCCGGTTTTCGCATACAGCTTGAGGAATCATGGTTGCAGTTCTCTTAATGCCTCATCGGTCATGACACGAAGAGGACGCAAGGGGTGGTCTTGGGGCACTCTCTGCTCTGGGCTTACGTAGCTAAACACGTCCAACTGTTGCTCGTCTTTTCCGCGCATGCCTTCTTCTTATCGGGTTGTGCTGTGGAAACAAGAGAGTTTTCGGGTACTGCCAGACCCTTTCAGATAATCGAGATTCCTGTTTGTGCGCGTCAAAGCTCCACCGGACTTTGGGCGACGGTTTATCCGATTCATCCTTTGACCAAAGCATCACGACTGCCGCGCGAGGGGGCGTTCCCGCTTCTGCCGGATTTGCCGTGACGTACCAGACCCAAACATACTGTCCCGAACGAAGTTCATCAGGAGTGTAATACCCGCCATACGCGGTGAAAAACTTCGTCTTCGATGTGAGTTGAACATTAACGGTCGTCCCCACGCTCGCGTCGCGGCTGTCACGCTTTACCTTCACACTCTGCTTTGCAGCTGCAACGAGATACCCGTGGACAGATGGTGGGGATGGTTCAATATCACCGCCGTCGGGAACGGGAAGGATCCAACGCTGCGCCTGGGATAGCGCAGTGTTTGATACCAGGCCCGCGAAGATAACCACACCTATGGCCAGACTGCCCCTTACGTTCAAGCGAACCTCCAGTCCTAATGCCCATAATTAGACTGCCGGTCAATTCGCTAGTCAAGGGAGCGCACGCCTTTCAGCAACGGTTCCGAACTGAGTTTTTCCGCAACCTGCTAGATCGACGTTTAACTTCTTCGCTGCGGCTTCCTGCAAGAGTGGCATACGAGGATCTAATTTCCAATCGGTGTCTCCTCTAACGAACGTCCAGACGTTGTATCCTTGCGCTTTGGTTATATCAATCCTCACAATTGGCCCGGACACTCGAAAATCAGAATATGCTGTTAGAAGTTTCAGTGCGACGGTTCGCACGGGGATTCGCCACCTTTTGACATCTCGCTATGGTGTCTGGCAAACGAACGATTATCTGGATTCTGTACGCCATCCGCTACTCACAAACTGGGCAGACACCGAAACGCAAGATCTTAATCGCGAAGGGTTTGGCCGCCCAACTGCACACAAGGGATGGGAGATCCCTTGAAAACAATCCTCTTGGTTGACGACAGCAGGTTCATGCGACTGGCGAACGAACGGGCACTGTCCAGGGCGGGATACAACGTGGTAACCGCAAGCGACGGGGTGGAGGGATTGCGCATCGCGAACACAGGCGCTTCTGACCTCATTGTATTGGATATGTTGCTGCCCAAACTCGGAGGACCAGAGGTTCTCCAAGCGTTGCGGAACAACCCAATCACTGCTTCGATCCCGATTATTGTCTTGAGTAGTCTTCCCCAAAAGAACGAGGCTAAGCTCATGAAGGAGGGCGCTACTGCCTACTGCGAAAAATCCAAAATGGGATTAGATCAGAGCGGCCTGCTCCTTCACATCGTGAAGACAACTTTGGATAACTTGGCGGCGACTGGAGTCGAAGCGAGTTCCCTCGGCGATGGCGGTAGCGCAAGTCAGCGAGATTGAGCGAAGACCTTTCACTAGGAATTTAAGTTCCTGAGCGCTTCGCAAAGGACCCAGGCATGACGCCCGACATGGCATTTGAGTGCTTGCTAGTCACTCACGATCCCGGAGTATTTAGCCCGGTTAGTCGAATATTGCGGGACCTGTCGATCTGTACCGATGTATGCCTCAGCCCATCAAAGGCCATCAATTTGTTGTCGAAGGGCAGTACGGATCTGATCGTGATCGATTGGGAGGAAGAGGCTTCGCCCGATCTCTTGCACGAGATATGGAAGTCAGGCAATTGGCAGAAACCGACCATTGTTGCCATTTCTTCCCAGGATTGCCATACGCCGGGAGTCCATATTGTTCTCGCGAAGCCCGTTACAGATGCATCCGGGCGTAAATCTCTAAAAGCCGCTTATTGCAGAATGTTGCGGGACTACCGCCGACATGCAAGATGTGCGCTCATGCAATCTGTTATTGCAAGGGATGACCAAAATCAGACCGTGCCTGTGACCATCGTGGATATTGGCGACGGTGGAGTCGGAATGAGTGGCAAAGTCCCGTTCACCATTGGGGATACATTATCGTTTCGGCTCTTATTGCCTAGCACGACTAGAGATATTAGCATCCAAGCCCGTGTGTTGTGGACTCGGGAGTTCGGAAGGGCTGGTTGCGAGTTTCTCCGCATTCCACCAGTCGACCTAAGTATTTTATACGACTGGCTAAGCCACAAGATTCAGGTAAAAATGCCACTAACAGAACTGTGAAGATGGCAGCCAAGAAGGCCTCTCATGATGTCTCGCTTGTAGGGACCGCTGACGATACTCCAACAAGGCTTAATATCTTTTGCAGTTTGTAGGCGCTGCAATGCGAGGTTTGAATCGAAGTTTCTCAATATGTTTAAAGTCGAGAAAGAGATTCGAGACAAATACGAATCACACGGTGTAGGCAGTTCGATAAGTGCCGTTTCAAGAGCAAAGAACGGACCGGTCGTCAGCAGCATAAACATTGATAAAGGAGGGGAAGACCGGTCTAGCCTGGTGCATTGCCATATCACGTATTACAGCTTCGGAGCATCTTGCCACTTTTTTCAAACTTCATCCTTGAGAGCAGTTGGTAGATGGTTGCGCGTCCGATTCCGAGAATCTTTGCCGCTCGCGCCTTGTTGCCTCCTACCCGTTCCAGCACACGCATGACATGACGACTCTGCATTTCTTCGAGAGAACAGAAAGCCTCGTCCGTAGGCGATTTGTCGCTGGCCTGAGCTTGGATTCTTTCGGGTAGGTCGCCAACGTCAAGGAACTTACCATCCGCCATCATGCAGGCGTTCCCGATGACACTCTCAAGCTCCCGAATGTTTCCCGGCCACGGATAGATGGCCATTCGGCTCTGCGCTCGCCTGGTCAGGCCGGCAATGGGCTTCTCATATTCCTTTGCGAACTTCTCGACGAAGTATCTCTCGAGAAGTGGCATGTCCTCGCGTCGATCTGTGAGCGCAGGCAAGCCGATCTCGACCACAGCCAGCCGGTAGTAAAGGTCCTCGCGAAACTTCCCTTCACGTACCATGGTTCGCAGGTCGCGGTTTGTGGCTGCGATGATCCGCAAATCTACTTTATGCGAGACGGTCGAGCCTACTCTTTGAACTCGATGGTCTTGCAAGACGCGAAGCAATTTTGCCTGAGCGCCCGGTGACAGCTCTCCGATCTCATCGAGGAAGATAACGCCACCATCTGCGCTCTCAATTAAGCCAGTCTTGTCCTGACTGGCACCGGTGAAAGCACCCTTCACATACCCAAATAGTTCACTTTCCACAAGACTTTCGACCAAGGCGGAGCAATTACAAACCACAAATCGGTCCGCCAAGGCGGGACTGAGAGTGTGCAGTGCCCTTGCGACCAGTTCTTTGCCTGTTCCGGTGGCACCGGTGATTAGCACAGTTCTGAAATGCGGAGCTGCGCGGCGAATCATTGCGAAAACGTCATGCATAAGTGGGCTATGGCTGACGATGCCCTCGAACTGACACGCTTCAAGCATTTTCTGGGCCAAGCGCAATGTTTTCTTCCGGATATTGGCTTCCGCCAGGAGATCGGCGATTCGATCCTGGAGTCGCTGAATATCAATCGGCTTCGTCAGATAGTCGCAGGCGCCTCTCTTGAGCGCTTCTACGGCAGAGTCGGCAGAGTAGTGTCCCGAAATGAGGATCACGTTTGCTCCCGGATCGGCACGGAGCATTCGTTCGAGCAGGTCCATTCCACCCGCTCCACTCATGGCCGGGCTGAGAAGCACAATTCCTGGATGGCTTTGCAAGAAGACTTCAAACCCCGGCTCGGCGTCTTCCGCAGTCAGTATTTCCAGGCCTTCTTGGCTGAGCGCGGCGACGATCAGTTTCAAGTCCTCGGGATTGTCGTCCACTGCTAATAGCCGGACAGCGGCTAACCTCCTCATTTGTGACTTCAATTTGCTCACTGCAATGGTCCTTGCTTATTCCCCCTCAGCGGCCACACATTTCGCGAACGCAGCCGTCTATACGCTCTGCTTGCTAGCGTCCCGTTCCGCCGTTACGGACTTCAGCAGATTCTCCTTCTCGTGCGAAGAGATCTTCGGGTTCGGATGAACAACATGACACCACTGGCTGCCAGTCTTTCCGTTATGAGGACTGTGTTTCAAAGCCTGCCGAACAAGGATTGTTCAACAGCAAGGTCGCGACAAGTGGACCGAATGACTTCGTTGACGGCGTTTGACGCAAGGAACTGGAAGCCGTAGCGAAAAGCGTCTCCTGGCGAACCACGCATAAATCGATAAAGGGCCCAAATTCATCGAATTTGCAACAAAACTGTTTCTGAATCTGTGCTAACCAGCTAACACACTGTAGAAAAAGAGAGTTAACCAGCCTTCTAACTTGCCATGCTAAAATTCGCGGCGCAGGTTGCGGCGAGGTCTACATGCAGCAGCACGGACCAGCAGGCCGATTTGTTCGTTTTGGATCCTTCGAGGCGGATCTCCAGGAAGGCGAACTCACTAAGGCGGGCAGCCGGATTCATTTGCAACAACAGCCATTTCAGATCCTTGCCCTATTGCTGGAGCGTCCCGGTCAAATCTTCACGAGGGAAGAAATCCGTCAGAAACTGTGGCCCCACAATACGTTTGTGGAGTTTGACGACTCGTTGAACACTGCGGTGCGGAAGCTGCGCGAGGCCTTGAACGATTCGGCCGACAATCCCAGGTTTGTGGAAACGGTTCCCCGTCGCGGCTACCGTTTTGTAGCTCCGGTGACTTGGACGCCAGAGCTGCAAGCCCTAGCCTCAATCCGGTCCCTGATCGCTCGACACCCTTATCTTTGGCTCACCGCGGCGCTGCTCGCGGCAAGCGCAGCCCTCGGGGGATTGTGGCATCTTCGCCGTCCAGCCTCCCGAATCGTGCCCGAAGATACCATCGTTCTCGCCGACTTTGCCAACGGCACGGGCGATCCGGTGTTCGACGACACGCTGCAGACGGCGCTCGGCATCTCCTTGCGGCAATCGCCTTTCCTCAACGTGGTCTCGGACAGTGAGGTAGCGAAGACCCTGCGACAGATGACGCGTCCAGGCGGGACGAAGCTCACGCCGGAGATAGCCCGCGAGCTTTGCCAGCGCGCAGGCAGCAAGGCCTATGTTGCGGGAGCGATTGGCAGTTTGGGCAGCCAGTATGTGCTGGGGTTGAAGGCGGTAAATTGCCTGAGTGGAGACACGCTGGCCGAGCAGCAGATGACGGCGTCGTCAAAGGAGAATGTGCTGAACGTGCTGGGCGAGGAAGCATCCAGACTCCGGCGCGAACTGGGCGAATCGCTGGGCACGGTGCAGAAGTTTGATGTCCCCCTCGAACACGCCACAACGCCATCGCTCGAGGCTCTGAAGATGTTTAGCCTCGGCATCAAGGCCTGTCGCGAGAAAGGTACCGCTGCAGACCTGCCGTTCAGTCAACATGCACTCGAGCTTGATCCGAATTTTGCCATTGCCTACTTGCAAGTGGCTACTGACTACACCAACCTCGGTGAGTTAGAGCGGGCCAAGGAGTACTTCAGCAGAGCTTTCCAGCTGCAGGAGCATGCCAGCGAAGGAGAGAAGCTGAGGATCGTGGCCGAATACTACCGGAATGTAACGGGCGAACTGGACAAGGCAGCAAAAACGTATCAGAGGGAGATTGAGAACTATCCCCGGCGAGGCGGAGCTTACAACAATTTGGGCATTGTGTACGGTGATCAAGGACAGTATGAGAAAGCCATGGAAATGACGCGGCAAGCCCTGCACCTTGTGCCGGATCAGGTATCTCATTACGACAATCTCGCCAACTTTGCCCTCGCCCGGCAGCGTTTCGACGAAGCGAGCCGGATCATCGACGAGGCGCGGGCGCGAAAACAGGATGATCTTGTATTGCACGGTATCATTTATGCTCTTGCCTTCGTTGGCTCGGACACTGCCGCCATGAAGGAGCAGCAGCAGTGGTTTGCAGGTAAGCCCGAATATGAGCACTTTGGATTGGCTTTCGCATCCGACACTGAGGCATATGGTGGCCATTTGGACAAGGCACGGGAACTGACCAAGCAGGCCGTGGACTCCGCAGTCCGAGCTGACAATAGGGAAGCTGGGGCAATATGGCAGGCGAATGCTGCCGTCGAACAAGCCGCTTACGGCAACATCACAGAATCTCGACGGACAGCGGCGGAGGCATTGAAGCTTGCTCCCGCGAGTCAGGGCGTCGAGGTTGAAGCCGCGCTGGCCTTTGCCATGGCGGGCGATACGACACGAGCCGGGTCCTTGGCACAGGACTTAGGGAGACGCTTCCCGCTGGACACCCAAGTGCAGTCGCTTTGGCTACCCGCGATTCGAGCGCAATTGGCGCTGGACCGACGGGATCCCTCTTCCGCTCTGACCAACCTGCAAGCTGCTTTACCCATCGAGTTGGGAGAAATTTCATTCGTCAACAATATTTCCTGCCTCTATCATGTGTATGTCCGCGGAGAGGCCTACTTGGCCGCCGGACAAGGAAGTGCAGCGACCGCCGAGTTTCAGAAAATCCTCGAACACAGCGGCATCGTCTGGAACTGCTGGACGGCAGCGTTGGCGCATCTGGGAGTTGCTCGTGCGAACGCTTTGCAGGCGAAAACTGCGCCGGGAGCAGATGCTGATGCCGCCCGCGTCCGGGCACTCGCCAGTTACAAAGACTTCCTCACGCTCTGGAAAGACGCCGACTCCGACATCCCCGTCTTGAAAGAAGCCAAGGCGGACTACGCAAAGCTGCAATCGCGGCAAGATTCCTGGCCATGACTTTTGCTGCCTAGCGGTAACTGTCGAAGTCAGGCGATTACACTCATTGACTCGGCCCCCACCAACACCCACCATCGCTCCCCATTTTCGCTCGCACGCCACACCTCGCTCATCCCCGTATTTGACGCGGGTGAGACGTGAGTCGTCCACGCCGGGTCGGGCTAGTATTGAGTATCGCGGAAACGCAGGAATGACGCGGGTGAAACGCATGCCCTATCGCTCGGAGGTGCATAGATACAGGGGATTTTGTAACTGGAAAAGCGGGGGTGTGTACATCGTGACATCACCCACACACTATCCCATCAAACGCTTGGGAGGATAGGAGGTAGGAGAAAAAAAGTCCGTCCTCCATGACGGCGAAGGAGTAAACAGGCGTGAGTACATGGATCCGAGGGCAGTCAACGAGTGTAATCGCCTGTTATCAACAGTTAACGTCCGGTTTGCCCGTCCCTCGCCCAGAATCGTTGGCAAGCGTTCATGGAATGGAACTACCTGTTTTCGCCAAAATCGGTGAACAGTGCGCGACGTGGAAGAGGAGAATTCGTGTTTTCATTTCGGCTCCTTGACTAAAATGAACAGACATTTAGTTTTGCAAAGAACGCCCGAATGTCCTGCACTAATAGCTGGGGCTGCTCCAGAGCCGCGAAGTGCCCGCCCTTTGGCATTTCAGTCCTTTGTATTACGTTATATGTTTGAGTAACCCAGCGAAACGGAGGGACTGCTACCTCCTTCGGAAAATCCGCATACCCCACAGGAGTCTCCAGGCGTGGCGTCGGCGCCCCCTCTTCTCCTGTGAGCCGGTTCTCGCGATAGATTCGCATGGCGGAGCCCACCGTACCGGTCGCCCAATAGAGCGTGACATCGGTCAGAAATGTGTCGCGGTCCACTGCCGTAATAAAATCGCCGTGGTTATCCGTTAGCAGTTGAAATTTACCTACCATCCAAGCCAACCACCCGGCCGGAGAATCCGACAGGGCATAGGCAAGAGTCTGCGGTTCAGCAGCCTGGAGATAAAAAAAACTGCTCTCTGGTCGATCAAAGTACGAATACCGTTTCCGCTCCGCATCGCTCATTTGCTTGACTGCCTCGGGGTTCGGGGGGGGCGCCGTAATAAGGTTCAGATGAAGCCCGATCACGTGCGCGGGCGCCAGGGAAGCCATGTCACGGGCTACCAACGAACCCCAGTCGCCGCCTTGGACACCGTACTTGGAATAGCCCAAACGATCCATCAGAACGACCAGAGCCTTCGCCATGCGCTGTGGGCCCCAGCCTCGACTGGTGGTGGGTCCGGAAAATCCGAAGCCAGGAAGCGAAGGAATGAGCACGTCAAATGCCGGACTGTTCTTGTCTTTGGGATCGGTGAGCGGCCCGATCAGTGCGAGAAACTCAACAATCGAACCGGGCCAGCCGTGAATCATCAGCAAGGGTATGGCGTCGGGACGGGACGAGCGCTGATGAATAAAATAAATCTGCTGTCCATCAATTTCCGTGGTGAACTGGTCAAACTCATTGACCTTGGCTTCTTGCGCACGCCAGTCATAACCGTTCTGCCAATACTCCGCGAGTTCCCGGACCTTTTTGATGTCGGCGCCGTACTCCCAAGTCGTACCCGGAATTTGATCGGGCCATTTGGTTTCCGCCAGACGGTGCCGAAGATCGACGAGAACCTGGTCGGGAACATGCATCTTAAACGGGCGAATCGCTGCCGCTGTGGCGTCCGTTTTGGCTGGTGATTGCGCTTGTCCCAGAGCAATCGAGGGGAGCAACAACAGGGCGGCAAGAAAACGCCTCCCGCTCTGCGCGACTGTCTTTTCCGTTCTCTCAAATCCAGTTTTCATCACACTCACACACTCCAGTCCTTGATCAAACGCCCCCCGCCTGTCTCTCCATGCGGTGTCCTACATCTGGTTCGGCGTTCCATCTGACCACACGCCGGTGGGAATGACGAACAGATCCATCGGTTCCGGGTTACCTAGGAACTGTGGAGTCAGAAATATCGGAGAGTTCGGGAATTTAAACGAGACATGGTTTGAGTCGTCAATCGGATTTGCACCCCATACCGCGCCATCCATGAGCGGCGTGTAAAACATAATATGGGCCATGTTGTGCCCACCACCATCATTAAGATATGCGCCTTTCGACATCATGTAGCAGATCGCGCCTGCATCGAGAGCGGGTAATTCCTTTTTTTCCATCGCGGTCTTGATACTCTCCTTGATTTCAGCTTTGGATTTTCCCGCCAAGATTAATTTTGTCCTGAAGTAAGTGTATGGCACCACAGTTCGCGCGGCCGGCGGATTGAAGCACTCCGCACCCCGAGTCTTAGGGCTCCAAAACTCCGGGCTCCCGAATGAATTCATCCAACCGCGCTCAACTATGCAGATGAAGCCGTTCTTGCCTTCGACCGCCGTTTCGTAGCCTTGTTTTCCCAGGACCATAACCGTGGCATCGTTGGAAATGGAGGCCGGGGCCGCGCTTCGCGCCAGAGCAATCTCGGCGGCGCGGTCCATCAGGTACTGCTCGAGGGGCGGCATGCTGGGGTAAGGATTTTTGGCGTCCTGTGCTCGCACTTGCCGCGCCGCTAGCGCAAGGGCCAGCCCAAGAAACGCCAATGCGATCATCTTGACTGTCTTTCGTTTCATTTGATTTTCTCCTTAAATCCTTTTGATGTAGATTTAAAGTATTGCGTCAAACCTATGATCGGCGAGCACCGTTGACCGGCCGGCCGACATTTCTTCTTGTAAATCGCCGTAAATTCTTCGCGTGCCTTCGCATAATGCTCTGGCAATCGTAATCATAAGGAGGCATACCGTCCGATGAGTTCAGCCACGGCGTCGGGTTGCTCATCTACAACGTAATGCACGCTGTTCTTGATGACTTCGATCTTGACGTTTGCGCAGTCATGCGCTCGCAAAGCATCGGCGAAACTGGGCATGAGCTTCTCGAAAGGCGAGTTTTCCCCTGGAACTAACACCAGAGGCAGGCTGATCGCAGTGTGCTGTGCGGCATTAAATTTCTCATTCGCAGGAAAAGCGCGATAGATATCCAACGCCGCGCGCAGATGTTCAGGATCGGCATAAGCCCGGGCATAGCGGGCGACATCCGCGTCGTTGAAGGTCTCGCGATCGAGAAAATGGCGGAAGTAAATAGCCTCGCGCCCGGCAATCAGTTGTTCAGGCAGGTTTGGCGTCTGCTGAAAATTGATGTGCCAAGTAATGGGATCAGCTTTAATTGCATCCCACGGACCAAGGCCGGGCAGCGGTATGTCGAGCATCATGACCCCGCGGCTGGTTTCCGGATAACGGCGGGCGAAGGCATACGCTACCATGCCACCGATGTCGTGACCGACAACATAAATATGCTCCAGATGCAAGCTTTCCGCCAGTTGATGAACGTCTTCTGCCATATTTGCAGCATCGTACCCATCTGCCGTCACGGCAGAGCCGCCTATGCCGCGCAGGTCAACTGCAACGACCGTAAAGTGTTTCGCCAACAGCGGCATGACACGGTGATACGCGTACCAGTCTTCGGGAAAACCGTGCAGTAGAATGACGGCTGGGCCAGTCCCGCCACGAACGTAATAAAGCTTAGTCCCATTCACTTGGACAGTATCTGAGACAAATCCACTTCCAAGTGCCGCCAGCGCTGGATCGGCCATCTGCCGGGGCGATGATTGGTAATAGAAAACGGCGCATACAGCCACTGCAAAAACCACCAAGGCTTTTAAAACCCAACGACTATACATACCAGTCTGCATGTCATAGACCCCCGGTAAACGGGCGCTTAGCTTCCCCCGACCGGCAGCATTCGTCCGTGTGCCGCACGTAGTGACTCCAGGTGATGAATCAGCCGTTTTTGTCCTGCTTGCAGCACCTGTGCATCTTGAGGATTTGTCGCCAGAGAGACGTGGCCCTCATACGCTGCGATGAGGAAGGTTGCGGTTCCGTGGGGCTCCACGTCGTTCCGCACTACGCCGCATTCTTGCCCTGCCTGCAAGGCCGCAATGGCATCGTGGCAGTCCTTAAAAAGTTTCGCTGTTCTTTTTCGGAACCCCTTGATCAAGGTAAAGCACCTCTTGCGACAGGTTATTCAGCGAGCAGCCGCACTCAATATCTTCTCGCCTGCACTATGTACGATCGCGGCTACCGGGTTTAACCGGGGAAGAACGCGCCCGTGCCGATCCAGAATTCCGCGAGCGATTGGAGATTTTTCTTGTAAGTGCGGGTGACTGTGTATTCGTTACCGCCCTCGACTCGAAGGCAGTATTCTCCCGTCGAGAGCGGCCTGATTTCTTCCACAAACGAGGTATTCACGAGCATAGATCGGTGAATGCGGATGAATCCATAGGTTTCGAGCCTTTCTGCCACCACCGAAATAGACTCACGTAGTAAATAGGACCTCGCCTTCTGCCGGAGCAACACGTATTTGCCCTCAGCTTGAACGGCGACCACCTCGCCCAGATTGATAAAGAGAATCTTTCCCCTGACTTTGATGGCCACCCGGAGAGACTGTGGCTTCGCAAGCGCCCGCAATCCTGGAAATGTCTCCATCGATCTCGCCGTTCGTTCTCTCGCGTCGCGTGCTAGGGACAAGGCTGCACACGAATGCTGCGCTGAGCGGTCAAGGAGAAAATCGCTAGCGCCTTCTGGATTCGAGACAGCATGTCCGGCTGAATCCTCTTGAGTGTTCATCGTGGTGTCTTACATTACCGACGCGTAGTCGCATTTGACAGTTTTCACGCGCATACGAACCGGTTGGTATGCAGAACGTCGAACTACCCTTAGACAACGATGCGATCAGCCCCTCTTGCGGTTGCCCGGCGCGCGAAGAGACTTCAGCCAGTCCACGATGTTTCTGATCCCCGCTTTCATCACTTTCGCATCCTGAGAATTCTTTGCCAGGGAGACATAGCCTTCGAGCATCGCGATCAGTAAGCCGGCGGCGTCAGCGGGTTCCGCGTCGCGGCGAACCCTTCCGCGGGTCTGTCCTTCTCGCAAAGCGGCCGCAACGCCCTCCTGCCAGGCATGGAACACTCTCGCCAGCCGCTTGCGGAATCCCTCGTCGATGGGAGACATTTCCAGAGCTAGATTGTTCAGGGGACAGCCTCCCCGCACGTCCTCTGGCCGAACTGATTCACCTCGAACAATGCCGATCAAAGTGTCGATAGGGTCCTTGCCCCTCTGCAGAGGACGCAACCACTTGCCGCGGAGGTCGGGGGCAATGACCTCTTCGACGACGGCGTATCCCAAGGCTTCCTTGCTGTCGAAGTGGTAGTACAGCGCTCCCTTGGTGACACCAGCTGCGACCAGAATTGTGTCTAGGCTGGCACTCTGGAAACCCGATCTGTAGACCTCGCGGAATGCCGCCTGCAGCAAGCGCTCCCGCGTGCGCTCAGGATCGCGCAGCCTGGTCGCTGTACGCTTCGGATTCTTGCGTGCTGCCAACATACCAACCAGTATGGATGGTAACCCTCGGAGCGTCAAGCGAAACCTATTATGCGCTCCGATTTCTTGTAGGCAGTTACCGCTGAACTACGCGGTTTGGTAGATTCTCTCGTCAACTCAGCCACTCCAACGCTTCGCACGAAGTCGCGAATCACGTCTGTCTGTTGACGACGCTTGTACGCTCGTTCCCGAATTCACTACGCCCGTTGGTCGGTTCCCAAACCAGTGAAACTTGTGGTCATCCGAGTGCTATTGCAGATGTCGTATGTGCGGCGCGGAGAATGTCTCGATTTCCGAGGACTGATCCAGAGAACTTCTAAGGAGAAACAAAATGGATTGTACGAATAAGCCAAGACCAACGTGGAACAGATGCGAGACGCATAGATCGTTTCTTCTGATTGCGCTTGCGTTGCTCATGGTGGCTTTCGCCGTATCCGGATGGGCCCAGTCAACGGTGGGCACAGGCAGCATTACCGGAACGGTCACCGATCCCACGGGCGCGGTTGTGAGCGGCGCCAAAATAGTCATCACCAACACCGGAACAGGTCAGGCTCTCACTCTGGCCGCAAACGCTGGGGGCGCGTACGCGTCGGGCTCTCTCGATCCCGGCACTTACAAGGTGCAAGTTTCAGCCAAGGGCTTCAGCAGCGTCAACGAAACGATCGCTGTGGAAGTGGGCAACACCTCCACCGCCAATATCAAGCTGCAAATTGGCCAAGAGAGCCAGGTCATTGAGGTGCAGGCCAGCGGGGTCGCGGTCAACACCGAGCAGGCCGAGGTGCAAGGCATCCTGAATTCAGATCAGATTGCGAACCTGCCGGTGAACGGCCGCAACTTCCTGGACCTGGCGCAGCTTGAACCCGGCGTGCAAATTCAGGACGGCCAGAACTTCGACCCGACCAAGGCCGGTTACTCTTCGATCTCATTCGGCGGACGCTTCGGCCGTACCGCCCGTATTAACGTGGACGGCGTTGACATAAGTGACGAGACGGTCGGCACCACCACCGCCAACATTCCGGCCAGCGCCATTGACGAATTCCAGCTGGGCCAATCCTCGCTCGACCTTTCGCAGGATTTGACTTCATCGGGCGCGGTCAACGTGACCACCAAGACAGGGACGAACGCGCTCCGCGGCGAGGCGTTCGGCTTCATTCGTGATCACAGCTTTGCAGCCAACGCACCCGGCGGCCACGACTATCCGGATCAGCGTGCGCAGTTCGGCGGCAGCGTGGGCGGAGCCATCATCAAGAACAAGTTGTTTTTCTTCCTGGACGGCGAACGCACCAAGCAGGATTCTTTTGCGGCGGTCGATTTGACAGGCACTCCGTTCGCAAGTTCCACCGGCGGCTTCAGTCAGCCCTTCCGCGAAAGCGACCTCCTGGGCAAGATCGATTACAACTTCGGCAACGGCGGAAAGGCGTTCTACCGTTACTCCTACTTCGCGAACTCGCTGTTTGCGACCTTTAATTTCGGTTTCCAGGTATATGACAACAAGGACTACACGCGGACGCACGTGGTGGGCGCGGACTTCACCACGGGCAGCTTCTCTCACAGCTTTCGCTACTCGTACCTGAAGTTCCAGAACCGGATCGTGGACGTAACTTCAGGCAACAGTGCTCTTCCATTTAGTAGCACTGGGTTGGAGATTGGCGACACGACGGAGTCCTTGTTTGGACCAAACCTTTTGGCCCCGCAAAGCACTCCCCAGCAGAACAGCGAACTGAAGTACGACGGCAGCAAGATGTTGCACTCCCATACCATTCGTTATGGGGTGTCGTATAACCACATTCAGGGCGGTGGCTTTGCCGATTTCTTCGGCACCGCGCCGCGGGTTACCTTTGATACGACGTCGTCGAATTGCGGCCCCTCCGGAACCGAATCGTGCTTGGCTTTCGCCGCTGCCGGACCCAACCCGGGCGGCTCCGCCAATCCTTTGAACTACCCTGTCAACCGGCTTGTCGTCGGCAATGGGCAAGGCTTCAGCACCGAAAACCCAGCTTTGGGCTTCCCGGCTGGCGGACTGGGACCGGATAACCGTATCGGTCTGTACGTAGGCGACAGCTGGAAAGTCAAGCCCAACTTCACTCTCGCCCTCGGCTTGCGCTATGACCGCGATACCGGCCGTACCGACAGCGATCTACCAGCCATTCCCGCAATCAACGCCCTTTTCCCCGGCGAAGGAAACCGGGTTAAGCAGGCCAACCTCAATTTCGCACCCCAATTTGGCTTCGCCTGGGACCCGATGAAAAATGGCAAAACCGTGATTCGCGGCGGCGCCGGGCTTTACTACGAGAACATAATTTACAACAACGTTCTGTTTGATCGGCCGTTGCGCTTGCCAACCGGGGCCTTCAATCAGGCGACCAACGCTTGTAGAAACGGTCTGGCAAAGCCCGTCCCGGTAGCCGGCGGCTCGCTAACGCCGGGCGACCCAGGCACGGTTGATTTCTGCAGCAATGACAATCGCATTGGCGACCAGATTCCGGCGATCCTCTCGTTCTTCAACCTGGTGAAGGCTGGGAATCCGTTTAATCTGCAGGCTCCCAACCCCAGTTACATCGGCAGCTTGCTGGCTCAGGGCATAGGCACGAACGGTGCAGCCAATATATTGGACCCCAATTACAAGACGCCGCGCGCCTTGCAGTTGAACATTGGCGTTCAGCGTGAAATCCGCCATGGCATGGTATTCAGCGCCGATTACCTGCGCAACGTGGAAACGCGCTCATTAGCGGCTATTGACGTCAACCGTGCAGGCGACGCCAGCCTCTTTAACTTGGCAGGTGCAAATGCAGCCGTTGCGGCTACTCTGGCCAACTGCGGAGTTGCTTCGATTAACGGATCGTTGGCGCCAGGAGGCTGTATAACCGATCCTGCAACCGGAACCACAGATAACGGAACCTGGACGCCGCGAGCCGCTAGTATGGCCGATTACGCCGGCAACGGTCTCGGCAGCTCGGCCGACTTCGGCGCAGGTTGCACGAACCCCGTCAATGCAATCGGGCGTCCGTGCGCTTTTGGCGGAGTGAACCAAAGCCAGCCGCAGATGTACTTCCTCAAACCCATAGGCCGCTCGGTTTATAACGCTTTGCAGATGACGTTGAAGCAAAACGTGACCAACCCGATGCGCGGCATCAAAGCGGCGAACTTCCAGGTGTCTTACAGCCTGTCGAATTTCTCCAGTACCGGCGGCCAGCAGGCTAACGGAGTGGCGTCTGACAACGATCAGGACTTTGTCATAATTGCCGCCGACAACAACAACCCTGGCCGGTACTTCGGGCCTACGCTGCTGGATCGTACCCACCAGTTGTCTTTTGGCGGGTATGTGGATGTACCAGCGGGATTCCGCATTGGGCTGATCTCTCACTTCGACAGCCCCTTGACCAGCGCGCTTGATGTTCCCAACACAGGCTCGGGCGGCGAAATCTTCCGCACGGACTTTACCGGGGACGGAAGCGTTCAGGATCCTGTGCCGGGAACAAAGCTCGGGGCGTTTGACCGCAGTGTCAACGCTGGCGGTCTCACTAACCTGATCAACAACTACAACTCTACCCAGGCAAATCAAGCGACCCCTGCGGGTAAGGTCTTGATCGCCAACGGTGTCATGACGCTTGCGCAGCTGCAGGCCTTGGGTGGCGTATCTCCAGCCCTTAGCCTGCCACCCAGCGGGCAGGTAAATTTCGGATGGCTCCGAGCCACCGACTTAAGGCTGGCTTGGAGGCACACGTTCATGGATCGATACACCATCGAACCTAGCATGGGCATCTTTAACCTGTTCAACTTCGCCAACTTCAACCTGCCGCCGTCACTCATGAGCGGCCTGTTGAACGGCAATGCGCAGTCGATTAACGGAACCACTTCGCTTAATCAAGGGTCGCTCCGGGTCGGCAACGGCACGGGCGTCTACTCGCTCGGTTCGCCACGGCAACTCGAATTCGGCTTGCGCTTGACCTTCTAAACCGCAACTGAGCTCGGAAACCGGGCCACCCGTCCTCGGGACGGGTGGCCTTGTTCGCTGTGGAGGATTCCAATGTCACTTCCTACATCTCTCTCCGCTCTTTTCGTTTCGGCCACGCTCGTGCCGGCAGTTTGGGGGCAAGCGGGCGCGAGTGCCTCCCCCACGCTCAAGGACAAGATCGTGTTCGTACGCGCCGATCCCTCCATAGGAGTGTCTTCGATGCGAACCATCACCGTGGCTACGGATCAGCCTGGCGCTATCGGCGACGCGGCCAATATAGCGACCGGTTCGCAAAGCCCGGGCCAGATAGTTCTGGAGTGCGCACAAGCCCTGCTTAACGGGCAACCCGGAAGTTATTCCGGGCCAGAAGTCGCCTTTTGGGGAGATCACGATCGATCTCCTCGAAGCCCGTTTCTGGATGGCTTCCGGTTGGCCGACTACCCGGAAAGTGGCAACCAAAAAGCGTTAGCATGCCGCGATAAGGACGCTTTTACAGAAGATCCCGATAACATTCCAACGCGACCCGAACCAGCTGACTCCGAGTGCGTACCTCGGTCTTTGCGAACAATTGCTGGATCGTGTTCTTGACTACGCTTTCGGAAACATTTAGACGCGATGCTATTTCCTTGTTGGCTAAACCTTGAACAAGCAACCGGAGCACTTCGCATTCACGGTTGTTCAAGGGCGCCCTTTCCAGGCGATCGGACCCTGTCGGGGTCAAATCCTCGGCGGCGTTGCGCTCCTCGGTGACATCGGCGATGATCGCAGCCAGCTTGGGGGCTGCTCCCTCTTTATAACTGGAGAACCAGACGTCGGCCAGAAACGACTCCCCGTTACCACGATGGCCGCGGCATTGCATTGAAGTTCTGAATTGTGGCCCCTCTTCCCAGCGCAATGCATGATGCAACTCGGGCAAATATGCTGCGATTGGCTGCCCGATTAGATGTCCGTCCCGTGGGACCATCAGTTCAGTTGCCGCCTGGTTGGCAAGCTCGATGAAGCCGTGATCGTCAACCGTGACAATTGCCGCGGGACTCGTTTCCACCAGGATCCGCAATCGTTCCTGGGACGCCAATCTCAACCGACGGTTGCGCAGCACTTCGGAGATGAACAGTCCGGAACCAACCAGGGCCAACGCCTCGAAGCTGGTACGGATGGGAGCGTCTGCTGGGTCCAAGTTGCTGAAGCGCTCGCTAAGCAGCGCGCACGCGATACCCATAACAACGATCGCCCACCTTGGCAAGAACCCGGCCGCGAGCATGATGGGAAACAAATAGAGAAAACCCAGCGAGACGTAGGGTTTCGTCCACCAGTCCACGACCGCGATCGCCAAGACGATGGCCGTGCTGGTGATCAGAACTACGGTTCGGTTCCGTTGTTCCCAGATCCATTCCAAGTTCAACATAGGTCTCGATTGATCGGTGATTATCCCATCAACTTGGCAGTGGTCCCAAGCCAATCAAACGATTACCAGAAAGATTAGGGATTCGCCAATCGAGGGATTCGTGCTTCCGCGCGAAAGTGCGCATGATTCCCACCGTTCATTACGCCCAATCAAGCGATTGGGAAAGTGGGCACTTTTTCGCAATCGAAATACTCGCAGCTTACCCGTTTGAGTATCTCCCGAGAATCGCAAATTGAGGATACACAAGGTTCAGCACGTGCGAGAGGAGCCGAATAGGGGTGTCCGGAATTGCGAAGGGGTCAGGATTCCTAGCCACGTACTCGGAGCGCCACTCGGAGTGCCCCATGGGAGCAAGGAATGATTCGCCGAGTCGTTGATTTTGCTCTCAATAACCGTGTTCTCGTCCTAGCCTTCGCACTGCTGCTCTTCGCGGGGGGAATCGTCGCTTTCCGTGACCTGCCGATTGAGGCGTATCCCGACGTAGCCGACAACTACGTTGAGATCGTCACGCAATGGCCAGGAATTTCAGCGGAACAAATCGAACAGCAGGTCACGATCCCGCTCGAAATCGTGATGAACGGAATCCCGCATGTCGTGCACCTGCGTTCATTTTCGCTCTTCGGACTCTCTGATCTGAAGCTGGTCTTCGACGACGAATCGGACAACGACTGGAACCGGGAGCGGGTTCTGGAGCGGCTCAGCCAAGTCACACTTCCGCCCAACGTGTCGCCACAAATGCAAACAGACTGGAGCCCCGTCGGTCAAATCTATTTCTTCACCCTGCACAGCACTAATCCAGCATATGACCCGATGGAGATGAAATCGATCGAAGACTGGGTTATCGAAAAGAATTTCAAATCGGTGCCAAACATCGTCGACGTGGCCAGCTTCGGCGGCCCCACACGTGAATACCAGGTTCGCCTTGATCCGGACAAACTCGTCTCTTACGGACTGAGCCTGGCTCAAGTTGAGCAGCAACTCACGAACAACAACGTGAATGCAGGCGGCAGCTTCATCCAAGAAGGTTCGCAGCAGATTAACGTCCGCTCCATTGGATTGGTCGACCGTGCTCAGGACATTGAACAGACGGTCATCATGACCAAGAACGGCACGCCGCTCCGCGTGAAGAACATTGCGATCGTGTCGCAAGGCCCAAAGATTCGACTCGGCCAGTTTGCAAGAGCCATTCACCGTGAAGACGGGAAGATCGTCGATAACGACGATGTAGTGTCGGGCATCGTGCTATTGCGCAAGGGCGCAGCGGCAGACGCTGCCCTGCAAGGCATCAACAAGAAAGTAAGGGAACTGAACGATCACATTTTGCCTCCGGGCGTGAAGGTTGTCCCCTTCATCGATCGCAGCGATCTGGTTCACTTCACCACGCACACCGTGCTTCACAACCTCTTGGAAGGTATGATCCTGGTGTCGCTCATCCTTCTTCTATTTCTCGGCAACGTTCGGGGCGCGATCATCGTGGCCTTAACGATTCCATTTTCATTATTGTTTGCCTCCATCTGCCTGGATTTACGTCATATCCCAGCCAATCTTCTTTCGCTCGGAGCTCTGGATTTTGGCATGGTGGTTGATGGCGCAGTCGTGATGGTCGAAAACATCGTGCGGCACCTGGACCAAAAGAATGGGGTCAAGACACCAAACGAACGAATCGGCGAGGCCGCACACGAAGTCCAGCGTCCTGTGTTCTACGCCATCGCCATCATCATTACCGCGTATTTGCCCATATTCACGCTCCAACGCGTCGAGGGTCGCCTTTTCCATCCGATGGCTTGGACGGTAGCCTTCGCGCTGCTCGGAGCATTAATCTTCTCGATCCTGATCGCACCTGTGCTGGCGAGTTTCGCTTTTCAGAAGGGAGCGAAGGAATGGCACAACCCGGTCATGCACTTCCTGACGGAGCTCTACCGCACCGCAGTTCGGTGGGCTATTCGCCGACGTGTGCTCACGGTTGGGGTAGGGGTGCTCGGTCTCTTCATAACCATTTACCTTGCCGTCAGTGGCGTCATCGGTTCCGAATTTCTACCCCACCTGGATGAAGGCGCTCTCTGGGTACGCGGCACACTTGCGCCCAGCGTCGGGCCGGATGAGGGTATCCGAGTGTCCAATCAAGCGCGGATCATACTCTGCTCTTTCCCCGAGGTCCCGCAATGCACTAGTCAAACCGGGCGGCCGGATGACGGCACGGATACAACCAGCTTTTTCAATACCGAGTACTTCGTCGATCTCAAGCCGAAAGAACAGTGGCGACCCGTCTTCCACGAAAACAAAGACGTATTGATTGCCGCCATGAATCGCGAACTCGACAGGATCCCCGGCGTAGTGTGGGGTTTTTCCCAGCCCATCGAAGACAACATGGAAGAGGCTGTCAGCGGCGTAAAGGGCGAGCTCGCCACTAAAGTCTACGGCGATGACTTGAAAGTTCTGGAAGAAAAAAGCGACCAGATCGTCAACCTCATGCGGGGTGTCAAAGGAATCGAGGACCTCGGAGTTTTTCATGTGCTCGGCCAGCCCAACCTCAATGTAACCGTGGACCGAGCCGCGGCCGCTCGTTACCAGATCAACGTCGCGGATGTGCAGGATGCGATTCAGACAGCGGTCGGCGGAAACGCACTCACCCAAGTCCTCCAGGGCGAGGCGCGATACGACCTCGTGTTGCGCTATCTCCAAAAATACCGCGACACGAAAGAGGCGATCGAGAATATTCGTCTGCTATCGCCTTCCGGGGAACGTGTGTCGCTGGCACAGCTCTGCAAGATTGAAGAAAGGGACGGGGGGTCTGAAATTTATCGCGAAGGCAATCAGCGCTATGTTGCCATCAAGTACAGCGTTCGCGGCCGCGACCTCGGCGGCGCAGTAGAAGAGTCGATGAAGAAGGTCAACGACCAAGTCAAACTGCCGCCAGGGTATCACATCGATTGGGAGGGAGAATACGAAAGCCAGAAGCGGGCGGATGAGCGGTTGCTGATCGTGCTCCCCATCACAATCCTTTTGATCTTCATCATCCTCTACACGATGTTCAAGTCCTTCAAATGGGCGCTGCTCATCCTAGCGAACGTTGCTATGGCACGCATCGGCGGTCTGCTGGCCCTCGTGATTACCGGCACCAATTTCAGTGTTTCGTCAGGCGTAGGCTTCCTGGCGCTGTTCGGCGTCTCCGTACAGACCGGAGTCATCATGCTGGAGTACATCAATCAGCTTCGAGCGCGACGATATTCCATAGGGGATGCCGCAGTTGAGGGGGCGGTGTTGCGGTTGCGGCCCATCATGATGACCATGCTAGTGGCGACTCTCGGGCTGCTACCCGCTGCTCTCTCGCACGCGATTGGTTCCGATTCACAGCGCCCCTTTGCAATAGTCATCGTGGGAGGATTGATTGCCGACTTGGTGATGAGCATCTTTCTCTTGCCCACGCTATATGTGTGGATTGCATGCGAAAGAGATGTGCTTCCCGCGTCCGAAGAAGGGTTTGACGTGGGCGAGCATGTGGATTGAGACCAGTGGTGTAATGAACGTGTTAGTCAGGGCCATCGGTATAGCGCTGGGAGTCTTTATTATGGTTTCGCCCTGCAGGGCAGCCACAATCTGGGGATCACAGCGTCTTGAGAAATTGCCTCCCCCGCGCAGATACTCGTTCCTACAGTGGTATCGGGCGTTCGGCGTCATACTATGTTTGGCATCCATACTCTTCGCGCTTGATAGTATTGCGTTTCGTTGAGTTCTTCCCGAGTGACGGGCTGCCCGGAAGTTATGCTCCGAGAACTCAGGGGCCGTAACTAAGCGAAAGCAAAGGGCGCGGATCGCTCCCTGAGCCCCCTAAGAGACTCTCGGAGACGCTTATCGACCCTTATCGAACCCACAAAGCTGCCCTAGTGGCCAGTGCCGCCACGCGGCACCGCAATAGCTTTGCCGTCGAATGCGAAAGATTAAATCTCCGTCGCTTCCAGTCGAAGACAGTTGGCATTGGCTTAATTGTACGGCTATCGATTTTGCTTCGCGCAAGGAACTCTTACACTTGCGTAGCACTTCAAAGTTCCTACAAGCTCCCTGCCCTTCCGAAAAGAGAGCTTCAACGATTAAGGGATGATTGCGCTTGCAGAGTTCTACCTAGTCCCCACCATCGTTACTTGTGCTCCCCAGCCAGCGCGACTGGCAGCGTTTCAACCCGCGGCTGCGGGACCATTTCCATCGCCCAAACCGCGGCCGGACGCATGTACATCGACGCCCGGAAATTCCCATTCACGTCCCACGCTTCCGGAGTGCGGAACCAATATCCTTTGTTTTCGTAGATTACGTGGTACAGACCCCAAGCCGTGTGGTAAGCCTCGTCGCGCATCCCTTCGCTCAGCAGAAGAGCAGCAAAACCAAAGGTGGTGCCTACCCACACTTCCGGCGCTTGTTCGTTATCGCGAATGATCGATCCATCCGCAGCCATGCCATTGGCCGCGCCCATTTCGCCACCGCCAAACTTCATCACGTTGAAGTCAAATATTTTTCTCGACGCCGCCAACTGCATTTCGTGTGGCACCAAATCGCCGAGGCCCGTCATGATGCCATACCACTGCCCGGCCAACTGATCGGCTTGTACGCTATCGCGATATTCGCTATCTGTGTCGTAGCGGAAATACTCTCCGTTCCAAAGCCGACCAACGTATGTCTTCTGGGCTTTGAGAAATAGTTCGTGATACTCCGTGGCTGCGTCATTCTTGCCAAGCGAGCGTGCCATCTCCTCGGTGGCGCGCAAAGCCGCGAGCCACAAGCCCCCGCAATAGGCGCTTACACCTCGTACCACCCACGAATCGTAAGTTTGATCGGGGTAACCGCCATTTTCAGGAATGCCGCCGCCATGATCGAATTGCCGCAGATAGGTGATGGCGTCCCGCACCGCCGGCCACATCTGGCGAAGGAAGGCTGTGTCTTTGCTGCCGGTCAGGACGTAATCGCGATACACCATCAAGATGAATTTTGAATTCAGATCTTTCCAATCGTTGGTATCCTGCCAGCCGGGCTCATTCACGGCGACGAAAGGATCTCCCTCGGGGACACCTAGATCGTGCGGCACCGCGCCCCTCTTCTTGCGCAAGTGTAAGCTGGGTTCGCCCGTCAATTGCGACTTCCAGACCCACTGCCCCTTTTCCGGCCATTCCTTCGGAACGGTATCGGCGAATTCGCGAAGCACCTGCTTGTCGATGTCGGGCCAGAACTTCAACAATGGCATCGAAGCATAGAACCGAACATCCAAAGTTCCGTAATACGCATAATCGAAGCATTCCAGCAATGCAAAGGAAGGAGCAGTTTTGCCATCGCTCCCGACCGGACGCCCCCAAAACGATCCGCCATCTGTCAGTGTGTAAAGTTCGTTGAAGAGCATGCCTCGATACCACAACGGCTTGCTCTCATCATTCACGAAGGGAGCCTGCCATGCGTCGATCGCATCACTCCAGGCGGAGGCATTGCGCAATCCGTCGCGGGCAATTGCCCAAGCGTTGTTGCCGCTGGTTCCATAAGAATCTGTATAGCGGCGGTTCCACTGACGGCCTTCGCCAAATTCTACAACGGGGAAATCCCATGCAATAACCATGGGAATGATTTTTTTTTCTCCCGGCTGAAGTGTGAAGCGCACGGCGACGGCTCCTGCCAGCTTCTCACCATCACTTACCCAGGAAAGCTCGCTGTTCGCCAGCCGGCCATCGTTGGCAAAGTGCGCCCAAATCGCTTTTCCATCTCCTTCAGACGGGAACGTAGCTTGGTAAGTCACTTCGACGCCCAGCGACTCCAAAGCAGCAATTGCGAATTGTCCGTCAGCCTCGCGCGGGGCGCTGCTGGCACGGTTGCGGTCGAAAACCACTCCCTTCATCGTTCCAGCGTCGATCTTCTCGATAACGAATTGATTATGATTTCCCTGACTGGGAGCGCCTTGAAAATCTCGAGTGAAGGTACGAAACCATCCCACCATGTTCGTCCACGAGAGAAGAACAGATACAGTCACGGCGTGCTTGGTAGGATTTTCGGCATGCCAGCGATAGACCGCGACGGGATAGCTTGACTCGCGATAATTATCGGGCAACACGGGGGAAAATTGTTCCAGTACTACATGCGCTGGAAAGTTCTCCCATTTGTAGTCGTACCAGGACTTCGGGTAGAGCGCCGCGTATTCCCCCGCGCCGACCGGATAGTCCCATTGCCAGCTTGCGAGCGAGCCATCCGCCGGGTGATCCGTCATCAGGACGCGGGCCGTGCCCTGAGTTTCGCCCTCCGCCTGCTGAAACATTGCAAACTGATTCGCGTACACAGGCGCATATTTGTGAACTCCCGCTTTTATGTGCCAGCGGGCGAAGTCTCCCCGATATGTACGTGAAAATGTTCCCGAGCCAAAGCCACCTACTGGTGCGCCTTGCCAAAACCCATCATCGATATTGCCGGTGACCCGAGTCATCCCAGGCTTCTCGAGTGGAAGGCCGAGGGGACGGCGCCAGGCAGCTTTCGGTATCGCGTCTCCAGCCCAAACTGCTGTCGTTGCAAACGCGATAAATATGAGGACTCGTAAATACAAGCGAAAGATCATTTATATGAATCTCCGAGAATGGGGCCCTGTAGTGACCGGGTACGCCGTAAATTACTTGTCGAGCCAGTATTTATTAAAGCCTTCATAGTCCGATGGCAAGCTCGCCAGGATCGTTCTTCTCAATTCCAAAATGTCGACAGAACCCTGTTTCTGATAGAGCACGTTTCCATCGGGACTAATCAAGACGGTATAGGGGACGGCTGACTCCCACTTGGGATCGAACGCGGCCTGCAGGCCGGCGGTATCGTCGGAGGCAAACAACAAGTTGCGGCTGGTAGCATGCATCTTCTCCAGCACACGCAATACGCTGCTCTTTTCATCCGGCATATTTGCCGCAACCGTGACTAACTCGACGTCGCGAACGCCATACATTCGGAACGTGTCTTCGAAGTCCGGAAATTCGTGAATGCACGAGCCGCACCACGTAGCCCAGAAACTGACCAACAAAGTTTTCTTAGTTGGGTTGGTTCGCAATGCCTTTAAGTCCGCGGCCGTCGCGATTTCCAGTTGGATCGGCTGAGACTCGATTTTTTGCAGAGTCTTCAGGCGCGCGGCCTGTTTTTCTTTCCACTTGGTCGAACAGCCAAAAACACCCGTATGCTTCACTTCGACTTCACGATGGGCGAGGAGCGCATCGATGGCGTCGCGCACCTCGTGGGTCTTCACCAGTTCGACGCGGTAGCTATTGTCCATACGGCCTTCATAGCGAAGGTGGCGGTCATGATCGAAAACG
>Ga0074045_10001090_pt1 | contig 26302 bp, 24 predicted proteins | sample BogForMeECP23OM2_FD_94442 | JGI IMG/M metagenome (GOLD analysis project Ga0074045, IMG submission 94442) | Bog forest soil microbial communities from Calvert Island, British Columbia, Canada - Bog Forest MetaG ECP23OM2 | ecosystem: Environmental > Terrestrial > Soil > Wetlands ...
CTGACGGCCCGCTTCCCGCTGTATCCGTGGAAGAAGCGGAGAGCGGCGGAGACCTCCGCCGTGCTGCCGGAAAGCACGGTACGGGTCGGCTAGGCCTTTCGGGGCGGCCACCTTTCCAGACATGGCGCTGGACATCGTCATCGACGGGCGTCGCGTGCGCGACTTTGGTATCGGCACCTACATCCGAAGCCTGGTGCAAGCGCTCAGCCGGGTCGACGCGGCCAACCGCTACACGGTGGTCACCGGTCCGGGCGAGGTGCGCGTATGGGGTGCGCTGCCGGAAAACTTCCGCGTCTCGGTTTACGCGGGCGACGATCACGCCTACGTGGATCACCTGCGTTTCCCGCTTTTTCTGCGGCGCCTGAAGCCGGATCTGGTGCACATTCCGCTGAACCGAGTGCCCCTGTTGATGATCCGCCCATACGTGGTGACGATTCACGACATGGTGAATCTCTTCTACGACGAGCAGAAGCTTTCCGCCCTGCACATGAGTCTGCGCCGCTTCCGTTTTCGTCGCGGCCTGACCCGCGCCAGCCGGGTGATCGCGGTTTCCGAAGCCACCAGACGCGACGTCGAAAACCTGCTGGGCGTACCCTCCGGCCACATCACGCGCGTGTACAACGCGCCTGATCCGGCCTTCCTCCAGCGCGACCGGGCCGACGGCGAGGAAGAACGCCGCCGCATCATGGAACGTTACCAGATCGACCGCCCGTTTCTGCTCTATGCCGGCGCCATTCGCCATCACAAGAACATCCCGCGCCTCGTGGAAGCCTTCGCGGTGCTGCGCGAGCAACTGGCGGCCCACCCGGTCTATGGCGACCTGCGCCTGGTGATCATCGGCGACACCATCTCGCAGTACCCGGCAGTGCGGCAGGCCATGGTGAAGAGCAAGGTGGAGAACGCCGTCCGCTTCCTCGGCTTCGTGCCGTTCGACACGCTACGCTGTTTCTACGAATCCGCCGCCGCCTTCATCTTCCCTTCGCGCCATGAAGGATTCGGATTGCCGCCGCTGGAAGCCATGGCCTGCGGCACGCCGGTGGTCACCTCGAACGTGAGTTCGCTGCCCGAAGTGGCGGGCGACGCGGCGGTGCTGGTCAACCCGGGCAACGTGTTCGATATTGCGCGCGGCATCCGCGACGCGCTGACCGACGAGCCGCTGCGCGCCGAGTTGGTCCGCCGTGGACGCGTCCAGGCCGCCCGCTTCAGTTGGGAGCGCTCCGCCCGCGAAGTGCTAGCCATTTATCAGGACGTAGCGCGGGGAAGGTAGGCGCGTGGGGCAGGCGCTTCCGCCTGCCAGCCGGCTATTTAATCGCACGCCCGCACGCGGGCGTTGGCAAGCTAAAGCATGCCCCACCTACCGCAGCGAAGCGCGCACCTTGTCTCGGTACTCGCGGGCTTTTTCGAGAATCTGCGGCTGGTTCAAGGTGAGGATGGCGCCGTCGCGAACCACCGGTTTCCCGTTTACCATTACGTCGCGAACGTCGTCGGCTTTGAGCGCGTAGACCATTTGCGAAACCGGGTCGTAGACGGGCACGGCGTTGGCGCGGTCCAGGCGCACCACGATCATGTCGGCGCGCTTGCCGGCTTCGAGCGAGCCGATTTCCTTTTTCATCCCGAGCACGCCCGCGCCGCCGATGGTGGCCATGGCAAGCGCGGTAGCCGCGGAAAGCGCTTGCGGATCGAGCGCGGTGACCTTTTGCAGTTTGGCGGCCAGGTCCATTTCCTCGAACAGGTTGAAATCGTTGTTGCTGCCCGCCGGACCGTCCGGCCCCAAGCCGACGTGGATGCCCAGCGCCAACATACGCACCACCGGCGCCACGCCGCTGGCCAGCATCATATTGCTCGAGGGGCAATGCGCCACACCGACATTGCGCGCCTTCAGAATTGCCATGTCCGCTTCCGTCAACCAGACGCAGTGCGCAGCCACCGTCCGGCCGTTGAAAACGCCCAGGCCGTCCAGGGTGCCGACCGGCGTGGTGTGCCGCTTGGCCATCTCATCGTCGAACTCTTTCTTGGTTTCGGCGACGTGGATGACCAGCGGCGCGTGAAACCGGTTGGCGAGGGCGCGCGCTGCCTGCAGCGATTCGTCGGAATTGGTATAGAGCGCGTGCGGCGCCACGGCGGGGACGATCAACGGGTCGCCCGCAAATCGCGCGAGGTATCGTTCGGTGAAGCGCAGCGCGTCTGCGGGCGTTTTGTTGTCGGGCGCAGGGAAGCCGATGATGGTCTCACCAAGCACGCCGCGCATCCCAGCCTCTTTGGCCGCCTCGGCCGCCGCGTCCTCGAAGTAGTACATGTCGGTGAACGTGGTGGTGCCGCCAAGCAGCATTTCCAGGCAGCCTAGGCGCGTTCCCCAGCGGACGAAGTCTGCGTCCACGTTCTTCGCTTCGGCGGGAAAGATGAACTTCTCGAGCCAGTCCTGTAGCCGCAGGTCGTTGGCGATGCCGCGAAATAGCGACATGGCGGCGTGCGTGTGCGTGTCGATCAGGCCGGGGGCGAGGATGGCGTCGGGGCGGTCCAGGCGGGTGCGCGCGGTGAATCGCGCGTCGATTTCGGCGCGCGGTCCGACGGCTAGAATGCGCTCCCCGCGCACGGCCACGGCTCCATCTTCGATCACGCGCTGCGCGGAGTCCTCGGTGATGACGTAGTGCGCGCTCCAGATCCAATCGGCCTGTTCGGCCGAGAGCGCAAATACGAACAAGAAGAAGCTACAGATACGAAGCATCGAAGGGTTTGGGGAACAGGTCGCGCATGCGATGAGTTTCGATCTTGCCGCGCGGGTTGACCAGCACAATCTCCACGTCGCCGCAGAATTCCCAGAGAATTTGTCGGCAGGCGCCGCAGGGCGGCGTGAGAACGTCCGTATCGGCGGCCACTGCCACGCGGCGGAACTGGCGAACGCCCTCGGAAATGGCTTTGAACACGGCGACACGTTCGGCGCACAGGGTCAGCCCGTAGGTCGCATTCTCCACGTTGCATCCGGTGTGGATGCGGCCGGCCGCGTCTTCAATCGCGGCGCCGACCTGGAATTTCGAGTAAGGTGCAATGGCGTGCTGGCGGGCGGCGAGCGCGGCGGCAAGCAGTGGATCGGTCATCGGATCGTCCATCCAACGGCGCGCGTAACGAACCGCGCGCCACGTCTGGTTTCATTCCTGTTCCAAACGCGGCAGCACGCCGCGCAGAAACCTCACCAGCGTATGGCGAACCGCCGCGCCGGTTTCGAGCACCTCGTGGTGGCTGATTTTCCCCTCGCCGATTCCAGCCGCCATGTTGGTGACACAGGAAACGGCCAGCACCTTCATCCCCAGATGATTGGCTGCGATCACTTCGGCCACCGTGGACATGCCCACCACGTCCGCGCCAATAGTGCGCAGGAAGCGAATCTCCGCCGGTGTTTCATAGCTGGGGCCTAGCATGCCCGCGTAGACGCCTTCCTGAATGAAGATGCACAGTTCCAGGGCCACACTCTTGGCCAACTCGCGATAACTGTGCGAGTACGCCTCCGTCATATCGGGAAAGCGCGGCCCGAGCGAATCGTCATTGGCCCCCACCAGCGGGTTCGACCCTTGCAGGTTGATGTGATCCGAGATCAGCACCAGGCCACCCTGTTCGAATGAGCCGTTGATACCGCCCGCAGCGTTGGTGAAAACCATCGACCGCACGCCGAAGGCGTGGAGCGCACGCACCGGGAACGCCACCTGCCCGGCCGTGTATCCTTCGTATAGGTGCGCGCGCCCCGCCATCACAGCGATGGGAAGATCGTCCAACTTGCCGATCACCAGATTCCCCGCGTGGCCGACGGCAGTCGAGACGGGCCAACCGGGAATCTCGGCGTAAGGGATCTCGACGCGATGGTTCAATTCATCGGCGAAGGCGCCCAGGCCGCTGCCCAGTACCAGGCCGATTGTCGGGCGCAGAATCGTGCGGCGTTCCAGTAGAGATTTGGCGTGCGCAATCATAGGATCATTCCCGCAATACAGGCCGACATGAAATTGGCCATCGTCCCAGCCGCCACGGCGCGCAGGCCCAGGCGCGCCAGGTCGGACTTCCGGCTCGGCGCCAGCGCGCCAATGCCACCAATCTGAATCGCGATCGAGCTGAAATTGGCGAAACCGCACAGCGCGTACGTGGCGATGATGAAGGAGCGCGGGTCCAACCCGGCCTTCATCGGGCCCAGCTTGAGAAACGCAACGAACTCATTGAGCACCAGGCGCGTGCCCAGCAGATTGCCGATGGCCGGGGCATCCTTCCATGGTACGCCCAGCAGGAACGCCACCGGCGCGAAAACCACGCCGAAAACCTGTTCGAGCGATACCGGCAGCCAGCTCATCCACCGCAGCCCGTGAATGCCGCCGAGGATCCCGTTGATCATGGCGATCAGCGCCAGGAAAGCGATCAACATGCCGGCCACGTTTAACGCCAGGTGGAGACCGTCGCCCGCGCCCTGCGCCGCCGCATCGATCACGTTGACGGCGGTTTTTTCGATTTTCAGCTCCACCTTCCCGGCGGTAACCGGATGGCCCGTCTCCGGCACCAGAATCTTGGACAGCATGATGGTGGCGGGCGCGGTCATGATGACGGCAGTGAGCAGGTGCGTAATCGAAACGCCGGCGATTTTAACATAGGCTGCCATCACCGAACCCGAGACATGGGCCATGCCGCTGGCCATTACCGTGAACAGCTCCGATTCGGTGAGGCCGGCCAGGAATGGGCGTATGGTCAGCGGCGCTTCGGTCTGCCCCATGAAGATACTGGCCGCCACGTTGAGCGATTCGGCCCCGCTCACGCCCATCGTCTTCTGCATCCCGATCGCCATCCCGCGCACGATCCATTGCATGATGCCCAGGTAATAGAGGATGGAGAAGAACGACGCGATGAAGATGATGATGGGCAGGACCTGAAACGCAAACACCACGCCAAACCCGCCGGTGCTTTTTCCCATCGGGCCGAAGACAAACTCGCTGCCGGCTTCGGTATATCCCAGCATGGCGTTGACGCCAGCGCCAATCGCTTGGAACACCTTGCCGACATCCGTCTTCAGAATCAGCAACGCGAAGACGATCTGCAGGGCCAGCCCCCAGACCACGATGCGGAGCTTGATGGCGCGCCGGTCGGTAGAGAACAACCAAGCCACGCCGAGGATGGCCACCAGCCCGAGAAGACCGGTGAAGCGGCCCATTCCTATCCAACGACCTCGAGTATCAATTCACGCTCTTCGGCCCGCTGCGAGGAGATATGGAACGCATCCTCCACCTTATCAGCCGCTTCCTCGACGCGATCCTCCTTGGTGTAGTACAGGCGGCACAGGATGCTGCCGGCTTCCACCTTCTCGCCAGCCTTGACTTCCAGGATGATGCCGACGGCGGGGTCGATCGCGTCTTCCTTCTTGTCGCGGCCGGCGCCAATCATGTTGGAAGCGATGCCTATGTCCTCGGCGTCGATCGCGCTCACGAAACCAGCGCGCGGCGAAACGATTTCGCGGGCGCCCGTGGCGTTCGGCAGCAGCGCAAAATTATCCAGCGCCTGCGGGTTGCCGCCCTGGGCCGTCACCGCGTCCTTGAGCTTCTTGTATGCCGAGCCATCCACCAGGTGTTTTTCGGCGGTCAGGCGCGCTTCTTCGAGCGTGGCGGCCTTCTTGCCGAGGAAGATCATACGCGCCGCCAATTCCAGGCACAGCTTGGTCAGGTCGGCCGGGCCGGCGTTCTGCAAAGTTTGCGACGCTTCCATCACTTCCAGCGCGTTGCCCACCGCGTAACCCAGCGGCTGGTTCATGTCGGTAATCAGCGCCTGCACTTTCTTATCCACGCGGCGGCCGATGCCCACCATCGTCTGAGCCAGCCGTCGCGCATCCACCTGCTTCTTCATGAACGCGCCCGTGCCCACCTTCACGTCCAGCACCAGCGCATCCACGCCCTCTGCCAGTTTCTTCGACATGATCGACGAGGCAATCAGCGGAACCGATTCCACCGTGCCCGTGACGTCACGCAGCGCGTAGAGCTTGCGGTCGGCGGGCGCGAACTGGTCGGTCTGCCCGATGAAACACAGGCCCAGCTCGGCAAGCTGGCGTTGAAACTCGTCGCTCGTGAGGTCGGTGCGGAAGCCGGGAATCGATTCCAGCTTGTCCAGCGTGCCGCCGGTGTGGCCCAGCGCGCGGCCGGACATCATCGGCACCACCACGCCCGCGGCGGCTGCCAATGGCGCCACCACCAGGCTGGTCTTATCGCCCACCCCGCCAGTCGAGTGCTTGTCCACCTTGACGCCGGGGATGGCGGAAAGGTCCGCCGTTTCGCCCGATCGCAACATGCATTCGGTCAGGCGGCTCACCTCGCGGTCGGTCATGCCCGAATAGAATACGGCCATGAGAAACGCGGACATCTGGTAGTCCGGAATTTCACCGGATGTGTAGCCATCTACCAGAAATTCAATTTCCTCGGGAGCCAGTTCAGCCCCGTCGCGCTTGCGCTGGATCAAGTCAACTGTACGCATTATGAGACACTTAGGCTAGCATCACACAGCCATCAAAGTAAAGTCGGCTGGGTGGGGCATGCTTTAGCTTGCCCGTCATTTTTCCGCAAAACCGACCAGCGCTCTGTTTCCATTTCGAGCACGCGCCGCCGCCTGGGCCGCCCATCCGGCCATCCAAATCGTCGTATCCTCGTTTAGATACTTATGCAACTGCATGCGATCGATTGGATCGTCGCGCTGGCCTCGGTCGCCATCTGTTTCGCGCCCGCCCTGTTTGTCAGCAAGCGCTCCGGCCGCAGCACGGCCGAATTCTTCGCTTCCGGCCGCTCCGTTCCGTGGTGGCTGGCCGGCCTTTCCATGGTGGCGACCACTTTTTCGAGCGACACGCCGAACCTGGTGGCCAACCTAGTGCGCACGCAGGGCGTGGCCGGCAATTGGCAATGGTGGGCCTTCACCCTCACCGGCGTGGCCACGGTGTTTTTTTACGCGCGCTTGTGGCGCCGCTCCGGCGTGCTGACCGACCTGGAATTCTACGAGCTTCGCTACTCCGGCAAAGCCGCCAGCGCCGTGCGCGGCTTTCGAGCCCTCTACCTCGGCCTGTTCTTCAACTGCATCATCATGGCTACCGTGAACCTGGCCGCCTGTAAGATCGCCGCCGTGCTGTTTGGTTTCAGTCGCTGGGAGACGCTCCTCGCCGTCGGCCTGCTAAACGTCGTCTTCGCCGCCCATTCCGGCCTTTGGGGAGTGCTGGTCATCGACATGATCCAGTTCTTCATCAAAATGGCCGCCGTCATCGCCGCCGCTTATTTCGCGGTGACTCTGCCGCAGGTGGGCGGCCTCGCCGGTCTGGTCGACAAGCTCTCGCACGTGCACGGGCCGGGCGGTTTGCACTACCTCAACATGCTGCCCGATTTCACCAGCAACTGGGATCTCGCTGTGGCGGTTTTCATCATGCCGATCGCGGTGCAGTGGTGGGCCGTCTGGTATCCGGGCGCCGAACCCGGCGGCGGCAGCTACGTCGCGCAGCGCATGTTAGCCTCGAAAACGGAAAAGGACGCGCTGGCCGGGACTCTTTTTTTCAACGTCGCGCATTACGTGTTGCGGCCCTGGCCGTGGATACTGGTTGGCCTCGCTTCGCTCGTCGTCTATCCGCAGCTTGCCGATATCCAGCGCGCCTTCCCGCATCTCGATCCATCGCTCGTCGGCCATGACATCGCGTTCCCTGTGATGCTGCGCTTCCTCCCCGCCGGTTGGCTCGGCCTGATGCTGGGCGGTCTGATCGCCGCCAATTCCTCGACCATTCTCACTCATTTGAATTGGGGCGCGTCATACCTGGTCCACGACTTCTATCGCCGCTTCCTGATCCGCGGCGCGAGCGAGCATCACTACGTCACCGCCGGCCGCCTCGCGACCATCCTCCTGTTCGTGCTTTCGTCGGGGATGGTCTTCCTGCTCGGCACCGCCAAGGACGCCTTCAGTCTCATCCTGCAAGTCGGCGCAGGCACCGGCCTCCTATATCTGCTGCGCTGGTATTGGTGGCGCGTCACCGCGTGGTGCGAAATCGTCGCCATGGCCAGTTCCTTCGGCATCTCGATCCTATTCCTGATCCTGGTCAAAGCCGGCGTGTCACTCGGTACCACCCGCCAGTTACTGCTCACTGTTGCTTTCACCACAGTCTGCTGGCTACTGACCGCCTATCTCGGCCCGCGCACCGACCAGGAGACACTGATTGGTTTCTACCGCAAAGTGCATCCGCCCGGTCCAGGCTGGAACGCCATACGCGTGCTGGCCGGCGTGAGCACCGAGCAGGCCGCCGAGGACGCCGCACACGTGCCGCTAGCTCTCGCCGGCTGGTTCCTCGGCTGCACGCTCATATGGTCAGCGCTGTTCACGGTCGGCAACTTTCTCTATGGAAGAACGGGCTACGCGCTGTTCTTGCTGGTCATTTTCTTAGTTAGCGGCGGGGCGTTGATTCGGGTGGTGCAGAGGATTTGGAGGTGAGGGGGAAAAGAGCAACGGCGAACTCGAGGGAAGCTGCCGAACTCTATCTCGAGGAGTTCCCAATCTCGGATGGCGGTAATGCACACAGTCACGTCACTCGACAAGTCTCCCCTCGTCCATGAGGAACTGCTGATATTGGATTGGCAGCCCAAATCGCTCCCGCAGGCAACGGAGGAGGGTGCCCGCTTCCGCATCGAGCGCTCGCTCGCCGACGATGACCAGGCGCTCGGCCTCCTGGGCTCCCGGCCAGTAAGAATACTCGATCAACTGAGCCAAGCCCTCGCGGATGCACGCCCGCGCTGAGCCCGCAGTCTTTATCTCATAAAACCGATAGCGGTCACCGAAGCGGACGGCCACGTCTATGAAGGTTCCAGCCCCTGTCGCTTGTTCGGCCGCGACGGAATTCTGACCGTGCAGCATCGCTAGATGGTTGAACAGTGCGACCTGCAGGTCGTTGTGCCGCAGGAGCACGTCGAGTTTTCGCTCTGCCACGGACGCGTTAGTCGCAGAAGGTTTGATGCGGCACCCTGGCGAGAAACGAAAGCTCCCAGCAGCCTGCGACATGGCGGGATACGCATCGTGCCCCTCGACGAACCTGTAGAGAAACAGGAGGCGGTCAAAGTCGTCGAGGATGAGATCAACGTCCGGCTGTGCCGATGGCCGGAGCCTTCCAAGGAAAATGAAAACATCTGGCTTGACGATCTCCGGAGGAATCGCTCCCGGGGAGTAATTCGCGCTGCGGTTTCCCGCAGAGAAGTGCCACATGCGAAGATTCGAGAACTCGTCCGGGTGAGCCCGAAGGAACTCATTGAATCGTGCGACCTTCGGTATAAGTGGATCGATCGCCGGAAGATTGCGGTTCAGCTCAAGCGAAAACGCTACTCCGTGCCTCAGACACTCCTCACCTTCGACTGATTCAAGACCAATATTAAACTGAAGCTCGCTTCTTCCGCCAACGTGAAATGCGTAACGCTCCTCTCCTGTGTCGAAAATGGTCCGAGCATCGAACAGCAGGTGGGTTGGCACGTGAGCCTTCCCATGCAGTTCGCGGCGCAAATCCTGAAGCCGCCCAATTGGGCGACCCGCCGATCGCCTGTTGATCTCCGCCGCGATATCAGAAATCACTGGCACTTAGGTCCTCGATTAGCCACAATCACGCTGCTTAGCTTGACACGGGAAAACGGGAATTTGGGTCGCCGCCATGCTTCCATTATGTACGATCCAGTGGGGCAGGCGCCCTCGCCCGCGTCGTACCCCCTGGTCCGACAGCACAGCCAAGGGGGCTCGGCGCGGGTCGGGGACCCGCCCCACATTTCCCGCACGCTGCGGCCGCGATGAATCTGCGACTCTGCTATCATGGCAATAGCTGGCAGTTTCTGCCACTGGAGAATTGTTAATGTCAATGGCCTCCATGAATATCTCCCTGCCACGGGAACTCAAGGCGTACATCGAACAGCAGACCAAGACTGGCTACAGCACGCCCAGCGAATATGTCCGCGAACTGATTCGCGGCGATCAAAGGCGGCGTGCAAGAGAGCAGCTTGACCTGTTCCTCTTGGAGGGCCTCGACTCCGGCCAGCCGCTGCCAGCCACGCCTGTATTCTGGGCCGAGCTCAAACGTGACGCCATGGCGAAGCTTCGCAAGAAGACCAGGCGGTGAAGCCGTCCGTTACCTTCCGTCCCCGCGCCCGCCTGGATCTCTTGGAGCAGTTCCTGTACTTTGCGGATCAGGCCACTGTGGACGTGGCCGAACGGTACGTCACTGCCGTGGACCGCACCTGCGCCCGTTTGGCCAAGCTTCCTCAGTCGGGAACCCTGTACGATTCCGGCGTCGAACGCCTTGCGGGCATGCGTCACGTTCCGGTGTCCGGTTTCGCGCCATACTTCCTTTTCTATCTGCCCCACGGCGGCAGCATCGAGGTTGTCCGCATTCTCCACGGCGCCCGCAATGTTGAAGACCTGTTCAGCCAAGAGGAAGCGTAGCCCCGCGCCCCGCGTTTCCTACCCTCCCGCTATCGCTCCCACAATCAGCAATGGTTCGGCGCCGCTGGCGACTGATTCGGGGAGCGGGGCGTCTGGGGGATCGTGAGAGAGGTCTTCGGCATTGGCGAAGAAGCGGACGAAGGGGCGGCGCTGGCCAGTGATTTGATCGCGGAGGGTCCCGCGCAGCATTGGGTAGCGAGACTCGATCGCGTCGAGCAACGTGCGCTGCGTGGCTTGCCCGCTCACGTCGAGCTGCACTTCGCCAGTGACATGCGCCAGGATTCGCAGATGCGCTGGAAGCTCGACACGGATCACTGGAGTGTCTGCACCTCGACGGACAGCACTGCGGGAAGATCGCGCACAATCGGCGCCCAACTGTCTCCGGCGTCAGCCGATGCGTAGACTTGCCCGCCGGTGGTTCCGAAATAGACGCCGCACTCATTGAGCGAATCGACGGCCATCGCGTCGCGCAGCACGTTCACGTAGCAGTCGCTCTGCGGCAGGCCTTTCGTCAGCGGCTCCCACTCGTTGCCGCCGGTGCGGCTGCGATACACGCGCAGCTTGCCGTCGGGCGGAAAGTGCTCCGAGTCGCTCTTGATCGGGACCACGAAAATGGTCTCGGGCTCGTGCGCGTGAACGTCGATGACGAATCCGAAATCGGTTGGCAGGTTGCCGCTAACTTCCTGCCACGAGTCGCCGCCATTGTCGCTGCGCATCACGTCCCAGTGCTTCTGCATGAAGAGCACGTTCGGGCGGGAGCGGTGCATGGCGATGCGGTGAACGCAGTGGCCCACGTCGGCTTCCGGGTCCGGGATGTATTGCGAGCGCAGCCCGCGATTGATCGGCTGCCATGTCGCGCCGGAGTCATCGCTGCGGAATGCGCCCGCGGCCGATATAGCGATGAACATCCGGCCGTTGCCGCTCGGATCGAGGAGGATGGTGTGCAGGCACATTCCGCCAGCACCCGGCTGCCAGCGAGGCCCCGAGCCGTGGCCGCGCAGACCTGCGAGTTCCTGCCACGTTTGCCCGGCGTCGGTCGAGCGGAACAAGGCGGCGTCTTCCACGCCGGCGTAGACAGTGTCCGCATCCGTCAGCGATGGTTCCAGATGCCAGACGCGCTTGAACTCCCATGGGTGTGGCGTGCCGTCATACCACTGGTGTGTGCCTGGGACGCCATCGTACACGAACTTATTCCCCACCGGCTCCCAGGTCTTGCCACCGTCGTTCGAACGCTGGATTAACTGCCCGAACCAGCCGCTGGATTGCGACGCATACAACCGGTTCGGGTCCACCGGCGAATCCTTCACATGATATATCTCCCAACCTGCAAAGTGCGGGCCACTTACTTCCCACTTATCGCGTTTGCCATCCGATGTCAGCACGAACGCTCCCTTACGTGTGCCAACCAATACGCGTACCTTGCTCATCCCTTGCCCTCCTTAGCTGTTCTCTTATGCCAACCGCTCCCTTTGGTCGCGGCTCCGATGCGTTTGTCCCTTCAGAGCCGCGACCAAAGGGAGCGGTCGCCGCCAATTGAACCGGTTATCTCCTAACAGGTCCTAGTTCTTCGGAAAGTTTGGATCGGCCTTCACTTCGAGAATCTGTTTTGTGTGTCTCTCGCTGTGCGCTGCGATAAACAACACCCATTCGTATGCGTCCCACGGCTGGCCGAACGGGCTATCGGCGACATGCTCGCGTAAATCGGGTGTCGACTCCAGAAACGCGATCATCGTGGCGCGGCTGCCTAGAAAATGATCGAGGCTCTCGGCCGAAGTCCAGTGCCCCGTGGGCACCAACTCCTTCGGCGCCTGGGCTTTGTGGCTTCGGTCCGGAACCATGGTCAAGATCGCGGCGTCGATTTTCGCCGTATCGCGACCCGCCGGTCCCGCGGGCGCTTTCATCACTTTATCCGTGACATTCTGAAAAAGAAACTCTTCGGACTTGGCAATGTGTTCGAGTGTTTCCGCCACCGACCAGCGGTCCGGCGCCGCTTTGAACTTCATCTGAGCGTCCGAGAGCCCCTTCACAGCCGCCACCACGCCGTCGCGCGTCTGCTCGAGGTACTGGACACCCCGCTCGCGATCAGCCTGAGTAAGTCCCTGGCCGAATGCCGCCACGCCCAAAAACAGCAGGCTGCCTGAAAGTATGGATATTCTTCTCATGTTAGTTCCCTCCTTAGTTGTCTCTGTAGAGTTAGTGCTGTATTACGATCCGGCGCCGTCCTTAAACTTCGGTATCAGTGGAGTCGAATCGCGTTCCTGCCATCGGCGCCGGGCTTCGGCGAGGACTGCTTCGCGATTCTCCGCCATTTCCTCGACCAGCGCGCACGGCGCCCCTGTCTCTTCGTGCCTCGCCCCCCAGATTAGCATCTCCAAAAGTACCGGTGCCAGGTCAATGCCTTTCTCCGTCAGCCGGTAGTTCACCCTTCTTCCATCCCTCTCATCCGCCTCCGCGCCGATGATTCCCGTCGCTTCGAGTCTCTGCAAACGTTCCGCCAGGATGTTCGTGGAAATCCCCTCGCCCGATTCCTGGAACTCCTTAAACGTCCGCAGCCCGCGCACCATCAAATCGCGCACAATCAGCAGCGACCAGCGATCTCCCCATATTTCCAGGGAGACACTCACCGGGCAGCTCGAACGTCGTTTCCTCTTGGGCTTCCCAGGCACTTTAGAGACACATTATCCGGGTCGCTTGCAGAGCACAAGTTAATTTTTGTGTTGGCCGTATTGCCTGATACCAATTGACACCGCCGCCCATTTCTGCAAAAATCAGGTAGGCGAAGAAAAGGCGAATCTATGGGCGCGGCGGTACTTCAGAAACAGTTCGAATCGCTGCTCGGCGGGCATCTCGGGTGGCAGGCGAAACCGGTTGCCGAAACGGTTCCGAGCGGCGTCCCGGAAATCGATCGGGCGACCGGCGGGCTGCCACGCGGGTGCCTCACGGAGATCTTCGGCGCGCCATCTTCCGGCCGCGCCAGCCTGCTGATTTCGATTCTGGCTGGAGCCACCGCGCACCGGGAATTCTGCGCCCTGGTGGATGCCGAAGATGCGTTCGATCCGCTTTCCGCCGCGGAAGCCGGCGTGGAGCTGCCGCGGCTGTTGTGGATTCGCTGCGGCCACAACGCCGAGCATGCGCTCCGTGCGGCCGACCTGCTGCTACAGGGCGGCGGCTTCGGCGTGGTGGCGCTGGATCTGGGCGATACGCCGGCGCCAGCCGCGCGCCGCATCTCGCTCACTTCCTGGTTCCGTTTGCGCCGCGCCGTGGAGCACACGCCCACCGTGCTGATTGCGGTCGCGCGGCAATCGAATGCCAAAACCTGCGCCAGCCTGATGCTGGAATTATCGCGGCAGCGCGTGCGCTGGTCGGGCGGCAAGCTCGATTCCGCGCGTCTGCTGGGCGGCATGCGCGCGGCGGTGGCGCGGCGCAAACCCGGCCTAGCCCTCACCGCCGCTTTCGAGACCGCCGCGCAGGAGTATGAGTCCGTCATGAAATATCCAGTTCATGCGACGGTGACCGCTCCCTTTGGTCGCGGCACTGAAGACAATCGGAGCCGCGACCAAAGGGAGCGGTTATTACGGAACGAGGCCTAAGTATGTTTGCCTGTTTGCATGGCACGGGAAACCTGGCGGCGGTGGCGTTCGATTTTTCGCCGCTGGTGGAGCGGACCGCGCCCGATACGGTCGCCTTCGACGTGGCCGGCCTGGATCGCCTCTTTGGCGCGGCGCAGGAGCTGGCTGCGGCCATCGCGCGCCGCGCCATCGAAACCGGTGTGCAGGCCGCCATCGCCCTGGCCGCCAATCCCGATGCAGCCATCTGCGCCGCGCGCGGGTTTGCCGGTGTCAGCATTGTGCCGCAGGGCGATGAAGCCAAGTTCCTCGGCAGGCTGCCGGTCGCGCTGCTGCGGCCTTCGGCGGAATTGCAGGAAACCCTCGAGCGATGGGGCATACGCCGTTTTCAGGATCTGGCCGCGCTGCCGCCGCTGGGGATTGCCGAGCGGTTGGGCGAGGAAGGCTTACGCCTGCGCGAGCTGGCGCGCGGGGAAGCGGATCGTAAACTGGTTCCGCTCGAAACGCCGGAGCGGTTTGCAGAAGAGATCGAGCTGGAATATCCGGTGGAACTGCTGGAGCCGCTCGAATTCCTGCTGGCGCGCCTGCTGAATGGCCTCATCACGCGGCTGGCCACGCGTGGGCTGGCCACCAATGAACTGCGCCTGCGCCTGCATCTGGAAACCCGCGTCACTCACGAACGCACGTTGCGGCTGCCGGCGCCGTCGCTCGATGGCAAATCGTTTTTGAAATTGCTGCGGCTGGATCTTGCCGGCCACCCGCCCGCGGCGCCCATCGAGCGCATTGAGCTGCGCCTGAATCCCGTGAAGCCGCAAGCCGCACAGGGCGGCCTTTTCGTGCCCGCCGCGCCGGAGCCCGTCAAGCTGGAACTGACTCTGGCGCGCATTCAGGCGATTGTCGGCGAAGGCCGCGCGGGCTGCCCCGAGTTGCTCGACACACATCGTCCCGACGCGTTTCGCCTGGGGAAACCGGAGTTGACGGACGAAAGTCCGCTTCGGACCCGAAACCCGGGCGTCTATCCCACTTTGCTGTCGAAGGATTCGCGGACACGTGGGGCAGGCGCTATCGCCTGCCAACCGATATATTCGAAACCGGGGGACAGACACCGCTGTCCACGCGGCGCAAAGGCGGCGCCTTGGGACAGTGGTGTCTGTCCCAGGCTCGCCTTCCGCATGTATCGCCCACCTCGCGTGGCTCGCGTCGCGCTGCCTTCCGGCCAGCCCAGTTTCCTCGCCGCCGAAGGCATTCGCGGCCGCATCCTCGAACGGGCCGGACCCTGGCGCACCTCCGGCGACTGGTGGACCGCCGACCCCTGGTCGCGCGACGAATGGGACGTCGCGCTTTCCGATGGCGCTCTCTACCGCATCTATTGCGAGATCGGAGGCTGGTTTGTGGAAGGGAGTTATGACTGAGTGAGCGTTTCGCCAATACACTAATCCGTCCTCGCGCCAATCGTAGGGGGCCGGGCACGTCGGCCCGGCTTTCGCGAAGTTTGGGAAAACTACGGGCAAGCTAAAGCATGCCCCACCAAGCCCGGAGGGCAAAAGATAATAGCCCACGGCGCAAGCCGTGGGAATTGACGTGTGGTAATCGAAAGCCCCGGAACGGGGCGTAAGACTCGTCTCGCATCTGCGAACGCTAACCACTTCCATGTACGTGGAACTGCACGCACGCTCCGGTTTCAGTTTTCTCGAAGGCGCTTCGGTGCCGGAAGAGATGGCCGGGGCCTGCGCGCAATCGGGCGCGCCCGCCATGGCGCTGGTGGACCGCAACGGCTTCTATGGTGCGCCGCGTTTTCACATGGCGGCGAAAAAGGCCGGCATCCTCGCCCATATCGGTGCGGAGATCGCTTGCACGAATGGCAACTCTTACCCACTGCTGGCGGCCACGCGCGAAGGTTATCGAAACCTCTGCCGTCTGATCACCCGCATGAAGCTGCGTGCCAGGAAAGGCGAAGGCGCGGCCACGCTCGATGAGATGGCCGAATTCGCGCGCGGGCTGATCTGCCTGACACGCCATCCCGAGCGGCGCCTGCTCGATATTTTCGGCCGCTCGAACGTGTACGCCGAGTTGCAGCGCCACCACCTGCGGGACGAAGAAGCGGCCAACCAGGCTATCGTCGAATGCGCGCGGCGTTTGCGCATCCCGCTGGTTGCCACCAACGGCGCCGCCTACTCGACGCCCGACCGGCGCGAACTGTTGGACGTGTTCACTTGCATCCGCAACCACGTGACGCTGGCCGGCGCCGGCCGGCTGCTCGAGCGCAACGGCGAACGCGACGTGAAAACTCCGGCGGAAATGGCGCGCCTGTTCGCCGACCTGCCCGAGGCGCTCGCGGCAACGCTCGAAATTTCCTCGCGCCTGGAATTCACTCTCGCTGATCTCGGCTACGAATTTCCGCGCTATCCCGTGCCGGCGGGCGAAACCATGGCCGGCTTTTTGCGCGCACGCGTGGATGAAGGCGCGCGCCGCCGCTACCAGCCCTATCACGACCGCGCGCGGCGGCAGATCGAGCGCGAGCTCAAGCTGATTGAAAAGCTCAAGCTACCCGGATATTTTCTGATTGTCTGGGACATCGTGCGCTTCGCCAAGGCCAACGGCATCCTGGCGCAGGGCCGCGGCTCGGCGGCCAATAGCGCGGTTTGCTATGCACTCGAAATCACCGCCGTGGACCCGGTCGGCATGGACCTGCTTTTCGAGCGCTTCCTTTCCGAAGAGCGCGGCGAGTGGCCCGATATCGATCTCGATCTGCCCAGCGGCGAACAGCGCGAGCGCGTCATCCAGCACGTGTACCAACGCTTCGGAAAGCTAGGTGCGGCCATGACCGCCAACGTCATCACGTATCGCGGCCGCTCCGCCGCGCGCGAAGTGGGCAAGGCGCTGGGCTTCGAAGTTACGTCGCTCGAAAAACTTTCCAAGCTCGCGCACACGTGGGAGTGGCGGGACGCGCAGGACACGACAGACCGCCAGTTTCGCGAGGCCGGCTTGGATCTCACCCATCCGCGCGTGCGCAAGTTTTGTGAGCTCTACAAAATGGCGCAGGACATGCCGCGGCACCTCGGCCAGCATTCCGGCGGCATGGTCATTTGCCAGGGACAACTGGATTCGGTGGTGCCACTCGAACCCGCCGCCATGCCCGGCCGCGTGGTGGTGCAGTGGGACAAGGAAGACTGCGCCGATATGGGCATCATCAAAGTGGATCTGCTCGGCCTGGGCATGATGGCCGTGATCCAGGACAGCCTGCGGATGATTCCCGAGGTTTACGGCGAGCCCGTGGATCTGGCGCACCTGCCGCAGGACGATCCGGCCGTGTACTCGGCGCTGCAGAAGGCCGACACTATCGGCATGTTCCAGGTGGAGAGCCGCGCGCAGATGGCCTGCCTGCCGCGTATGCAACCGCGCCGCTTTTACGACATCGTGGTGCAGGTGGCGATCATCCGGCCGGGGCCCATCGTGGGCAAGATGGTGCATCCCTATTTGAACCGGCGGCAAGGCCGGGAAGCGGCCGATTGCCTGCACCCCTCGCTCGAACCGGTGCTGCGCCGCACGCTGGGCGTGCCGCTGTTTCAGGAGCAGTTGCTGCGCATGGCCATGATCGCCGCCGGATTCAGCGGTGGCGAGGCCGAGGAACTGCGCCGCGCCATGGGATTCAAGCGTTCGGAAAAGCGCATGGCCGATCTCGAAGGCCGGCTGCGTGCCGGCATGCAGGCGAACGGCATCGTCGGCGCGGTGCAGGATTCCGTCGTGCACTCCATCGCTTCCTTCGCGCTGTACGGTTTTCCGGAATCGCACGCGGCGAGTTTTGCCCTGCTGGCTTATGCCAGCGCGTATTTGAAGTGCCACTACCTGGCGGTTTTCACCTGCGCCATGCTGAATCATCAGCCGATGGGATTCTACTCACCCGCCGTTCTGATCAAAGACGCGCAGCGGCACGGCCTGCGCGTGCTGCCGGTGGACGCGATGGAATCGGATTGGGACTGCACGGTGGAGACGCGCGCGCCGCTGCTGCAAAGTGGGGCAGGCGATTTCGCCTGCCAACCCGACGGACCCGGTCGCGCTGCCGGCCCGCCAGTGCGTCTCGGCCTCCGCTATGCCCGCGGCCTGCGCGAAGAGGCTGCCCGCGCCATCGTTCGCGCGCGCCCGTTTTCGAGCATCGACGACCTGGCGCTGCGCGTGCCCGAGCTCCGCAAGGACGAGCTCAACCGCCTGGCGGAAATTGGCGCGCTGAATTCCATCGGCGGTGCGCGCGGGTTGGCAGGCGATAGCGCCTGCCCCACCTTGGGGCCGAACGATGCGCAGGCAAGTGGGCCAGGCGCTTCCGCCTGTCAACCCGTATCTTCAACCCAACCCGCCCGCCGGTTCCATCGCCGCGACGCGCTCTGGCAGGCGCAGCGCGCCACGTTGCCGGTGGGCCCTCTGCTCGCGCCGCAGGAGGAAGCGGGCGTTGGCTCGCCGCTTGCGCCCATGGATACCGAAGAGCGCCTGTGGGCCGATTACCGCGGCACCGGCCTCACCATCGGCCGCCATCCCATGGCGCATCGCCGCGCGCAAATGGACGCGCTCGGCGTGACCCGCGCCGCAGACCTCGCGCGCCTGCCCAACGGCCGTGCGGTGCGGATCGCCGGGTCTGTGATCGTGCGCCAGCGCCCAGGCACCGCCAAGGGCTTCGTCTTCCTCAGCGTCGAAGATGAAACCGGCATCTTCAACGTGATTATCGATCCGAAAACTTTCGATCTCTGCAAACTCGTAGTTTTGACCGAGCCGTTTCTGCTGATCGATGGCGCGCTGCAAAACGTCGATGGCGTAGTCTCCGTGAAAGCCGCGAGAATTGCCGCCCTCCCCGAAGGCGCCGCGGCCGAAGTGCACAATTTCCACTAGCGGGATGGGCGATGGCCTGGAACTAACCTCCCCTCCCCGGAGTCCAACTTTCGGGGGATTTCGGAATGCTCGAAGCGCGCGCCCTCACCAAGTTCTACAACCACACCGCGGCTGTGAAACAGGTCAGCTTCACCATCCGTCCTGGCGAGATTCTCGGATATCTTGGGCCCAACGGCGCGGGCAAGAGCACCACCGTGAAGATGATGACCGGCCTCATCGAGCCATCCGAGGGTCAGATCTTCTGGAACGGCCGCACCGTGTACGACGATTTCACCGCCTTCCAGCGCAAGATCGGTTACGTGCCGGAAGAGCCGCATCTCTACCCGCACCTCTCCGGCCGCGAGTATCTGCAACTGGTGGGCCGCCTGCGCGGCATGCCGCGGCGCCAACTGGAATTCAAGATGGATGAATTCCTGCGCCTGCTCGGGCTCTGGAGCGACCGCCTGGCGCCACTCTCCTCCTACTCCAAGGGCATGCGTCAGAAGATCCTGCTCTCCGCCGCGCTGCTGCACGATCCGGAAATCCTGATTCTCGACGAGCCATTCTCCGGGTTGGACGTCACCTCCGCGCTCATGCTGCGACGCCTGCTCCACGCGCTCGCCGGGAAGGGCAAGATGATCCTTTATAGCTCGCACGTCCTGGAAGTGGTGGAGAAAGTCTGCTCCAGCGTCGTCATCCTGCGCAAGGGCGAAGTGGTGGCGAATGATTCCATCGGCCGCCTGCGCGAACTGATGAGCCAGCCATCGCTCGAAGGTGTCTTCGCGCAACTGGCGCAGGTGGAAGACGGCGACGCGGTGGCCAACCAAATCCTCGAGGTCATGCAGGCATGAGGGAATGGCTGCGCGACACGCACGGGACGAATTTCGAATTGCTACGCCACTTCGTGCTGCACTTCTTCGACAGCGAACTCACCACCACTCCCGATCAATGGAAGACGCCGGCCATCGGGGCGTTCTCGCTGCTGCTGCCGTGGTTCCCGCTGTTCGCCCAGCCGCTGGCACATAAGTATGCGCACTTCTCCGCGCTGGCCACGCCCGGTCCCTTCCAGCGGGCGGTGCGCGCAGATGAGTTGTGGCTGCTCACCCTGCTGATGTCTGGCGTAGGACTGTTGACGGCAATCAAGTGGCAATCGCTCTTCCCCGGTTTGCGCGACTACCAGGTGCTGGGCACGCTGCCGCTGCGCGCCCGCCAGATCTTCCAAGCGAAGTTTCTGGCGCTGCTGATCGTCTCCACCATAGCTGTGGTCGCGATCAATGCGCTTCCCTGCCTCACCTTCCCACTGGTCTCGGGCGGCCGCTGGCAAATCAATCCTTCGCTCGCGGCCCATCTGGCGGTCCAAGCCGTTGCTTTTGTGGCCGCCTGCTATTTCTTCTTCTTCGGATTGCTGGCGCTGCAAGGTGTGCTGCTGAATCTGCTGCCGCCGCGACTGTTTGGCCGCGTGAGCGGATACCTGCAGGGGGTGCTGGTGGCCGCGATGCTGATCCTGATCGTGCTCAGCTTCTCGATCGACACCCGGTTTCTGCCAACCGCGCTCCGCCCGGAGATCTCCGCCTGGCTGCCGCCCGTCTGGTTCCTGGGGCTCTATCAACATTTGTTGGGCGATCCCGATCCGGGGATGGCCGGCTTGGCGCAGCGGGCCGAAGCCGCCCTCGCCATGTCAATAGCGCTGGCCCTGCTGTGCTATATCGCCGGTTACCGGCGCCATCGCAAACTGCTGGTGGAAAGCACTTCGGGCGCATCCAAAAGCGATCGGAAATGGACCGGCGCACTTCTGGATTGGCTGGTCCCCAACCCGCGCCAGCAGGCCATCCTCGTCTTCATGACCAAGACACTGGCTCGTAGCAGCCGGCACCGGATGATCCTGATGGGCTATGGCGGTTTCGGCCTCGCGATTCTGCTCACCGGCATTTTGGGTTTACAAGAAGCCGCCGTTGCCGAGCCGAATCGCACGGCGGCGTGCTTCGTCTATGCACACGTGATCCTGCTGACGTTTCTGCTGATCGGCCTGCGCCACTTGTTCACCATCCCGGTGGAGTGGAAGGCCAACTGGACCTTCCAGATTGCCGAGCGCCAGGGGCGTTCGGATTGGATGCGCGCCGTAGACCGTTTCATCCTATTCTGGGGCGCCCTCCTGATGCTGGCCATCCCACTGCCTTTCGAGGTGAATCTGTTGGGCTGGCGCGCCGTGGCCGAAGCGGTCCTCTTCACGGCTTTCGGCCTGCTGTGTTACGAGTGGGTTTTCACGAACTGGCAGAAGCTGCCATTCACCTGCTCCCACCTCCCTGGCAAGATCCCCGCGTGGATTCTTACTCTCTGGGGCATCGGAATCCTGGGCGCGTTTCCTCTGGTCAACGGACTATTGCTTGCCAGCCTGTATCAGCCCGTCGTTTACGTTGTTGTTATCGGCGTGATCGTCGCCGGTTGGCTCGGACTCTACTCGACTCGCCGCCACGGCTTCGGAGAACTCCGCCTGACATACGACGACCTCCCCGACCCCGCCATCCACGGTCTCAATCTGCTGCGGTAGGAGTTTCTTGAAGTAATTACGGCCACGGATAACGCTGATGGACGCGAATAGGAATCCTGATTTCCTATTCGTGTCATCGGCGTTCATCCGTGGCTCGAACTCTTCGCGCTTCCCTCAGTCCCCGTCGCGCACGATTGCGACGCCGTTGGCGCCGTTGGCAAGTGTGTCGGCGGCTTGCAGCAGGGTCAGGTTGCCATCCTCATCCACGCTGAAGATCGACAGATGCGAGACTGTCCCGTTGCTATCGATCACGGCTACTAATCCCGCGCCATAGGCGATGTCGGTGGGATCGCCGTTCAGTGGTGCCGCCACTGCCGCGTCCTGTGCGATCTTCTGTCCATAAACGGCGTACCGCGAGACACTCATGCTCGGCGAGTTACTCGAGAACAGGAACGGTCCCTCCAGCGCCAGCCAACAAGGAGCCATCTGCGTGCCGGAGCCGGTCACGGTAAGCACCGCGCCATTGCGGACCAGGCTGATCTCATTGGCGTGGGCGATAGTCACATACGCGTCGTTGCCGCGAGTGATCAGCCCGAATGGTGCGTTCACGTTGGATGGTATGTTCATCACCTCGGTGGGAGTCCCACTTACGGCACCGTCGGAAAGCAGCTTCACCGATTCAATCATGTTGCTCTTCTCCGTGATGATGAGCTGGCTCTCGACCACACCGACCTGCGCCGCGCTTCCATCCGCGACCAGCAGTGTTGCCGCGCCATCGGGAGTGGAACTGACATCGGCTCCCCATATCTTGTGAGACTCCACCTTCGTTGTCCCCAGGATGTACAGATGGTCCTCTCCGAAAGCCACGCTGACCGGGCTGGAGACCGCCGGCACCACCTGCTGCACTTTGAAACCATCGTTATCGCGCACGAATATGGAAACGTTCTGCGAGCCGTAATTCACCACGGCAACCAGGTTGCCTTGCACCTCAATGCCGCCGGCGTTGCCGCTGACACCGCCTCTACCCTGCGTCGGGACCGTCTGGAGAAGCTGGCCGCCCGTCGTGTAAACCAAAAGCTGGTTCTGCGCCGTGTTAGATGCCGTGACCACCATGGCGTTCTGGCCGAAATCGGCCGCCATGGCAGTAGCCACTCCGAACAGCGGCAACAGTGCGCCGAAAAGACCAATCCTTTTTCCTGCTTCGCGAATCTTCATGATGTTTCCCCTCTTTCTCCCCAAGTAAGTGTGTTCGATACGCGCCTAGAATTCCGATCACTGAGCGGTCTCCCAACAGTGCGCGCATTCGTCGTCGAAGGTATCTTCGCTGGCGAACCCGAATAAGTTACGGTGCAGGCCGCAGAACGCCAGCTCGTCAACCGCCGCCAAATCGACCAATCAATCCGTAACCTTCCAGCGCGCTCTAGCGTATGATCTCTGTAAGGATTCGTACACAGGAGTGGGCGAATGGCGCGGCCGATCCCGGCGATAATTGTGTGAGCAGCCGCGCCGCTATGCACCCGGAAAGCGAACTGGAAATCCTGATGGCCCGCTATCAACAGGGTGATTACGCCGCGGCTACAGCCCTAATCCATCGGCTGAGCCCGCAATTGCACCGGTTCTTCCTGGTCCAACCCGGTGGCCGCGCGGAAGCAGACGACTTGCTGCAGGAAACCTGGCTGCGGATTCACGAGGTGCGGCACACTTACAGGACCGGCGAGCCGGTGATGCCCTGGTTCTACGCGATTGCCCGGCACATTCGCGTGGACCACTACCGAAAGGCGCTCCGCACTACCAGGCGCGAACAGCCCTTGGAAGAAACGCCGGAAGTGGCGGCGGTCCCAACCGCATCCGGCGGAACCGCGGATCTGGAAGCGCTCCTGGCGCCGCTTCCCGAGAGCCAGCGCGAAGTGATCGAGATGTTGAAGATCGCGGGGATGTCTATCGAGGAGGTGGCCCGCGCCACTTCGTCGACCGTCGGAAGCGTGAAGCAGAAAGCCCACCGGGCATATGCGAAATTGCGGGAACGGCTGGGTGGCAAGGCGCTGAGCGAAGGGCGCGGCGGAGGTCTCCAGTGAAGGATCGAGAGATCGACGCCATCCTGAACCGGGCCGCGCAAACTCCGCATCAAGTGGAACCGGCGCTGCTCGCTTCGCTCGCCAATTCCGTCGGAGCTTCGTTGCGCCCGGTTCGTCCGCTGCCGCCGGCGTGGACCCTGGTGGGCGGGCTCGTGCTGATCTGCGCCGCTGTCGCTGTGGCCGGCGCGGCGCGATTCGGGCTCCACGGCGTGGAGAAAATGAGTCTCTTGGATCGCGGGCTGATCTTTAGCGCCCTGGGAATATTCGTCTGGCTGGCGGCTACCACGCAAGTTGCCGAGATGATTCCCGGGAGCCGGCGCCGAGTGTCTCCGGGGACTTTGTTGGCAGCCGGCAGTCTGGCACTGGTGGCCGTCTTCGCGATTCTGTTCCGCGACTATCACACGCACCGCTTCGTGCCACAAGGTGTCGCCTGTTTGACGGCGGGCCTGCTCCACGCGATTCCAGCCGCGCTGGTAAGCTGGTTGCTACTGCGGCGCGGCTTCGCCGTGAATCCGGTTGCCGCCGGCCTGGTGGCGGGCACACTCGCGGGTCTAGCCGGCGTGACCATGCTGGAGCTTCACTGCCCGAATTTCGAAGCGCTGCACGTGATGCTCTGGCACACTGCCGTGGTGCCGATAGCCGGCGCCACCGGGGCGCTGCTGGCATGGCTGCGAGGACGGCAGGATGGAGCTGCAGCGCGCGCAATTGCTATGCCGCGCTGAAGGCCACTCAGCCCCGGGGGCGTGGTCTCGGCCCGTAGCGCGGATGGGCGGCCTCGGATTAGCAATCGCTCTCGCCGCTACCCGTCTTGAGGGCTTCGCCGCGCTGGCGTAGGGCATCGGGTCCGGCGATCGCAGTATCCAGACGGCTCGCCAGCGCCATATCCTGGATGGCGTTGCGGCGGATGATGGCGCGCACCGTCTCGGGCGGCGGATAAGTGCGATTGTTGCAATCGAGCAGCGCGCCCAGCGCCACGGCGTCGGTGCCGCTCGAAATTGGCGGCAAGGGACCGAGGTCGGTTGAAACACGAAGAACGGGAACGCGCGGCGCGATCACTCGCACCTCCATCGGTCGCACCACCCAATAGCCCACTTTCAATTGCACCTCCAGCCGGAAGCGCGCGACATCCGCGTTGGGCGGTATCCAAAGGTCCAGCAGGTAGGCGCGTGTGGTCTGGCCCTCCACGCCATCGGCCGGATCCGGCATCACGCCGAAATCGGGTAGCCGCGTCAGTTCGGTGAGCCGGTCGGGCACCCATCCCGCGGGCGTTTTCTCAAAGTGCTCTCTGTACAACTCCACACGGCAGGCATTGAGCGGATTGGGCACCACGTAAAGCAGGTACGTGGTTCTGGGCGGCGCCGAGATCACTATGTGAAACGAAGCCCACGCATTGCGGGCGACCGCCGGCGAGAGAATTTCGCGCGGCTGACGGCCGCGGTCGGCCGGGACTATTTCGCCGAATGGATCGATGCGCGATAACTCGGAGTAGATATCGACGGTCTGCGCGGCCAGCGCACCCGCCATGGTCGCTACCAGTATCAACAGGCGGGAAAAGACGCGCCCGCAAGCGGACGCTGGAACGCTGAAGCCTGCCCCACCGGCGCCCACGCTTCAGCGCTCCACGGCGGCCTTGTGCCGGGTTTCGTATGCCGCGATTACTTCGCTGGTGATGTCCGTTGCGTTGTCGGCATAGAGCAACGGCGCCTGCGACGTGCTGGTGTCGAAAACCATCGCGTAGCCGGTGCTGGTAGCGAACTCGACGATCACGGCGATCATCTTCTTACCCAGGGCGGCCAGCGTCTTCTTCTGTGCCTGATCCAGATCGGTGTCGGCCTGGTCCATCTTGGCGTTCAGCACGATGGTCGCGTCGTCGATCTCCTGCTGGAGTTTCTTGTGCTCCTCGTCGCTCAGCTTCTCTTGGTCCAGCCGGCTTTGCTTTTGTGCGATGGCTTTCTGGTATTCGTCGAGCGCCGCCTTGCGCGGTCCGAATTCGGCGTCCAGCGCCTTGGCTGCGTTCTGGCCGTCGGTGGTGGCCAGGATGGCGTCCTGAATATTCACCAGCGCCACGCGCGGCGCGCGCGCCGGTTGCGCCACCGCCAGCGCCGCCGCCAGCAAACCCAAAGTCGAAACCCGATATAGTCTCACGCCTGCCCTCTGTCCGGGATCTTAGCACGGCCGGCAACGCCAGAACCCGTGCCGGACCGCGCACACTGTGCCGCATGGGCGCCGCCGTTTGCGCCGTCATCATCCGCAGCGTCCGAGTCCGCCCCATAGCCGCTAACTTGAGGCAGAGCTTCTCCGCCGGATCGTCAATCCCTTATCCGGCTGCGACAGGTCCCGACTACAGGCCGCAGATACCGGAAGCCGACTTATCGGTCCGTAGCCCAAACCGGCGGCGTGAGAAGCCGTAAACACGGATTTGCAAATGCTGCGGCGCTCTCGGGGATCTATCGTTTCAGCCAGCTGCCTCGCCGAACCAACTCAAATCACCGACAGACTCCCCGACGAGGCAAAATAGGTAGCGGGCCACGCCCAATTCCGGCTTTTCCAACCGTTGTAAAGGAGAGAGCGGTTTTTCGGTGCCATGGTTCAGTTCCCTCGCAGAATCGCCGCGCAGCCGGCCGATGTCCTGGGCCTGGGAGCGCAAGGGGCCTCCGCCGCGCCGAGCATCCGCAGATCCGGCTGCTCCACATTCGCCAGAAGGCCGCCGATTTCTCGGCGGTGGCCTACTTATTCGGACGCGCACTGAACGAGCGCGAGCGCGTTCCCATAGGGCTTATCGATTCCACCTGGGGCGGCACGGTCGCCGAAGCATGGACGAGCCTGCAAGGGATTTCCGCCGACGCGGGCCTGATGCCGGTCTTCGA
>Ga0074045_10001091_pt1 | contig 26261 bp, 24 predicted proteins | sample BogForMeECP23OM2_FD_94442 | JGI IMG/M metagenome (GOLD analysis project Ga0074045, IMG submission 94442) | Bog forest soil microbial communities from Calvert Island, British Columbia, Canada - Bog Forest MetaG ECP23OM2 | ecosystem: Environmental > Terrestrial > Soil > Wetlands ...
GCTCTTAGAACGCCCGAACAGTACAAGCAATCGTTGCGCGACGGCCGCGCGGTCTACTACCGCGGTGAAAAGGTCAACGACGTGACGACCCATCCGGTGATCGGGATCGCCGTGGAGCACGCCTGTATCGACTACCGGATGGCGGAGGACGCCGCCTATCGCGAGCTAGCCGTGATCAAGGAGGGCGGCAGCGCGTACAGCCGTTACTTCCATGTCCCGCGCAACGGCGACGACCTGCTCAAGCGCAGCCAATTAATTGCGGCGTCGACCCGGGAGGGCGCGACGCTAGTCGTGCTGATCAAGGAGATTGGCACCGACGCGCTGCTCGCGCTCCAGATCATCGGTGAGCGGCTCGCGGCGGCCGGCAAGCCGGTCTACCGCGATCGGATCCAGCAGTACTATCGCAATTGCCGCGACAATGACCTTGCGATCGCCGTCGCCCAGACCGACGTCAAGGGCGACCGCTCGCTTGCCCCCACGGCGCAGGACCATCTGGACTACTACGTGCGCGTGGTCGAGGAGCGGCCGGACGGCGTGGTCGTCCGCGGCGCCAAGGTGCACACCTCGGTCTCGACCAACACCAATGAGATAATCGTGCTGCCGACGCGCGCGATGCGCGCCGAGGACAAGGCCTACGCGCTCGCCTTCGCGGTCCCGGTCAACACGCCAGGGGTCAAGCTGATCGCGAGCCCGCACGGCGGAACGCCCAAGGACCCGTTCGAGCATCCGCTCAGCGCGCGGCACAAGATGATGGAGACGCTCACGGTCTTTGACGACGTCTTCGTACCGAACGAGCGGATTTTCCTCAACGGTGAGATCGAGTTTGCCGGCCTGCTGGCGCTCACTTTCGTCCGCTTCCATCGGTTTACCGCGGTTTCCTACAAGCTGCCGCTAATGGAACTGATGGCGGGGGCGGGCGCCGCGATCGCCGAGGCCAACGGGATCGCCCGGGCGAATCACGTGCGCGACAAACTGACCCATCTGGCCGCTTACCATACGACCGTGCGCGGCCTGATCGAGCACGCGGCGGCGACCTGCACGGTCGAAGACGGCATCGCCGTGCCCAACACGCTGATCACTAACGTCGCCAAGTATCACTTCGCCCACAACTACCATCAGGCGGTGCAGATCGTGCAGGACTTGGCCGGGGGGCTGCTCGTCACCGCGCCCGCCGCCGAGGACTTTACCAGCGAGGCCACCCGCGGGTACGTCACGAAGTATCTGGGCGGCGCGAAGGGCTACGACGCGGAGAAGCGGATGCGGCTGATGAATCTGGTCAGCGATCTCACGTCGTCGGACTTCGGCGGCTACCAGGAAGTGCTCGCAGTGCACGCCGAGGGTGGTTTCGAGGCAGAGAAGCTGCAGGCCTATCGCGAGTACGACTTCAAAACGGTGGCGAATTACGCCCGCAAGCTGGCCGGCGTATAAAAAACTCGTTGCCGCAAGCCGGGCAGGCTGTGCATCATTAAGGGATGGTATGTCAGGCATGCCTGCGCGAAAATGATCCGTTCGCCAAGTATTGCCGCGACTGTGGCCGCGGCTTGACGGGGCAAGCAGCCGAAGGGTCGGGTGCGATCGGGGTATGGTCCGACCGCCCGCGCCGCTGCGCGAGTTGCGGCGAGACGATTCCGCCGCGCTCCCGCTTCTGCTCGGAATGCGGTTCCGCGCCGACCGCGGTGGCCCGCTCGAGCCGGCGGCCAGGCATGATCCTGGGTTTGGTCGTGGTCGGCGTATTGATTGTCGCGGTGTTCGCCGCGATCGTGATCCCGGGATATTTCGGCTAAGCGCCCGCCGCGTCAGGCGAGGACGGGGCGATCGCTTTCGAGCAAAGCGCCGAGCTCCTCGGCGCCGAGCTGATTACGCGCCTCGAAAACTTCGCGATCGTGCTCGAGAAATGTGACGTAACGCATACCCAGCTCGCGGGCGTGATCGACCGCGGCGCTCAAGCGCAAGCGGTCGGCGGGGCTGAGCGGCACGATTTTCCGCATTATCGCCGCAATTTGCGCGCGTGCCTCCTCGACTTTGCGCCGATCGGCGTCTTCCGCCGCGGCCCCCTCGAGCAGCCCCTCGATTTCGGCCGAGCCCGCGCTGAGTTGCTCGAGATCGACCGAAAAACGGTCGGCGTCAGTCGTCGGCAGGACGAGATCGAGGAGCTTCTTGGCAGAAACGCCGAGCGCCACGGCGGCACCCAGCCCGGTCACCATCGCGACGCTTGCGGGCAGGAGAAACCCGCCGCCCAGCGCGACCAGTCCGGTGGTAATACCCTCGGCGGAAAGCCCGACCGTGCCGAGCGGAAAGAGCACCGCGGCCGGTACGCCGATCGCCGCCACCGCCTTCTTGAAAATCTCGAGCTTGCGGTCGGCGTGCCGCACCAGATGGCCCTTTTTGCCGAGCATCGCCGCCACCCGATTCTCCGTATCCGTCAGATGCTCGAAGAAGGCCGTCCAGCGCCGCTCCTCGCTGGGCTTAAGGCGCAGATGGGCGGTCAGCCGCGCCAGATACTCCTGCGCTTCTTGCGACGGCCGGCGGCCAGCCAGCCCGATAGCTTCGATCAGCAGGGTTCGCCGGATCGCGGCATCATGAAAGTGCGGGAGGGGATCCGGCACGAGCCGCAGCCGGGTAAAGAGCGCGCCCACAAGCGCGTGCCGTTCCGCCTCCGGCATCTCGGTAAAAGCGAACAGTTGGTAAAGCCGGCGCAATGCGGGCCGCTCGATCTTGCGGCCATGCCGGGCCAAGGGCAGCAACGCGCCGATCAATGCCGCCTTGGCGGCGGGGTCCAATGAGCGCAACGCTTCTTCCGGAACCGCGCGCCAAGCCGCCACCGGCTCGGGAACGTCGCGCGTCCCCACGATACGCGCCAGTAGCCGGCGACCGCTCTCAAGGTCGGGGATTGCCGATCGCCATTCAGGAAGGGTTCTCACCATCGGAACCTCCTGAAATTGATCTTACGCTTACCGGAGCCAGCGGAAAAGTTCGTGGTGCGGCCGGGTAGTGAGGCGGGATCGCGCCCGACCCACCGCTCTCTCTTTGCTGAGCGAAGCCCTAAGAACCTCTGCACAAGCCCGACTTGTCATCCTGAGCCGGCGAGCCAGGGGGCGGCCGAGTCAGCGAGGCGCGGCCAAAACGCGATAGCCGTGTCGAAGGATCCTTCGGCTCCGCTCAGGACAGGCCTACGCGAAGCGATCTACAGCATTCACTTGTGCAGAGCTTCCCTCTAGCGGCCCGCGGCCTCATGCCGGTCGAAATTCCACGCCCCCGCGACACTGCCGCAAATCCGCCAGCGCGGCATCACGATCTTCGGGTCGGCGGTCGGCTCGAAGAGCACTTCGCAGGGCAAGCCAATCGCCGCCTCCGACTCCTCGTTGGTCAGGACTCCCGCCACCCGCGTGACCGTGCCGTCGGCTTCCTTGCAATCGTCGAGCTCGATGATCGCGACGATATACGGCACCGTGCCGACAAAGGCGCCGACGACCGGCTGCACCACTTCGACGTAGCTGTGAATCACGCCCTTGCCAGCGGTCTCGAACCATCCGAGATCCATCGAGGTGCACTTGCTGCAGGCGGGAAAGGTCGGCGGGAACCATCGATGGCCGCACTGCTTGCACTGCCGGACGAGATACTTATGCTGCCGCGCGCCTTCCCACCATTCGCGGGTGTCGTAATCGGGAAGGATACGAAGTTTCGAATAATCGATTTCTTTGGCCATTAGTGGACTCTTGGTTAGCAGGCTTCAGGCGGCGATGCCGCGCAAAATCAGGCAACTCGCCATGTTTTCGTAGCCCCACGCCATCCCGCAGCAGATGCGCGCGTCCTTGACCTGACGGCATCCAGCGGCGCGGTCATACGTATGCTTCCCGACGGCCCATCCGGGACAGGCGTCGTCCGCGCGATGGCGCAACTGGCGCACATTCTCGATCACCATCTGGACGCCATGCGTATAGCCTTCCGACAGATGGCCGCCCGACAGATTGCTCGGCAGCTCGTGGTCGATTTGCAGCCGACCGCCCTTGACGAAATCGCCCGCCTCGCCCGGTCCGCAGAAACCGTTCGCTTCGAGCTGAATCAGGGTCGTGAAAGTGAAGGCGTCGTAGCACGAGACGAAGTCGACGTCGCTATGGCTGATGCCGGCCATGCCGAACGCCCGCTTCCAGCCGTAATTGCCGGCGACGTAATGGAGCACGGGGCGCGAGTAGTTCCACTGCGGATTCTCGGTCATCGTGCGCGCGTAGCCGCCCATGATGAAGACCGGGGGATGGCGCAGGTCGTAAGCCCGCTCGCGCGAGGTGACCACGATCGCGGCCGAGACGTCGGTCTCCTGACAGCAATCGAGCAGCCGGAACGGCTTGACCACCCAGCGGGAGCGCTGATGGTCCTCGATCGTGATCGGCGTGCGATGGCGCGCCTTGGGGTTGAGGCTCGCATGATAACGATGGGCCACGGCGATTTCCGCGAACGCCTTGGTCGTGCAGCCGGTGTCGTGCAGATAGCGCATCGCGGACATCCCGAAGCGCTGCGCGGGCGTCGTCCAGCCCCATCCCATGTTGAACTGATTGTCGCCGTCGGCGTTCGCGACCGGAATCGGTCCGCCGGGAATCTGCCCGCCCATCCGGCGCCCCGACCGCCCGTTCATCGAACGAAAGCAGACGATCGTCTCGGCGTAGCCGGCCTCGATCAGACCGATCGCGTGCGCGACCAGCGCCTCGGTGCTCGAACCGCCGCCGAAGATATCGAGTGAGTAGTTGAGCCGGATCCCGAGCGAGGTCGCGACGTGGGCGGCGGTCGTCGAATCGCCCACCTGGTAGCTGGTCATGCCGTCGACTTCGCTGGGCTTCAGCCCGGCGTCAAGCAGCGCCTTGCTGACCGCCTCGCACGCCATCGAGAGCGTCGTGCGATTCGACGGGCGCATATGCGGGGTCTCGCCGACGCCGACGATACAGTACTTGTCTGTCAGTGCTCCCATGTTCTTCTTTCAGGCAGATTCTGGCCTGCCCCCGACGTCCGCGAACGCGGGGCTGATGCTCGCGAGGTTGCAGACCGACGACGTCGGGCCGGCGGGTTACTCCGCGGTCCGTTCCTGGAGCTCGATCACGTTACCGTCGGGGTCCTTCACCCAGACCTGCCGGCCGACCATCTTCTGCTGTTCAGGCGTCAAATTCATCTTCGCCATCATAACGGCCGCGTCGAGATATTTGACGCCCATCTCCTCGAGGCTCGCCTTGGTCCTGTCGATATCGTCGACCTGAATCGCCATATGCGGGCCGGTCGGATCGATCCCGTCCTTGCGGCGCTCACCACCGATCAGATGGATCGCGCTCTCGCCCAGCCCGTACCATTCACCGGGGATATTGATCTTGGGGCGCGGCAGCTTCTTGAGGCCGATCACCTTTTCGTAGAACTCGCGCGACTTGTCGACGTCGGTCACGTTGACCGCGACATGGTTGAATTTGAAGGCCTTGAACATTCCTGTATCTCCGCCATTAACCGCTGAGGGCTCCGTCGGCTGAGCGCGGTCGGAGCACGTTGCCTGCTTTCGGTTATTAGTTCAGTTGCGTGTTCCCCGCAACCTCAAGCCGATCGACGGTGGTAGCTTCTTCGAGCGGCGGTCTGTTTCCGCCTGCGTAATGGAGAAGGACGCTGGCGGCGCGACTAGGTCCAGAGAGACCAGCGGCCCGTAACGATCACGAACAGCGCGAGCATCGCGTTGGTGGTGGCGTGCGCGCAGATCGCCTCGGAGAGACGGCCGCGACGATAGGCCGCAGCCGCATAGATTAGCCCCGCGATAGTCGCGGCAATCCAGTTTTGATGCAAAAGCCCGAACAGGACTGACGAAACCGTCACGGCGAACAAGGTGACGTGAGAGTATTGGATCGATTCGAAGCCGGACGAAATCAGCCGCCGCATCAGATAGCCGCGGAAGGCCAATTCCTCCGCCAGCGGCACAATTATCACCGCACCGGCAAGCCGGAAGGCGAACCACATCAGCGCGAAAGACGTGGGTAAGCGATGCACGCGGTCGGCGAGCGCGGTATTCGCGGTGGTGGAAGATCCGTGCCCCGCGAGAAGTATCCACAAGACGAAGGTGAGCGCGCCGAAGCCGGCCGCGGGCCACGACCAGGACCACAACCGGTCTTTGAAACGGCCGCGATAGAGCCACAGGGCGGCCGCCGTCAAGGTCATGCGCACCGGGTAGGCGAAATCAAAGCCGTGGAAAAATCCGGCGCTGATCATCGCCGTCGCGATCGTGACTATCAGCGGAACCAGATAGGGCGCGGCCGGGTTGGCGCTCAGCGGCTTGGCGGCCCGGCTCTTCGTATCGGCAAAGAAGCTGGTTTGCCGACTCGTGATCACTAATCCGATCGCGGTGAGGTTAAAGAATATCCAGCCAACGACGGTGTGGAATCCTTCGACCGCAAGCTGCGCGAGTGACCCGCCGAGCAGGATCAGCGCCGTAATCCGGACCGAGTTGAGGAGCCATACGATCGCGATCCCGGCCGGAATCAGCAGGAGGCTTTGCGGAAAGCGGAGTTCCCCACGAAACAGCCATAGATAACCCGTGAGGAAAACGACGATAAGCCCGATACCTTCCAACCCGGAACAGGCGGGCGCTATATATACCGAGAAATGGGTTGTCCCGAGCAACGACTGCACCGGGTCGACCACGGTTTGCTGACCGAGCATCCGCAGCATCAATTCGACGGTCCAAAAGGTGTATTGCTGGAGCGGCAGCCACAGCGTTTGCGCGAGATAGCCGGCGGCGCGCGCCGCGACGCCAATACCCGCGCCGGCGGCGAATGCCCCCGGACTCCGCACGAACCAACTCGACCAGAACGAGTACGGAAAGAGTGCCGCACACCAAGTTGCGGCGGCGGCGGCGAGAATCACGAGGCCGCCAAAGAACCAAGCGTCACCTAGACCGGCGGTGAACACCCCGCCGCGGATGCCGATCGCCAGCCAACCCGCGACGCACGTTACAAGCAACAGATGGAGCGCAAGCCAGCGATTCCGGCCTTTGAATGCACTGTCGACGAGACTCGCTCGCAACTCATCTACGAATACAGGCCAACTGAAAAAGATGGTGGCGAACGCTGCGCAGAGCAGGGCTTCGATGATAAGCCGCCCATCCCAGATGAGCGGCCACCACCAGCTCCCGGCGTCAGTTTCCAACCCGGGCAGAATAGGTAAGCCAAGATGAGTAAGCTCGGCCGCCAAGAGCAGGCCCAGCAACCCCAAACGGACTGTGGCCCTCATGGAGGGGCTAATGACGGTCGATGTGGGAGTTCGATCCTCCAGCGCCCGTGCTACAAGCATTCGCGCAACGGCTATTTGTCACCCCGGCGATACTTGTCAACTACCAGCATCACGCTTGCGCCCAGAAGCGCCAATCCGCTCACCAGGGCCGAGGGATCAAGCTCAGGCGCACCATGCTTAGGGGCGGTTGGCGGTATTGGCAGCGGAAGAGCATGAACGAGCGTCGGTACCACTAACAGCAGGCCAAGCGTAACCATGGTTAAGCGGAATATAGATGCTTTCACTGAAACCTCTCCTAATCATCCAGACCACCGCTATTCTAGCCTGAGCTGTGCGAACATCAAAGGATAATTTTAACCTAGATCGAGCGACAGACGGTCTGGTGCGAACTTCTGGGAGATAAGAAATGCTATTATGACGCAAATATTCATCAATACCCATCGTAAGTTGTACGACGAGTCCTGCTTTAGTTGTACAATCTCGTAGCCAACGATGAAACCTTAGTGTACGTCGGCGCCGCCCGCGACGTTCAGGGCAACGCCGGTGACGTTATCGGCGCGCGCCAGATAGACCACCGCGTCGCCGATATCCTCCGGGGTCTGCTCGCGCTTGAGATAGGTGTTCTGCCGCGAGACGCCGGTCAGATTATCCTCGGTGCCGCTGACCCCGAGCAAGCCGGGAATCTTGTTCAGGACTTCGGTCCACATCGCGGTGCGCAGAAAACCCGGGCAGACCGCGTTGACCCGGATATTGGCGGGCCCCAGTTCCTCGGCGAGCGCCTGCGTGAAGGCGACAACCGCGAACTTGCTCGCGCAGTAAGCCGAAACGCCGCCATAGCCTTTTTTGCCAGCGATCGAGGCCGTGTTGATAATCGCGCCTTCCTTATGCTTGAGCAGATAGGGGATGCACGCCTTGGCGCAGAGAAAGGGACCCTTCGCATTCACCGCCATCACGCGATCCCATTGCGCTTCCGCAAAATCGGCGACCGGCCCGACCGCGATAATCCCGGCGTTGCTCACCAGAATATCGATCCCGCCGAGCTGCGCCGCGGTCTCCGCTGCCATCCGTTCGCAGTCGGTGTAGCGCGTGACGTCGGCGAGAATCGCAATCGCTTCGACTTCGCGCCGCTTGACCTCCTCGACCGTGCGCATCAGGTCGGTCTGCGCGGCCAAGTTGTAGGTCAGGGCCGGATCGGCTGGATTACCGAGGTCGACCAGCGCGACGTTGGCGCCCGCCTCGGCCAGTTTCAGCGCGATCCCGCGGCCGATACCGCGCGCAGCGCCGGTGACGATTGCGTTCTTGCCCGCGAGTTCCATGGGTGGGTCCTCCGAATCTGCCAGCGGATAACGTTGGCGAGCGCACCGTAGCACGAAACAATCGCAAAAAACATAATTCCGTGCGCCCGTGACAGGCTCGAGCGCACGTTTAAGAAGTTTACGGAAGTTTACGATCGACCGCTTGCAGTAGGGGCTATAGCGGGCAAAAACTCTTCGTCAAGCACTTGTTCCGCTGTCCAAGGACAATGACCTGGAAACATACGTTGCCAATCATGTTTATCCAGACCCATTTCAGCGCCTGCTATCGTACGGGCGCCGCAATAGGCTTTAGCTAAAAATACGGGTAGTTCATTCTTAAGTGTCTCGGACTCTGCGAGCGTATCCAATACATCGACGCGGACTGTAACTATCGACACATTCCAAGCGCGCTCCGACCGATCTACTTTGGAGTATTGCCACTTAAGTAGATGAATCAGCACAACGCGAAGCAGGCCTATGATTTCTCGCGTTGTAGTCCCGCCATTTCTTCGAGTTCCTCCGCCAGATTGACCCAATCTATAAAACTGGGCTGACGAGAGCGAAGCTCATTCGTCTGATAACGAGCCCACGCATAAGAATCCGTTTCACGATTCGGTACTTTCGGCGCTTCTTCGATCACGGCGAGTCTATGGCGTTCCTGCGGTGGCTTGCTTGGATTATCGCCCGCTACCATCAGGAACCTTCGTGAATTCAAGCTATCACGCATCGCCAGAAAGCGGCAGCCCACTTCCCTCGCGCGACAGTGCCCTGATTTGACGCAACCATTGGACCTTGCGCCCCAGTCGTGGTACCGAATCGCACAGAGGCGTACCTGGATGAAATTCAGTGCAGCGATGAATCGAATTGCCCTGCTAGCCATCTTCTGTTGGATGGCCAGCGACGCCGGAGTCTCGTTCGCCGTTGACGCGCCGGTCGACGGCAGCACCGCGATCGCACCCGGCACCACGATCACGATCACCAACTGGCAGCAGTACAAGGACTTCATGCCGGAAACGATGATCGGGCTCTTCGCCGGCAAATATAGCTGGAAGATGCCCGACGACGTGCGGATGGTGGTCGGGCCGACCGTGCTCCATCCGCTGCCGAAGAACTATCTGGCGGCGACCGAGAAATACGCTTCGCAGGTCCAGCTCGTGGAGCTGCCCGACGGCGGCCTGTCGCTCGCGAACTATCACGGCGGCATCCCCTTTCCGAATCCGACGGAGCCGCACAAGGGATGGAAGACGCTCGCCAACCTCTGGTACCGCTACATCCCGCATCTGACCGTCGACAGCTACGGTTCGGGATGCGCGATCATCGGGAGCGGCAACTTCAACTGCCAGTATTACGTCGGCGTCAAGCGCCAACTGGCCTGGAACACCGACAGCGACGCTCCGCCCGAAGCGGCCGGCCCCGACGCGCGCTACTTCACCGAATGGTTCATGACGGTCGAGCCCGAGCAGGACAAATATACGGCCTATCTCACGGTCAACTATGCGGACCCGGCCCGCCCCGAGGAGGCCTACGCCTTTCTGCCCGCCTTGCGCCGCTATCAGGCTATCTCGACCGCGGCGCGCTGCTCGCCGACCCTCGGGATGGATGCGACGTACGAGGATTTCCATAACGGCTTCGACTCGAATCTGACGGAACTGGATGTCGACTATGTCGGCCAGCGCAAGCTGCTCGGGCTGGTCGACGCGGTTGCGCCGAGCGCACCTTTCCCCGGCGGCGTCTCGATGCCGCTGGGCTTCCCGACGCCAAAATGGGGAGATTGGCAGGTGCGCGACGTTGACGTGATCGCGATCAGGAAGATTCCCTCGAAGGCCAACGGTTACTGCTACGGCAAGCGGGTAATCTACGCCGACCGTCAATTTGCCTATCCGCTGTGGGAGGAGCTGTACGACAGCTCGATGAAGCTCTGGAAAATCTTCGGGATCTTCCCGGAAAAGATCGACGTCCCCGGAGTCGGACCGGTCGACACGGCCGCGCTCGACGTCGAGACCTACTGGGATATCCAGAACCATCATGGTTCGTTCGCGGCCGAGCCGGCGAACGGCCGGCCGGGCTACGTCAACGCGCAGGCGCCGAAGGAATATAACGACGACGCCCGCTACACGACCGCCGCCGGGTTGAACCTGATCATGCGCTGAGCCAAGGCCCAACGAGGCTGTGGAGCGTCGGCGCCGGGCTGAATTGACAAGGCGCGCGTGGGCCGGTTACGCTTCACTGTGCCCCTCGCGTCGCGCCAATCCAAAAAAGGTGAAAGATCGTGGACACGGTGTCGGTAATCGCCGTGATCCCGGCCCGTTATGGCTCGTCGCGCCTGCCCGGCAAGGCGCTCGCCGACGTGCGGGGCGTGCCGATGGTCGTGCGGGTATGGCGGCAGGCGAGCGCTGCGCGCTTCCTGACGCAGGTGATCGTCGCGACCGACGACGAGCGTATCGCGCGGGTGGTCCGTGACGCGGGCGGGGTTGCCGAAATGACCTCGACGGAGCATCAGAGCGGCACCGATCGGATCGCGGAGGTTGCGCGCCGTATCCCGGCCGATATCTATCTGAACGTGCAGGGCGACCTGCCCTTTATTCCGCCGGCCGACCTCGACGCTCTGGCCGCGCCGATGCGCGCGGACGCGGCTATCGCGACGGCCACGATTGGCACGCCGATCGTCGACGACGCGGAATGGCGGAATCCCAACGTGGTCAAGGTCGTATGCGACGATAGCGGCGACGCGCTCTACTTTTCGCGCAGCCCGATCCCCTTTTGGCGCGATCACGAAGGGGCGCCGCCAATCGCGCTCCGGCATATCGGGGTATACGGCTACCGGCGCGATTTTCTGTTCGAATTTGCGTCATGGCCGCCCGGCCGGCTCGAAGCGATCGAAAAGCTTGAACAGTTGCGTGCGATGGAGCGCGGCTATCGAATCCGCGTGGTGCGGTCGGTCGCGCCCTCAATCGAAATCGACACGCCCGAAGATCTCGCGCGAGCGAACATGGATAAAGATTTGGCGCGGGCCAACGCGTATTGAGCTCTCGTGCGCGCTAGCGCGCATAATACTTAAGCGGTGGCGGGGGGAATTCGCATGGAACGCAGCAAAACGAAATTCATCTTCGTGACCGGTGGCGTCGTTTCGTCCCTCGGCAAGGGGCTCGCCGCGGCGTCGCTCGGGGCCCTGCTTGAAGCGCGCGGCCTGAAGGTCACGATGCTCAAGATGGACCCCTACATCAACGTCGATCCGGGCACGATGTCGCCGTTGCAACATGGCGAAGTCTTTGTCACGGACGATGGCGCCGAGACCGACCTCGATTTGGGCCACTACGAACGTTTCCTGAGCACCACGATGGGCCGGCGCAACAACTGCACCACCGGCCAGATCTACGACACGGTGATCCAGAAGGAGCGGCGCGGCGATTACCTCGGGGCGACGGTGCAGGTAATTCCGCATATCACGGACGAAATCAAGCGAAGAATCCTGCTCGCGGCGGAAGGCAACGACCTGTGTATCGTCGAGGTCGGCGGTACGGTCGGCGATATCGAAAGCCTGCCATTCCTCGAGGCGATTCGCGAGTTCCGCTGGGATCTCGGGCGCGAAAATGTGCTGTATCTCCATCTGACCTTGGTGCCCTATATTCCGGCGGCCGGCGAACTCAAGACTAAGCCGACGCAGCATAGCGTCAAAGAGCTGACCGGACTCGGGATCCAGCCCGACCTCCTGCTGTGCCGCTGCGACCGGCCGCTCGAAAAGAAGTTCCGCGCCAAGATCGCGCATTTCTGCAACGTCGAGGAGAACTGCGTAATCGCGGCGCAGGATGTCGCGTCGATCTATGAAGTCCTGCTCCGTTTTCACGAGGAAGCGCTCGACCAGCGCGTGGTTGAGAAGCTCAATATCTGGACCGGCCAGCCCAACCTGACCAAATGGCGGCGGCTGGTGAAGACGGCGCAGAATCCCAAGACGACCGTGAATATCGTGGTCGTCGGCAAGTACACCAACCTGGTGGATTCCTACAAAAGCCTGCACGAGGCGATCGCGCACGGCGCGATCGCCAACGAGGCGCGCGTACAAATCGACTATCTCGTCGCCGAGGAGCTCGAACAAGGTAACGTGGTGGCGGAACGGCTAGCCAATGCCGACGGCATAATTATTCCCGGCGGCTTCGGCGACCGCGGGATCGAAGGTAAGATTCGCGCGGTCCGCTATGCGCGCGAAAACGGTATCCCGATTCTGGGGATCTGCCTCGGCCTCCAGATGATGGTGATCGAGTACGCGCGCAACGTGCTCGGACTCAAGCGGGCCAACTCGCGCGAGTTCGACGCGACGGCGACTGACGCCGTAATCGACTTGATGGAGGCCCAGCGCGAGGTCGATCGCAAGGGTGGCACGATGCGCCTCGGGGCCTACCCGTGTAATATCAAGTCGGGCTCGATCGCGGCCGCGCTCTACCACAAAACCAAGATTTCCGAACGCCATCGCCATCGCTACGAAGTCAATAACGCCTATCGCGCGCGGCTCGAGAAGGCCGGCCTGAAGGCGACCGGCACGTCGCCCGACGGTACGCTGGTCGAAATTATGGAGTTGCCGGACCATCCGTGGTTTCTCGGCTGCCAGTTCCATCCGGAGTTGAAATCGCGGCCGCTCGAATGCCATCCGCTGTTCCGCGGCCTGATTCGCGCCGCGCTCGGGCGGCGGGCCGCGCGCGCCCCCGAACGGTCCAAGGTGCGCGAGCTGCGCCCCGCCGCGTCATGACGGTCGCGCGCGTCGACGCCGGCGGAGTCGTTTTCGGCGGGAGAAAGCTCACCGTCATCGCTGGGCCATGCGTAATCGAAAATGCCGAATCCTCGCTGCGCCACGCCGAGCGCCTGGGCCGGATCGCGCGGGACGCGGGCGTCCCGCTCGTTTTCAAGTCGTCATTCGACAAGGCGAATCGCACCAGCCATGCGTCCTTTCGCGGCCCGGGGCTCGACGCCGGCCTGCGCATTCTCGAGCGGGTCAAACAAGCGACGGGCCTGCCGCTCCTCACCGATATCCACGAGCCGGAGCAAGCTGCCGCAGCCGCCCAGGTAGTCGATATCCTGCAGATTCCGGCGCTCCTGTCGCGCCAGACCGATCTGGTCACGGCGGCGGCGCAAACCGGCGCCGTGGTCAACCTCAAGAAGGGCCAGTTCCTGGCGCCGTGGGACATGAAGGCGGTCGTCGCAAAGGCCGCGGCCGGCGGGAATCAGCGGATCCTGGTCACGGAACGCGGATTTTCCTTTGGTTACAACAATCTGGTCGCCGATATGCGTTCAATCGTGATCATGCGCCAGTTCGGCTATCCGGTGATCTTCGACGCGACCCATTCGGTCCAATTACCGGGCGCGGGCGGCGAACGGTCGGGCGGCCAACGTGAATTTATCGTGCCGCTGGCGCGCGCAGCGATCGCGGCCGGGGCTGACGCGATCTTCATGGAAGTGCATGAGGACCCTGACCATGCGCTGAGCGACGGCCCGAACTCCTATCCGCTCGACCTTCTTCCCCGGCTGCTCGGCGAGTTGCGCCGCCTGCATCAAATCGTCCAGGAGTTCGCCGGACCCACCTGATGGTGCTATCGGGGGGCTTTCAGTTTTACACTCAAAACATCTGCTGGTAGCCTCCCAGAACGTGGAACTAGATCGATGAGTCCGCGCCGGATCGCGAAGTTGCTGGCGGGTTTTGGCGCCATTGCGCTCGCGGCGATTCTGGCCGTGACCGTGGTCGTCGTGCGCCATCGCGCGGCCGGGCAGAAATTGGGGGAAGCCGCGATCGGTCTGCTGCCGGGCACGCTGCTGCACGCGCATAATTTTCATTGGACACAGATGAAGGGTAATGCGAGCCAATGGGTGCTCCAGGCCAAAGAGGCCAACTACTCCGACGACAAGACCAGCCTCATTCTGACCGGCCCCGAGATCACTATGACGAGCGGTGACGGCAAGCGGGTCGTCCTTTCGGCGGATTCAGCTCAACTTAATATGGATAGCGGCCATATTAAGCGTGCTAATATGACAGGTGGGCTCATTGTACATTATGGCGACTTCGTCATGACCACGGATGCGGCCACCTTCACACCCGAGACCGACCAGCTCGAGGCCGCCGGACCGGTCAGGATCGAGGGTCCGGGCATGGTTGTAACCGGAATTGGGCTGACCGGCCATCCCAAAGCGCAGACCTTTCAGCTCCTGCGGCAGGTATCGACGCAGATCACGCCAAGGCAAACGAGTGCGACAGCAAAGACATCATGATTACATTAACTTTAATGTCCAGGCAGCCAAACGCGGTCTCGCACCGACTACGGTGACGTTGCGACCGTCATCCGGGTGGCGCGGAACTATCCTGCTGGCCGGCGCCGGTCTCGTGCTGGCCGCCGGGATACTGGTTGACCCGCGCGTCGCGCCGGCGCAGGCGAGCACGCCCGCCACCGAAAAAGCCGGCGCGGCGATCGCGACCACCGTCACCACGGATGCGCAGGAGCAAGGCGCTAACGCGTCCGGCGGTGACGACGCCAAGGGCCAAGCGGATACGCCTTTCGGCGCGTTCACGAATTCCAAGAACCGCGGCCCGGTCAATATCCAGTCCGACACGCTGGCGCTTGACTACAAGAACAATGCGGTGCAGTTCACCGGCAAAGTCCACGCGACCCAGGCCGACGGCGTGCTCGACAGCAACACCCTGCACGTAAAGTATGGTAAGAATTTTCAGCAGATGCAGGAAATGGTCGCGGACGGAGACGTGCACATCAGCCAGGGTCTGCGCTGGTGCACGTCCGACCACATGGTCATGAACGATCTCGTGCACACGGCAATCCTGACCGGGAGTCCGGTCTGTCACGATGCCAAGGACCAAGTTAGCGGCACAAAGATCACGGTACACACCGATACCGGCAAAAGCCAAGTCGACGGCCCTGGCGTAAAAGCTTTGATCTTTCCTCAGCAGGGGAAAACCCGTGATAATGGGGCATCACCCACTCCCACGAATTAGGTAGCCGAAATTAAGCCATGCCGCCCGATCTGAAACTCGTCCCCAATGTGCGCGCGGAGATGCGCACGCAGTTGGTGATGACGCCGCAACTCCAGCAGGCGATCAAGATTTTGCAACTGTCGCTGCCGGAACTCGAAGCGATCGTGCAGGGCGAGCTCGAATCGAATCCGATGCTCGAGCCGCTCGACCAGAGTGTCGGCGAGACCGCCGCCAATAATGAGAACGGCGCCGACCTGGCCCCGACCGAGGGCGAACCCTTGCCGGCGGAGCCCGAGGCGGGCACGGTTGATCCGGCGGCCGAATGGGAGCCCGGACCGGTCGAGACCCCTGAGCAGCCGCTCATGGCCGAGGCGCCCGACGCCGCCGCCGAAATTCAGGATCCGGGAATCGAGAAACTCGACTGGCGCGAATACCTCGAGACCTACCAGAACAACTGGCAGGACGGCGAGACCCAGAACGACGAAGAGCGCCAGCAGGCGATGGAAAACCGGCTCACCCGGCGAACCTCGCTCGAAGACCATCTGATGTGGCAGCTCAGGTTGTCGGCCCTCGACGACGACGACAAGCGGATTGGCGCCACGATTATCTACAACCTCGACGACGACGGCTATCTCGAAACCCCGGTGGCTGAGCTTGCCACGCAGCTCGAGACCAGCGTCGAGCGGGTCGAGCGCGTGTTGAAGCAAGTGCAGCGGCTGGATCCGCCCGGCGTCGGGGCGCGCGACTTGCGCGAATGTCTCTTCGCGCAATTACGCAATCTCGGGATGGAGGAATCGCTCGCCGCGCGAGTGGTGCTGCACCATCTCGACCTGCTCGAAAAGCATCGCTACAACGAAATCGCGAAGGAGCTCGGCGTACCGCTCGACATGGTGCGCGAGGCGGCCAAGACGATCACGATGCTCGAGCCCAAGCCGGGCCGTGATTACGGCGGCGCCGAACCGACCTATATCGTGCCGGACGTCTATATCCAGAAGGTCGGCGACGACTTCGTCGTGACCCTGAATGAAAGCGCGGTGCCGCGCCTGCGCCTCGCCAGCTACTACCAGCGCGTGCTGAACGACGGCGCGGTGGCGGCCGCCACCAAGGAGTATCTGCAGGAGCGGATGCGTTCGGCGCGCCTGCTGGTCAAGTCGATCTTTCAACGCCAGCAGACGATCTCCAAGGTGGCCAATTCGATCGTCAAGTTTCAGCGGGAATTTTTTGAGCACGGCATCAGCCATCTGAAGCCGCTCGTGCTGAAGGACGTCGCCCTGGATATCCGGATGCACGAATCGACCATCAGCCGCGCGACCGCTAACAAGTATGCCCATACGCCGCGCGGGATTTTCGAGCTCAAGTTCTTCTTCACCTCGGGCGTGAAATCGGTCAACGGCGTCGACGACGTGAGCGCCGAGACCGTCAAGGAAAAGATTCGGGCGCTGGTCGGGGGCGAGCCGCAGGGCAATCCGCTCTCCGACCAGACCATCGCTGAAATGCTCAGCGACGATCAGATCAAAATCGCCCGGCGCACCGTCGCCAAGTATCGCGACGCGCTCGGGATTCTACCCTCAAGCCGCCGCAAAAGACTCTGACGATGCAACGAAAGATCGATGCAAGGAAGGATCAGGGTATGAAAAGCAGCACAACAGGCGTAGGGAAAAAGAGCCGCGCAACCGCGCGCAAGGTCAGCCGGACGGCCTCGCGGCGGGGCACGCCGGCGGCCAACGTGGCGGTGACTTTCCGGCACCTCGACCCGTCGGCGGCGCTGCGACTATACGCGGAGCGCAAATTTGCGCATTGCGCGCGGCATCTGAAGCGCGCCTGCGAGGTGCATCTGATTCTCACGGTTGACAAATATCGGCAGTGCGGCGAAGTTACCGTCAAGTCGGGGCGGCTCGCGCTGACCGCGCAGGAAGAAACCAAGGACCTTTATTCCGTCATCGACCTGTTGGCGGATAAGATCGACCGGCAACTGAAAAGTCATCTGGGGCGAACCGCGACGCGCAAGACGCGCGCGGCCTCGACTGGGGAAATCATGGCCGCGGAGGAAGAACGCTGATCTCCGCCAGGCCGGGCATCAAATCATGAAGATTAGCGAAATCCTGACCCCCGAGTCGGTCCTGGCCGAGTTGAGTGGCCAGAACAAACCGCAGATTCTCCGTGAACTGGCGACTTGTCTCGCCACGGGGCGCCGCGAGCTCAACCTGGACGAATTGACCGCGGTGTTGAGCGAGCGGGAACGGCTCGGTTCAACCGCGATCGGCGACGGTATCGCTATCCCGCACGGCAAGATTCGCGGGGTCAATCAGATTGTCGGGACCTTTGGCCGCAAGCTCAAGGGGGTGGATTTCGACTCGCTCGACGGCAACCCGACGCACCTGTTCTTCCTGCTGGTGGCGCCCGAAGATTCGGCGAGCCTCCATCTGAAGGCGCTCGCCCGGGTCTCGCGGCTTTTCCGGGATAACGCCTTTCGCGAGCATCTGCTCGCGGCGCCAGATGCCGCGGAGATCTACCGGCTCATCCTTGAAGAAGACAGCCGGCACTAGCAGGGGGCGCGCTAGTGGAGCGCAGCGGAACGAGCAGGCGAGTCCGCGAGCTGCGTTGAGAAAAACGAGTCCGCGACGCGCGGCCAAAATTAAGACCGCTCAAGCGACCCGCCTGATTATCGTCACCGGCGTGGCCGGTTCGGGGCGCTCGTCGGCACTGCGCGTGCTCGAAGATCTGGGTTTCTATTGCGTCGATAATCTGCCGGTCTCACTGGCGCTCAATGTCGCGCAATTGGCCTCGGCGCACACTCCGCCGGCCGATCACATCGCGCTCGGCGTCGATCCGCGCGAGCGCCTGTTCTTCCCCTCCTGGCCGCGCGCCTTCGACGAACTCGAACGCCACGGCTTCACGCCCGAGATCCTCTATCTCGACGCCGCCGACGAAGTCGTGGCGCGGCGCTACTCGGAGAGCCGCCGGCCCCATCCGCTGGCCGAAGGCGGGCTGAGTGTCGCCGAGGGAATCCGGCGGGAACGCCTGGCGCTGGCCGAGATGCGGGAGCGAGCCACTCGCGTCATCGACACCACCGCGACCACGGTGCATGAGCTGCGCGAAATCATCACGGCCGCCGTGATAGGCGCGCGCGGGGGCAACTCACGCATGGTCGTCGGCCTGGTCTCGTTCGGCTACAAGTACGGCACACCGGTGGGATTGGATCTGATCTTCGACGTGCGCTTCATTCCGAATCCGTTCTTCGTGCCCGAACTCCGCGCACTCGACGGCACGGACGTGCGCGTGCATGGCTACGTGATGGCCCATCCGGAAGCCCGCCGTTTCCTCACCGAAATCGGCAAGCTGCTCGAATTCTTGATCCCGCTCTATCGGCGGGAGGGCAAGAGCTACTTATCGGTCGGGCTGGGATGCACCGGCGGCCGTCATCGGTCACCCGCCTTGGCGCGCGAATTGAAGACCCGGCTCGCTCACGCGGGCCTGGAGGTACAGGTTCGCGATCACGATATCGCGCGCTGAACGGCGGCGCGATAATGCGCGGATTGGTCCCGCGCGCGAAAATTCCTTGTCTCGAAGCGAGTCTCCCCCTATCATTGAGATATTCCCTATGGCAGCAGTTGGCCCAATTCCCGCGCCGGTCTCGAAGCCGGACGGCGATTCGCGAACGACGAAGCTCCTGCGTGTCGCGATTCTGGTGCTCATGGTGGGTATTTCCGCCTGGCTGCTCTTCTCGCATAGCGAATGGTTCGAAAACCCACGCTCGTTGAAGGCCGAAGTGCTGTCGTGGGGTCCGCTGGGCCCGCTCGCCTACATCCTGCTGTTCGCCGTGGGTCCATCGTTTCTGGTCCCGGGCGCCGTGATGACGATCGCGGGCGGCCTCGCTTTCGGTGCTTTCTGGGGGGCGATATGGTCGCTGGTGGGGGCGAATCTCGGTGCGCTGCTGGCTTTCGGGGCCGGACGCTTTCTCGGCAAATCGTTCGTGGAGAGGCTCTTCGGTGAGCGCTTTCGTCATCTGCTCGATCGGCTGGTCCGCAACGGTTTCTTTGTGATTCTGTATCTGCGGCTGGTGCCGGTGATCCCCTACAACGCGCTGAATATGCTGGCGGGGGCGTCACCGATCACCTTTCGGGATTATTTCTGGGCGAGTGTGATCGGCATGATTCCCGGCACGATCCTGTTCGCGTTCCTGGGCGACGCCCTGTGGCATCCGACCTCGCCGCGCTTCTTCCTCGCGATCGCGCTAATCCTCTGCTGCTTCGCCGGCGGCGAAGCCTATCGCCGCTGGAAGAAAGTCGCGATCAGCTGAAACTCGCCCCCGCTTGGGCTCGACGCTCGTGGAGCGATAGCTCCTATGCTCGTCGCTTGCGTCGTCAGTCTGCCGCGTCTTTCGGTCACATTGACGTTTTACGCCCGTCACGTTAACGTGCTTTAGCATTTATTAAACTAAATCTCCGTGGGATGGGAGTTTCTATGCAAAAGCACCGCTATCATTTGCGAAACGCTGTTTCCGCCATCCTCATACCCGCCTTGATCGGCATGGTCGGCGGCCCCTCAGCACTCGCCGCGAGCGAGAATGTCCTTTGGAGTTTCGGCAACGGTACCGACGGCTACTATGCGAATACCGGGGTAATCATCGATTCGAGTGGTAACCTCTATGGCGCGACGAGCGGCGGCGGATCGTACGGTTACGGCACCTTGTACAAGTATGCTCCCGACGGCAGCGAGACTCTCTTATGGAATTTTGGCAATGGCAAAGACGGGCAGTTGCCCCTTGCCGTGATCATGGACAAGAAGAAACTTCTACGGCACGACCAAAAATGGCGGGGCCTATAGAGTCCCGAAATTCGGCACTGGCGGCACGATCTACGAGGTGACCGCCGACGGCACAGAGTCGGTACTGTTTAGCTTTGGCCACACCGCAGCCATCGGCGCCGGACCCACCACTGGCTTAATCATGGACGGCAAGGGCAATCTGTATGGTACCACCGAATGGGGTGGCGCCTATGGCGTCCCCTCTTCGCGAGATGGAACGGTTTTCGAGCTAACGCCGCAACATAAGGAATCCGCATTGTGGAATTTCGGCAACGGGACGGACGGCTACGCTCCGACCAGCGGAGTCGTCATGGACGTGGCCGGCAACCTTTACGGTACGACCTCCGAAGGCGGTGCGTATGGGCAAGGGATCGTCTTCGAGCTGACACCACCGCAGACCACGGGAGGCAGCTATACCGAATCGATCTTGTGGAACTTCGGTAACGGCAGCGACGGTGCAAATCCCGTCGCCGGCCTCTACAGGGACGCGCGCGGCAATCTGTATGGCACAACCTTTGGTGGGGAGGGACACTTGGCGACGGGACGGTCTTCCAGCTCACCCCCCCGGCCACCAGCGGCAGCCCCTGGGCCGAGTCAATCTTGTGGAGCTTTGGCAGCGGTAGCGACGGCATGTTGCCGATGGCTCGCCTGATCGCGGATAAAAGTGGCAATCTTTATGGCACGACCAGCCAAGGCGGCTCCTTCGCCGGGCAGAGTCTCGCCGGGACGGCCTTTGAGCTGACCCCGCCGACGGTAAGCGGTGGTGCCTGGGGCGAAACAATTCTCTGGGATTTCGGCAACTCGTTGACGGAGGATGGGTTTGATCCCGCCGCTCCGTTGCTTATGGATAGCAGCGGCAATCTCTTCGGAACGACCCTTCGCGGCGGTCTCTACGGATGGGGCTCAGGTGCTGGCGGCACCCTGTTTGAACTTCCCGCCGGCGGCGCAGCCGCTGAGTAAAACGACCCAGGGCTCTTCCTCAGAGATCGATCGATTAGCCGGACGGGCTTCGCCATCGCGCGGAGTCCGTTGCCTGCTTATCTGCCACAAAGGGACACACCGTAGCTGCCGCACGAGGAATCGCGACCTCCGTGCTACGCCAGCGCCCGAAGCGCGTGAACCTTCTCGGTATGCACAAGCCGCTCGATAATCCGTCGCGCCGCGAGCGGACCGGCGTCCGATTTGATCGCCACCATGGGCGCATCCGGCTTCAACTCCAGCGATTTTTGCTGTGCCTCGAAGACCGCCACGTCCTCCTGCACGGTCTTTTGAATGTCGCGGAAAATAGCGTCGGCCAATTTCTCCCCTGCAGGCGCACGATCCTGCGCAATCGCCCAGAAATAATGGGTCGTCTTTTCGGTTTCAGGCGTCATCCCATTAAAAGTGTGCAGTCCGATCCCTCCGCGAGGATTTCCATCAGGAGCTCGAGTACCCGTATCCGCCGCTCCAGCGTAAAGGCTGACGAACGCGGCCGGTTGGAAACGGGTTATCTGCCAGCGATCAACGTGCCCCTTAAAACCACCGCGCGCGTACGTCGGCGGTGGTTCAATATCAATTAGCCATCGCGCAATAGTGACCGAATCTTCCCGAATTTCATTTTTGATCTGCACTTCGTCCAGCTTGGCGGCCGAACCAAGGGTGCGTGGATGCACGAACGTCAGATGCGACAGGTCCAGCAGGTTGTCGGTTATTAATTGATAATTGCAGTTAACATGGAGGCGCTCCCCTCTGGCCTCCCAGTGCGGGTCGCCGAGCAAACGCCAGTCGGCAATTGATGCCGGGTTGGCCAAGGATGGATCACCCATCCAAATCCACACGAAGCCCCATTGCTCGATAATTGGATAGACCCGGATATCAGCCCCGGAGGGAATTTGCGCCTGGCCCGGCACCTTGATGCATTGTCCCAAACAGTTGAAGGTCATGCCGTGATAGCCGCATTCGAGGGTGTCTTCGATAAGACGCCCGCGATGGAGTGGATAGCCGCGATGGGCGCAGCGATCTTCCAGCGCGGCGACGGCACCGTCCTGCTTGCGAAAGAAGACCACGGGCTCATTCAACAGAATCCGACCCAACGGGCGCCGTCCAATTTCATGCGACCACGCCGCTACGTACCAGTGATTCCTTGGGAACATCAAAACTCCTGTTGCCCATCCACTACCTGATCCGAAGAGTAGGTTAGGGCGTTGGTTTGTCATTCCCGCGCGCGAACCCAGTGCGGTGTAGGGAAATGAGGGGATAAGTGCGGAAGTAACCCGCGCGCGAGAGCCTGCCCTGAGTCCCTCGAAGGGAATCCCGGATCCGGCATCCAGTGCGTCTCGTGGTGCTTCAGGTACAGCGAATTGCCCGAATTCCGGATCGGGGATTCCTCGCGCGCCAGACAAAACAGACGCAGCTCGCGGACTCGCCTGCTCGCTTCGCCTGCGGCTCCGCTAGTGTCAGACGCGCGGGAATGACAGAACGGGCCCAAACAGGTTCACGTGCCGGTCTGCCAGCTCGACAGATACTTCTTCTGCTCTTCGGTCAGCGTGTCGATCGTGACGCCCATCGCGGCGAGCTTGAGGCTCGCGACTTCGTTCTCGATTTCCTGCGGCACTTCATGCACGCGCACCGGTAGCGGCGGGTTGGTCGCCACCCAGTGCGACGCCATCGCCTGCGTCGCAAAGCTCATATCCATCACTTGTGCCGGATGGCCTTCGGCGCAAGCGAGGTTGACCAGCCGTCCCTGACCGAGAATGTGGATCGTGCGGCCGTTCTTGAGGTGATACGCGTCGACGTGGCGCGTGATGTCGCGCTCGATCCGGGTGGCCGAATCGTTCAGGTACTTGAGATCGATCTCGACGTCGAAGTGACCCGAGTTGGCGAGAAATGCGCCATTCTTCATCAGATTGAAATGATTGGCGTTGAGCACCGAATGGTCGCCGGTCGCGCTGACGAAAATATCGCCGATACTCGCCGCTTCCACCATCGGCATCACGCGGAAGCCGTCCATCGCGGCCTCGAGCGCCCGAATCGGATCGACTTCGGTGACCGTCACGACCGCGCCCAGACCACGCGCGCGCAGCGCGATACCCTTGCCGCACCAGCCATAACCCGCGATCACGAAACTCGAGCCGGCAATCAGCACCCCGGTCGCGCGGACGATGCCGTCGAGCGTCGACTGACCCGTGCCGTAGCGATTATCGAACAGATGCTTGGTCTGGGCGTCGTTGACCGCGACGACCGGAATCTTGAGCGCCCCGTCCTGCGCCATCGCGCGCAGACGGATAACCCCAGTGGTAGTCTCCTCCATGCTCGCCCGGACCTTGCCCGCGTGGTCCTTGAATTCAGTGTGCAGCAGGCTGACCAGATCGGCGCCGTCGTCCATCGTGATCGTCGGATAGCTGGCGAGCACGGCCCGCAGATGGTTGTAGTAGGTATCGCGATCTTCGTCGTGGATCGCGTAGCAGGGGATACCGTATTCGGCGACCAGCGCCGCGGCGACGTCGTCCTGGGTCGAGAGCGGATTGCTCGCGCATGCGATCACCTCCGCGCCGCCCGCCTTGAGCGCGCGCAGCAGGTTCGCGGTTTCGCACGTGATATGGAGACATGCCCCAAGCTTATGGCCTTTGAGCGGAAGGTCCCGGGCAAAGCGCTCGCGGATCAGCCGCAGCACGGGCATCTGCCCGTCGGCCCACTCGATCCGTTTACGGCCGGCGGCCGCCATCCCGAGGTCGCGTACATCGTGCCCGGCGTTGCGGGAATCAGCCATCAGAAAATCTCCTGCTCGAACTGCTCGAATTAATAATCTTGGCCGCGCGTCGCAGAGGCCCTTTTTCTCAACGCAGTTCGCAGACTCACCTGCTCGCTACGCCTACGGCTTCGCTGGCGCGCCCCTGTTTGTCTATGCGCGGCGCCGACCGGCCCGGACTAGCGGCCGAAGGCGCTCCGCAGGGCGTCGATCCGATCGATTCGCTCCCAAGGGAAAAAGCCGTCCTCGGCCGGGCGGCCGAAGTGGCCGTAAGCCGCCGTCTTCTTGTAGATCGGTCGCCGCAGATTCAGGGTTTTGATAATCGCGGCGGGCCGGAAGTCAAAAAGCTCGCGCAGCGCGGTCGAAAGCTTCTGGTCGGAAACGCTGCCGGTATCGAACGTGTCGATCAGAATCGACACCGGCTCGGCCACGCCGATCGCATAAGCGACCTGGATTTCGCAACGCTTGGCCAGCCCGGCGGCGACCACATTCTTGGCAACGTAGCGCGCCATGTAGCAGGCCGAACGATCGACTTTCGTCGGATCCTTGCCGGAAAAGGCGCCGCCACCGTGCCGCCCGTAGCCGCCGTAGCTGTCGACAATAATCTTGCGTCCGGTCAGACCGCAGTCGCCATGCGGACCACCAACCACAAAGCTGCCGGTCGGATTGACGTGATACACGGTCCCCTGGTCGAGGTACTGCGGGGGGATGGTTTTCTTGATCAGCTCCTCGATCATCGCCTCGCGAATCGTGGCGTGGGTCGCTTTGGGGCTATGCTGGGTCGAGATAACCACCGCGGTCACGCCGACCGGGCGTCCGCCGGCATAGCGTACCGTCACCTGGCTCTTGCCGTCGGGCCGCAGGAAATCGAGCTTCTTTTCGCGCCGCAGCCGCGCCAGATTCTCCATCAGGCGATGGGCGAGCGCGATCGGCAGGGGCATCAGCTCCGGGGTCTCGTCGCAGGCATAACCGAACATTAGACCCTGGTCGCCCGCGCCCTGCTCTTTATGCAGCCCCTCACCCTCGGTCACGCCCTGCGCGATATCGGGCGACTGCGGTTCGATCGCGGTCAGCACCGCGCACATGTTGCCGTTGAAACCGACCTCGTCGTTGTCGTAGCCGATATCGATCGCCGTGCGCCGCGCAATTTTAGTGAAGTCCGGACTCGCCTTGGTGGTGATTTCACCCGCGAGCACGATCAGCCCGGTCTTGGCCAGGGTCTCGAGGGCGACCCGGGAAGCCGGGTCTTCGGCCAGCAACTCATCCAGCACGGCGTCCGAAATCTGATCGCACATCTTATCCGGATGGCCTTCGGATACCGATTCCGAGGTGAAAACGTAATCATTCAGGGGCATTAAATGAGACTCCTTGGCGACGAAACTTGGTCCAGCGCAGCGCGCCGATGGCGTTTGCAGCGCGGAAGCCTGAGCGAACCGCTAACGAGGCGGTAAACGGTTCTCACCGCTCGTGGTGGATTAAGAGACTTCACCGAAGCTCTAATTCAGGTGGGCTAAGATATAATCAGCGATTGCGGCGGGGGTCAAGTTGACCGCCGGGTCAATTTCATCGTTCGCGATGCTAGTCCTCGCCAAAACGCTCCTCGAACAACGTCTTGACTGCTTCGAGCGTCGCTTCCGCGTCGGGGCCCTCGGCTATGACCTTGAGCTTCGTGCCAATTCCCGCGCCCAACATGATCAGGCTGGTCACGCTTCGAGCGTTGGCCTGCTTATTGCCCCACCAAAGCGTCACGCTCGACGTGAAGGGCTTGAGCGCCTGCATCAGGGTGGAGGCGGCGCGCAGATGTAAACCGAGCCGATTCTTGATTTCGAGGGTGGTTTCCGCCGTGCTCACACGATCCACGATAAAGGCTTGCTCTGGCCAGGTAAACGCCAGTCGTCAAAAGTCATAGGCCGGATAGGACGAGATCGGCGAAGCGCGGTCGACGCTACGGCGACCCTTTGAGGTACATAGCACCGGTGGGCTTATCCATCCCGCCCGCAGGCTCGAGCGTGACCGCACTGGCGAGGATCGTCTCGCCCGCCGGCGGCATCCCGGGAGTAACCGTCGCGCCGCCGTGCGGCCCCGGATTGAAGAGCGCTGCGCGGACCGGGCCGCTCTTCGAGCCGATCCACCACAGTTCGTAGGTCTTCGCCGGCGGGGGTATCGGCAGGCCAGCGACCTCGACCACGCACCGCCCGCGCGACGCACTCATCGCGAC
>Ga0074045_10001093_pt1 | contig 26249 bp, 26 predicted proteins | sample BogForMeECP23OM2_FD_94442 | JGI IMG/M metagenome (GOLD analysis project Ga0074045, IMG submission 94442) | Bog forest soil microbial communities from Calvert Island, British Columbia, Canada - Bog Forest MetaG ECP23OM2 | ecosystem: Environmental > Terrestrial > Soil > Wetlands ...
AAAATAGAAGAAACAAAGATGACCTTATGAAAAAGGGATTGCGACGATTTCCGCCTCCACCATTTTCCGCCAGTCGCAGCCGAAACAAAGATGACCTTATGAAAAAGGGATTGCGACATCGGACCCTTGTGATTACAGATTCCCATCAGAAACAAAGATGACCTTATGAAAAAGGGATTGCGACGCGTAGGGGCGCCCAATGTTGTGACAAGTTGAAACTCGCAGGGATTTTGATTTGATTGCCGGTCAAAAGAGAGGGTGCGGAATCCGGTCTTGTTCTGTTGTTTGCCCACCCAGCGAAGACCACTGTCTGAGGCCACCATTGAAAATTATCTTTTGTACTGAACAAAATATCATGACGTTCGAAAACGTTGCCTTCGATCCGTACGTGATAACAGCTGAGGCCCTTCTTTTTTGCGACTTAGTGGCTGTAACAAACGCCATCACGGTTTTGGAAAGGTCTCCCTTTCCACTTGAAAGCAGCGCGGGAAATTAGCAAGAGGCAGGCAGCTTTTCTGGCGATGCGATAATTTGGAACCTCAAGCTGCCGCCAATTCTAATTTTTCTTTTGTGATATGAGGTAGCCGCACAGGGGCAAAAAACTTATCGGGATATAAATAATCCTCTCCGGACTCATCAATGACTCTTACCTGGTGATTTCTTTCCGCTGCTTTGTCAGTCAACACTTCATATAGTTTTCTTATCTCCAGCGAAGCACTATAGCCGCGATTATCTACGCATATCATAAAATGTTTTCTCATAGTTATCTCCTCATAAATATTTTTTTATTTTTATTTCTTTCTTACCGACGCCGTGCCCCTCGTACCAGTGCACTTCGGCATCAAGAACAGCGCCATCTTCCAATTCTACCTGACAAAGGCCTTTTAACTTTCTCCAGTTGGCTTTTCCATATATCTTGTTTAACCTGTTCAAATTATCTATTCGATGTCCTGTAGCAATGGTTTCAATCTCCCGAATTTTTCCAATTATCTTGAAATACATATTTAAATTTAACCATTTTTATAATTTTTTTCTCTGGATAACATAGCTCATTCTATCATTTCCGATTAATTTTATAACAGAGGTTCTTCCGGATGTTAAAAAGGTGTCTTAATTTGCCGCCTGAAAACACCCTTACTTCCTCGTCCTGAAACTGTCTCGCGGCGAAATCAAGCGCGGCCAAGCCGGCTTTTGTCAGGGGATAGCCCGGAAGAATGTCTTCTTTTGACATTCCAGATGCGGAATTTTGCAGAATCAGTGCAACAGATATCCTCGTGCCTGATATACGTTATAATATCCGAATAATGAATCCTATTGTTACAGCAAGAGGTCTGACTAAATATTACGGTGACCTGAAGGCGGTTGACTCCGTTGACTTTCAGATAGAGAAAGGCGAATGCTTCGGGTTCCTGGGGCCGAACGGGGCAGGCAAAACATCAGTGATGAAGATCATTTACTGCTTCATGCCGCCGACCTCCGGTGACGTACATGTATTCGGTATGCCGGTAACGGAAAAACCGAGTGAAATAAAGGCTCGCATCGGTGTTATGCCGCAGGAAGTCAATCTTGACCCTGACCTCACGGTGCTTGAGAATCTTGTCGTTTATGCCCGGTATTTCGATATCCCAAAAAGCAGGTCTCTCCCCATAGTCTGGGAACTGCTCGATTTTGCAGAGTTGCGGGAAAAAGCAGGCGCTAAAATAGATAACCTCTCTGGAGGAATGAAGCACCGCCTTCTTCTGGCCCGCTCATTAGTCAATAATCCCGACCTGCTGATTCTCGATGAGCCTACCACCGGGCTTGATCCCCACAGCAGGCATGCGGTATGGGAAAAACTTGAAAACCTGAAAGCAAAAGGGACGACCCTGCTCCTGACCACTCACTACATGGAAGAAGCTGAAAAACTCTGTGACCGGGTGGCGATTATGGATTCCGGAAAAATCGTGACTATTGATTCGCCGGAACATTTGATTAAAGCCCACGGCGGAAACCTCGAAGACGTATATCTGAAACTTACCGGGAGGCATCTTGAAAGTTAAGCGTGCCTTCAGGGTTTGGCAGCGGCACCTTAAGGTCTATACCAAGCTGTATAAATCGAGCTTTGCACTTAATTTTGTTGAACCGGTACTCTACCTTGCAGCACTAGGGCTCGGACTCGGAGCTTACATAAAAGAAATCAATGGATTGCCGTACGTCAACTTTATTGCTCCGGGGATTATAGCATCTTCATCCATGTTTGCAGCCAGTTACGAGTGCACCTATGGCACGTTTGTGAGAATGACTTTTCAGAAAACCTTTGATGCCATACTCGCAACGCCTGTTACAATTGATGACCTTATTGCCGGAGAATTGATGTGGGGGGCGACAAAAAGCGTCGTATACGGCACTATAATCATCATCGTAATCTCGCTTTTCGGTCTTGTGGCCTCTCCCCTTGTGCTCGGTGTGATTCCAGTCCTCTTTATCAGCGGCCTTTTGTTTTCGGAAATATCATTGATCTTTGCAGCAAAAGTTCCGGGGATTGATTCCTTCAATTATTTTTACACTCTTTTTATGACCCCGATGTTTCTCTTTTCAGGCATTTTCTTTCCAATAGATACTCTACCGCCTTTAGTCGCCAAAATAGCATTCTTCACGCCGCTGTATCACCTTGTCAACATATGCCGGGCTTTTGCCCTGGGGAAGTTCTCATCCGTTGCGGCAGATATTGTCTGGCTCTTTGCCGTTTTTGCGCTGCTTGCCGTTTATCCCTTCAGACTCATGCGCAGGCGCATCATAAAATAACAATGATATGGTCTTTATCGCTCATCCTTCCGGAGAAGCCACATCCTCACAAATACCTTGTCGCCCTTTCTCCAATAATAGCTGAGCTTTAACTTTTTATACCTTTTTTTCATGAAATTTTTGACATTGCATGGATTGGTTTTGTCATATACCTTTTATGTATAATAACAAATGGGTGTAATAGGCCACTTTTAGGGAAATTAAATAGTTGCCAATAGCCGATGGAAAACGAAAACATATTTGATCCAATTACATCTACCGAAAGACTGCTTGACGTAATACGCGGCAAGAGTGACGGGACCGGAATTCAGCAGGCCCCGCAGCCCGAGCGACCCATCGTTATAAAGGCAAGCAAATCAGTACGACCAAAGACAAAAACCAACTCTCAGTCGATCACTGTGGGCATTGACATCGGATTTAAAAATTTAAATCTGGTTAAGGCGGCAGGGTCAGCGCATAAATGGAAGATTTTAGAATACAAAAGCACCCCCATCCCTGCGGATATTGAAAAAGGATCCGACGAATTCAATACGTTTTTGAAGTCAGCGGTGGTCCCTTTTTGCAGCGGCGCGAAGAGGACCGAAACGTGGGCCATAATGTCTGCTGCAGAGGTTGAGGTCCGACTCATTCGCATTCCAAAGGTCCCCGCAAAAAATCTTGAAGCGGCCGTTTTTTGGACCCTGAAAAAAGAGGGGGCCATTAATATTAAGGAATCCTTCCTGGACTACGAAGTGCGGGGACAAATAAACGATTCGGGCAATGAAAAACTTGATGTCATGTGTTATTCCGCTCCCCTTGCAGACGTAGAAGGAGCAAGGAAAATCTTCTCATCAATCGGGGTGCAGCTGACAGGCGCATCAATCGTCCCGTTTGCAGTCCAGAATATCTTTTTGAATAACGTGATGCCCCTGCCTGAAAAACAGATCGCATGTCTGTTTATCGGCAACAACTATTCGCGAATAGATCTGTACACAGACAAGAAACTGATAATGACGCGCGATATCAAGACAGGCATTAACAGCATCGTTGAGACGCTGATGGAGGACATAAACAGCCGGACCGGTGAAGGCGGGAAGTGTTCCCATGGCGAAGCAAGGCAAATCCTTTTTGCCTTCACGCAGAGCAGCAATAATCCTGTTGTTCTCGCTGAGGGCCTCCCGGTAGAAAGGGAGAAGATTGACATTATTGTTGCTCCAGTTCTGGACAGGATTGTGCGCCAAATGGAGAGGACCTTCGAACATTTCAGCTCGACCCTCGGATATGACAGGGTTGAGAAAATATATATTTCGAGTGTAATGCCTGTATCTGAAGCTATGGTCGACTATTGCGGCGCTCAACTTGGCATCGAGTGCAGCGTGTTTGACCCCCTTGAGCAGGTGCTGGAGACGAGCACCTTTGATGAACGAAATTCATTTATTCCTGCATTAGGCATAGCAATGTCTGACAATGCCTATACTCCCAATTTTCTCCATTCATCCGGGGACAAAAAAAAGGCCGCTTATGTGGTGAAGTTTAACAAGGCTATTCTGACAGGTTTTATCGTGTTGCTGCTTGCATGTTCGGCCGCTTTTGCCTACGAATGGCTGGATATCGGCCATAAAAAAGCGGAATTGGCCAGGCTTGAGCAACAAATGGAAAAAAGCTCGCCGCTCGTAAATAAGGGAACATTCCTCCTGATAGCAACGGCGGCAAAGCAAAAACAGCAAGATTATCTGGAACTCAGCAGGAGATACAGGGGGATGGCCCTTATCGGAGAACTATCGGCACTCACTCCGGAGTCCGTGCGACTCACCGGTCTCAGTGCCGACCTGGCAGAAAAGTCAAAGGGAGACGCAGTCAAGGCTGAAAACACTTCTGTAGTAGAGGGGATTATCAATGGCAATGAGAATATGCTCCAGACCCTGCTCGCCTCTTATGTGTTGAAACTAAGATCCTCTCCGATGTTTTCCGAAGTAAATGTTTCAGCGAGCAAGATAGAATCCTCAAAGCAGGGCGCCTTCCTCACTTTTGCGCTCAATCTGAAAGTGGGGCCGCTCAAATGAAAAAAATCAGCGGTATTATCTCTGTTCCAAGGGAGTGCATGTCGAACCTGCTCTCAAGCCTGGCGGCTGTTGTCGTGTTCGCCTGCGCGGCTATTATTCCCGCCTACCTGTCCAGAGCAGACCTTGAGCAACACATCGGCAATGCACGATATCGGCTTGTTCAACATCAAGCCCTGCTGCCGCTTTATGAGTCTCTTAAAAAAGCTCCCAGGGCTGATTTTCCGGCCCTTGCCGCTCCCGTAAAAACCGCCCTTAAAAAAACTGATGTCGGCAGCGCATTGATTACAGTGCGGGACATTGCAGGCAAATCCTCGATCACAGTTAATTACATTAACCCTGATCTAAGCAATGCCTCCTCTCATACTCACTCTCTTGTGCTGGACGTGTCGCTCAGGGGGAGCTTCGAAAACTTTAGGGCCGTGCTGGCGGATATAGGTGCGCTGCCGTATGTGGAAAATCTGGAAAACCTTTCAATACAACGGGAGCCGAATGGACAGGCCCTTGATTTAAAAATGAAAATATTACTGGCTTTGAGTTGAAAACAATGATTGGCGCCGGGAAAAGACAGGGTATTATATTAAGTGTCATGGCACTCGTTATTCTATATGGCATTTACAATTTGATAGTCGCTTCGAAGGTAAAGCCGGCGGAGCCCGATGCGAATTTGAGTGCAGCGGATCTCCAGTCTTTCATCTCCCAGACTACTGCGACTATCGGCGGCAAGATGCCGTCCGCTTTTGATATGTACGTTGCAAGCCGCGCCGGGAGCATGTGGGAGAGCAATCCCTTTTATCGGAAAGGCGGGGCCGAAGACAGCAGCCGCAGCCGGTCAAAAGAGATAGCCCCCCGGCAGTCCCTTTTCGTTTATTCCGGCTATATAGAAACAGGCAGCCGCAAGGTGGCGGTCATCAACGATACAGAGTACGTGTCCGGCGACCCCCTGGCGGATAAGGAGGGCTTTTTTGTGAAAAAGATTTCGCCTTCCAGTGTGGTGATAGAGGACAGAAAAGAGAAAACAGAGTTTGAGGTCCCATTAAATGAAGAGAGGTGATGGGTTATGAATAAAAATAAATCTATTGCCAGTAACCCGGCCTCCGTGTGCTCGCTCTGGAGCGCCTGCCTGGAGGCGCCTGCTTCCGGTACTTTTTTGGCTTTGGTCAAGATTTATGTTTTGATCCTTTTCCTTGCGCTGGCTGGAGGATGTGCCGGCAATAAGCAGGAAGCAAAAGCTCCTGTTCAGGACAAAGAGGTGAATTGGGAGAAACTCGCGGAAACATCAACAGGTCATTCACCCTCGCCGATCAATAAAACCATTAGTATTCACGATTACCAGCAACAAATTGAGAAGGAGAGTTCCGGGCTCAAGGAAAAACCGCTGCCTGACAAAAAAGTAAGCCTTAAAATGCGGAATGCCGATCTCAAATCCATATTGCGTGCTTTGGCCCGGGCAACGGATCTTAATCTTTTTGTGAAGGATGATATCAAAGTGATTACGAGTGTTGATTTTGAAGCGGTGCCCTGGAACGAGGTGTTCAGCAGCCTGCTGAAAGCTTATGGCCTGACCTATGTTTGGGAGGGTGATATCCTCCGCGTCTTGTCCAGTGATGATCTGGAGCAGCAGCTTAAGGCTGAAACAACAAGGGGAAAGCTGGAAGCCCAGGAACTGCAGGACATGTCTTTAAGGCCGTTCTCTACCGTAGTCGTCCCAATAGACTACGCTGATACGAAGTCTCTCAGGGACGACCTTCAGGAATTTCTGACTAAAGACAAGGAAACAAAGATAGCTCGCGGTACTGTTAGGGTGGACCAGCACAGCAACTCGCTTATCATACAGGCCTCACACGAGGACATAGAGAAAATGCTGCCTGTGATAGAGAAGATCGACAAGCCGACGCCCCAAATACTCATCCGTGCCAATATTGTAGAGACGACAAAGGATGTTGCGCGGAACCTCGGCATCCAGTGGGGCGGCATCATGAAGGCCGGCAATCTTTGGTTAACACCTGGTGGAGGAACATCCACTACTACCGGCACTTCAAGTATTACAACCACTTCTTCCGGCCCGGCAAATCCTGTTACCACGGGCAGTTCTGCTGTAACCAACGGAGGCTATGCTCCCACCTCAGGGTCAACCGGGCTGAGCGGGCAGGGCATGGGCGTAAGTTTCCCTGTTCCATCAACTGCCATAAACTCTGCGGGCGGTGTCGGGGCGCTCGGACTTATGTGGGGGACTATAGGCGGAAACATTCTTGAGACCCAGCTGCAGGCCCTTCAAACTGAAGGAAAGGCCAACATAATATCGAGCCCCTCCCTGACAACAGTTGACAACGAGAAGGCCTTTACCGAAAGCGGCACAACAGTGCCTTATGTAACGTATACATTATCCGGCGGAAGTTCCACCCCGACCGTAAACTTTGTTGATGCTGTTCTCAGGCTTGAGATAACCCCGCATGTTATCGGCGGCAAGAACCTGAAAATGATTATTGTCGTGAAGAAAGATGATGTAGACACCTCACAAACGGTACAGGGGAACCCTTTCATTACCAAAAAGCAGACCGAAACAACACTGATTGTGGAGAATGGCGAGACTATTGTCATATCGGGACTGACCAGTCAAAATCATACCCATACGACGAAGGGGGTGCCCCTGCTCCAGGACATTCCAGTCCTGGGAAATCTTTTCAAGGGAGACTCCAGGGACGATTCCTCGGACCAGGTCCTCATATTCATTACCCCTTACATTTTGCCCAGATCCGGCGACGTGACCGCAACTGGTCATAATGGTCCTGCAACGCCGAAGGAATAGGCGATAATGGACTATTTCAGGATTCTGAATCTCAAAAGGGAGCCTTTTTCCAATACGCCTGATCCTGAACTGTTTTATCCGTCACGCAGTCATGTGGAATGTTTGCAAAGGATCGAAATGGCCATTCGTCTCAAGAGGGGGTTGAACGTGGTCCTCGCAGAGGTCGGAACTGGAAAAACTACTTTGTGCAGGCAGCTCATCCAGGAGATTTCGACAGCGGCAGGAAATGAATTGATAGAGCTGCACCTCATACTGGATCCATCCTTCTCCAGTTCCACTGAATTCCTTTCCGTTATAGCAGGGTATTTTGGCCTGGTCCAGGCCGGAGAAAACAGCATTGGCCGGAGCGATTGGCGACTGAAAGAGTCGATCAAGAATTACCTTTTATCAAAGGGCGTGGAAAAGGGAAAAATAGTGGCGCTTCTGATAGATGAGGGACAAAAGCTGCCGGATTTTTGCCTTGAAATATTGCGTGAATTTCTTAATTATGAAACCAATGACCGCAAACTGCTCCAGATAGTGATTTTCGCCCAAAATGAATTCAGGGAAAAAATTGACGCGCGGGCCAATTTCGCTGATCGGATCAATTTGTGTTATTCCCTGACTTCGTTCGGTTTCAGGGAAACCTGCCGCATGATAAAGTTCCGCATCAACGAATCGAGCGTGAATGGCACGGGCCGTGTACTGTTCACTTTGCCCGGACTGTTTGCCGTTTACAGGGCAACGGGAGGCTACCCCCGCTCCATCAATATGCTTTGTCATCATGTAATGCTTGCGCTCATAATTCAGAACCGTGTCAAAGCGGGGTGGTCCCTGGTACGTTCCTGTGCCGGCAGGCTCGCCGTTAAACGGCGCAGGCCGGTCAATCTGCGGTTTGCTTTCTTGGCCATAATACTGATAGTGTCGCTCTCATTTCTCGTATTTACCTATTATGGACCGTTATTGAAAACGGCCCCATTGATAACCGGGCCTTTTCGGGCAATGCAGGCGGAACCGCCTGCCGTCAGGTCAGGGCCGCAAGCGAATGCCTCTGAATCAGGAGAAAGAAAAAACAGACCTTCCGTTCCCTGGCAATGGTCCATGGGAAAAGGCCAACCCCCGGCGATAAAGTGGCCTTCCCAGGCAGTGCCGGAGGGACCTGTCGCCGTCAAGTCAAGGCCGCAAGCAGATGCCTCTGAATCGGAAGAAAAGAAAAACGCGCCGGCTGTTCTCGGCCAATGGCACATTAAAAAAGGACAAAACCTGCGACAGGTGTTCGATGATATTTTTGCATCCTATGATCGGGACGTCTTCAATAATTTCGTGAAAGCAAACCCTCGCATTGACAACATTAAGCTGGTGCAAACAGGTGAAGTCGTCATAATTCCGGCCATCCCTCTCTCAAGGGACAGCATACCGGAAAAAGCCTTTATACAGGTAGCGCGCGCGAAGACATTGACAGAGGCATATGAGCTGCTCAGGTCGCATGCCGGAAGCAGGCCCGGTTTGATGCTTTTCCCCTTCTGGAACAAGCGGGAAGGGATGGTGTTTGCGCTTCTTGTGAAAAAACAGTTTAATGACAGGCAAGCCGCGCTGGAAGCCCTGAAACAGCTGACCCCGCTAATACCCGGTGACGCGAAGGTACTCGACACATGGGATGACGACACCCTTTTTTACCATAATCCGGCGGACAGATCGTGATTGTTAAGAAACGACTGGGAGAAATGCTGATCGAGGGCGGACTTTTGACCGATAGCCAGCTTGAAAAAGCATTAGCCGGTCAAAAAAAGGAGGGCGTTAAGCTCGGACAGTATCTTATACGACAGTCCATTGTATCCGAAATGCAGATCTGCGATCTGCTCTGCAGACAACTGAAGATAGGCAAGTACCATCCCGACCAATTTCCGATCGAGGCGGGTCTTTCCGGCGTTATTCCTTATGAGCTGGCCCAGAAATATCAGGTTGCCCCGCTGCTCAAAAGGGGACGCCTCCTCACCATAGCAATGATTGACCCCCTCGACATCAACGCGATGGACTCTATCGAGGCGCACACAAACTGCGAGGTGGAGCCGGTCGTCTGCACGGAAACAGAGCTGACAAACCTGCAGAGGAGCCTATACACTGCGCAAACAGGAATGGAAAGCGTTGTGGAGGGTATGGAAGGCGAGGAGCTTGCCTTTGAAAGGGCCGGAGAGCAGCAGGAGGATGTGCAGGTCGAAGCTATACAGAACATGGCGCTAAACACCCCTGTAGTTATACGGCTGGTGAACTCCATTTTTGCCAACGCTATCCAGGAGCGGGCCAGCGATATTCACATAAGCCCTCAGCAGAACGGTATGCAGGTCAGATTCAGGATCGATGGGAGGCTCCACAGCATGCCGGCGCCACCAAAGTCGATGTTTCCAGCGGTGGTGGCCCGTATCAAGATTCTGGCTGATATGGACATCACCCAATCGAGGACCCCGCTGGACGGGCGCTTCTCGCTGAAGCTGGGCCACAGGATGATCAACGTGCGTGCTTCAACGGTTCCCACGCTTTACGGTGAGAATCTTGTCATGAGACTTCTGGATACCAGTTCCGGTATTTTCACCCTCGACCGTCTCGGCATGTCGGCAAGAGACGTGGCAAGGATAAAAAGTATTATTCATAAACCATACGGAATGATCCTGAGCACAGGGCCCACCGGCAGCGGGAAGACTTCCAGTTTATACGCCATTCTCCAGGAGATCAACGAGCCGCATTCGCACATCATCACTCTCGAAGATCCAGTGGAGTACAAGATCGATACCATCCGCCAGATACAATTGAATGCAAAAGCCGGCATGACCTTTGCGAGCGGTCTCAGGGCGATCCTTCGTCAGGACCCCGATGTCATCATGGTCGGGGAGATCCGCGATTCGGAGACGGCCTCCATTGCGGTCAGGGCAGCGCAGACAGGACACCGGCTGTTGAGCACGCTGCATACCAATGATGCTGCCGGGGCCATTTTCAGGCTCCTTGATATGGGCATAGAGCCGTTCCTTGTCTCGTCGGTCTTATTGGCGTCCTTTGCCCAGAGACTTGTCCGGACCATCTGCCCGTACTGCAGGGAGGACTACACTCCTCCTCTAAAGGCCTTAACTTCCTGGGGGCTGGACCAGGTGAAAGATGCGGTTTTTATGCATGGAAGGGGGTGCCAGCAGTGCCTGAATACAGGATACAAAGGAAGGACAGGCATTTTCGAGGTCCTCGTAAACGATGAGAATATACAGGCAATGATCCTGAGAAAGGTATCAGCGCATGAGATAGCCCGTGAGGCGGTTTCCTCCGGCATGATGACAACCCTTAAACAAGACGCAGCCGACAAAGTCGTCAGGGGCATTACCACACTCGAGGAAGCGGAAGCAGTGGTGATGACGGCACAGTGACCTATCAGTATCAGGCAATAGACAGTATGGGGAAGACGGTAAAAGGGATGATCGAGGCGGCCTCCCTGCCGGCTGCCGAAGATGCGATTGCTTCCGGAGGACTGATACCGGTCCAGGTCACTGCTGCAAGAGCAAAAGAAGGATCTTCCGACAGCTGGCTTCATAGGATGGCCTCAAGAGTAAAAGCCGACGACCTGATACTTTTCTCGAAACAGTTTCGTTCGATGTTCCGCGCGGGTATCCCCCTTCTTCGTCTCCTTGAGGTCATAGAAAAGCAGACGGAGAGCCCTGCATTGAAAAAAGCTGCTGCTTCCATGAGAGAAGATGTCAGGCAGGGAGCGTCGCTCAGGGATGCTATGGAGAGACACCCCTCCATCTTTTCTCCTTTGTATTGCGGCATGATGGGCGCCGGCGAGACGAGCGGCAATGTCCCCGAGGTGTTAGAGAGATTGACTTACATCCTGGAGCATGAAAACAGGGTGAAATCTGATATTCGCTCTGCGCTCCAGTATCCCAAGGTCGTTGTTGCCGCACTCGGAATAGCATTTTTCGTCCTCCTGGCCTTCGTGGTGCCGAAGTTTGCATCGGTATTTGCAACAGCGCGCATTGAGCTACCTCTGCCGACAAGAATTGCCATATCCATGCACCATGCCCTTCTGGGATACTGGCCTATTATGCTGATGGGAGTTTTTTCGCTTGTTTTCGGACTCAAATTATACTTCAAAACAGAAAACGGCAGATTCGCAAAAGACTCCCTGCTTCTTCGCCTGCCGGTTTTAGGCCCGCTGTTCATAAAAGCTGCAATGTCCCGTTTTTCGAGCATCCTTGCCATATTGATAGCAAGCGGCATACCCATAATGAATGCCATGACGATTCTTTCCGAAACTATCGGAAACTCGGCCATATCCCGTGCCTTTAATTCCATCAGGGAGCAGATGGAGGAGGGAAAGGGGATCGCCGGGCCGCTGACAAGCGCGAAGTTCTTTACTCCCATGGTGATCAACATGGTTGCCATAGGAGAAGAGTCCGGTAATCTTGAGGGAATGCTCAGGGAAATCACTGTGCATTACGATGAGGAGGTAGAACATGCAGTAAAAAGGCTGGCTGATTTGATAGCGCCGGTGCTCACAGTTTGCCTGGCTGCGGTGGTGGGCTTTTTTGCATTGGCAATATTCCTGCCTATGTGGGACCTGACCAAGATGGTCGGACATTAAGGCTGTCGGGTGACGTGCTTGCGTGAAGCTTTTGTTTGCTTTTGTCTTGGCCAAAATGGTATAAAAACTTGATTAGAATCGATACCAAATAAGGAGAAAATATCTATGAGGAAAATAAGGAAGACTCTCAGGAATCAGGAAGGCTTTACCCTTATTGAAGTTATCGCTGTTCTGGTAATAATCGGTATTTTAGCGGCTGTTGCTATACCGAAATATATGAATATGCAGACGCAAGCTCAGATTGCAGCAGCGCAAGGCGCATTGGGTGCTGCCGCGTCAGGCGTATCTTTGGCATACGCCAACTGCATCGCAAACGGCTTGACACCCAGCGCCATAACAGCCACTGGTGGGTTTACGGGTACCGGGACCGCCTGTACCAGCTCTGCCGGTGTGGTTTTTGGAGATTTTACTGTAAATGCATACAGTGGCACGTGGCCGTCAGTAACAATTACATTAAACACAACAAGTCCATCATGGTTGAGTGCGGTAACCGCTGCAAGCATAACTAAAACTATAATTTTACAATAAATGTGATTTTGCCCATGTCGATTTGACGAGGTTTGTATGGGTTTTTTGTTATTTGAGTTTAAGACGTGCGCAGGCGTCAACATCCCTGAGCGCGCAGCCCCTTCGCAAATCAGTCATACCCTTTGCGTTCTCGCCCCTCCTGAGAAAAAGATTCCCCCTGTCTGTGTATGCAACGGCAAGATTGCGGTCCAGCGAGAGCGCTTTATTGAAGTCTGCAAGCGCATGATCAAATTCTTTTAATTCCGAATAAGCGCGGCCCCTTCCGGCATAAGTGGGGGCATATGCCGGGTTGAGCCCGATCGCCTTTGTATAGTCCCCGATCGAACGGACGTAATCTTTTTTAGAATAAAAAGAGAGACCCCTGCCGTCATACAATACTGGACTTTTATCGTCTAATGCGATAGCCCGGGTATATTCCCGGATAGCGGAATCATACTGCTCCGAATATTGATAAGCAACAGCACCCTTGTAATGAGCGACTATGTCTTTTTGATCAATTCTGACTGCAGAGGCAAAATCGGCAATAGCCTTTGCGTATTCTTTATGTGCCATATACATTTCCCCCCTGTTACGGTAGACGTCTGAATCGTACGGATAATCGCGTAATATTTTGCCGAACAACTGCATGGCCTCATCGTATTTTCCATTACGCCCATAGCACACAGCCAGGGCATAAAGCGGACCTTCAGAATGTGGATTCATCGCAAGGGCCTTGAAAAAGTTCTCGATAGCGAGTGATGGTTCTCCTTTTTCAAGATACGCTATGCCCATTCCTGTATAGGTCTTTGAATTTTTTTGTATGGCATTTGCCCTGGCAAAGTTTTCGAGGGCATAGTCATATTCCTTTTTCAGAAGAAAGGCCTCTCCCTTGTTATGCCAGGCCAATACAGATTTTGGGGAGAGAATGAGAGCCCTGCCAAGCGCCTCAAGGGCCTTATCAGGCTGATTGAGAGCAATATAGGCATTTCCCATGTTGTTCCAGACCTGGCTGCAATTGGGGCTCTTATCCGCAACATCTTTCCAAAAGGCAGCCTTGTTTGACCAGACATAGTTCCTTGAATAGGTCATTCCGAACATAACTGCGATTACCACGAAGCAGAGCTGAAGCAGCATTCTCCTTTCCCTCGGGAGCCTGACCCTGCCCGCGAGCATGAACAGGGCCGTGCAGAGTGCGACGAAAAAGCCCACAGAGGGCAGGTATAACCTGTATTCATCTATGAGCGTGGGCAAAGGGATAAGGCTTGACTCAACAGAAAGTGTTATAAAAAACCATAGAATGCCGAAACCGATCAACCTAAAAGGCCGTGAATCGTTAATCGTTAATCGTGAGCAGATTCCGGACAAGCCGGAATGACAGCAGAACGCCGCAAGTCCTGTTACTTTTTTTGTCATTCCGGCTAGTCCGGAATCGTTCTCTTTAATGTTATCCTTTGTCTTTATCACCATGTATCCCCCCAATACAAAGAGCGCTGCAAGGAACAAAAAAGAAAGCATCACCTGCGGCTCGAAGAAAGACTTATAAAGCGGATAATCATAAATGAGATTCTGGTTCACAGGCAGAATCAGCAGCCTTAAATAGGTGATAATGACCCTGAATTGTGTGAAAAAATAGGGCCACCGCGGCATATCCGCATATCCGACATCGGCAGTTGCCAACCTATAAGCTATCTGACTAAAGGGCACGCCCGTTCCGAAAACTGTCAGTGGGATTATACATAATGTCAACAATATGGGACTGAGATAAAAGAGACGCGGAGAAAGATTGGCGCGGGGATACGTAGAAGCGGAGACTCGGGGATACGGACCGAAGAAACAAAACTCATACAGGGCAATGATGAGAGGTAGGGTAAATGCATTCTCTTTGGTCTTCATAGCGAGAATCGCAGATAAGATTGAGAAAGCGTAAGATACATATCGAAGTTTTTTATTAACGGTCATGCGTGAATGCGCATATAACACAATCGACAGCAGACAAAATAGCGCTGCTAACGACGCGAACCGCTGAAATACATAAGTCACCGCTTCAGTCTGGATGGGATGTACTGCAAAAAGCAGAGAGACTGAAAATGCGATGGCTTTCGATCTCTCGCTTAAACCGGAGTCCCGCAAAAATGGGGAACTGAAGGTAACTAAAACAAGGAAATATATGAGCGCTGCATTAATTAAATGTATACAGATATTTACAATATGGTAACCCTGCACAGCGAAGCCATGGAACTTATAGTTGACTGCAAACGTAAGATAGCCTATATACCGTGTTATAAAGCCGTCATAAAAAGGCAGTCCTGCAGCTTTTGAAGGCTCCAGAAAGTAGTTCAGATTATTGATAATCGGATTTTCACGAAGAAAAATATCTTCATCCCACTGAAAAGGGGCATTAAAGCTATTGGAGTAAGCCAAAAAACCGATAACAGCAATCAGCAGAATATGGAAAACCGGGTTGCCGGAAATATGTTTTTTTACGATTTGCGCGATTTTTATCAGCATCCGTGGGTCATCCGAAATAGTTGATATCTCCGGGCATCCGATAAACTTTAGTATACCATTTGGCAGTCTTTCCAGACAATTTGCCATTGCTTCCGGGGAAAATAATAATTGACAGGATAGATGCATTTCTTTAACCTAATATTTAACCGTTGCGTATTCTATGAATAAAAATATCTGACCCGTATGTGCATACTATATAACGCGATGAAACTACAGAAAAGGGATTCGGAATCCGGGTTTACTCTTATTGAAACTATTATTACCATCGTTATTATCGCTGTAGTTGCAGTCATGCTGCTGTCATATTTCGGCCCCGGGATTATCCATAGTGCAGACCCAATTGCCAGGCTTCAAACATCGGCGCGCTTAACCCAGGTCCTGGAAGAAATTACGTTAAATGCCCAGCGTCCTTACTGGCAAGCGGGATATACCTATGCAGCAGGCGCGGTGGTTATTCCCACGTTGAATTCCGGCCAACATGGTTTTCAATATACAGCCCAAAACAGCGGGACGAGCGGTTCCACGGAACCGGCATGGCCCCTCCCCCCCCAGGGCGGCAGCAGCACCACGGTCCAAGACGGCGGCGTCACCTGGGAACTGAACACTACTAACTGTGCGCCCACACTAAGCGGTACTTGTCCAATAGTCTGCACAAACGCGGGCTACACTTGCCCCCCGGGTTTGCAGTCCGCTATCGGCGCGGAAGGGACGACGAAATCGATCACCTTTCCCGACAACTCTACCGTCAGCTATTATGTCGTCGAGAACAGGTTCATCTACTTCAATGCCGCCAATACCGAACAATGTTGCGATACGGTTTGCGGTTACAGCGGCAATGCTTGTGGTAATCAATACGGGCAGTATCTCAAGGTCACCATCCGTCCTTCATCGGGCACGATCACCTCACAGACGCTGTCGACCTTGTTTGTGGAAAGATGAGAAAGCGGGTCGTACGTTGCATACACATAGTACCCGAAGGGGGGTTTACCCTTATCGAGATGGTTGTATCCATCGTGCTGATCGCCGTCATTGCTGCTGTTGCGGGTCTGGGTTTGATCCGGATTGTGAATGGCTATATCTCAACATCGCAAAATGCGGCAACCGTGCAGGAGGCCCAGATCGCCATGGCCAGGATTATAAAGGAACTGGGCATGGCAACGTCAATTAACTCCATCACAACAACAAATCCGGCTTCGGTGAATTACACCAGGTGGAAAAACGACAGTGATATAAAGACGGCGGACGAGGTCACCAATACTATTGAGCTGTCAGGCACCGCGATCCAAATTGGTTCGGCAACCCAACCCCTTATTCAGAATATTGCTTCTTTTACTCTTGCATGCTATGACGCCCAGGGCAATACGACAAGTACGCCGGCGAACATACGGTGGGTTTATGTTAAATTCACTTTGTCCGGCGGTACGACTTTTAGCAACAGTGTCAACTTAATGGAAACTTACTGACAGGAGAAACCGATGCGCGCAACAAATCAAAGAGGAGATATACTGATTACGCTCATCATCGCCATTACTTTGGCGGCCATACTCGGCGCCGGCATATATAGTCTGACCACGACGTCCTCTTTCAGTGAGATGCTTGACAGTAACACCGACGCGGCTTATGAACTTGCCAAAGCGGGAATACGCATGGGGCGATTCACCGGGACCCAAAGCCAGGGCACTTTTAACATGCCGGACGCTAATCATACTTTCACTATTACCATCGCTAGTAATGGGACTAACTGGGTCATCAGCTCTACTGGCACAGTTAATACCGGCTTTTGGCAAACCAGTAGGTTGCTCACCTATGCTGTTCCCACCTCGGAATGGTCGCTGAGCAGTTCCACCCCCGGCGGGGGCGGCAGTAACGGTGTAACAATAGGCGGTCCGGGTACTGGTACGAGTACGAATCCGTGGGGGCCGAACACGGGCACATCCGCAGGGGCCGGAGGTACTAACCCAAACGCCGTTTCGGTCAATACAGCTAATGGTACTATCAATTTGGGAGGCGGCTCCGGTAATACTGACAGTTATGGCGCCATCTGGTATAACGGGAGCAGTTTGGTCAACAACTGCAACAGTGGGGCTTGCAGTTTTGGTTCGGGCCTGTACGTGTACTTCGAATTTGTTAATTCCATGGAAGATTACTCCGCCGACAGCAATCAATCAGCCGATGGGTTTACCTTTGCCGTTATCAGCGCCCTCACTAATCTGCGAAGTAGCAGCGGCGGGGCGCCGACAGGCATTTCTATGGGTGAACTTATGGGGTACGCCGGGCCGGGAAATACTGCTAACGGTCTTGGCCTGGCGCCGCCGAAAATGGCTATAGAGTTCGATACCTATCCCAATGCTGCCGGAAACATGTGTGCCTCGCCCAGCAGAAACGACGCCAACGCAGGCTCCTCCAGCTTTATGGATCATGCTGCGCTTATATTCTGGGGCGCAAGGTCGCCCTCCGGCAGCGAGGAGCCTTCAGGCGAGACTGTGCCCGGCACTGGTCAATGTACAGTTGGCGGCACGAACTACTCGGATGCCAGTTTTGACGATAACGTGCATGGCGCCGGCGGAACGGGCACTGATCCCCAGAATTCCTCCAGGCCCAGCTCTCCTAACCCGGGTTCCGGCTATTATGAAGGCCCGAAGCAGGAATGCAATGTGAACGCACCTAACACCTGCAACTGGATGAAAGACGGATATAAATACAGTGTCAGGGTTGAAATTGTGCGTCCGGGTTCGTCAAGTGGGACCGACGCTAACGGCACCTATTATTATTATACGGTCAAAGCCTGGATTTTGAGCTGGAACCCAAGCTGCAACACAGCGAACACGTGTTTCAGCAACGCGATCAGCTCTATCGGATTGACCGTTCCCCAACAGCTTGATTTCCAGGATATTATAGTGCCTTTTACGGATATTCCGGCCCAAATCAGCGTCTCAAACGTCAAAATTTACCAGGCGGACCACACTAATTTGAGTACGGTATTCTTCGGCTTTACGGAAGCAACAGGGGCTGAGACCCAGCAGATAACACTCGGCAACATAAATGGATTTTTCCCGTCGGGTAACTGCCAGGCAAGTAGTTATTCCATTTCGCCTGTCAGTTCATCACCTGCCTCGACAGCTGGGAACTACAGTTTCCAGGTTAGCGCATCATCGGGCTGTCCCTGGGTGGCTGCGACGAATGTCAGTTGGATACAGTTTCCAGTTACCACCCCACCCAGCAACAACGGCAGCGGTAATGGTACAGTCTCTTATAATGTTCTCACAAATTCCTGCCCCACAGCCAGAACCGGGTATATCAATATACCTGGACAAACCTTCACGGTCACGCAGGTGGCCGGATCTGGTTTCTCTTCTTATACTGTTACAAACAATTACGGCGGCCATTTTTCAGTAGAAGGAGGACAGTATGGCACTACGTGTACCCGGATTTCCAACGGAAGTACGTTCTCCGTAAACTGCGGTGATACATCCGCTGTTAATGTTTATTCACACACAGATGATACATGCGCTGCTACTCCGGTAGTCACGGTTACTTATGCTCTGGCAGTAGCGGCGGACGTGAATAAAAACGGCAAAGTTCAGATTAACAGTTCCTATCAATTGGTTGATAATTAAAATACCCTTCCCGGTTGCAGTTATAACCGCTTACGTGAAGTAATTATCTGTTATTGTATGAAACCAGTATATTGTGTCACTGTAACAGTCTGGGTGCCGGAGCCTTGTGTAAGGGTAATTTTAAGATTAGCAGTGAGCTGATTCCCCGCGCTGTCAACCGGAATTCCCAACGTGCTGAAAGCGACCGGGTTTGTTGCTGCCGGAGTTGCAGTCACGCCGCCCGAAAACGTATGAGTCGGCGAGGTTTCACCGGGAAGGTTAATTGTCGCAGTCGCCCCATTCGACTGAAGGGTGTAAGAACCGCTGCCAATACTGATCCCCCATGAAACAGTATTGCCCAGAGCTTTAATCTGGACAAAACGGAGATGGGTCTTCAGAATGTTGGCCTCAGAAGTAACGCTGACCTGAGATGTGGATATGGCTTTCGAAATAGCCACTGCTGCTACAATAGCTATAATAATCAGGACCGCGATTACCTCGATCAGGGTAAAGCCGGCTTGAAGCGGTCCGTTTTTGGTCTTCTGCATGCTTAATTATAACTTTTCCCCTGATCTTGAATCCTCCCTGTATAATACTGTATCCTTTAATCTGTGATAGGCGTGATACTTTTAAACCTGGGCGGGCCTGACTCTATCGATGCTGTCAGGCCGTTTCTATATAATCTTTTTTCGGACAGGGACATAATCAGGCTCGGGCCCTCATTCCTCCAGAAACCGATAGCAGTTCTTATAATCGGGATGAAGCTCAGGAAGACACTGGCTGCCTATAACCTGATAGGGGGGAAGTCTCCTCTGCTTGATATTACGTCAGCGCAGGCAAAGGCACTCGAGGAAAGTCTCAATGTCTCCGTGTCTCAGAGTCAGGCAAAATTCAGGGTATACGTGGGTATGCGTTACTGGCATCCTTTTACTGAAGAGAGCCTTGAAAAGATGCACAAGGAACGGATAAACAGAATAATTGCACTGAGCCTCTATCCGCACTACTCTATTGCGACAACCGGTTCTTCCATTAAACATTTCAAAGATGCAGCAGCAAAATATTCTGTTGAATATTCCTGTATCACCTCCTGGTTCAATCACCCTCTCTACATTGACGCCCTCGCAGCACAGATTGAGGAGGGGCTGAAGGGTTTCGACACTAAACCCGCAGTGCTGTTCAGCGCCCACAGTCTCCCGCAGAAACTTGTCACGTCAGGAGATCCCTACGTCAATGAAATTCGGGGCACCATTGATGCGCTCACTGAGAGGCTGGATATTAAGTGCTCCCTCTCCTTCCAGAGCAAGACCGGCCCGGTAAAATGGCTTGGACCCTCTACGGAACAGATGCTCCATGAACTTGCCGGCAGGGGGATAAAAAACCTCCTCGTAGTGCCGATCAGCTTTGTGTCCGACCACATTGAAACTCTGTATGAAATAGATATACTATATAAAGGCATGGCAAAACATCTCGGAATAACGCTTAAACGCACTGAATCGCTTAATACATCTGCGAAATTTATAGAGGCCCTTGCGGCTATCGTACTAAGTAAAGTTGCTGACTCCGGATGGAGTTAATCCATGTCTACCCATGAAGTTATTGTTATAGGGGCAGGCATCAGTGGATTGAGCTTTGCTCACTACTGCGGCAGGGCAGGACTGAGAACTCTTGTAATCGAAAAGGATGTTCATGCCGGCGGCTCACTGCATTCACATCGTTTTGAAGACTCCGATGGGTTTTGGTTGGAACTGGGCGCACACACCTGTTACAATTCATATCGAAACTTACTGGGGATTATAGAGAATTGCGGCCTTCTTAACCAGTTGGTCCCTCGTGAAAAAGTGCCGTTCAAAATGCTGGTCGGCAACCGGATAAAATCCATTCCGTCGCAGCTCAATTTTTTAGAGCTTCTCCTCTCAGCGCCCCGTTTATTTTCCCTCAGGCAGGAAGGTAATAGTGTTGAATCGTACTATTCCCGAATCGTCGGCCGTAAAAACTTCGAGCGGGTTATCGGGCCTGCCATGAATGCAGTAATATCTCAAAAATCCAATGATTTTCCGGCAGACATGCTCTTTAAGAAACGCGTGCGCAGAAAAGATATAATTAAGAAATTTACCCTGTCCGGCGGCGTCCGGACAATTGCCGGTGCTGTCGCAATGCAGAAGAATATCGAGATTATGAACGGGAAAAAGGTGTGTGCAATAACTTGCGATAGCGGACATTTCCGGATCGACGCCGATGGGTCAATTTACGAGACAGACACCCTGGCCCTTGCCACCCCTGCATCTGCAGCAGCAGAGCTCCTGCAGGAACCCTTTCCACGTGTATCTGAAAAATTATCACAAATTAAGGTAGAAGCAGTTGAATCGGCAGGGACCGTGATCAATAAGGAACTGGTCTCGATTCCTCCTGTTGCAGGACTGATCCCTTCCTCTGACAGTTTCTATTCTGTTGTGACCAGAGATACTGTGCGCCATGACAAATATAGAGGTTTTACGTTCCATTTCAAACCTGGTCTTGTAAGCCGCGAAGACAAGCTCAAACGTATCTCGGCGGTGCTTGGGGTAGAGCAGGGACAGCTTGGTCCTCTGGTTGAAAAAAAGAATTTTGTCCCGTCACTTAAGGTCGGCCACAATGCATTGGTCGTAGAAATAGAGCAATCGATCTCCGGCAGCCGTCTCTTCCTGACAGGGAATTACTTCAATGGCATGGCAATAGAAGACTGCGTTACACGTTCGCTTAATGAGTTTATGCGCCTAAAGGCAGTGATGCCGGTTTAAGCCTGCCGCTAAGCCTCACACGGAGGCTAACAGTTTATTCAGAGGCTGCTGGCTACGATCTGTTTAGTATCATCAGCTATAAGGTGGCCATCTACCCTTATAGTATGGTTTTTTAAGCGGCCCTCCACCTGTTTCTTTGCTGCATGGCAGATTTTCCTCAAAACATCCAACCGTTTGCCGTAATAAAGCCAGGGGAAAAGGTCATTGATGTCAGCGGTTTTAAACGGCTGGAGTTCCTGGGTGCTGACCCCGGAATTTTTGAGAAGAATAAACGCATCGCCTACATCAGGACGCTTCAATTTCCATGCGGAAACTCTTAAAATGTTTTCCCATCCGAGAACCAGGTGAATCCTTGAGGGGCCTGTTGCAGGGGCCGCATTGAATGTATTCATCATATCGAGAATCGTATCAAAGACATTGTCCTTTTCCCCGGCAAGTATATAGACTTTATCACTGAGATGAAAGAGTGCCTTGTGCGCCAGTCGTGAACTCTCGCTGTCGCATATAACCAGATCGCGGCTCTCGTTAAGCTTTTCTATGGGACACAGGAGCGGCATACAATTGTAACGTAATTGTAACATTGGGGGGAGGTTCTATCTAATAAAATAAATTAATAAACTTATTATGTTAAACTTAATGGTCTCCTAAAAAGTCGCAAGTGTTGTCATTGTGAGGAGCGAAGCGATGTGGCAATCTTGATTTTTCAATTGGTTCGAAACTGCGAGATTGCTTCGCTCCGCTTGCAATGACAGGTTTTAAGACTTTTTGCGACGCCGTTAAACTTCAGTAATAAAGTGACGAGGATGCCATGAAAAGAATGCCGCCTTGCATTTTGGCGCTTATAGTCCTTATGAGTTGTGCGACATCAAAGAAGGCTGTAAAACAAGGTCCCGAGGCGCCCATGCAAAATTACAGGGCTATAGCAATTGCGAAATTTGTCTCTCCTGACCTCGACATCGGGCTAAGGGTAAGTGAGCGGCTCGCAGTGAAGTTCTCTGAAGCCGGCTTCACGGTGACGCGCTATGGAAAACTTAAAAAACTGTCAGGCAAAGATGTCTTAATCTCTCCCAGGCTGACGCCCGTTGACAAGGCTGTCCTGCACTTAAACAGCATTAAAGCAGTGCTGTACGGGACAATTGACCGTTATGAGTGTCTGGCCAGGAAAAAATGGACATGGTCCGGTTTTGAACCCGAAAAAGAAGATATCGAATTCTGCAGTGCTTCGCTTTCGATAAAAGTAGTTGATTCAGCTACAGGCGACCCAGTTTGGCAAACTCAAGAAACCGCTTCGGAAGAGACGGAGGACACAACCGCGCGTATGGTTATGGAAAGGGTGCTTACGAAAATAGAAGATGAAATCCCCAACGTAAACAAATAGCGTACTGAAACTGAAAAAGACAGAACTCGACCTGTAAGTCAAGTCCGTCCACTATTCAAGGTTCTTCCCGGCCAATTCTTTATGCCTGTTTCCCCAGGACCAATTCGATGCGTATGATCAACTCTTCACTAGTCACCGGCTTTGCAATGTAATCCCTTCCGCCTATCTTTCCTTCACCGTCTTCCACTTGCTTCTTGTTCACCAGGGCGGTGAGAAATATTATAGGTATTTTCTCTGTGGAGGCGTTATCCATCAGTTGCGCGGCTACCTGGCCCCCGTCCAGCCCCGGCATTACCAGGTCAAGGAGGATAAGATCGGGTTTTTCTGTTTTGGCCAGTTTAATCCCTTCCGAGCCCCTCTTTGCAGTAATGACAGTGAATTTGCCGGTCTTTTCCAGGTTCAGGCGCACAAAATAGGCTAAATCCTCTTCGTCGTCGATCATCAGAATCTTTGTCTTGTGGGCCATCTAAAACCTCCTTTATTGCTCTGGCGCGGGGAGGGTCACGAGAACTTTTGTCCCTTCTCCCAGCCTGCTGTCTACGGTGATTGTTCCTCTGTGGTTCTCGATTATCCTTTGTGATACCGCGAGTCCCAACCCTGTCCCCCCCGAATCCCTTTTTGTAGTAAAAAACGGATCGAATATCTTCTCGATGTTTTCCGGCTCAATTCCGCATCCATTGTCACTAAAAGATATGCGAACGGCAGGGGTGCCGGTGGGCATCACGGTCGTCCCCGCCTCTATCTCTATGTTGCCCCCCTGCCGCATTGCATCGGCTGCGTTGAGCAGCACGTTAATAAATACCTGTTTTATCTGGTCACTGTCAACCAGGGCACTAAGAGTGCCCTCTTCAAATCGTCTGATGATCACGATGTTATTGAGATTAAGCTGATGCTCCACAAGGGACAGTGTTTCCTCTATAATGGAAACGATATCCATTTTCTCGGGTGCTATAGGAGACTGACGGGCAAAACTGAGCAGATCGTTAACAATCCTGGCAGCTCTAAGGGCGGCCTTTTTTATCCTTTCTGAAGTATCTGCCAGCAGGCTGTCTGTGAGTGAGTCTTTAAGGGAATCAATGCCCTGCACAATAATCCCCAGCGGGTTTTTTATCTCATGGGCAATCCCCGCTGAAAGCTGGCCGATGGAGGCCATCTTCTCCTGCCGCAACATCTGAGACTTCGCTGCCTTGAGGTCGCTGTGGGCTTTGCCGAGTTTATGATGGCTTTGCCGGAGGGCCTCTTCCGAATTTTTCCGAAGGATTTGATAAAGCATCACACTTTCCAGCGAATAGGAAATGTCCTGTACTGTTATGGATAGCATCGTAACTGACAGATCGTTGATTTTAAGGTTTTCATCTTTAATAGTGCCCACAAACATTCCACGAGTCCGGGCTTGGGTCCCCAGGACATGCAAGATAAGCTTGAGTTCAGAGAGTTTTGATGGGACAACTATGGGGTGGTTCTGCCTGAGAGCCCATGCAAAGGTACCGTCTTCTATGCATTGATTAACTTCAGTCCCCAACTTTTCACTGCTTGATTCAGGTTCGCAGCAAGCTGCGTAGAAGCTTGCGTCTTTCTCTTCTATAAGATAAAACGCCAGCTCTTCAAATGAAAGCAGTCGCTTGATATGCGTCAACCCTATATTCAAAATATTGAATGGATCTGTACTATCAATCACATACTTGTTGAATTCCCTGCTGGCTGAAAGTTCGCTCACATAGTCGATCAGCTTTTTATAAGCACCCTCTATATGGTCCAGACGTTCTTGCAGGGCTTGAATTTGGATATCTTTTTTTACAGGTTTCTTCATTTCTTAGGTGGCAGGATAATCTGCATCGCAATGTCTACATGCTGCAACCCCTGTTTAAACAGAAACGGCAACATTGAGGTCTGAAATGATAGTTTTGCCCACGCTTCCTCAGAAAGAGGCGGAATGTATTTCTCTCCGCTACTTCCTAATTGCATGGCGTGAGCCAGTATATCGGCAACATGGATGGTAGCAGTTTCAACCGGATACTGTAATGCTTTGTCCGGATTGTGGTGGTATGCTACTGCTTCCGTGAGGTTTTTGGGAAGTTTCCACTCCTTTAGAAGCAGGCCGCCAACGTCAGTATGGTTGAATCCAAGCGACTCTCTTTCCACCTTAAAAAGCAGTTGGGGCTTTTTCGCTATATGAGAGAACATATTACGGCATTCAGACGGCATCTTTGTGTACATGATCAGACGTCCTATGTCATGTAGTATCCCGGCCGTGAAAAAGGTTTCCACATTCGGCTCCCTTCTGTACCCGGCTATAATTCTGGCAATAACACCGCAGGCTATTGAATGTCGCCAGAAGGTCTCCATGGTGATAAAGTCTTCTGGTATACCTTTAAATACCTGGAGCATTGAAGTCGCAAGAGTAAGGTCTCTTATCTGTTTCGTGCCTATGATTAATACAGCTTTAGATATGGTTTCAATTTTTGAAGGAAAGCCGTATAAAGGGCTATTTGCCAGCTTGAGCATACGCACGGTAAGCCCCTGGTCTTCACTTATTATATTGCCTATGTCCGTTACTGAACTGCGCAGGTCATTTATCGCATCGTCGAGACGAAGAAAGATTGATGGGAGTGAAAATATTTTTAAGTTGTCGCTTATAAGCGAGGCTAATTGGATTGCCATCAGACACCACTTAGTCTGTCTATTTTAAGTTCAACACTCAGACGGAAGATCTCTTTAGTAACCGGGGAATTGTTTAAGTCGGTAAAGGCGAATAGTTCCTGAAGCTCTTCCCTTGCCTTGCAAACAGTTTCCTCATCAACCTGAATCACAATGTCTTCTTCAACAGCGTCGCCTTCGACATCTCCCTCTATGTCAACTTCAGTAATCCCCCAGGACTTAAAGATGGTTAGGTGTTTCTCGCATATTTCTACACCTTTGCCTAACAGCAGCCGACCGGTTATGTCATTGACGGCACTCTTTAAAACCATGCCCGGCATTAACTTGCTTGTAGTAATGATTGCCATACGAGTATCATAATTTGGACAGATCGGATTGTCAACGTAAGCGGGAGGCATGGGGCAGTAATTGTTGACACCGTTATACGCCGTTCATTAAGATAGCCGCCCTTCCCTTTTTCTGCAGTAAAAAGGTTGTCTGAAATAATCTTCCCTGCCGATAGTGCGGCAAAGACAGCTGTTTCCAAAAAGGCTTCAGTCATCGTTTCATCCCGAGCAGCGCCAGGGATTCTATATGAAATGTTTGGGGAAAGA
>Ga0074045_10001096_pt1 | contig 26240 bp, 22 predicted proteins | sample BogForMeECP23OM2_FD_94442 | JGI IMG/M metagenome (GOLD analysis project Ga0074045, IMG submission 94442) | Bog forest soil microbial communities from Calvert Island, British Columbia, Canada - Bog Forest MetaG ECP23OM2 | ecosystem: Environmental > Terrestrial > Soil > Wetlands ...
CGGCGGGTAGCCGATGAGCAGCAGAGCTGTGGCGATGATCGAGCGCACGAACCTGCTTACGCATCCGCGAGTTATAGCAAGGCCACGAAAAGATTGGAAAATCCCAGCCACAGGTGAGATTATCCCCGAATCGAATGCTCGGGCCGGAAGTCTTTGATGCCCTTGCCCATTGAAAACTACGCGCTCATCGGCGACTGCCATACAGCAGCGTTGGTCGGACGCGACGGCTCGATTGATTGGCTCTGCTTTCCTCGATTCGACTCCGCTGCGTGCTTTGCCGCGTTGTTGGGAGGCCCGGAACACGGCCGTTGGCAGATAGCCCCCACCCAGGACATTAAGTCGGTACGCCGCAGATACCGCGGTGAAACGCTGATTCTCGAGACATACTTCGAAACCGCACAGGGAAGCGCTCGGCTGATCGATTTCATGCCCCTGTCGGATGAACGCTGGGACGTCGTCCGAATCGTCGAGGGTCTGAGCGGAAGTGTCATGCTGCGCATGGAACTCATCGTGCGCTTCGATTACGGATCCATCGTCCCCTGGGTACGCCGATGCGGCACCGTGCTGTTGATCACCGCCGGACCCGACACGCTTGAACTCACCGCCTCGACAGCCGTCAGCGGCGAGAATATGAAGACTGTCGCCCAGTTCACGGTCGGCGCAGGAGATATCCAGTCATTTGTGCTTAATTACCGCCCCTCTCACCTGGAGGCGTCGAAGGCAATCGACGGAGCTCAAGCACTCGAACAGACCGAGTCAGACTGGCGCTGCTGGTCCGCTCGCTGCAGTCTTCAGGGTCTGCGGCATCAGGCCGTCGTTCGCTCACTCATTACCTTGAAGGCGCTCACTTACAAGCCCACGGGTGGGATCATTGCGGCGCCCACGACCTCGTTACCGGAGCAACCGGGCGGCGTGCGCAATTGGGATTACCGGTATTGCTGGCTGCGCGATGCGACCTTCACGTTGAGTGCTTTATTGCTCACCGGATATATCAAGGAGGCGATCGAATGGCGAGAGTGGCTGCTGCGGGCGGTCGCGGGGTCGCCTCAGGATCTGCAGATTCTCTACGGGACCACGGGTGCGCGCCGGCTCGACGAAACTGAACTTGCCTGGCTGCCCGGGTATGAAGGCGCCGCGCCCGTGCGGGTCGGCAATGCGGCCTCGCGGCAATTCCAGCTCGATGTGTACGGCGAAGTAATGGACACATTGCACCTCGCGCGGATGAGCGGATTGCATCCCGAGCCTGCCGCCTGGAACTTACAGATCGCATTGCTCGATTTCCTCGAATCCCACTGGAAGCTTCCCGATGATGGCATCTGGGAACTTCGCGGCCCGCGACGGCACTTTACGCACTCGAAAGTCATGGCGTGGGTGGCCTTCGATCGGGCCATCAAGGACGCCGAACGGGACGCCCTCGAGGCGCCGATCGGGCGTTGGCGGGAGGTGCGGGATGCGATCCACGACCAGGTATGCGAGAAGGGTTTCGACACACGCAGAGGCGCATTCGTACAACACTATGAATCGCCGCATCTTGATGCCAGCCTGCTGTTGATTCCGCAGGTCGGCTTTCTGCCGGCTGATGACGCGCGCGTCCTCGGCACCATAGCGGCGATCGAGCGCGAGTTGATCGTTGACGGGTTGGTATTGAGATATTCGACGGAAACAGGAGTCGATGCGCTGCCGGCCGGCGAGGGAGCCTTCCTGGCGTGCTCATTTTGGCTTGCGGATAGCTACATACTGACCGGACGGCGCCAGGAAGGCGAGGCAATGTTTGAGCGACTCCTGGCATTGAGCAACGACGTCGGCCTATTCGCCGAGGAGTACGACCCGCGCGCCAAGCGGATGCTCGGCAATTTTCCGCAGGCGTTGACGCACATGGCCCTGATCAATACCGCTCGGCTTATATCGATGCCGGCACATGACGCACATTCGGCGACTGTCAAGGGTGAACGACCGGCCGCCGCGCCGCAACCATTCTAGGTCAGCAAATCGCCATCAGTGCATTCTTACATCAGCGGCCGGCAATGTGAGACAGCAATCGTTCGGCGATGCCACCATAATTCAACACCGCCGCGACGCGTCGTCCGCTCAGGGAGGAGCGGTCCGCGCCGCGGCACCACCTAATGACCCCGGGCCGGCCGCGGCGCGCGTAGGAATCAAACGACAAGTAAATTCCTCTGCGTAGACGCGCGCGCTTCCATGTAGGGATTCCGCTGTCGCCCGCCCCTCCTCCGCTCTCACCCGCGATGACGAGCAGTCCCTACAGATCAATGGAATCGCATCCGCCACAGTGAGACCCATGAAGGCGAGTGCTGAATGCATCGATGAGAAACTGGATTGGTTCGAGGATCTCCTGGTCGAGAACCGACCGGCGGCGCCGGCCTTCCGGGGAACCTCGAAGGCAGCCGGCGCCGTGGTCGCGCTGTCATTGGTCGGTGTGGTAGGCGTGGGTACGATCGATACCGCAGTTGCGGTGCCGAGTAGCAAGACGCCGCCATCGTCGACCGTGGAAATCGGGCTCGATCGACGCACCGGGGTGACGAAGGTCGAAGTTGCGCCGATTGCGGTGCCAATGGCCGGCGGCAAGATCAAGCTGGGCGACGGCATCCTGGCAGCGAACAGCCGCCAAGAAACAAACGCCGTGGTGAGGCCTAGTCTTGCGCGATGGCGCTGAGTGCCTCGACAACCGCATCCCTCGCCTTCGCATCCGCCACGTCGACGACGATCCGCGCCGCCCCGCTCGATTTCTGCTGCAACTCCACGCGGACCGACTTCGTCCGCCACACCTCGCTCACCACCGACAATTCAGGCCGCTTCCGATCCGCACTCCCCCCCCCTTTCAACGCCTTGCGCACCAGGTTTTCGGTCTCGCGCACCGAGTAACCGCGTTCCGCCACGAGCTGACCCAGGCGCACCCGCTGGGCATCGTCTTCGAGGCCCAGGAGCGCCCGCGCATGACCCATGCTCAGGGCCTTCGAATCGATCAGCGCCACGACCTCCGCAGGCAAATCCAGGAGCCGAATGAGATTCGTAACGGCCGCCCGCGAGCGCCCGACGGCATCCGCCACTTCCTGGTGGGTCAAAGAGAAATCCCCGATCAACCGCTGCAGCGCCCTCGCCTCCTCCGCCGGCGTCAGCCCTTCACGCTGAATGTTCTCGATGAGTGCTACCGCGACGGCTTGCCTGTCTGACAGCTCCCGCACGATCACCGGAATGTCCGTGAGGCCCGCAATCTTCGCGGCCTGCCAACGCCTCTCCCCCGCCACGATCTCGTACCGCGCGGCTCCCGCGGCGGCTACAGGCAGTGGCCGCACGATAATCGGCTGAATCACGCCGTTCGCTTTGATGGACGCCGCGAGCTCCTCGAGCGGCTGACGATGAATCTCACGCCGTGGCTGAAACGCGCCGGATTGCATGAGCAAGAGCGGCAGTCGGCCGCCGCCCTTGCTCGCGCTGGCACGCGGCTCCGCGCCCAACAGCGCCCCTAACCCCCGTCCTAACCCCTTTGATTCATGAGCCACAAAAGGCCCGCTCGCGGATCAGTAGCATGGTATTCAACGCTCTGGAAACTGCGCCAATAACCCCTCCAACGCCTGTAAGAGCGCGGCCGCGCGCATCGAGGCGATCTCATATACCCGCCGATGATCTAACGCGGCGTTGAGCTTACGCCAGCAGCGCGGTCTCCAGGAACACAAGACAGCTGGCGGGTTGCTTCTTTACAAAGGCAGGGCACCAGATTATTACACTCATTGATTTCAAAGATTATCTTAATAAAATCAATGATGTAGTGATCGCCCCTTTCTCGAAGGGTCATTCGATTTGGTTGCTCGCCGGGGAGCGAGGGCTGAGGGAGACTCGCGCGGAGACTCCCTCGGCCCTCAAATCGCCTCATCGGCCCGATCGGCTCTAGCGAGTCGGCGCCATCAGGTGCTGATAAGGCGTGCCAGCCCACATCACGTAGGGGCTCTTGGTATCGGGATCTACGCTCTTCGGGTAGGTATCATAGAAACCCGCATCGGCACCAACGATCATGATGTGCGGCCCGGTCTTGATCCAATGATTGGCGGCAGTGGGTTTCGCAGCGTACGGATCGGTGTTGCTGGCATCGGTACCACCGGCCAGCATGTACATCAACCCAACCTGTCCCGCTGGCGGCGTTTTATGACTCAGATACGCAGCAACCCAATCGCCCGCATTCTTATCCCAGCACATCGGATCAGGGCCCGGTGTTTCGGGGTTGTCAGGCATGCACGTAAAGCCATTTGTACCTTTGCGCAGAGTGCGCATCCCCCCTTTCGGATCGGGGGCCACGATGGTGGCGTTCTCGGCGACTTTCTTGGGCGCCGCCTTCATGGCGCTCGCGATCAACTCCTCGTCCGTCGGGGCCGACTTGCCACCTTCCGCGGTTGCCTCGTGATGCATGGCCGGCGCGCCTTCGGCAGGCGGGTCGGCGGCCCACGCAAATCCGCTCAAACTAACAAGTACGGCACCGGCGCAAAAAAAATGACTGGATTTGTTCATTGACGTTTCCTCCCTAGAACGGCGTTATTTGGGACGTTGTATCTAAATTCCTCCCCGTACTTCAACGAACTGCAAATACGCTTCGGCGAGACAAGCGTCAAGGGGATTTAGACGCAATAACGGGCCGATGTCGTCTCAAAGAAAAACAAGACGGGTGTAATGTGGTGCGACGTTTCCGACGTGAGTGCGACGCATGAAACAATTTCCAGAATTTGAGAAAAGATTGGAAGGTATTCGCGTATCCGGCGTGGTTCTTGTTGCGCTGCTTACGTTGTCGACGACGCCGGTCAATGGTGCGCACCAGTCGCAACCCCCGACGCTTGATGAGATCTTCATCGGGCAGTTTCTCACGCTGGATCCGCAGAATCCCGAAGCCGAGGCGATTGCCGTATCTGCCGGCCGGATCGTTGCCATTGGACCCGAATCCGAGGTGGAGGCTCTTGCGGCCAAAGCTACGCGGAGAATCCAAATCTCGGGCGTTGCCCTCCCTGGTTTTGCCGATGCGCATACTCATCCCGAGTTATTCGGCGAGCAACTCGATAGACTCAATCTCCGAGGTTTAACCAAGGCGGAGACTCTGGCTAGAGTTGCCGAAGCCGCCCGCTCCACGCCGCCGGGAGGGTGGATCTTGGGCGGGGGCTGGGACCAAGGATTTTGGCAACCCGCAACTTTTCCCACCGCCAAGGAACTCGACGCCGTGAGCGGGGATCATCCCGTCTCGCTCGATCGCATCGATTGGCATTCGATATGGGTCAATTCCAAGGTGCTGGTGCTGGCCAAGATTTCCGACACCACCCCTGATCCCGAGGGCGGCAGAATCTGGCGCAACGCCGCGGGCAAACCCACGGGCATCTTGGTAGACAACGCAACGGGGTTGGTTGACGGCATCACACCAAAGCCAACGCATGCCGACCGCGAACGCCACATCCGCCTCGCGCTTCAGCAGTACGCCCGGTGGGGACTGACGAGCGTCCATGACGCTGGGGCTGATCTGGAGATGATTGGCATCTACAAGGATCTGCTCAAGAGAGGCGAGCTTCCCGTTAGGCTCTATGTGATGGCACTTGGCAACACCACGGTAGTGCACTATCTCGCAAACGGACCAGAGCCCGACCTCGGAAGCGGAATGCTCGCCGTTCGAAGCATCAAGTTGGTTCTGGATGGGGCCCTCGGCTCGCGGGGAGCGGAAATGACGGAGCCGTACAGTGATGCGCCGGGAGTACACGGGCTGCAGACGGTGAACGACGCGGACCTCGCTGAGATCGTCAGCGCGGCACGACAACAGGGCTTGCAGGTCAACACGCACGCCATCGGTGACCGCGCTGTTGCGCGTGCGCTGAATGCGTTTGAGAAAGGTGGGGTAACCAGGGAAGAGCGCTTTCGGATTGAACATGCTTCGGTCGTCACAAATGACGATTTGGCGCGGTTTAAACGTCTCGGCATTGTCGCTTCAATGCAGCCGGTCTTCGTCGGTGAGTACAGCCGCTGGGCCGAGGACCGAGTAGGACGGTCGCGTGTGCACTGGCCACCCTTCATTGCTCGGTCACGCGGCAAGGCGCGGACGGAAAACCAGAGGCCGGCTGGTATGGCGAGCAACGTCTGAACGTCGACCAGACACTTCGCATGATGACTGCGGGTCCGGCTTTCGCGGCATTCCAAGAAAAGGATCTTGGCTCACTCAGCGTCGGGCGTTACGCCGATTTCACGGTGGTTTCAGCAAACCCTTATTCGGTGCCCCCCGACGATCTGAGGACGCTCACGATTCGGATGACCGTGGTGGCGGGAAGGGCCACGTTCGATGCCGGTAAGAAGCAGGCGAAACACCCAGTCGCAGTCTCCACGAGATTCCGGTCACCGCGGACACTGATCGCGACTGGAAAATGCCATGTCGGTGGGATATAGCGCGATGAGCTTCCGCATCACACCGTTGGTCCAGCCGAAACCATCTTGAGTCGGGTATTCGCCCCCTCCACCACTTCGGCCAACGTTCATCACGTCATATTTTTCCACCAGTTTGCCGCTTTGACGGTACACCTCATTGACATTGATCATCCAGCGACAGGCAATCGTCTCGGCGAGCCCGGCGGCGCGGTAGTCGCGCAGGCCCGCGATGGCGATCCATTGCAACGGCGCCCAGCCGTTGGGCGCGTCCCACTGCTGACCGGTGTCGAGCGTGGTCGTGACTATGCCGCCCGGCTTGAGTAAATCACGCGTGACGCGCTTTGCAACCGCGGCCGCTTGGGTCTTTGAGGCCAAGGCGACGAACAGCGGGTACAGAGTTGCGGCCGATAGCTGCGTTCCACGCGCCTGATGCGTCCAGAAATAATCGAAATACGCACCCCTCGCTGCGTCCCACAGATAGCGATCGATGGCGGCGTGGCGCGCGGCCGCATAGGCGGCGAACTCCTTGGTGCAGGCGGCGTCGCCGCTACGTTGGCAGCCGAGGCGGATTGCGTTCTCGAGCCCAAACAGCAGGCTATTCAGATCGATCGGCACGACTTGCGTGGTGTCGATCGTGGCACGGGTATGCGCGTCGGAGAACCAGCGTGAGCTGAAGTCCCAGCCGCTCTCCGCGCCAGCACGAATATTGCGAAACAGCTGCGGCGCCCGGCGCCCGCTGGTGCGTGCGAGCTCGCTGTCCTCGCGGTACGACTCATCCCGCGGGCTATCGCGATCGTCCCAGTAGCGATTGAGGATCGCCCCGTCCGACATTGCGACCACGCGCCGATAAGCGCCGCCGCGACGCAGCCCCTGCGCGCCTTCCATCCAAAACGCATATTCGCGTTTGAGCTGCTGCAAATACTGCGCAAAGCCATTCGGCGGATCGTCACGCGACAGCAGCCCGACCATCTCGAAGAAAAACGGTGGTTGGGAGCGACTGAGATAGTAAGAGCGAGTGCCGTTCGGAACATGGCCGTAGGTGTCTATCAGGTAGGCAAAGTTACGGACCATAGCAGCCACCAAATCCTCGCGCCCGCTCTCCTGAAGCCCCAGCATCGTGAAATACGAGTCCCAATAGTAGATCTCGCGGAACCGCCCGCCTGGGACCACGTAGGGATGCGGCAGGGGCAAGAGCGAGCCATACGGCGGTGCGCTGGTCGAACTTCGGGTCAGTTTGTCCCACAGCCCGTCGATGTGAGTCACGATGGAAACTTGATCGGGCGGCGAAGGCACCGCAGTGGCCTGCACGGGCAGCACAAAGTGCGCTTCGACGAACTGCCGGAGGGCCTGCGGCGAATAAAGTCGAGACGCGTGATATTGCCCCAGGATTTCCTCGGGAGCCGCTTTCGGAATCGCGTCCGGGAACTCCTTGTTGTCCGCAAAAATCGGGGTAGTTTGGACCGCGATGAACAGGTCCTTGAACAGCGCCTGCGGCGGTTCGGGGTAGGCTGAGGCCGGCGCGGTGATCGGCTGTCCAATAGCGGCCGGCAGCAGCGCCGAAACCAGCACCGCGAGCCATCCGCATCGGCGCCGCTCACTGTTTAGGATGTTATGCATACCGTCCAAAGCCAATGATGCCGGCGTAACAGATCGCCGGAACGATGAGCGCCGTCTCTAGGTCGATGCAGTCCGCGGCGAGATCGGTCAAGCCGCGGTCGCAGTGCTAGTCCTATGCAGCAAACTTGCGAGCAGCCAATTGTGGCGCCCATTTGCGAATATAGTTGAGATCGACTGCCACGGCGAGGAGCTGGTGAAGTCGACATTCCTCACGTCCGGAGACTAAAATCGGTCGATTAAATCGTTGCCGCAATTATCGGCGGATCTCGCTGCAGCGCGAGCGGCCCCTGGAAATCCATAACCTCAATATTCGATAAATACAGAAGACCAAGAACAACAGTTTCAGAAATGGGGCCAACATGAATACGTTCTCAAAGACGCTATTGGCGTCGGCGTTACCGACACCCATTGGTTTCGTGGGCTTTATCCTAGGTAACGCCATCAACGATGACAGCCCGCGCGTCAGGCAGCTCGGGGTCGATTCCAGTATTTGCCTGCGACGCACAGAATGTTGAAGTCTAACTATCTATGGTTCGGCGTTGTTTGTGGCGGTGATGGCTCCGCGAGCGCGGACTAGGGATGGAGATCGTGCCGCGCCGCCCAGCGCCGTCGATGCGCATTTTGGCGTGTCTTGGCGCGGCTGTATTGCTCGACGCGAGCCTCGCACGGGCGCCCTTCCCTGCCGATCCAGCCGCTCCCGATCCTGCATTCAATTCGACGCTGGCGACCGGCGCCGGCAGCGATGAGCCGAAATCGCAGCCGCTTCGCGTCGATCGGATCTCATTTCGAGGCAATCGCGCGTTATCCGCGAGCGCGCTGCGGACAGTCGCGGCGCCGTATCTGGGACGCGATCTGAGCGCCGCCGACATCGAGCATCTGCGCGACGCGTTGACGCATCGATACACCGACCACGGTTACATCAACACCAGCGTGGTTCTGGATCCGGACGCACCGTACCACGAAGGCGTGCTGAGCGTCCTGGTCATCGAAGGGCGGGTCAAGGAGATCCGCGTGCATGGCCAGAACGGTTTGCGCTCTTCCTACGTCGTCGATCGCTTGCGCGGGCCGGACGACGAAACATTGAATACGGATGTGCTGCGCGCGCGGCTCCAGCGTCTGTCGGACGACCCGCTGTTCGCGCGGGTGGCCTCGAGTGTCGAACCCGGAGCGGAACCGGGCGATGCAATTTTGGACGTGGACGTGCAGCGAGCCCGGCCCTATTCCCTGTCGCTCGCGCTGAATGACTATCGCCCGCCCTCGATCGGAGAAAAGGCATACGACATCGGCGGCCAGGTGCGCGACTTGACGGGCTTCGGCGACGAGGTCGACGCCGACGTATCCGGTCCGGTCGAATTTTCCGGCGGCATCGGCTATGGCTTGAACTGGCAGCTTCCGGTTGGACCCCGCGGCAGCCTGGCATCGCTGTCGGCGGCGAGAATCTATACCGTTCAGAGCGCCGAGCCGCAGTCCGCGCAGCTCATCAACAGCACCACCGAACGCCAGGAACTCAAGCTGACCGAATCCATATGGGGCTCGCTGCAACAGCAATTCAACCTGAGCGCGAGCATCGCCAACGAGCGGGAGTCGACGACGGGTTATGCGCTGCCGTCGTTCGTGCCGGGGTTGACCGAGGGATCCACGCGCTCGTTGACCGCGCGCTTGATCCCGGACTACAGCTACCGATCCGCGCAGCAGTATCTGACTGTCAGACTCACACTGCTGCACGCGGATTTGCTCGATTATCCGTCGGGAGCGGTCTCGTATCCGCTGCCGGATAAGAAATATTTTATCTTCATCGGCCAACTGCACGACCTGTGGAAATTCCCTCATGCACCGTTCGAGTTCGAATCACGCGCAACCGTCCAGCGCACCGATTCGCAGATCTCGGATCTACACGCGCAGGAAATCGGCGGCATCAACTCGGTGCGCGGCTTTCGGGAGGATGCGTTCCTCGCCTCCAATGTTGAGAATGCCAATCTCGATTTTCGCTGGCTCGCGTTGCCGGGTGCGGGAACCCCGCTGCGTCCGGCCGTGGCGCTCGGGATATTTTTTGACTGGGCGACCGGACATGATGTCGGACAGCCGGCCGACACGTTTTCCTCGTGCGGCCTGACACTTCGGCTGAAATGGCCGCATGTCCAAGCCGATCTCGCGTACGGCCTGCGGCTGATCCATCCCGCGTTCGTGAATGCGGATCAGGGCAGTTGGCAGGATCATGGGATCTATGTGCAAATCGCGACGACGCTTTGAGTCGGCTGCATAAACGGTTGATGGCGCATGCGTTGCGCAAGAGGCTGGAAGATTCACAAATCGCACAAACTCTAAACGCCTTGAAAAATATCTGCTCATTATGTCTAGTTAGCGACAATCAAACGATCTTAGGCATAAATTTTCAGTCGTTAAATTCATGGAAGTTGACTGAGCGGCGCATGTTTGGACGCATCGCAGGTCAATAAAAATGGAGCACGGCGGGTGCCAAGTGGCTGGCGAGCTTTCCAATAACAATATGCGGCTTGCACGGCGGGCGTCCTGGATAAACGGCGGGCCGAACCTCTCGCTCCCTGGAGCTGCCCTCGCGCGACCGTCCAACGAGTTGCGGCCCGATGGCGCGAATCTTCCGATCGACGCAGGCCTGATCGGCGCCCTTGCTCCTGTCCGGTTCATCGAATGCGGCCGCATCCATGAAGACGGCTCGAGGTGCGGATACATCGTCTTGAATTGATAACTACATAGGGGAATGTCATGGGCCACGAGTCAGGTCGGCGATGCTCGGCATCTGGGGTAGGCGCGAATGCAATCTTGAGAGACGCGGTGAGAGCGGCGCTGCGTTGGTCGCCCCCCTTGCTGTTGGCGCTCGCCGCCACCCAGGCCTTCGCCGGCACGGTGACGGTCACCGGCACGGCCGGCACGAACGGCATCAACGGTACCTCCGGATCGCCGAACGGTACGGCCGGCACGAATGGACAGACCGTGACTGCGGCCACCACCACACCGACGGACTCGAGCAACACGGCTCAGGCGACCGGCGGCACCGGGGGCACCGGCGGCAGCGGGTATCCGACAGGTGGGAATGCGGGCGCCGGAGGCGACGGCGGCGGCGCCACGGCCACGGTGGGTGAGACGGCGCCCACGTCCGGTACTGCCACCGCCTCGGCTACCGCGCAGGGCGGCCAGGGCGGGGGTTCCGGTAGCCCGGGCACGGGTAGCACGGGCGCTTCCGGCGGCAAAGGCGGGAGCGCCAGCGCGGCCGCCTCGGCAACCGCGACCGGTGCCAACTCCGCGACCAGCACCAGCTCCGCGACGGGCGGTACGGGCGGCTACGCCTATGGCAGCGGATTCAGCGGCGGCGCCGGCGGCTACGGCTACTCCGGGGCAGGCGGCGGCGCGGGCGCCTCATCGACGCTCACCAATGCGGTGTCCGCCAGCTCGACCGGTAATGTGTATTTGTATCAGTACGCCTATGGGGGAACCGGCGGCACGTCGGCGACATCGACGGCCGGCGCCGGCGGCGCCGCGAGTTCGACGCTTGGCACCACGGCAACTCCCTACAGCGATACCACCGCCCGTTCATTGAGCGTGAACCTGTACGCCGATGGCGGCGCGGGTGGCGGGACGTCGTCCGGGACGGTGGGCAAGGGCGGCGCCGGCACGGTCAGTGGTGTGGTCAAGAGCGCCGGTACGCTGAGTTTAGCCGGCACAGCCTATGGCGGTAACGGCGGTTCCAATAGCAGCGCTGGGAGCGGAACGGCAGGAAGTACGGCGACGGCGACACTCACCGGCACGAGCACCGGCGCCGGCGCGACCGCCTCCGCCTCTGCCGTGGGCAGCACCGGGGGCTACGGCTACGGCAGCGGATTCAGCGGCGGCGCCGGCGGCGCGGGCACGGCTAAGGCGACCGCAAACACGGCCAGCGGGACGGCCGAAGCCGTTGCCTCCCAGAGCGGCGGCGCTGGCGGCTATGGCTATTCGGGGGCCAAGGGCGGTGCGGGCGCCAAATCGACGCTGACCAGTGCGGTCAGCGGCAGCACCACCGGCGCCTTGGATTTGTATCAGGACGCCTATGGTGGTACCGGCGGCGGCTCGGCATCATCGACAGCCGGTGCCGGCGGCGCTGCCAGTTCGACGCTCGGGACGACGACGGCTCCGTTCACCAATACCACGGCCAGCTCGCTGTACGTGAGCCTGACCGCCGATGGCGGTAGCGGCGGTGGTATCGGGTCTGGGGCTGGGGTTGCGGCCAAGGCAGGTACCGGCACGGCGAGTGCTGTGGTCAAGAGCACCAATTCGCTGAGTGTGACCGGCTCGGCGTCCGGCGGCACTGGTGGTAACACTGGCGGCAGTGCGACCGCAGCGACAGGAGGTAAGGCAACGGCGACGAGTACCGGTACGAGTACCGCGGCCGCCGCGACCGCCGACGCGACGGCCGAAGGCGGTACCGGGGGCAGCAATACCTCCGGCGTTTCCGGATCGGGCGGCAAGGGAGGTGCGGGGACCGCCACGGCAACGGCGGCCGCAAGCGGCGCAAACGCCGGCACCGCCACGGGCAACGCATACGGCGGCAACGGCGGCTACGGCTATGGCAGCGGCAAGAGCGGCGGCGCCGGTGGCGCGGGTGCGAGTAAGGCAACGGCAACCTCGGGCAGTGGGACAGCCGAAGCCATTGTTTACCAGACCGGCGGCAGCGGCGGTTACGGATACTCGGGAGCCAAGGGCGGCGCGGGCGCAGCATCGACGATCACCAATGCGGTGTCCGCCCGCTCGACCGGTAATGTGTATTTGTATCAGTACGCCTATGGGGGAACCGGCGGCACGTCGGCGACATCGACGGCCGGCGCCGGCGGCGCCGCCAGTTCGAATCTGGGCACCAGCACCACCGCATATACCGATGCGTCCGCCTCATATATCGACGCAACGATTTACGCCGACGCCGGCAACGGCGGTGGTACTACCAGCGGCACCGCGGGCAAGGCGGGAGCCGGTACGGCGACGCTGTACCTCACCTCGACGGCCAGCGGCACGCCGTCATTGTATGGAACCACCTACGCCTACGGCGGCAATGTCAGCAAAGGCACGGGTGGGGCGGCGACGGCGATTTCGGACCTGACTTCCCCCTACACCGCCAACGCCACCGCCGACGCGACGGGTGGTACCGGGACTACACAGGGAGGAGCGACGGCCACGGCGACGGCGGTTGGTACGACGTCAAGCGACAGTACGATTGCTGCAAACGCCACGGCTGTCGGCGGCAGCGGCTCGGCCACCGCCAACACCACCTCGATCGGCACCATCACGGGGCAGGCCATCGCCACGGCCACAGGCGCCACGGGCAACGCAGTCGGCAACAGCACGGCGGCCAATGCGACGACGAGTGCGACCGATACGGTGCTGGCGAATGCCAGCGCTCCGACCAACACGGGCGGAGTGAAATCTCTCACCGATGCCAACGTCGGCGGCAACTGGTTCGGCAATCCTGCCAACTCCTCGAACGGGTATGCCGCGTATGCGGAGGCGATGGGCCTGCCCTCGGCGGCCGTGCAGACAGCCTATCTGGCCAGCCCCACGGTCAACACAGTCGTTTATAACTCCCTTCACACGAGCGGCTCGAGCATCTTCGGGGCCGGAGTGTTGGGCGCCAACTACACGACCGGCACAGGGAGCCACACCTTCACGGCGAGCAATACACATGAGTACAACCTGAGCGGCAGCAACTCGATCACCCTCGGACTGCTCACCATGGGCGCCTATAGCAGCGGCTTCACGAGCCTCACCTTCACGGTCGCAGAGGGCGCCACGAACCTGCTGACGAAGTCCTTTTCGGGCGCGGGCGCCCTCGCCGCGGCACAGACCTACTTCACCGATGATCCCGTGGCACTCGGCAAGATCACCGGGCCGCTCGATCTGATTTTGACCTACACTCTGACGGGATCCACTGCGCAGGGGGCCGGGATCAGCTATCTCGTCGCCAGCGTTGCCTCTGCGGCTTCGGCCAAGGCGGCGGCTGTGCCGGCCAACACGGCGGTTGCGCTACGCCCGGAATTCGCTGGCGTTCTGTGGAGATTCGACTCGGCTGATCTCAGTGCCGCCAGGGAACGGGCGACGCGGCTATTGCGAATTCCGGTGCGCACTGCCGAACTGGTGAAATTGCACCACAGGTGATCGGGTCGCGCTGAGGAGTCCGGTCGACGCGGCCAGAGGCAGGCGGCGGGGAGTCCAGAGAACTCGCCACGCCGCCTGCGAAGCGGCCGGTCAACGATCCCAGGCGACGTTCGACGCCGGGCGGAAGCAGTCAGCACTGGCAACAGCGTACTCGTGCCTAGCACAACGATGGCTGTCACCAGCGCGCCTAAGCCACCAACATCAGAGACCTTAATTTCATCCGTTTGGCCGTGTGCCATGCTTCGCGAGCGCTCCGCGGCCCCGCCTAGGCCCGGACCCGAACCGCAGATTTCTATGTAGAATCCCAGCAACAACACCAAGGGGGCTCATGGCTGAACCTCGCTACCGTTGGGTGATTGTCGCCGCCGGCGCGGTGGTGGGCTGCATCGCGCTCGCAAGCTGCTCGCTGGTATCGCTCAAGAGTCCGGAGAAGCCGCTGCCGACGCGCGATTTCAATGCCCGGCTCCTCACGCATGATTTCGCTACGCGCTTCAACACCGCGGTCGAGCAGACGGCCGACGACATAGCCGCCGGTACCGAGGATCCCGAGATCCGCCTGAACACGCTGCGCTGGAAGATCGGAGCCGAAGGCGCGAGCACGCGCGCGGCAAGCCAGATCGTGCCCATGGTCGGTTTCCTGGACATGTGGGGCTTGACGATTCAGATGCACGAATTCCTCGCCAACGGCGAGGGGAAATCGCTGTTCGGCGCGGAGCAGCCGCGCGCCGTGAGGCTCGCAGCGAATCTCGAGCGTGAGGCGGACGACCTGGCTCGAGGACTCGTGGAGCCGGCCGAATTTGCCAGCGAAAAGCAGTTCGTCGATGGCTATGCGAGCGCATACCCGATTGTGAACCTGAGTTTCGCGCGCGCCTCGATCTTGGACCTTTGGGCCCATGACAGAGGAACCAAGACCAGGCTGGTAGATACTCTGGGTACCTTGCCGGAGGCCCTGGGTCAGACAAGCGACATGCTGCGATTGTACGGCAATAACTTCACTTCTCAGGCGCTTTGGCGCGCACAGCTCGCCGCTCAAGAGTCTGGAATTAGCGGTCAAGATGTGAACGCCATGATCAAACACCTGGATGAGCGGTTGGGTCGACTGTCGGCGCTGGCCGAATCGACGCCGCAACTGGTCAACGGCGCCGTGCGCGACGTGAGCAAGAGGGCCGATGCGTCCTGGATCGAGATGATGAACACGATCCGCGCGGAGCGGATGGCGTTATCTTCGACGGTGAGCGCGGAGCGGCAGGCTGCGGTGGAGGCGGTGGACAAGGAGCGCGCAGCCGTCGCGGCGGACGCAACACGCCTCGCGAACCAGATCATCAGCAACGCCGGTGAGGAGGCTCGCCGTCTGGTCCGCGAGGCACTGATGCTGATCATCGGATTGGCGGTCGTCGTGCTCGGCTTACCGTTCTTTGCAGGCTACTATGTCGGCCGTGCGCAGCGCCGCCCCTGAATCTATCGTCGGGATTCATTGTGCTTGAGCCGACGCCAGGGTTATGCCCAAACAACTGAAGATCATGACCGTGTCCTGGTGGGCTCTGGTACAAACCGTGGGCCCGTTCCTGCTGCTAAATTTAGCTGCGCTCGCCATTTGGGGGACGGTCCATTTCATGAGTGCGGCCCCCCCCCCCGCGTACGCTCACCCTCAGCAGCGGTCGCCCATCGTCCCATGCGAAGGCCGTCATTGATCCTGCGAACCGCTCGCTTGTGCGACGCCTGCCTGAGACTCGTGCCCGGGCTACCGCAGCAGCACCTCGACCTTCACGGACGTTGCCTTTTCATAGATTCCCGCCGGCGCCCGGGCCAACACCTGGTTGTCGATGAACTGCAGGCTCACATTGCCGTAAGAGATCATTGTGCCTGACGAGGGCGGACTGCCTAAGTACTGCGACCAGCCGGTGCGGTTCGCGGCGACCCAGTCTGCAATGCGCTGATAAGGCGCATCCGCCGGCGCGAAATTGTGTACCGAGTGGGTGCTAAAGTCCGACACCGTCATGGGCTCGCCGGACGGCGGCTGGAGCGAGAAATCCTGGCTGCAGGCCGCCAATCCAAAGAGCCCGAGCAGGGCCACGCTGGCGCGCAGACGCCGCCCGATGCGCCGAGCCGCCGACCCCGCATGATGTCGATTGCATGTTCCAGTCATGATCTTGCATCCCTCGCGCCACACAGCCCTGCGCATCATGCGCTGTGGAGGGCAAGGTTAGATGTACAGATTGAATTCCCATACTTCATGTTATAGTTGCTTAACAAAGAGTCCTAGACCGCTGATTCCCTTGCCGTCTTCCAGCTTCCGGAACGCTTGACCTTCTCCTTCGCCACGTACATCTCCAGCAGCGCCAGCCAATACTTCTTCTTATGCGGCAAATTGGCGAAAGAGCGGCGGATGGTTTCTCGCAATCGATCGATATCGGTGTCGTCCATAAATTGAGCGTGCGGTACTAAGCCGCGAATGCGTCCCTCTGAATCTAGCGCGTCTTGCGCAGAGGTCTTGACTATGGTCATTGTCTTTTCACCATGTTGCCGAATGATGTCGACGAAGTATCGCGACAACTCGCATATACGACCGGCGTAAAATGCAGCCCAAGGATTCGCCCACATTTAAGGTGAGCTACTGACAAGTCGTCAGCAGAGCAACATCGTGAATTTTCTAACCGGAGGACCTCGTCATGACTGCCAAGAAACGGTCGGGCCAGCAGATCGCAAAGCGATACCCACCCTATTTGCTCGCCCGGCAGATTGCCGCGCTTAGAAGGCTCTCGGACGACACAGAGACGCCCGTGCAGTACCATATCAGGCAGGCGATAGACGAGTATTTAGAGCGGCGGAAAAAGACAAAGCGCGGTCGCTCTACCTAAAATGCGCTCATCGTAGAAATGCCGTGTGCGCTTCCCGCAGTCTATTGAATCGGTCCGAGAGCCTAGGTCGGTCGGTCCACGCATGTCCGCACCCGCCGAGCCCTTCCACTAGGCCATGCCCACATCGCCACCACCCGAATCTACGATCGGCGCAAAATGAACCAACATTCAAGGTGCACTATTAAATGAGCCTGCAACGCGGCGGATTCTTCCTTTCCTTCCCTCAGTTTGGTACGCGCTGCGATCGCCGTGGCAGTCGCAAAGTGAGGAACGCGCTTGATGAACCTGTGTGATTTCGGATTACGACTCTTTCGGAAGGCAACACATATGGCTAATAGCACTGCTGCCGCGGACCCGATTAAGCATGTCATCGTTCTCATGCTGGAAAATCACTCGTTTGACCAGATGCTTGGCTGCTTTCAGGACCTCTACCCCGAACTCGACGGAATCCCCAGCGGAAAGCCGCCTCGGACAAATGACGCGAATGGGATCTCGCATTCGCAAAGTCCCGGAGCGCGGCTTGCGGCCCCAATGGACCCGAACCATGACTATGAGCACGTTCTTCAGCAGATCGGGAACGGCAACAGCGGCTTCGCGCAGGATTTTGCCAATTGTTACCCGCATGCCGCGCCTGCCGATGTGGCCGAAGTCATGAAGTATCACGCGCGCGGTGCACTGCCGGCTCTGCATACTCTGGCCGAGAACTTTGCCATCTGCGATCACTGGTTTTCTTCGCTCCCGGGTCCGACCTGGCCTAATCGCCTCTTCGTTCATAGTGGAACCTCTCTCGGTCGCGTCACGATGCCCGAGGGTGTCATGAACGCGAACTTACACTGGTACAACCAGACCACGCTCTATGATCGGCTGAATGAGAAGAACATCTCGTGGAAGATCTACTTCGGCGACATTGCACAATCGTGGGTGTTGGTTGATCAGTGGGCGCCGCGGAATATGATTCATTACCATCATATGCAGCGCTTCTATGAGGACGTGGCACAGTCTGAAAAGAACTTTCCTTCCTATGTCTTTATCGAGCCCACCTATAATCCGCCTGGAGCGAATGATGATCACCCGTGTCACAGCCTGCTCGAAGGCGAACGGCTCATCGCGGAGGTCTACAACGCCGTGCGCGCTAACGAAGAGCTATGGCAGTGCGCTCTCCTGATTGTCTTGTACGACGAACACGGTGGATATTACGATCACGTCCCGCCGCCCACAGCAGTTCCGCCCGATCACCATCAGGAGGATTTCACTTTCGATCAACTGGGCGTCCGCGTTCCGGCATTGCTTGTCTCGCCCTACGCCGGACAGTGCTGTGTAAACACCCAGTTTGACCATACGAGTCTATTGCGGTATCTAGTGGACAAATGGGGCCTTAGGTCCCTTGGCGCTCGTGTGGCCGATTCAAATACCATCAGCATTGGCTCAGCCCTTACGGTCACCGCGCGGTCATACACGCCTACACAGCTTCCCATTCCGGGACCTACTCCGGGTGGCGCACAGCCCGTCCCGCTCACTGCGTTGTCGAGTCACCAATCAGCGCTCTTTGCGCTCAGCCATTCGCTTGAATCGATGACTGATTCTGATCCCAACGCAGTTGCCGCGCGCAGCAAACAAGTGCTAACCGGTCCGCAAAGTATGATCGACGTGTCCATGGATCGAGTGGAGGATTTCCTGTCCCAGCAGAGGGATCGATTCCAGAAAGAAACCTAGAGGGACCATGTCCACTCCGCGGCGCGTCAAAGCCGCACACGTCGGGTACTTCCAGGCGTTTAGATTTAGAAATCGAAAGGGTTTCCGCTGCAGGGTTGCCGGGACGCATACAGCGACTGCCGATTCTTCATTTGATTCAGATCCCAGCCGAGCCCGTCGCTCGCAATCAGCCGCCGACCCGTCGAATCACTTCCCCCATCACCCTCAACGCAAACCCATGCCCGTCCGCCCAACGACTGAACCGCGGACCCGCCACATTAAGCACCTGAATGCCGTGCTCTTGGATAAACCGCACAATCGTGGCCGCTGCCGCCGACTCCGAAATCTGCGTCGCATCCAGCACGATGTACGGCTTGCGTTCGCGCCGACAGACATCATGTGTGTAAAGGGTTCCACCGCTGATCGACTGATTGAACAAAATCGCGGTGCCATCGCTGTCGAACACATTCTTCACCGTGCGGTGCCGATAGCCACCATCGGCCAGCAACGTCATCGGATACCTGTCAGGTATTGGCCCATCCTCAGCATTGCGCTCCTTGGGACACCATCCACCGCAGGCAAATCCCGCCGCAAGCGCTGCATCGAGCGCCCCTCGATCCACCCCCGTCTGTCCACCCGACACGATCTTGGTAAGTGCCATTAGTAGCAGTCGGAATAGCCCGCCTCCCCTTCCCTTTCAACACTGAATCCTTTCTATCCGCACCCTTCAACTCCGCCGTCCTTAAGCCGCTACCGATTTCCTTCGAGCGGTGCTGGATCCTGCGACCAGCTGCACGGTGATACCCACTCGCGCCAGCATTTTCAACAAATATTCCACGGATAACCGCGACCTGACGCCTCCCCCAACCACGCGTCACATGTTCCGCACGCGCTGGCCATGCTGGATCGTACCCAACCACGAGGTGGAGACGCGCGGGCATAGGCTGAGGCGTGAAACGCTGGGATGCGTTTCCCGCAGCTTCCATGGACGGATTTACAGCGGCCCGGTCTATGTTTGCGCGTTGCCACAGACTATTCCGGCAAATTCATCTTCTTGAGGAACGCCTTGTAGCGGGGGTCGTTCTCGAGATTCCCTAGCGGCAGCTCCACCTTGACATAGATCAGGTACGGGTCCTTTTGAGCATAGGCGCGTTCGAGCCAATGCAGCGCTTCGTCTGACTGGCCGCGAAATGCATACACCTCGGCAATATAAAATGCGTATCCATCCGCGTGCTCCTTGACCATGCGGGCGAGCGCGGAGTCGGAGTCCGCTTTTCTTCCGAGCGCGTAGTAAACCATTCCCAGGCCCCCCTGCTGCCCTTCGTCTACCGTCTCCTGCTGCATCTCGAGCAGCGCGGCGTCTCGGTCACCGCGCGCGAGCAATACGCGGCCAAGATAATAGTGTCCCCAGGCATAGGTTGGGCGAATATCCAACGTCCGCCGCATCGCGGCTTCGGCATCGGGTAGATGGCCGCGACCCCATTGAATCGTCCCCAAAGCCTCGAAACTGTTAGGGTCCAGCGGGTCTAGAGCGAGTGCAGCGTTAACCTGCCGCAACGCGTCCTCCCATCGACCGAGCGCGAGAGAAAGTCGCGCCTCGCCGTTTAGCGCTTCCGCGCTGCCGGGGGCTAGCGTCGCTACCTGTTGGAATTCCCGTTTAGCGGCGGCCCAATCCCAGTCGTATACAATATAAATCTTGCCTAGAACGTAGTGGGCCAGTGCGTTCTTCGGGTCAAGCTTGAGTGCCGTCGCTGCCGCGCGACGCGCCTGCTCGAAAGCCTCTGCGGGTGCCAGGAAACCGTTAGCTCCTTGGTAGTAATAGGTGAAAGCCAGCTGAGCGGCCGCGTCATCCAACGTCGCGTCGCGATCGATTGCCTGCTTCAAAAGCGTGACAGCCTCGTCAAGCCCTTGTTTATCGAAGCGATTGGCTGCGTGGCGTCCGCGCAGAATCAGGTCGTACGCGTCGGCGTTTTTTACGCTAGAGCGTGGCTGCAGGTCTCCGGAGGCCACCGTGAGCTGCAACTCCCGGACGACCGTGGCGGCGATGGCATCCTGGAGTTTGAGCACATCGTCAATGCGGCGGTCATACGTCTCGGACCACTCGTGCGTACCGGTCCGCGTATTGATCAGCTGTGCTGTGATTCGCACCTGGTCGCCAAATTTGCGCACGCTGCCTTCAAGTATGTAAGCCGCGTTCAGCTTCGCGCCGATCGAGCGTAGGTCCTCATTTTTACCTTTGAATTGAAAAGAGGACGTACGGCCGATAACCGCGAGACCGGGAATCTTAGTCAATAGATCGAGGATCTCCTCCGCCATCCCGTCTGCAAAGTACTCCTGGTCCTTCTTCTCGCTCATGTCGACAAACGGCAGCACGGCAATCGATTTGTCCGCAACCGCCACCGTAGTAGCAGGCTGCGGCGCCTTATGCGCCAAAAAGTACACGCCCGAAATGGCCGCAATCCCGGCTCCCAAGCCCGCCGCCGCCACGACGGCGATTCGCCTCCGCTTTCTCCTGCCGGGGAAATCCGCATCCGACACCTCAGCTTGCGCGGCTCCCTTCCCCACCGCCGCCAGAAGCTTCGCCAACGCCGCCGGCATTCCCAGCGCCGGCACATCGATCCACTGCGAGTTCGACAGAAAATACTCGAAGGACCGACTCATAGGCGCGGTATCGATCCTAAATGCGATGATCTGCTTGTGCTTGGACGCGGCCCGCTCGACCTCCCGGCCCACGTGCGATGACGCCACCGCACTCCCGGAGAGCACCAGCACCACCGCCTTTGCCTCATTGATCGCCGCGACGATCGAATCCGCGTACTCCGTGCCCGGCCGCACATTCCGCGGGGCCAGCCAGCAAGACACGCCGTGATTTTCCAGGTACTGACAAACGGTATTAGCGGTTTCCGCATCGTGCGACGCGTAGCTCAGGAACACCGACCGGGAGGCGCTTGAAGACGCGGAGAAGCCCGGCAGATCTGATGTCACCGCCGAAGTTTCCACCCCCTCGTCCCCCGCCATGAAGCACTCCCTACTGGTGCAAATTCAACGATAATGTCGAAATGCCTTCATTCAGGCCGACCGCTTCCGCGGCACGAGGCGATACCCAGAGACGAAGCGGCCTTCGGTTGTCTCGGTCCACTGCCATTCGACGTCCTCGTCCTCGGCGCAATGCACGTTTAGTATCGTAGACCGCAGATCGGGATGGCTCGGCGCCGGAGCCGCGATGATTCGGCGATTATTAGATGATTGACCTGGCATAGCATGGCACCTCCCTTTTAGCGCCCCATTGTATGCGTGCCTGGCCACCCGCGCCCAATCTCCCCCCATCAACCCTCCAGATGGCGAAAGAATGGCCTCCTGGCGTTCGCCGCGTCGTTCTTTTGCGATTGAAACACTCCTCATATATAGGTCTGCCCTTCTCCCCCTACGTCACTCCAAGCTTCGGTTCGGACAATGATCGGCAACATCAAGGACCATCGTCTTTACGTTGCTTGCATGCGTTGCCCAGCCGCGGATGAGTTTCATGGTTTGCCAGAGCAGACAAGCTAAAGCATGTGTCGGAAAATCATCTGCCGCGCTGCCGTATCGCGCGAAGTTCGGCCGGCTGGTGCAAACGCTTGGCGGCAAGAGTGCTCAAGCCCGCATGGATGTGTCAATAGACGCACCGGCAACTTGGGGCTAGACTTCTTCCCCTTTTCGTTTTCGTCCCTTGGCCGCATTTAGGAGAGCGCTCTTGCCGGAGTCGCTGTGGAACCGCTGTCTGCGCGTACTCGAGAGCGAACTCCCGATGCAGCAGTTCACTACGTGGGTGCGGCCGCTGCAGGTGATCGAGCGCGACGGCGAGCTCAAGCTGCTCGCGCCGAATCGTTATGTGATCGAGTGGCTGGGCGACAACTCGCTGCCACGGATCAAGGAGCTGATTCGCGAGCTGGCGATCGGCGCGGTGCCCGATGTACTGCTCGATGTGGGCACGCGCGCCGGCGCAGCGCCGGCCAGCGGCGCTAGCGTCAATGGCGCGGCCGATTCACTCGGGTTGGCGGCCGCCAAATCGCGCCGCTCGGCGCCAACCGTGCTCGGCAGCCGGATCAATGCGGATTTCACCTTCGACAGTTTTGTCGAGGGGAAGAGCAACCAACTCGCCAAGGCGGCCGCCATTCAGGTGGCCGGCAACCCCGGCAAGGCGTACAACCCGTTGTTCATCTACGGCGGAGTCGGTTTGGGAAAGACGCATTTGATGCACGCGGTCGCGAATAAGCTCAGAGAACGCAGCTCCGACGCAACGCTCGCGTACGTGCACAGTGAACGCTTCGTGAGCGACATGGTGAGAGCGTTGCAGCACAACACCATAAATGATTTCAAGACCGCTTATCGATCGCTGGATGCGCTGATGATCGACGACATTCAGTTCTTCGCGGGAAAAGTCCACTCGCAAGAGGAATTCTTTCATACCTTCAATGCGCTGCTGGAAAGCCAGCAACAGGTGATCCTGACCTGCGACCGATATCCGAAGGAGGTTGATGGACTCGAAGAGCGCTTGAAATCGCGTTTCGGCTCGGGATTGACCGTGGCGATCGAGCCGCCGGAGCTCGAGACCTGCGTGGCGATTTTGATGAGCAAGGCGGCGATGTCGCATGTGGACCTTCCGGAGGAAGTTGCGTTCTTCGTTGCCAAACGCATTCGCTCGAACGTGCGCGAGCTGGAAGGAGCTTTGCGGCGGGTTGTGGCCACCTCGAATTTCACCGGTCGTCCGATTACGCTTGAGTTTGCCAGAGACGCTCTGCGCGACCTTTTGGCCCTCCAGGAAAAGCTCGTGACGGTGGAAAATATTCAAAAGACCGTCGCCGAATATTACAAGATCAGGATCGCGGACTTGCTGTCGAAGCGACGTAGCCGTTCGATCGCACGCCCGCGACAGGTGTCGATGGCGCTTGCCAAGGAATTGACCAATCACAGCTTCCCGGAGATAGGCGACGCCTTCGGCGGGCGCGACCACACGACGGTGCTGCACGCGTGCCGCCGGGTCAAAGAGCTGCGGGAGTCCGAAAGGCGCGTCGGTGAGGACTATATGAACCTGTTGAGAACCCTGGCTGGATAGGTGGATACCCTGTGAATAAGGATGTGGACAAAGATATATAGGACGTTTTGCAGCGATTCGTGCGCGGCCATCTGCTGCGCGAGGGAAATTTGCATTGGCGGCCGACCCTAATTGCCACCAGTGACGCCTCCTCACGTGGTAAGCCGCATGCCAGGGGGACCAGGAAGTGGCTTTCCCAACACCGACGACTATTACCCCTCGGCCGCGAAACGTATGGAGGAACAGGGCATTGCCACGGTGCGCGTCTGCGTCGACGCGAATGGCCGGCTCCGGCCATTACCGCGCCTCGACCGAAGACGGGCAGCCCGTCATTTCTTGCTATTCGTTCCGCGTTCGGTTCCAGCTCAGGAATTAGCGAGCGCAGCGCTGAGCTGCCTATACCCGTTCTACGGAGCGAACCCGGACGACCACAGTGGCGCTGATTGTGAACAACGATCCGTCAAGCAAAAAGCCCCCAAGGGTGAACCGTTCATCTGCTTTGACGCGTATATACCGTTCATCATCAGTGTCGGATCCACATTTTCTTCCAAGTAATGCAATCCATGCCTACCGTAATTGGGTTCAGAAAGCTGCGACACGTAATCGGTGGCGCACGCCGACAGCGCCAAGCCGATGATCAGGGGCGACATCAATTTAACGGCTCTGACAAGTTTCATTGTGACTCACAAGTGCGGGTACCCGACGGGGCTCATCATTGCAGGCGCGCGCAGCGCTGGCAACACATGTATATAATCAATAGCTTATACGCATAATGGTCAACTTCTTGGCCACATTCCAACGTCAAGATACCCACGGCTATATTTCACCACAGTCACATCCTCAGCGTGCCCGAATCGCCAAGTCTAATGCTCCCCATGCCACTCGCCTTCGGGAGCTTGTATGCCGAACTTGGAGCGTCGATTCGAATCCATTTCCGTCAAGGCGCTGGTGATCGGGGTACTGACCGTGCTGATGCTGTGGCCGCTTTGGCGCGTCGAGACCCTCGTGAACGAGAGGCAGACTCTCGAACACCAAGCCTATGAGGTAATTGCTGCCGGATTCGGCGGTTCGCAGATTCTAGGTGCCCCCATTCTTAGTGTCGACACGCAGAAGCGCTCCGTCGTCGTCGATGCAGGGACCAAAAGCAGCACGGAAATGTGGGCGGCCGGTGCACCGATTCACCTTCTACCTGATGACGTTCGGATCTCGAGCGACGTCGCCGTCGAAGTGCGCAGCAAAGGCATCTACTCCATACCCGTCTATGTCTCCAATGTTGTGATCACAGGGCAATTCAGCCCGAATGCGATTGCTGATCTGCTCGCTTCGAACACCGACACACGGGTGCTGTCCGCCGCCCACGCAGTCCTTCAGCTCCCCGTATCCGGGGTCAAATATCTGCGGGCATTGACCCGTTTCGAGGTGGCCGGCCAAGCGTTACATACCACCAGCGGCGAGCTCGCAGGAATCCCTGTGTTGTCCGCTCCCATCGATCTCAAGTTCATTGACAGGACCACTCCGCTCGCCTTCCGAATCGAGTTCCAAGTAGCAGGCAGCGATTCGCTGCATTTCCTTCCTCTGGGTGCCAATACCATTGTCAACGCCCGCGTTGCCTGGCCGCACCCCGACTTTGACGGCGCGTTCCTGCCGATATCGCATGAATTCACGGCGCAGGGATATTCGGCCAACTGGCATGTACTGGAACTCAACCGCGCCGTGCCGCAGATGTGGCGTGGTGCGGCCGTTTCAAATTCGGCGCTGCTCGCGACTGCCTTCGGGGTACGCCTGTTCCAGCCTTCAGACCTCTATGCACAGAACTACCGCGCGGTGCGATACGGCATTCTATTCATCGCCATTACCTTCGCATGCTTCTTCGCCTGGGAGCACCTCGTTCGAGGACTGCGCCTCCATGCGATGCAATATCTGCTTGTCGGTCTCGCTCTGGCGACCTTCTACCTACTGCTTCTGGCCCTATCCGAGCACGTGGGCTTTGCGGTCTCCTATGCCATCGCAGCAACGGCCCTGGTGGTGCTGATCACCGCGTACATCGCAGGTGCCACGGCCAGTCGCGCATCCGTCGTGGGGATCGGCGCAGCCCTAGCCGTCTCCTACACGGCGCTATACGTGATATTGCTTTCTGAAGACTACGCGCTGCTGTACGGCTCGCTCTTGCTATTCGCGATACTAGCCGCGCTGATGTTATCGACGCGAAAACTCGACTGGGCCAGAGTTGGCCGAGAGTAACTCAGGCACGCTACTGCCGAATCACAGGCTCCCCCTCTGATCACATCGTAGCGGTGCACTAGATTGACGCGGTGATACGGATTCTCGATCGAGTCCGTAAGGGACGCCTATCATAGACGGCCCACTCCTCGGCGCCGCCGGCGCGGCCGAAACTCTGGGGGCATCCCGAAGTCCATGTCATCTATAGGGTCGATCTGGTA
>Ga0074045_10001097_pt1 | contig 26240 bp, 27 predicted proteins | sample BogForMeECP23OM2_FD_94442 | JGI IMG/M metagenome (GOLD analysis project Ga0074045, IMG submission 94442) | Bog forest soil microbial communities from Calvert Island, British Columbia, Canada - Bog Forest MetaG ECP23OM2 | ecosystem: Environmental > Terrestrial > Soil > Wetlands ...
AAGCGTGCCGGCGAACTTGCCGCCGACGTCCATCGCCGCGCCCCACGCGCAAGGCATTATCAGGTCGTTGCAGAAACTTGCCATCGCGATGGCCAGGATGGCCTGCGACGGCTCCGGCGACCGTCGTCGTGTTCTCCGATTTCGAATGCCCGTACTGCAAGAAGCTGCGCGCGCTGCTGGCGGCCGAGCCGCTGGTGGCTTCCGGTGGCAAGGTTCGACTGGTGTTTCGCCACATGCCGATGCATGCTCATGAGTGGGCGCAAAAGGCAGCGGAAGCCGCGGCATGTGCCCAGATTCAGAATGCCGACGCGTTCTGGCGGCTGCATGACGCCCTGTTCGAGAACCAGGATAAGATCACGGCGGACAAAGTCGCTCAAACGGTGGACTACCTGGCCGCGCAAATCGAAACGTTGAATATTCGCGACTTCCGAGACTGTCTGCGCCGCCAGACATCCCTCGGCATGGTTCTTCGCGACCGGCAGCTCGGAACGCTCGTCGGCGTGAAAGGCACGCCAACTATGTTCATAAACGGCGAGCCGCTGACCGGGCTGCCTGATGCCGCCGAGCTGCATCGGCGGCTGGAGGCGGCAGTGGGCCAGGTGGCCACACGTGGCTCGGCGGAGAAATGAACGGGCCGGAGCTGGGGCGTGTAAGACAGGACAGGGGGATCGGGCGCTGCCGCAGTGCCGCGGCGCAGTGAGCAAGATTGGAGGCGGACGGGCATCGAACATGCCCGCCCGAAAGGTTCGGACCGGAACATGATTAATTGGGAGCGAATATGATCAATTATCGAAAGACGAAGTGGCTGCCGCTTACGGGCGCCGTTCTTTTGGCGGCAGTGGGTCTATCGCCTGTCGTGGCGGCCGGCGAGATTGGCAATTCCGTACAGGTGAAGTCCGTTACAAGCGAGCCTGCTGGCAACTTCCTGCGCGTCAAGGTGGAATTGAGGAACACCTCGACGCAACTGATTACCGGTTATGCGCTCGCTGCAACGGTGGTGTTTGCGAACGGGCAAATGGCCCACGGCGAGATCACCGCGGACACCGCCTGGGTCCTCGTCAACGAAAGAATGGGGTATCCGCCCGCCAGCGACGAAGTTTTTGGCCCTGGGCAGGTTACGACGCCCACGATTGACGTTCGGATTGAGGCCAGCGCTGACTACCAGCCAGGTGCTTCGCCATCTCCGAAGCTGTCGGCTGCTGTGATGATGGTAGCTTTTGCGGACAAGACGGCGCTGGGTTCCGAGCAGGCCATCGCGGCGCTCATGGGCCTTCGCAGGAACGAGGCGGACGAGGCAACAGATCTGGTTGCCGACCTCGACAGCTTCCGGGGAGCACCAGACATCCCGGCCGCCGTGCGCGAACTGATATCAAACGTCCAGAGCAAAGGGGCCGCAGCGAACCTCAGGGGCAACGACCGGCAACTGGCCGCGAGGCGTTTGTCCGCTCTGCAAAGGTACGCTGTGCCGATTGAAGAGCATCCCGAGCTCCTGCCGCTTGTGACGAAGTCATGGCAGATACGGAGCGAAGTGCTGAGGGAACACTCATCTCTCCTCCGCATTGGGACAGGGGTAGAAAAATTGGAGGAGAAGCGATGAAGTCGTCTTCACTCTCCGCCTGTGTTGCGGCGCTCGCCCTAGCTAGCCTCGGGACGCACAAGCTCTCGGCCCAGACAACCATTTGCGCTGACAGCAACGCTACCACGGGGTATTCCACTAATGCGTCGTGCCCATTGGGAACCTATGGCAACGGCGTGCCTTTCACGGTTTACGTAAGCGGCACGTATTCTTGCCCAACCCAGACGCCCAGTGGCCTTGTTTCGCAATCAATTTCCACCATTCCCTACGCCCAAGCGAGCGCCACCGGGGCCTGCAATGGGCTTGGGCTGATCCCGTGGCCGCCAAACGTCCAAACCGAGCAATGCCCCGGAGGTACGAATTGGTGCTATAACGCCTATTACCAGAGCATGAACATCAACCCATTGTCTCCCCTGCTTCCATGGCCCACGAGCGCCGTCATATTCGGGAGCGCGTGGGCCTGTTGGCCGACGGGTATGACTGGCTGCCCCGCGTGACGACGGACGGATTATGTCGCGTTTCGAATCGCGCCGACGACACGAGACGCGGTCAACGCCCGGGTGCGTCGCGAACGGGTTTCCGCCGCTGTTCCGGGCGCCGGCTAAGAGGAGAAAGTGCGCGCTTGCCTCCTCCGAACGCGTCGGGAACCGATGCCGCCGACGCCCGCGTCCAGTGAGCTCGCGCCTCCGCTACCCGTCAACCGGCGTCACTGGATCGAGCAGCATCCAGAACAGGATGCCGGTAAGATAGACGGCGGCCGAGACGTAGAAGGTCAGATTCCAGTTACCGTGCGTCCACTCCAGTAAGTGACCAATCACGACGGGTGCCACGAATCCGGCGAGGTTGCCCCACATGTTCATGGCGCCGGAAAGCGTGCCGGCGAACTTGCCGCCGACGTCCATCGCCGCGCCCCACGCGCAAGGCATTATCAGGTCGTTGCAGAAACTTGCCATCGCGATGGCCAGGATGGCCGCGACGGGCCCGGTGCGCGTGGTCGAAAAGACCAGGAGGGAGGCCGCGCCGGCGCAACCGATGGTCGACATGATGCGGCGGGCGCCCCCAACGCTGACGTTTCGCCGCCCCAGCCAGCCTAACGCGGCCACCGACGCTGGATTGCCCAGGCCGCCGAAGAACAACGGCAGAATGCCGAGCCAAGCCGTGGCGGCGATTTGCATGTGGCGCGCTTCGCGCAGATACGTGGGCAGCCAGGTGATGTAGAAATACCATCCGTAGCAAAGCGAGAAATATTGCCAGCACAACATCCACACCTGGCGCGAACGCAGCAGCCGGCGCCAGGGGACGTCGCCGTGGCCGGTGGCCAGCGTTGCGCTTTGGCCGATCAGGCGGCGCTCGGCATCGTTCAGCCGCGTGTTCTCCCGCGGATCGTTGCGATACCAGCGGTAGAACAGCACGGCCCAGACCACGCCCACCAGACCGAAGATCGCGAAGGCGTTGCGCCATCCGACGAAGCCCATCGCCAGAGCCACCAGCGGCGGAGTGAAGGCGCCGCCCCAGCGCGCGCTCAGCCACATGATGCCTTGTGCGCGCACTTTTTCGCGGGACGGCAGCCAGGTAGTGAACGCTTTGGTCAGATTGGGGAAGCAGCCCGCTTCGCCGGCGCCGAAGAGGAATTGGGTGGTGGTGATGGAGGCCAGGTTCCAAGCCCGTCCGGTGGCGGCGGTGAAGAACGACCACCACAGCACGATGCGCAGCAGCACGCTGCGCGGGCCCAGGCGGTCGCCGAGGTATCCGCCCGGCATTTCGAACATCGCGTACGCCAGTCCGAAGGCGCCGAAGGCCCAGCCCATCTGCGATTGGGATAGACCCAGATCGTGACGTATGAAGAGCGCCGCGTAGGAAATGGAAACGCGATCGATGTAAGTAATGATCGCCAGCGTAACGGCGAAGACGATCACCCAGTAGCGAACCCGCGTGGGCCGCTCCGTGGTGGCGAGGCCGGCGGGGCTCATTCGTGCGGCCGCGGCCGTAAGACGAAATGATACACCAGCGCGCCCACGCCCACGGTGGCGAACGCGGTGAGCGAGGCGACGGTCGCTTCCTTGAAGCCGAAGATCACCATGGCGGTGCCTACCAGAATATACGAAACCGGCAGCAGCGGGTAAGCGAAATCAATCGCGCGCAGCCGCTGCCAGCCCGGCCGCCGGCGGCGGAAAACGATCAGCGACGCAACCGAAAGCACCGTGAAGATGGTCAGGCTCATGCCGATGTAAGTCAGCAGATCGCGGAACGACGTCAGCGTCATCAGCATGGCGCACAGGCCCTGGCTGAGAATGGCGATCACCGGCGTGTGATAGCGCGGGTGGACTTTGCCGGCGGCTGGAAAGAACGCGCGGTTCTTGGCCATGGCGTAATACACGCGCGGGCCAATGGTCAGCTCGGCGTTCACGGTGGCGACGATGGAAAGCGCCATCAGCGCGGAAAACACGCCCGCGATGCCCGGCCCGAACAAATTCGACGCGGAGAGCGCGCCCACTTTGATTACGCCTTTCATCTGTTCGAGCGGCGTGGAATAAATGTAGACCACGTTCAGCCCGAGGTAGAGCACGGCCACCAGCGCACTTCCCGCCGCCAGCGCCGCGGGAAGCGTGCGCTCCGGCCGCCGCACCTCCTCGGCCACATACGTCGCCGCATTCCAGCCACTGTATCCGAACATCACCCACAGCAGGCTAATGGCGAACTGCGCTGGCAGCGAGGCGGTGGAGGTGCGCACGGCATGTTGCGAAAAGTGGCTCCAGCTTCCGGTGCCGAACGTCAGTCCCAGCACTACGAAGCCGGCCAGCACGCAGAGGTTGGTGGTGGTGAGCGAATTCTGCACCTTGGCGGCGAGCCCCACGCCCAGGCAGTTGAGAATGGTGAGCACGGCGATCAGGCCGCACGCCACCGCTTGGGCTGGTCCCAGGTGCAGCGAAAACATTCCCGATCCGAGCACGATCGGCGTGTGGGCTTGCGCGATCGCCGGGAAAAAGTGGCTGAGGTATTCGGTGAACGCGAGCGCCGTCACCGCGATCGGCGCCGAAAAACCGGCGAAGAAGGAAACCCAGCCGGTCATAAATCCCCATTCAGGCCCGAACGCCTGTGTGAGGTAAACGTACTCGCCGCCGGAACTGGGAAAGTTGACGCCCAGTTCCGAGTAGCTCAACGCGCCGGCGAAGGCGAACAGCGCGCCGGCCGTCCAGCAGGCGATGATCAGCGCCGCGCTACCCAGGTCGCCGGCCATGAAACCGGTGGTGGCGAAGATGCCGGTGCCCACCATGTTCGAGATTACCAGCGCCGTGGCGCTGAAGAAACCGAGTTGACGAAGCAATCCCGGGCGGGACATCTGCGATTGTGTATGCGGCATGCGCGGCCTAAAGTTATTGTAGATGAGTCGCGAGCGATGCCTACTGGCTCTTGGGCCGCGCGTAGAAACTGGCGGTGAGATCGTAGAGGGAACGCTCCGGGTGCGCGGCTCGCAGATGTTCCAGGATGCCCTCTTTGTCGGCCTCGCTGCGTTCCTGCCCCAGCTTAAACTTGCCTTCCAGTAATGCAATCTCCATCTTAAACGCGAGAATGCCCGCGAGCAGGCCGGCGGTGTAGCTTGGCGGGAGCTTAACGAAATCGTAGGGTGAGTCCGGCGCTTCGAACTTGCGAACCAGCTTAGCGAGCAAATCGCGCATTGCATTCTCATCGGTCACCGCTTTGAGGTTTCCCGTTGCGTGGACCGAGGCGTAGTTCCAAGTGGGGACGACCTCCGCTTTGGAGTACCAAGTTGGCGAAATGTAGGAGTGCGGCCCGTGAAAAACGACCACCGCGTTCCGCCCAGCCAGAATGGCCTCGGTCTGCGGATTTTGGCGCGAAATGTGACCGTAGAGTACGCCGCTCTTTCCGGCATTGCGATCGAGCGCAACCGGAATGTGCGTGATGCGAATAGCCGGTTCCGCCGTTACCAGATCGACGAAAGAGAACTCATCCATAAAATCGTGCAGCAGCTTGCGATCCTCGACCAGATTCGGTTTGGGGATGTACAGCGATCGCGAGCCGGAGGAACTGGTCTGCGCCTCCAGGTCGAGTCCGGCGGCGGCCAACCCGGCAATCATGCTGCGTCTCTTCATGCGCGCTCCTTCTGACGTTATAGTAGAGGTCCTGGGCGCCGGATGTCACGCTGCCGCGCCGGAATCGACCTATGCTGGTACTCGCCTCGCACTCGCCGCGCCGCAGTGAAATTCTGCGCCAGGCCGGCATTCCTTTCCTCGTGCGAACGGTGGAGGTGGATGAGACGCCGCACTTGGGCGAGACCGCGCGCGCTTATGTCGAACGGCTGGCGTTGGCCAAGGCGCTGGCGGTGCAGGCAGGGCCGCGGGAAACTGTGCTGGCCGCCGATACCACCGTGACTATCGACGGCACACTTCTCGGCAAGCCCGCCGATGCAGCCGACGCACAGCGCATGATCGCGCTGCTTTCCGGCAGGCGGCACGAGGTGCTCACCGGCATTTGTCTACGAAAAGCCAATTCGACGATCTCGGATTGCTCGACTACGGCGGTTTGGTTTCAGCCGTTGAGCGCCGAAGAAATCGACGAGTATGTGGCGACCGGCGAACCGGAGGGCAAAGCCGGCGCCTATGCCATACAGGGTCTGGCCTCGAAGTTCGTCGGGAGAATCGAAGGCTGCTACTTCAACGTGATGGGGCTGCCTGTGTCCCTGGTCTATCGCCACCTTGCGCGGCTGGGCTGACGCAGCGCGCTCAGAGGACGACGGCCAACGCGCGAAGGATCGTCTTCGCCGCCAGTATCGACCACAGGTTCAAATAGTCTCCCAGCGGCGTGGCAACCATCAGCACCACCAGCACCAGGAAGCCCGCGCGCGCCAGCTCGCGGTAAATCGCAATCGGGATGCGCGCGGCCAGCAGCAGCTTGGAACCATCGAGAGGCGGCACGGGCAGCAGATTGAACAACGCCAGGTAGATACTCAACCACACTCCGCGCAGCGCAAACTTGGAAAGGCCGGGTAAGGTGTGGACGGTGAGGACGCCAAACGCAGCCAGCAGAACCGCCATTACGATGTTGCTGGCTGGCCCGGCGAGCGCCACCAGTGCCAGGCCGTTGAGACCCCCGCGCAGCTTGGCCGGATTGGTGGAGACCGGCCGGCCCCAGCCAAGGAAACCGCCGCCCAAAAGCGAAGTCGCAAACGGCAACAGTGCGGTGCCAATCCAATCCACGTGAGCCAGCGGATTCAGCGTTACGCGCCCGTCGTTGCGCGGCGTATCGTCACCCAGTCGGGTGGCTACCCAGGCGTGCGCAAACTCATGCGGCGCGGTGAGCATCCACAGGAGTAGGACGTTGATCAGTGCGTATTCGATTTGTGCGGGATGCAATCCGTCTCCATTCGCAGGCAGGTTTACCTGCGGCGCGCCACCGCGGCCCATAGTAAGAGCAGAGCGGCCACCGCCAGCACCGACACTATCGCCGTGGTTCCGATACCTGATTCTAGCAGTGCATGGGGCAATCGTCTCCGGAGGTTTGATTTTGCCGCTTCGCGGAATAGGTGGGCAGATCGATTCTAGTCGATGGCGTCGATCCTCTCATGAACCAGAATCCGGCGCTTCCGCGATGCAAGCGGTGGACAGGCCGTTTAATGCGATGGTGGTTCCGTCCATCACCATGTCGTAGCCGCGCATCAAGGCGACTGTCGCCGCGCGATCTCTCAAGTCCACTTTGGCAAAGTCCACACGCGGGTCGGTGAGCCACGCGGCGACGTGCCGGCCCTCCGCCTCATTCGTGTCGGCTACCGTGATTTGTTCGAAGGGCGAGAATTCCACCAGGTCGAGAACCGCTTCACGACAGATGCGGCCGGCGCCGCCCAGACACAGTATTCTCATCGCTCAAAGGGAATAAGGCATGGGAATGCGCCCATGCATGCCCGGCTTCGACAACGCAGTCGGGCATGCCGGCCGCTCAGGAAACTCGTACTGATCTACGCGTGCTGGCTGACGTGGTGTTTGGCTGCCTCGTTGGCGTGCTCGCCTGCGTGCAACGCGTGACCGTGGGCCAGGTGCGCGTGATGAGCTGCCTTCTGGTGATCGCCGGCTTCGTGGTGCGTGGCGGCTTCGCGATGGTGCTTGGCTGCGTGTTCGTGGTGTTCGGCCGCGCGCTCATGGTGCTCCGCGCCTCTATGATTACTCGACATTCCGGATCCTCCTGGTGAGAGTGAATCGCGCCTGTGGAAAGCGCTTCAACGAGATTCTAGACGGCGAGAATGACAAGAAAGTGACGGCGGTATTTGGATTGATGCGGCTTCGCCGTGGATGGTCCCGCCCGGCTGCACTGTGGACACCAAAGTTGCCCCACCGATCGATCCGATTCCATTTACCGCCCCATTTCAGACCGGCTGATCGGCCGTTGGCGAGTAGCCGCGCTCGATGGATGCTCCAAGTACGCGACGCACCGTTGCCATGATTGCCCGAACCTCATCGCCTCGGGCAACCGGGCCATGGCCGGGGACGACGATGGCCGGGTTGAGCGATTCAATTCTGGCGATGGATTCCAGCCATAGCTGCCAATCGCCTGGGTTCCCTGCGTCGAGATTGGGAAGATACTCGCTAATCAGGCAATCGCCGGTGAATATGACTCTGTCGTCGGGCACCCACACCGAGAGGTTGTTTGCGGTGTGACCGGGCGTAAGCAGGATCTCGACCGTGCAAGCGCCCAGATCGAAGCGGGTGTCGCCATGAATCTGACGGTTTGGGTTGGTCAGGTGCGTCGCATGAAAGAACGCCCGGGCTTCACCGCGTTCACGGCGAGCGTGGTTGGGAATGACATCGTTGAACTCGGCGATTTCGGCCTGAAACTCGTCGGGCGTTCGCACGGCCTCGACATGGCCCCACACGTCGATCCCTTGGTCGCGAAAGAAGCCGTTCCCACCGATGTGATCGAAATGCTTCTCGGTATTGATGACGCGCAGTTGGTTGCCAGGGCGAGCGGCGGATGCGTAACCGTGGACCGTTTGCGCCGCTAACGTGTTTCCACCAGTGTCTATGACGAGCGTCATACTGTCGCCGGCAACAAAGCCCGCATTCACGCACCAGGGCGCGGAGTATCCAAGGCCGGTAGCCGCATAGCAACGATTCGAGAGCCGCATCCCTTTGTTGTCGCATATCTGCGCCAGGCCGGGTGCGGCGGCCAGCCTGCGTCGCGCGCTGAGTGAACCTTACTCGGCGCTGAGCTTGATGAGTTGGGCAGCGTGTTTGAGGGCCTCGGGCGTGAGCGTCTGGCCGGAGAGCATGCGACCGATTTCGCGCGTGCGGCCGGCGTCGTCGAGCTCCTCGACGGTGGCCACGGTGCGGCCGCGCAGCTCCTGCTTGTCTACGCGGTAATGATGATCGGCGAAGGAAGCGATTTGCGGCAGGTGGGTCACGCACAGCACCTGGGCGGAGGCGGCCAGCTTCTTCAGACGGCGGCCGATGCCTTCGGCGGCGCTGCCGCCCACGCCCGCATCCACTTCATCGAATACCAGCGTGCGTTGCATCCCGGCATCGCCCGCGCGGCGTGCGGAGGCCAGGCAGGTTTTCAGAGCCAGAGCGATGCGGGAAATCTCGCCGCCGGAAGCCACCTTTTCGAGCGGCCGCGGCTCCTCGCCGGGGTTCGCCGAAACAAGAAATGACACCTCGTCGACGCCGAGCCCGCTCCACGGGGCGCGGACGAGTTCCACGCGGAACACGGCGCGTTCCATGCCGAGCGGCGCCAGTTCGGCCGCCACGCGCTTTTCGAGCTTCCGCGCGGCGGCGGTGCGGCGCGCGGTCAACTCCGCCGCGCACTTCTCGAACTCGGCGGCCAGCCGCGATTGTTCCCGCCGCAGCTCTTCCATGCGCTCACCCGCATTCTCGACGGCGGCGATCTGGCGGCGAACCTCTTCCAGAAATTCGAGCACGGCCGCCAGCGAAGCGCCGTACTTGCGCTTCAAACGGTCCAGCGCTGCCAGACGCGTTTCCACTTCTTCCAGCCGCTGCGGATTGGCTTCCAAACTCGAAAGATAATCGCGCAGCGCGTAGGCGGCCTCCTGGAGGCTCAGATCGGCGGTCTTCAAATGCTCGCGCAAACCTCCGAGCGAAGGGTCGATCCGGCACAACTCCTCGACGCGCTTGGCGGCCTGGCGCGCCAGTGCGAGCGCCGATTGCGGGCTGTCATACAGCGCCGCGTAGGCCGTGGCAGCGGCTTCCTCCAGGCGCTGCACGTTCTGCAATACGCGGCGCTCGCGATCCAGCGCGGCGTCTTCGTCCGGTTGCACCGAGGCGCTCTCAATTTCCCGCCGCTGAAACGTCCACAAATCGAGTGCGCGCAGCTTCTCCTGCTCGGAGCTTTCCAGTCGTTCGAGGCCAGCCGACGCCGCGTGCCATCCCCGAAAGGTTTCGGCCGCCTGGCCGGTTAGCTCGGCATTTCCGGCGAAGGCGTCCAGCAGGTCGCGCTGCGCATCGGCCGAAAACAAAAGTTGCTGTTCGTGTTGTCCGTGAATATCGGCCAGGCAGGAGGCGAGTTCGCGCAGCAGCGCGACGGCTACCGGCCGGCTGCCGACGAAAGCGCGCGACTTGCCGCTGGCCAGAATTTCACGCTCGATGAGCAGTTCGCCGTCTTCCGTCTCCAGGCCGGCTGGATCGAGGATCCTGCGCACGGCGGCGTTTTCCCGCACGTCGAAGATGCCGGCTACGCGCGCCTGCGGCTCGCCGGTGCGGATCATGTCGGCCGAAGCGCGTCCACCCAGCAGCAGCCCCAACGCATCCACCACGATCGACTTGCCGCTGCCGGTTTCCCCAGTCAGCAGATTCAGCCCTGGGTGAAAACGGACGCGCAACCGCTCCACGACGGCGTAGTTCTCAACCACCAGCAGCAGCAGCATTCAATCGTGATTATAGCGGCTCGAAGGCATCATGCCAGCGTGACACAGGTTGTCACACTGGCTGTGCCGGGAATCCTCCCGGCTTTCACTGGTTCGCGCGAGACTCTGCCCTCGGTCGAAACGTCCCCACAAATCGCGACGCTGGACGCAGAACTGCCGGCGCCACGCTCAATCCGGCCAGTGCCGCTATGCCTGCTGCTGGGCGAGAGGGCCGATGATCGGCAGGACCGTGGTTTTGCCCTGGAAGGCGGTGATCAACAAATACAGCCAGAGCACGAAGCCCACCAGGTTGTACAACGAGTGGATACCAAAGCCGATGAACCACAGGTGCAAGATCCCAAATAGGATGCTCAGCACGATGGAGCCGGCTATCCAGGCCACGCTGAAAAAGATGGATTGAAACGCGTGGAAGCGGACGGCCTTATTCTGGTTGTAGGGAGCTAGCACCAGGAAGATGACTCCCGTGATAAGGCCAGCCACATAGCAAAGCCCGCTGGCCACGTTGTCCGTCATCGGCGCGGCGCCAGCCACGGGTGGCGGCGCACCCGCTCCCTGCGGCGGAGCCGCGGCAGCGCCCATCGCGGCGCCACACTTGGGACAGAACTGTCCTTCGACTTGAGTACCACAGCTTGCACAGAACGGCATAGAACTTCCTCCTTCAGAATTCGCAGCAAATCCGGCCAAACAGGTGCAGTCTATCTTCCCAATCCGCCATGCCAGGCGCTCAGAAACTGCGCGGTCCACCCGCTCAGCCACATTACCACAGCCGCGGCGCCATAGGCTAGACCGCCACGCGCGATCCAGCGCCGTGCGGTTGCCTGTGAAGCGGGCCTACGGCCCTGCGCGAACACGGCGTACCCGAGCAGCGCAACGGCTACGCCGAGCGCGCCCAAAACCACAACCGGCCCGGCTGGCATCACGTGCCAAGCAGCGGCCAGATTCCCATGAAGCGCCACCACCGTGCTGCGGGTGAGGCCACAGGTGGGGCATGGCAACCCGGTGGCACGGCGAAAAGCGCAGGCAAGCAAAATGGGCTTGCCGAGGAAATACACCCGATCCGGGTCGGCGGACAGCACCAGGCGCGCCAACGCGGCATCGGCCAGAATGGTCGCGCCAACCACCGCCGCCAGAGGAGACCGCGCGCCAGCCGGATCCATCAAACCCCCTGCGGATTGTTGACCACGTAACAATTCACGGCCTTGTCGTGCAGCGTCTGGCCGCGCTCGTCCCACAAGGGCCAGAGAAGATCGAGCAGCGGCAGGAACGGGACAAAAGACAGCCCCACGCGCACCACCAGGCGGAGGAACGCCGCCCCCTGGGTCAGCAGGTTCCCGGAAGCATCGACGACCTTAATGTGTACCACCCCTTGCCCGATCGAGTAACCGCGCTGCGCAATCAGGTACACCCCGTTATACAGGCCGACCAGCAGAGTGGCAACGGGAAACAGCAGGAAGAACATGCAGCACATGCTGGCGCCGGCTCCGTGACCGGCCAGCCCGGCAATGCCGGCCAGCATCGCAGCGGCGAAAAAATAGAGAACCGCCATGCCGACTCCTATCAGCAAGCTGTCGATGAGGAAGCCGATCACGCGGTTCCCCCAGGTGGCGTATCCCGCAGCGAATGCGGCAGGGTACGGACCGGCTGGCGCCGGTTGGACGGGCTGGACCGGCGCTGCCGCACGCTGTTGCGCCGCGCCGCAAACCGGGCAATAGGCCATGCCATCGGCCATGGAGGAACCGCAATTTGGACAGAACATGTGTTTTCGCTTACTGAGGATCTACATTACATCTTTTGTAAGCGGGAGGGAAGAGAAATCAGCGCCCGGGAGAGCCCAGCACAACGAAGGGGAGAATGGCGCCCAAGATGGCGCCGACGATGAGCGCCCAGTTGCCCGCGCCGAGGAACAAGACCAGCAGTCCGGCTAGCGAGCCCAGGCCCGCGCCTACCACGGCGATCATGATTCGTTTTCCCATGGAGAGCCGGGTCTCGCCGCGCTTCCTCGGCAGCGGGACCGATCCAGCCTATTTCTTGTCCGGCTGTCCGGTGATAAACACCGTATCGCCCGGGTGGACCAGCTTGTAGCGTTCGCGGATAAGGATGTCCTGGGCGTTCGCGTCGTTCTGCAGGCGGAGGATGTGGTCCCGCTTGCGCTCGATCTCGCGGGCCAACTGGGCGTTGCGTTCCTCGAGCCGCTGGACTTGCTTTTGTCTGGCCAGCACGGCGGGTACGCCACGAGGGCCTCCAAGCGTCGCCACGACATAGGTGGCAGCAATCGCGAAGACCACAATATATGCAGTTCGGCCGAACGGCGCTTTCATCAAACCGTGCCCTGGAAGATAATAGTAACACTGCGGCGAAGTTCTTCAACGCCCTTTTTTCATGACGGACAAAATCGTGGTATTCAGCACCTGCGCTTCCCAGGAGGAAGCCGAAAAGCTGGCTCGGCTGGTGGTGGATCGGCGGCTGGCGGCGTGCGCCAGCATCGTGCCGAATGTGCGCAGCTATTACCGCTGGCAGGGCGCGGTGGAGACGGCGGGCGAGTATCTGGTGATCATCAAATCGGCGCGGTCGCAGTTCGCGGCCCTCACCGCCGCAATCGAGCGGGCGCATTCTTACGAAGTGCCGGAGGTGCTGGCGCTGCCCGTAGTGGCGGGGTCCGCCCCTTACCTTGCGTGGCTTGAGGCAAACTCCGGTGGGGAGAATGGGGACGCCGCCCAGTGACGGTCGCAAAACTGTTCGGGCGGCTGGATCCGTGCATGGCGCTAATCTTCGACATGGATGGGGTGGTGATCGATTCGAATCCGGTGCACCGTGAGGTCTGGGCGGCTTTCAGCCACCGCTATGGCGTGGAAACCACCGAGGTGATGCTGCAGCGCATGTACGGTAAGCGGAACGATGAAATTGTGCGCGATTTCTTCGGCGACGCCCTATCGAATGAGGAAGTGGCGCGACGGGGCGCCGAAAAGGAGCGGCTGTATCGCGAGACGATCGCCGGCCGGGTGGAGCGGATGCTGGTACCCGGCGTGCAAGCCTTCTTGCGGGAATATGACGGAGCGCGGATGGCAATCGCCACCAACGCGGAGCCGGAAAATGTCGCGCTCGTCCTGGACCGAGCCGGTATACGCCAGTATTTTCAAGTGGTTGTGGATGGTCACCAGGTTCGAAAGGCGAAGCCGGACCCGGAGATCTACCGCCTGGCGGCGCAGCGGCTGGGGGTTCCGGAGGCGAATTGCATCGTCTTTGAGGACTCGAAATCGGGAGTCCAGGCGGCCCACGACGCTGGAATGAGGATAGTAGGGCTGTTAACTACGGAAGATAACTTGCGGAACATTAGTGTTTCTGCCGATAATTTCTTAAGCGAGAAATTGCGAGCGTGGCTCGCCTCTCAAAGATGCGCGTCCTGAAGGGTTTAGCGCTGCTGCTGCTCGCCTCCGCGGCCTCCCGCGTGGGTCCCGCCCAAACTGCGCTCACCCTCGGAGAACTGAACGTCCGTAGTGGGCCCGATCACGGCGCGGTGTCTGCGCAGCAGGAAGTTTCGATCCGGGGCTTGGTGAACGCACCGCCTTTTCACTTCCCCGAATACACGATCCTGACCATCCAGGACGGTGCCCGGGGAGCCGTACTCCATGCGCCGAAAACCTCCACCTTGTTGGATGCTTACCAGCCGGGGGATCTGGTGGAAGTCACTGGGAGCGTGATCACGTTGGGCGGCATGGTGATGGTGGACGCCGAGCGCGTCACGAAGGTGTTTCACGCGGGCCCCGCTCAGCCTGCCCCGGCTGCCATCGAGGATCTCCAGCAGGCACCGGCGTTGGGCAGGCTGGTGGAGACCAAGGGCCATCTGATTGAGAGCGGCACGACCGCCGCCGGCCCCTACATGCTGATCGGATCGGATAAGCTCGCCTACCGGGTTGTCTTCCCCAGCCGGGAGGCGCGTCTCAATCTTTCGTTGCCGGCGATGGCGCCGGGAGATGAAGTTGAGGCTGTTGGTGTTGCCTTCCAATACGCTGAGGGCGAGCTTCCCAACAACCGGGGTTACGAACTGGTGGCGAACCAGCCGCCGGCGGTGTACCGCTCGGTTTCCCGGTGGTGGCTGTCGCCGCTGGTGGTGTTGGGGACGGCATTGCTGGTGGCGGGCGCGGCGCTGCTGATGGGTGCCCGCGAGCGGCGGATGCGAAGCCAGCGCGAACTGCTGAAGAAGACGTATCAACTCGGCGAGGAGATATTCGGCGCGGCATCGGTCGGGCAGATTCAGAAACGGCTGGACGATGCGTTGCCGGCGGTATTGGGAGTGACGCGGGTGCGTTTGTACCTGCACAATCGGAGCGCCAAGCAGCTCGATGCGGTTGGCTCCGGGCCCGGTGAGCCGGCATCCATATCGCTCTCCGCCCCGACCGACGGCCCGCACGCGGGGGCGGTGGCGTGCTTCCATTACCGCAGCCTGCTGGTGATCCCGGACGTGAGTCGCAGTCCTTTCCCGGTGGCGGGGGGAGAAGGGCGGCTGCATCCCAAGTCGCTGTTCTTCGTGCCGATGATCGCACAGGGCGAGGTCGTGGGTGTGCTCGAGATGGACCAAGACGACCGGGTGCGCGATTTTTCGGCTGCGGAGCAATCGCTGGGGCAGCACCTGGCCAATCAGGTTGGAGTGGCGGTGCGGTTGCTCGATCAACGCTCGGTGCAGGAGCAGCTCTCGCGAACCGAGAAGCTGGCGGCCGTCGGCCGGCTGATTTCAAGCATCGTGAACGAGCTGGAGGCGCCGCTGGCGTCCATCCAGGAGCTGGCGGACCAAGCGCGGACACGCGTGCGGCAGGCTCCGGGGGATCGCGAACTGGCGGCCATCGAGGTCGAGGCGCAGAAGGCTGCCGCAGTAGTGGCGCGGTTGGTGACGTTCGCCTCTTCCGAGCAGGTGGAGGCGCGTCCCGTCGCAGTAGGCGATCTATTACGGCACCTGATCGACTTCCGCGAAAGCGATTGGAAGGCTTCCGGAATCCGGCTGCGCGACATGGTGTTCCGCGAGCCCTTGAAGGTGCTGGGGTCCTATGGACAACTGGAGCAGGTGTTTCTGAATCTGCTGGTGCACGCCGAGCAGGCGCTGGCTGAGGCGCAAGACAAAACACTGACGATTCGCACCGGCGTGATGGCCAAGCGGCTGCTGGTGGAGATTGCCTTCTCTGCACCGCCGGAGTGGCGCAACAACGCCGAGGAAACCGCGGCCGTGCTGGGAGTCACCAACAGCGTAGTGGCCGGCCACGGCGGCGAAGTGCGCCTGATTGAGAAGCAAGACTCCGAGCCGCGCTTCGAGGTGGAACTGCCGCTGGCTGCACGCGAACGCGCCGGGACTGCCGGCGACGCAGCCGGGATGCCCGAAATCCAGAACCGGCTGACGGCGCTAGTGATCGAACCCGACGAGCCGCTGCAACGGCAATTGGTGTCCATGATCGAGCGTAGCGGCGCGCGCGCGATACCGGTGAGTAACGCCGACACGGCGCTCGAACTGGCCGGCCGCGCGCACATCGACGCAGCCTTCTGTTCGGTTCATGCTCCCGGGTTGAACTGGGTGGAATTGTCCGAGCGCATGCGGACCCGGGTGGGCGCGTTCGTTCTAATGCCGGACCGCTATGATCCCGAACTGACGGCCGACTTCGAGGGCGACAACTGCTTTGTTCTGCCCAAGCCCATCCAGGAGCCGGAGCTCATCGACATCCTCCTGTTCGCCGAGCGCGCCCCGCTGGCGAAGGTCATTTCCATCAAAGACGGCGTGGCATAATCGGACCGCACCGTTGGCCCGCATTCCGCACAGTCGTCCATTCGTGAGCGCCCGTCCGCCTGCCGCGGCGCTGAGTGTTGGTTTTGTCGCGAGCGATTGTCCGGCGCGAGGGGAGACAACCAAGCGATTGCGAACTACGGCGGCGCCAGTTCGCCCGCCGGAGCCAAGATTCCAGTTGAGCTGTAAAGACACCCTTCGGCGGCAGGACAGACGATCGGCTGCTTTCGTCTGTCCACGCGACCCACCTTAGCGAGGCATTACAGACCACAAGAGACAATGTACTGTGCAACGGGTTCCCGATCACTCGTGTCAAGATGTCAAAATCAGCGCTGAGCGTTCACGTAGATGCGGCGGACGGAAATCTCTCCCGGCAATGGCTCTCGCGCGGTGCAGCTCACCGCTCGAAACCCCGTACCGACACAGAGCTTCCGCAACTCGTCCGCAGAAAATGCGGACCAGAACACCTCGCCGGCGATTTCCATTGGATCGGCGATCCAGCCTTCGCCAGTGCCTTCCTTGGCGACGACCAGTATGCGCCCGCCCGGGCGCAAGACGCGGGAGAACTCTCGAAACAAAGGAGGCAAAGTGGACTTCTGCCGATAGTGCAGAGCGTAGTACGCGACCAGACCGTCCAAGCTGCCGTCCGCGAATGCCATGGCCGCCATATCCATGATCTCGAAGCGGAGCGAAGGCTGTTCCCCACGGGCAAGCGCAACGCAATTGGGTGAGAGATCGATCCCCATCGCATCGAGCCCGTGATCGGCCAAAATGCGGGCCACATGGCCACAGGGTCCGCAGCCGACGTCGCACACACGAGCGCCACGCTGCAACCTGGCGGCGAATGTCTTGAGAACCGCCAGGTCGAACGGCTTGCCTTGAAACTCGTCGCGAAACAGCTCGAGATAGCGGCTGGCGGCCATATCCCAGTACTGTGCGACTGCTCGAGTGCGATCTGAATGTCCCTGCATGCCTACGCCGCCAGATGTTGCGCCAGGAATGGCAGCCCACGTTTTCCCCAGAAGCCATGCGGGCCATCGAAGATGTCGAGATCCGCACTGTCGCCGGCGCCGAAGAGATCGTAAACTTTCTTCACGCGTTCGAAGCTGGCGCGGGTCGCGGCAATGGGAAAAATTTCGTCGCGCAGTCCACCTTCGGCGAATAGCGGGCGCGGCGCCACCAGGCCGGCCACATCGTACATCTCAGCCCAGTTGAGAATGCCGGGCACGTAATTATCGATACAGTGCGAGACGCTCATGATGCTATCCCGGAAGGTGTTGAGGGAAGAGCTAAGCAGAGCGGCGCGCACTCTGGTATCGAGCGCGGCGGTGAACAGCGTGCAGGTGCCGCCGCCGGAGCAGCCCAGGCAGCCGACGCGTGCGGCGTCCAGTTCCGGGCGGGTGGCGATCCAGTCGACGGTGCGCATGGTGTCATAGACGCGCCAGCCGAGGATGGTCTGGCCCAGAAGCAGCGCCGAGCCGCCAACGGGCTGGCACGCGGTTGCGGTTAGGCCCTTGGCTTTGGTGATGGCGTCGCGGCGGCAGCCGAATGCCATCGGCTCGATGGCCACTGCTGCCATGCCATGTTCGACGATCTGGATGGCGTAGTCGTACTCGTAGGCGACTTTCACGGTGCGATCCCGGCCCTGTTCGTCGATGCCGACGACATCGTCGACGCCGCGGCCGTGGCCCGGAATTGCAATCACAGGCGCAAATGGCCCGCGGCCTTTGGGCGTCAACAGGTAGCCGAGCACCCAGACGCCGGGCCGGCTCTCAAAGACGAACTTCTCGCGGCGGTACGTGGGATAGTCGCGGACCTCCAGCGTCTGCGGGTTGAGCGGCGTGCGCTCGGCGGGGAAGCCGCCAAGCAACTCGGCGATCTTCGCGCGCAGGCCGCTCTGCCAGGCTTTGGCCTCGGCACGTGTGGCAGCCCGGAAGGTCATCCGCAGCGGCGCCGTGTCATGCAGCTTCATCGTGTAAAGGACGGGGTCGAAGCCGGCCGCGTCTACCTTGTTTTCGAGTCCGTCGAGAGCGCCGGTGTATTGAATTAGATGGTTCTGGGCGGGCAGCTTGCCGGTCGCCACGGCACCAGCCAAGGCGAGCTTGCCTAGATCGCGTCGCGTCATGGTCCAATCATATCGCCCGCGCCAGGCCTCGGGGCGTGTTTCCCGCGCTTCGACACAATAGTTAAGATAGGTGGGGAGACCGGATTGAAGAAGCTTGCAGTGCTGCTGCTGGCGGTGGCCGCCGCCGTAATCGCCTGGGGAATCCTGCGCAAGAGCCGGCCGCCGGAAGTCGCCTTCGCGCGCGTCCGGCGGCAAACCCTGGTGAGCACGCTGCCCACCAACGGAAAGGTGGAACCTTACGAATGGCGGCCGGTGCGAGCAGAGACGGCGGGCCTACTAGGCACGCTGGCGGTACACGAAGGCGAGCTGGTGGCGGAAGGGGCGACGCTGGCGGAAATCAGCGACCCCACGCGCGCCGCCGATCTCGACGCCGCGCAAGCGCGGGTGGACGAGGCGCGCGCGCATCTGGCGTCGCTTGAGCAAGGTGGACGGCCGGAAGAAGTCACCGACATCGACAACAAACTGGTACTGGCGCGTTTCGACTTGGAGAAGGAACAGAAGGACTACGAAGCGCTGAAGCGGTTAGAGGCCAAGCAGGCCGCGACCGCCCGCGAGGTGCAGGAGGAAGCCGACAAGGCGCGCCAATCGCAGATCGAAATCGATGGCCTTGAGAAGCGGCGCAAGGCGCTGGTGGATTCTACCGACGTGGATGCCGCGCGCGCTCGTCTGGCCGATGCCCAAGCCGCGCTGAACGCGGTGCGTGCACGTGCGGCGGCGGAGGTGCTGCGAGCTCCGCTCGCCGGGCAAGTGTACGGGCTGGTGCTGCGGCCGGGCGCGTACCTGGCCGCGGGCGATCTGCTGGCGAACGTGGGACGTCTCGACCGGGTGCGTGTGCGCGTATATGTCGACGAACCGCTGCTAGGACGCGTGGCGCCGGGCGAGCCGGTCACCATCACCTGGGAAGCGCTGCCGGGAAGACAGTGGCGCGGCTCGGTGGAGAAAATGCCGGCTGCGATCGAGCCGCTGGGCTCGCGGCAGGTGGGCGAAGTGGTTTCGATAATTGACAATCCCGGCCACGAGCTGATCCCTGGCACCAACGTGGATGCCGAAATTCGCACCGGAGTTGCCGAGAACGCGCTGGTGATTCCCAAGGAGGCGCTGCACCACGAGACGGCGGGCGATTGGGTATTCCGGTTGGAGGGCGACCACGTGGCACGCCGCGTGGTGAAGCCCGGCAACTCCACCGTGACCCAGGTGCAAGTGACCGCCGGCCTGGCCGAGGGCGATTCGGTCGCCCTGCCCACGGATGTGCCGCTGGCCGATGGCGTGAAAGTGACGGCGGCCCAGTAGCCGGTGCGCAACTCGCCAAACCGGTGAATCGCGGAACCGGGGTACGACATCATGTGAGCGGACTCTGTCGTCGGAGGAATCCCACACCATGTCTCAACAATCACATTTCATTTCGCCCGTGTTGTGCGGAGTTGCATTGGGCGCTGGCCTTGTGTATGCCGCACTGCCGGCTGGCGTTCCGGTCGAAACCGGCCAGGCTGCATTCACCGATTATCGGCGCGAACAGCCCGGGAATGTGCGTAGGATCACAGTCGCCGATTTGCCGCGGCCGTACGCCACCGAGGCCGTCGATAATGGGCCGCACCTCGTGCCGCGTCCCGCCGAAGCCTGGCCGAAGGCGCTGCCCGGCTTCTCCGTAACCGAGTACGCGTCGGGTCTGACCAACCCGCGCCTGGTGCGTGCCGCGCCGAACGGCGATCTGTTCGTGGTCGAGAGCGAGCCCGGCCGGATACGCGTCCTGCGCGGCGTGGATGGGCATGGCCATGCGGAGAAAATGGAGATCTATGCGACCGGGCTGGCGCAGCCATTCGGGTTGGCGTTCTATCCGCTGGGGCCCAATCCCGCCTATTTGTACGTGGCGAACACCGACTCGGTGGTGCGCTTTCCGTATCGCAACGGCGACCTGCAGGCCACGGGCAAACCGGAAATCGTGGTCGCGTCGATACCCGGAGGCGGGCGTCTTCGCGGAGGTGGCCACTGGACGCGCGATCTGGCGTTCTCGAACGACGGTTCGCGACTGTTCATCTCCGTGGGCTCCCATTCCAACGTCGACGATACGGATAACAACCCGGCGGAGTATCACCGCGCCGATATTCTGGTGGCGACGCCCGACGGCTCCAATCTGGAAGTCTACGCTTGGGGAATTCGTAACGCGGTGGGAATCGCGGTGCACCCGCGCACGGGCGAACTGTGGGCGTCGGTGAATGAGCGCGACAATCTGGGCGATAACTTGGTGCCGGACTACATCACACACGTCGAACCGGGCGGCTTCTACGGTTGGCCCTGGTTCTATATGGGCGGCCATTGGGACCCACGCCATCAGGGCAAACATCCCGAGTTGCAATCCAAGGTGCTGACGCCGGATGTGCTGCTGCAACCGCACAACGCGTCGCTCGAGATGACGTTCTACGAAGGGACGCAGTTCCCGGCCGAGTATCGAGGCGACGTTTTCGCGTCGGAACACGGGTCGTGGAACAAGGCCGTGCGAACCGGATACGAAGTGATCCGGGTTCCGCTGGTAAAGGGCCACGCCACCGGCGAGTATGAGGATTTCCTCACTGGGTTCGTGACGCCATCCGGCGACGTGTGGGGCCGGCCGGTGGGAGTCGCGGTGGCCAAGGACGGCTCGCTGATCGTCACCGACGACGGATCGAACACGGTGTGGCGCGTGGCATACGGGGGACGGTAGCCAAGGTGCGGCAGGCTCCAGCCCGCCAACGCCCGCTGGCGGGCGCCGCTCACGCCACCAGCGCCGGCCGCGGTTCGAGGTAGTTCGCGCGGACGGCGAAATCGTAGAGGCCGTTGCGGAAACGGGGATCGGCGATGCCGATCAGCGCTTCGGCGCGCTGCCGCAGCGTCTTGCCGTGCAGATTCACGGCGCCGAATTCGGTCACCACGTAATGCACGTCGGCGCGCGAGGTCACTACGCCGGCGCCTGGGTCGAGCACCGGCACGACGCGAGAGACAGTCCCCTTGCAGGCCGTTGCCGGCAGCGCAATCACCGGTCTGCCGCCTCTCGAGCGTGCCGCGCCGCGCACAAAATCCAGTTGCCCGCCGAATCCGCTATAGGGCCGCGTGCCGATCGAATCGGCGCAGACCTGGCCGGTCAGATCCACTTGAATCGCCGAGTTGATGGCAACCATGTTGTCGTTCTGCGCAATCACAAAAGGATCGTTGACGTAGCTGGTGGGATGGAACTCGAACATCGGGTTGTTGTCGATGAAATCGAACAGGACCTGCGATCCAAAAATAAACCCCGCCACAACCTTGCCTGGATGGAGCGTCTTGCGCGCGCCGTTGATAACGCCCGCTTCGATCAGCGGCACCACGCCATCGGGACACATTTCGCTGTGCACTCCCAGATCCTTGTGGCTGGTGAGCCGTGCCAGCACCGCATTGGGGATGCCGCCGATTCCCACCTGCAGGGTGGCGCCATTGGGAATCAGCGACGACACATACTCCGCAATGCGCTCATGCACCTCCGTCGGCGGCTCCTGATGGAGTTCCACCAGCGGCCGGGACGTGGGAACGATGGCCGTAATCTGGCTGAGATGCAGGAACGCATCTCCCAGCGCGCGCGGGGTACGCTCGTTCATCTCCGCCACCACGATGCGTGCGCGCCGCGCCGCCGTCAACGTGCAATCCGCGCCCACGCCCAGGCTGACGAAGCCGTGCTCGTCCGGCGGGCACACCTGGACGAAGGCGACGTCGATCGGCAACTGGTGCTCAAAAAGCCCCTCGATCTCGCTCAGACAGATCGGCGTGTAATCGCCGCGGCCTTCCGCCACCGCTTCCCTAACGTTGCCGCCCAGAAACAAGCCGTTGTGCCGAAAGTGACCGGCGTATTCCAGGCGGGTGTAAGCCAGCGTGCTGAGGGTCAACATGTGGCACATCTCGACGTCCCGCAGTTCGGCTGCGCGCCGAACCAGCGCGTCGAGCAGCGTGACCGGGACCCCACACCCTTGCTGCACCCAGACGCGGTCACCGGAATGGATCAGTTCTACCGCGCGTTCTGCTGTTGTAATCCTTTGTTTATAATTAGATAGCAAGTTCATAACAATGCACCACTCAGAAGAGGTGTCTATGGGCCCGAAATCATTATAGTTCCAGTGAGACGGGTCTTCAACACTTTTTATATCGGCATAAAGCCCGGTTATGAGGGAGCGTTCGGTCGACGGATGCTATATTGGTCGTTCTCCCATGGCGAACCCAAAATACGCGGCTTCCGACACACCCGCGCCTGTGGCCGAGTTGGTGGACACGCTCAGCGACGGTACCAAGGTGAAGATCCGTCTGCCCCGCATGCGCGCCTGCGGCGAAAAGGATGAAAAGGGCAAGCTGTGCGCCGGCCACCTGAAGCGCTGGTATTTCTTCGGAGACGAAGTGAAGCAGAAGTTCGGCGCCGACGCCGAAATCTATCGCTGCGAGCACTGCAAAACGCTCTACCTGCCCAACCCGGACGAGCAACCGCGTACGGGCACGCTCGCGTATTAGTGAGCACTGAGTCGATTTGGCCCTGCTGGATGTCCGCCGGCCACGCGCCTGGGCGATTTCTTCTCTCCCAACGCGGCCATCGGGATATCCTGCGCACTAAGTGAGCGGTCCTTGAATTGCTGGACTCGGTGTATGTCACCGTTTCGCTCCTTACTGCTCAGTTTCGTCATCGTCATAATTGCGCCCGCGGCGGAACCGCGCGTCGACTACGTCACTTACCTGGGTGGTATCTACTCGGACGGCGCAGGCCTGCTAGGGATCGATTCCCTCGGAGCCGCTTATGTCGCTGGCACCACCAATTCCCCCGATTTCCCGCTGACGTCGACGGCGTTTGGCGCGCCCGATCTCGGCCAGAGTTGTGGGTTTGTGGCCAAACTCAATCCGGCTGGAACGGCGATTGACTTTTCGATTTGCCTGCCGAACTTGCAGGCGGGACCTGTGGGACTGGATGCGAACGGAAACATTTACTTGTTTGTAACCGATGCGAGCGGGAACTCGCTCGTCAAAATGGACCCGACCGCCAGCAGCATTCTCTACAGCGTGCCCGTCGGGGGCGGGTCCAACTCCGTCAATGCGGAAGCGTTCGCCGTGGATGCGGCCGGCAACGTTTACGTGGCGGGTTCGGCCTACGCGGGGCTCCCGACCACGCCGGGCGCTTACCAGCCCGAGGTCGCACCGGGAGATTCCTGCCCGAATGCTATCCCAACTCCCGTGGGCACGGGTCCCTGCCCGGATGCGTTCGTGATGAAGTACTCACCTTCCGGCGACGTGATTTACGCCACATATCTGGGCGGCTCGGGACGCGACGATGCACACGCGATCGCGGTCAATAGCGCGGGAGAGGCATGGATCGCAGGCGAAACGGTTTCGCCAAACTTCCCCACGACGGCGAACGCGCTGTCGAGTACTTTTCACGGTGAGATTGACCTGGGACCACTCCAGTACGGCGATGCTTTCGTAGCGGAGCTGGACCCAACCGGGGCCAAACTGCTGTACTCGACTTACCTGGGAGGCAGCGCGGCGGACGGCGCCTTCGGCATCGCGGTCGACGCCGCCGGTGCCGCATATGTCGTGGGCGGAACCCAATCCGCCGATTTCCCGGTGACGCCGGGCGCGCTGCAGACCACTTACACGGGTAAGACGGGCCAGCCGCCGTGCCTCTGCGGCAACGGCTTCGCCAGTAAGTTCAGCGCCTCCGGAACGCTGGTGTATTCGACTTATCTGACTGGCTCGGCGGAAGCGATTACCACGGATTCGCTGGGACAGGCGTATGTGGAAGCCGCGCAGACGCCGCCGGTGTTGGTGCTGAACCCGAGCGGGTCGGCCATCGCGGCGACCTCGCCCATCGGAGGCGGCCGATTGGCCCTGGACGGAAAGGGCGGCCTGTACACCGCGGGCCAAACGAGCACGCTGGTCTTCTTCTCGACCCTACACGCCTTGCAGCCCGACTACGGAGGCGGCGATTCCGATGGGTTCGTCGCTAAGGTCGATTTCACACAACCAGCGCTGCCGGTGCTCAAGAGTCTGGTCAACGCCGCAAGCCTACTCGAAGGAAACTACTCATTGAGTGTCTATAACGGTGCGGTCGCGCCTGGCGAGGTCGTCACTCTCTTTGGCTCCGGTTTCGGCACGCAGCCGAGGGTCAGTTTCGACACCATTCCCGCGCCGATCTTGTATGCGAGCGACACACAGATCAACGTGGTGGTGCCGTTCGAGGTGTTCGAACCGCTGGTTACGACCGTCATGTCCGGCGACGAGACCATCGCTGTGGCGAAGTTGCCTTTGGTGGACGCCGTCCCGGCGATCTTCACGATCGATGGGAGCGGGACTGGACAGGGGGCGATTCTGAATCAGGATGGCACGGTGAATTCGGCATCCAATCCGGCGGCGCGCGGGAGTTATGTTTCGCTATGGATGACGGGAGCGGGAGGCATGACCACGTACGTCGCCGATGGGTCCCTCGGTCCACTGAGCCCGCCCTTTCCCGTGCCTGCGCTAAACGTGAGCGCATGGATCGACGGCATCCAGGCGCCCGTGCAGTACGCCGGCCAGGCCCCCGCGGTGGTGGCCGGAGTGATCCAGGTGAACCTGCAGATCCCGCTCGACGCAACCGCAGGCAGCGCCATGCCGATCTGGGTCAAAGTCGGATACTTCGTCAGCCCATCGGCGACTATAGCGATCGATTAGTCCGTCCGGCGGGACATACTTTGGTTGCCCGTTCTTGGTGCCGTTCGAATCTCGCGCGCCCTAAAAACGGGTTGCACGCCGAATGTTCCGGCGGGATAATCGATACGGATCTCTTCAATACTGTTGCAGGCGAGCGGTTCATTGGCCGACCCACGAAATAGCGGAACGATTCCCGAGCGGACAATGAGGCCGCCAAGCCTGGCGACGGTGCCCGTGGAGTTGGCGATTGTAATTCCCACTTTTAAGGAGCGGGATAACATCGATCCTCTGCTGGAGAGCCTGCGGCAGACGCTCGACGGAATCGAATACGAAGTCATTTTCGTCGACGACGATTCGCCGGACGGGACGGCGGCCGCGATCCGCGAGATCTCACGGACGAACGCCCGCGTGCGCGTCCTGCAGCGCATTGGCCGGCGCGGCCTTTCTTCGGCCTGCCTGGAAGGCATGCTGGCGACTGCGACACCCTATATCGGCGTAATGGACGCCGACCTGCAGCATGACGAGCGGATTCTGCCCACCATGCTGAGCGAACTCAAAGAGGGAAAACTCGACCTGGTGGTTGCCACTCGCAACAAAGAGGGTGGCGGGATGGGCGAGTTCGCGGACAATCGCGTCCGCCTCAGCCATCTTGGCCGGCGGCTGAGCCGGACCGTGTCGCACGCCGATCTCAGCGATCCAATGAGCGGCTTCTTCGTAATCGATAGGAAGTTTCTGGATGAAGTGATTCACTCCGCTTCCGGCACGGGCTTCAAAATCCTCCTCGACCTGGTGGCGTCCGCGCGGCGTCCTGTCCGCTTCGCGGAAGTGCCTTACACCTTCCGCAAACGCATGCGGGGAACGAGCAAACTGGACATACTCGTCGGCATCGAGTACTTACAGTTGCTGCTCGATAAGACCTTCGGCAACCTGATCCCTCCCCGGTTTCTCATCTTCAGCATGGTGGGCGTCGTGGGAATGCTGCTTTCGATCGGTGTACTTTATTTACTGTTTTCCGATCTGAAGATGCAGTTCTCGGTGGCGCAGGCTATCACGACCTTTGTCGCCATGACTGCCAACTTCTTCGTGAACAACAGCCTGACTTACCGCGACCGCCGCCTGCGAGGCCGGCGCGTAGTCACGGGCCTGCTGACGTTTTATGCCGCCTGCTTCGTCGGCGCAGTCATCAACATTCGGATTGCGCAGTTCATCAAGGGAGCCG
>Ga0074045_10001098_pt1 | contig 26239 bp, 18 predicted proteins | sample BogForMeECP23OM2_FD_94442 | JGI IMG/M metagenome (GOLD analysis project Ga0074045, IMG submission 94442) | Bog forest soil microbial communities from Calvert Island, British Columbia, Canada - Bog Forest MetaG ECP23OM2 | ecosystem: Environmental > Terrestrial > Soil > Wetlands ...
GCCCCGTCAGGCTCTGTCATGCAAGTAAGCGGCAAGCCGGTAGCGCGCGTCAACGGCGCGGTGCTCACCGATCGCGACCTGTTGCGCGAAATGATGTCGATCTTTCCCTACGCCCGCGCGCACAACGGTTTCCCAAAAGAGATGGAAGCAAGCATCCGCGACGGCGCATTGAAGATGATCGAGTTTGAGGAACTGCTGTACCAGGAGGCGGAGCAGCGCAAGATGACCATACCGCCGGCGCGCATCAACCGGGCCGAAGCCGATTTTCGCAACCAGTTCCAGGATGACCAGGAGTTCGAGCAGTACATCAAGGTGGAGATGAATGGATCGATGGAGCAGCTGCGAAAGTCGGTACGGCGCTCGCTCCTTATCGAAGCTCTGCTGAAGTCGGAACTGGAGGCTCCCTCCCGCGTGACTTTGGCGGAAGCGCGGCAATTCTACTTGAAGAATTCCGCGTCCTTCACCCATCCGCAGCAGATCCAGTTCCAGACGATCTCCATCATGCCCGCGGAGACCGCAAGTGCCGAGGTCAAGGAGCAGGCGCGCCAGCAGGCCCAGGAGTTATGGGAGAAAGCTAAGGAGACTCATAGCTACGAGGAGTTCGGCCTGCTGGCGGAGAAATATTCGCAGGATGATTACAGGGTGGACATGGGGAATCACAAGTTGACGGCGCGCACGGCGCTGCCCCCGGAGTTGTTGAAAATCCTCGATTCCCTGAAGCCGGGCCAGGTGAGCAACGTCTGCCAGTTCGGTTCCTACTACACCATCCTGCGGGTGCAGGCCCGAAAGCCGGCCGAAAAGACACCATTTGACCAAGTCCACGTTAAGTTGCAGGAGGATCTGCAAAAAGAGCGCTATGGCACTCTCCGGAAGAACTTGGATGAAAGGCTCAGGGCGAAAGCAAAAGTCGAAGAGCTCTAGGAGAACTGGGATCGTGCCATGCAGTTCACCAGTACACGCCGATTTCGATGCGGACTCCTGGTCTGCGTCTTCCTGCTGACGCAGGCGGCAATCGCTCAAGTCGAGGTGGGCGGGGTCCAATTCCAAAGCCTCAACGGGAATCTTGGGTTCGGCTACGACGGCCAGTTTGGGACGCAACAACAATCCACTCACGATGCGGGCCTGACCGGGAACCTTAGCACGGGTGGCTACTTTTACAACCCAGGCTTCCTTGCGTTTCAGGCCAATACCTACTATGAGCGCGCGGATAGCACCGCGGATACCACCAGCCTCTCGGACTCCAGGGGATACAACACGGGCGCCTCGATTTTTGGTGGTTCCCAGTTTCCCGGATACGTCTCCTTCGCTCAGAACTGGGGGCAGACCGGGACGTTTGGCGTGGGCGGACTCGGAGCCGGCCTGAACAGCACCAGTAATAACCGCGACTTTGCCGTTAGCTGGCTGTTCAGAAATCTGCCGGTAAAGAATTTGTCGGTCTACTTTTCCGATAACGTAAACAACGTCGCGATTCCCGGGCTTGGGCTCACCACGGATTCAAGTTCTAAAGGCTTTGGGGCTTCCAGCTCCGGCTATAGAGTCGCGGGGTTCCTGATCGGCGCAGGCTATCAGCATTCGATGGGCGACGTAAACAGCAATATCAGCGGCACCGACGGCGAGACAATTACAGGCAGCGGCTCAAGCGATGTGTTCCATGTGTTGAGCTCGCGGACCTTGCCAGGGCAGACCACCCTCACGCTGTCCGCCTATCGAATCATGACGCGTAGCTCCTCGCAAGGCGATAACAGCAGTAGTGATTCGGACGAGTTTGATGCCTCGATTAACTCCCGCGTCTGGCGCTTGCCGCTCTCCGGAAGTATCAGCTACAACGACAACGTGTATCAGACGGCACTGCAGCAACTGAATGCTTCCGGGCAGTTGGTTTATACTTCCGAGAATGCGCCCAAGATTGGCGAGTTGAACATGAACCTCTTCAGCTCCTACTCTCTGCCGCATCAAGTCTTTGTGACTGGCTTTATTAGCCATCAGGAAGAGTTCGTGGGGGAACTAAGCGCGGGCGCCACCGCGTTTGGCGGTACTGTCGGCTACGGCTTCGGAAAATTTATGAAGGGGCTGACCATAACCGTTGGCATGCACGATAACGCCAGCCAGGTAGGCAACACCGGAGCTGGCCTGGTTGCAACTGCCAGCTATAAAAGGAATTTCGGAGCCTGGCGTTTTAATGCCAACGCCAACTATAGCCAGGGCATCCAGACGTTGCTGGCATTAACGACAGAATCGGGGGCGGGGGCGGGAGCGTCAGTCCGGCGGGAGTTGTCGCACGGAATTACATTCGGCGCCAGCGCGGGATTCGGCAGGACCCTTTTTTCGAACGTGCAAGCGCCATCAACGGAGACGATAAATGCCGGTGTTAACGTTGGCTGGATGAAACAAACTTTGTCCGCGTATTTCGCAGAGTCTCGCGGGAGCATGATCGTTACCAGCCAGGGCCTGGTTCAAAATCCGGTGCCCGGCCTAAGCACGGAATCCTTTTTCGGGAAGAGCTACAACGCAGGCTATGCCAATACACTAATCAAGAACACCAGCCTCAGTCTTTCATGGAGCAAATTCGAAAGCACCGGTACGGGCACGGGGCTGTTCTCCAATACTTCATCGGAGCAATACTCGGGTTCTCTTGCTTATCGTTACCGTAAGATCAACTTCATAGCGAATTTCATACACAGCCAACAGGGGACGAGCGTCACAACTGCCTTGCCCAGTGACATCACGATCTTTTATGTCGGAGTTTCGCGATGGTTCGACTTCTTCTAGCGCGGTCTAGCCGCCGCGCGACCGCGCTGGCCGCCTGCGTGATTCTCATGGCAGGGGCAGTCCACGCCCTGGGGAAGAAGGATGAGCTCACGACAGTCCCAATGCCCCCCGATCTATTGTTGGAAGGGAACCGGAAACTGAGTTTTGTGCAGAGTTTCAGCTCGCAACGCGAGACTGCTGGTAAACCGGGCTTTTGGGGAAAACTGCTGAACTTTGTGGCAGGTGAGCCCTATTACCACAGAATGATACGCCCCTACGGCATAGCAGTCGATTCGCGCGGTCGCATCATTGTGACCGATCCCGGTGCCGAAGGCATCCATATCTTCGACTTCGGCCAACATAAGTATAAGTTTGTGGAGCGGCGCGACAAGGCGAAGGACCCGATGCGCCAGCCGCAGTGCGTGGCCGTTGACGCGAACGACAATATCTATGTGACCGATTCGGAATCGGGGTATATTTTTGTCTTTGATCCCCATGGCGGATTCCGGCGCACGATCGGGAGCCTGAAGGGCGGGGAAGGTTTCTTCAAGCGTCCAACAGGCATTGCAGTTGATTCCGAAGCGGGGCGAATCTATGTCACCGACACCCTGCGCGACAAAGTCTTCGTCCTCGACATGGAAGGGTCCGTGCTGCGGACCATCGGCGACCACGGCACAAAGCCAGGCGATCTGTACTATCCGACCGAACTCCGGCTGACAAAGAGCGGTCTTATCGTGGTTGACTCCATGAATTTCCGCGTGCAACTCTTCTCCCCTGGCGGGGCCTTGCAGAGTGCAATCGGCCGTATTGGAGATGGAGTCGGTAGCATGTTCCGCCCCAAGGGGATCAGCGTCGATTCAGAGGACCACATTTACGTGGTCGACGGACTTTGGGGTGTGGTGCAGATATTCGATCGGCAAGGGGAGTTGCTCTATTACTTCGGTCAGCGAGGGTCACAACTGGGCGAATTTCAATTGCCCTCTGGGCTATTCATCGACAAGAACGACCGCATCTACATTGCTGATTCCTATAACGGACGAGTCCAAGTCTTTCAGTACTACGGCGCTTCGCTGGCGAGGAAGTAAAAAGTGAGGAAAGCGTTATCCCTGGGGTTACTCTGGTTAGCTGCGTTGGCCGCAAGCGCGCAAGTAAACACCAGTGTCCTCGGATCTCACGATATGGGACCTGGCGGCACATCTCCGACCGTTGGAGGTCTGCCTCCCTGTTATTTTTGTCATGCTCCTCACAACGGCGTAGCTGGAACCCAGGTGGGCCTCTGGTCACAGAAACTTTCCACGGTCCAGAACTACACCCTATATCCACAAAGCGAGATCACGAACGTGGTGGAGCAACCGGTTCTCGGGGATAAAAGCAACATTTGCCTCAGCTGCCATGATGGCACCGTGGCTCCAGGGCAGACAACACCGTGGGGAAAAATCCAGATGAGCGGATCGATGACGTCACAGGACGTTCTCGGTCAAGACTTGTCCACGGTTCACCCGTTTAATTTCAAATTACCCCTCCAAATGCCCGTAGATCAGAATCTGATCCCCTCGATTGTGAATTCCGGCGTGACGGCCAATCCTGCGGTTCAGATGCCTGGCGGAAATGTGCAATGCACAAGTTGTCATAATCCCCACGTCCAAAGTATTGATACCTCGAACGCATTTCTGGTGATGGACAACACTAGCTCTGCGCTTTGCTTAGCCTGCCACATCTCGACCCTGGATGCGGGAAGCACAAGGGCTGCAAAACGGGTGTCTCCCAGCGAAGTGCAAGCCGGAACTTCCAGTTCCAGCTTGACGGAAGAGACCTATAACGGGCTGACTGCGTGGAGGACCAGCGTCCACGCCGAGGCTGGTCAACAAGCTGCAAAAGCGGCAAATGTGGGTCCATACGGCACGGTTCGCAAGAACGGCTGCATGTCCTGCCATACGATGCACAATGCCCAGGCGGGAGGGGCTCTTCTGTCTCCGGCAAAACAGCTTCTCCCCAATGTGGATGCATCCACTCAGAACTGTCTGAACTGCCACAATGGCGGATCGACTATCTCTCCCGCAATTATGAATATTTACCAGGAGTTCACCAAGAAGGGCCATCCTTTCCCATCTGGCAAAAATTCGCATACGATGAACGAAAGTACACTGTTGAATAAGAATCGGCACGCCACATGTGCTGATTGTCATGACCCACACTCTTCGCAGAAAACATCATCGTTTCTCTCTATAACGATTCGTCCCGCCGAAAGCGGCGCAAACGGCATTAGCGCCGAGAACGGTGCTACTGTTGTCAGCCCTGCAGTCAATCAGTACGAGGTTTGTTTCCGTTGCCACGCGACGAGCACGGGAAAGCAAACGCTGGCGATATATGGGTATCTGCCTACGCGTGTGAACACGACAGGCGACCCTCTTAATCTCGTTCCTCAGTTCAGCAGAAATTCGATCTCCAGTCATCCTGTAACCCACGACCGGCTGAGCAAGTATGCTCAGCCGAGTCTGCTGAAATTCATGTGGAACCTGGACGGTCACACACAGGGGCGCATAGTGGGCTCCCGCATCCTTTGTACGGACTGCCACAACAGCGATGACAATCGAGAGTTTGGAGGCCAGGGGCCAAACGGACCTCATGGCTCCCAGTATGACCACATCCTCGAACGTCAGTACGAATACAGTGAGGTTTCTTCTGCTGCGGGTCCGGGAACTGCAATCGAAAATCTTTTGCCGGTTGTCGTGAACCCGGGTGCCGATGGGCCCTACTCACTCTGCGCGAAGTGTCACGACCTTTCGAACATCCTTTCCAATGCCAGCTTCAGCAAGCACTCGATTCACATTAACGCTGGTTTTTCCTGTTCGGTATGCCATACCGCCCATGGAGTGCCCAACTCTTCCGCGGGGATGGCGGGCGAGCGACTGGTCAGTTTTGACGTTCGCGTGGTTGCACGGAATGACGCTACCGAAGCTCCCATCTCTTACAATCAAAGCACTGGCACATGTACGCTTAAGTGCCACAACTACAACCATAACCAGAATGGTACGGTAACCACTTCGCGAGGAAAGACACCTTCGCCTGGTCCGCCGCCTGGCTTGTGGAAGCATTGATTCGCGCGGAGAATGGAATCATAGAATCGACCCCAACCGCCATCACTCGAGCGTCGATCAAAAACGGTCGTGCTAAGGGATTTGGCCTGCTCCAGCATGTTGCGCAAGCGCCCCCGGCCCGTTTGCTGGTTCTGGTGTTGCTGCTGACCACAGGCGCTGTGCTGGAAGCGAGGCACATCCGGTCGTTTTCGCGCGACGAGATATGGTGCCACCTGCGAACAGGTACATGGATTCTCCAGAATCATGCAATCCCCCGCACTGGACTGTTTTCGCAGCTTTCAAATTCGCGCTGGATCGATTTCAGCTGGCTCTATGATGCATTCTGCGGTGTTGTCTACGCCCTGTTGGGACTGAGAGCCGTTCCGCTGCTGCTCATGATGTTTAGAGTGGCTCTGGCCGCGGTTACTTTCTTGATCGCCGGGGGGCGCCATCGCTTCTGGTGGGCCGTAGCCCTCTCCGCGTCGGCTCAGTTCACCTTCCTTGACCCGCAGCCGCTGCCGAACCTGTTTTCGATCTGCTTTTTCGGGTTGGCGCTTCACTGGATCCTTGAGGCTCGTCGTCGGAATGACTTAACACGCCTGCTGTGGCTGCCACCTTTGTTCTGGCTATGGGCAAATCTCGATGCTCAGTTTGTTCTCGGATTGGTGCTGCTCTCCATGCTCTTGCTGGCAGAGATAACCGAAAGAACGCTTCGTCTCCTAGGGGCTTGGAATGCCGATTCGCGGAGAATTCCTCTTGTTCAGCTTGTCGCAATCGCCGCGGCTTGTGTTGTTGTGACAATGATAACGCCTTACTCCATTCACCTCATTCCTGCCGCATTGCAGTCCGCTTATGGCCCCACGCTCTTCAAAAACTTCGCCTTCATGGCTGCGATGAGCTTTCGGCAGCCTGAACACTTTGTGCTTACCTTGCTGCTTTTTTGTGCCTGCCTCGGACTCGGACGGCGACGTTCGCATGATCTCTTGAAAATTCTTCTGCTTACCCTCTGGGCGGTGCTGGCATTCCGGATACAGCGCGACAGCTGGACGATTGTTCTACCCTCGATCGCCATTCTCGGCGAGGCCATCAGAATCCATGGCGATGGGTCTGTTGCTGCTGGGCAGAAAAGCGCGGGCGAGCAATGCGTTTATGTTGCCGCAGGCGTTGCTATCATGCTGACGCTTTCCTTTTTCTCCCTGCCTACCAATCAAGCGCTCGAGACTCAACTCGAGCGTGTCCTTCCGGCCAAGGCCTGCGACTACATACAAAACAATCACCTGGCCGGTCCCATCTTCAACCATTATGGATGGGGTGGATATCTGATGTGGAAGCTTCCTGAGTATCCGGTCTCAATCGATGAACGCTTGGATCTATACGGAGATGAGTTCAGCGGCGCGTACTTTGAGGTGGTCATGGGTAAGCGGAGAATGGAGACACTGCCAGGCTTCGCCAGTGAGCAGATGATCCTCCTGCCGGTCAACCTTCCCATGGCGAAGGCATTGACGACAATTCCAGTATTGCAACAACAGTTCCGCGAAGTTTACCGAGACAAAATTGCCATCGTTCTGGTGCGGCGATGAATATCTACCCTAAGTCGGGCGAAGTTGATTCGAAGGTAGTCTGGGAATTAGAACAACTGTCACACAAGCCGATCGTGAGGTTGGCTGCTCTCGGAATTTTGTTCACTCTGTTTTCGGTAATTATTTTGTTGAGCAAGGGCTACCTCGCTGACCCAGATATCTGGTGGCACCTGAAGGTTGGGGATTGGATCGTGCAACATCGGGCAGTCCCGGTGGAGGGCATCCTCTCACGTACCGCCGCCACTCGACCGTGGATCGCGTACAGCTGGGGGTTTGAGGTAATTCTTTCGCGCGTCTACGCGTGGTTTGGATTGATGGGATTTGCGTACTTCGGCATTCTGTTATCGGTGCTGGTCTCGATTGTGCTATTTGTCACCTGCTTTGCACTTTCCCGGCGCTTCTGGCGATCGTGGCTGTTGACACTCCTCGGAACGTTCGCTTACGTTTACTCCCTTTATCCCCGTCCTGTTTTCCTCAGCATGATGCTGTTCAACGTCATGTTGTACTTGCTCTTGAAGGCACAACGAAGCGGTCAGATCCACGAACTCTACTGCTTCCCCCTGCTTTTCCTAGTGTGGGCGAATCTTCATATCCAATTCATTTACGGGCTGGCAACCCTGGGGCTTTATATTGTTGTTACGGCCGCTGTTCGGCTCGCTTCAGACTTGTCCCTCAATGTAAGCGCTTTACAGGCGTCCTCGCTGTCGTTGTTCCGATTGTCGGTGATCTTGGTTGTCAGTGCGGCGGCTTCTTGCATAGGTCCATATTCTTATCGGCTCTTCCTCGTCGTCTTCGGATACTCCCGCGCAAAACAAACTTACTCTGTCATTCAGGAGTTGCTCTCTCCGTCGTTTAACGCCCTAACTTGCTTCATCCTCCTTTTTGTTATCATGGCTGCTTTCTATGCGGCGGGCTCGCGAAAACGGATCGACCTGTTTCAGCTCTCCCTGCTAGTCATCGCCTCCCTTTGTGCCTTCCGTACGGTGCGAGACGCCTGGTTTGCGGCGATTCCAGCCATTCTGCTGCTCGCTGATGTTCCTGTGGAACCCATCGATCAGGATCCGGCTTTCACTCCCTGGCAACTTTTGTCTCTTACGGGTGCAACAGTAGCAGTGGTTTTCTTGCTGGGTACCAACACGGGGTTCACCACTCGTGGCGTCGATTACTGCGTCAGCATGGAATTTCCGGTCGATGCCGCCAATTTCTTGCGCAGGGTGGAGCCTCCCGGACCAATTTACAACGAGTTCGATTGGGGAGGCTTCCTTACCTGGTATCTCCCCCAGTATCCGGTTTCCATCGACGGACGCAATGATCTTTACGGGGATAAGTTCGTGGCGGACTATCTTATTTTCAATTCTGGTGATCGAACGGACGGGGATCCGCATCTTGATGAGGCAGGTATCGTATTGCTTAAGAGGGATGCATCGCTTGCCCAATTGCTGAAGCACGACTCACGTTTCCGGTTTGTTTACGAGGACCGGCTTGCCGATATTTTCGTACGCAACTGACAAATTCATGTCCTTTTATCAGCAGATTCGATCGGCTTGTCCCGCTGCGAAAACGAATCCCCCGCAGTGGCAAACGCGGTCGAGCGCTCGGGCACTACTTCCCGGTTCGCCAAATCAATTCCTCGGTTAAGCGTCCTTCTTTATTTATCGGATTTCTCGCCCTTTTCAATGTTCCTGCGCAGGCGAGACACCAGACATCTGGGTCCGCTCGGGAAATGATGGCGCGCGCAGCTCACGGTTAGCAGTTGGCGATTGGCAGCCCGATCCATTGCAACCAAAGTCAACGTGTCGATCTCCGTGGTCGAGGCTGGCCAGCGCAGATAATACACGCCCTCGAATAGGGGCATGGGATCGAACGTCGAAGACACGGTTTCCTTTTCTTCAGATAAAACCAACAGTACGTCGGCTTTCTCAGACTGGCTCACAACCTTCCAGCGGCCCCACCTCTTTACTGCAGCGGATAATTGCTCGAAAACACTATTGTCGGCATTGACATTGGTAATGTAGACCGTTTGGAAATCGTCGATTTGGCTGGGTACGGGAGGGGTTTTCGGGACAGCTTGCGCCACCATTGTGGCTAGCAGGAAAGATGCTATAAGAATGCTTGACCCGAAATGGGACATTTGGGACACCGTCCTACCGAAAAGAGCGCCCCCACTTCCCACTTCGACAATAGCTATCGAGCCCCTGTTTTGTCAAGCTTATGCGTCGGACCAAGACCCAGGAATTGCAGCAACTGCCGGGTTCCATTCCTCGCAATGAACTTCTGGCAACGCACCTGCAGCCCCAAAATTTAGTTATGCCGCTTTGAAACTGAGATCTGATAATAGCGTTTTGCTTCCTCAGAGTTTCCGATTTGCTGGTAGTAGTAGCCCATGTTGTAATACGCATCGGCATAGTCTGGATACATTTCAATTAACCGCTTTAACAGAGGATATGCCTCCGACTCGCGATGTGCGTCAATGTAGGCAACAGCGAGATCATTTCTGAAATCCGGATTGCTGGGATCGGTTTCGATAGCTCGGCTGAACAAAGATATGTTGTTTTGCCAGATTCGTAGGTTTGCTCGGGTGCCCCAGCAAAGCGCCAATACGAGTACACCGGCCACTACGACACGAGGGCGGGTAAGGCGGATGCGAGAAAACCATTCCGCCGCTAGGATCGCCAGCCCGACGAAGGGCAGATAGAGATAACGATCATGCACGTAATCGTGCCCATCTATGTAGCGAATTGCCAAAGATGGAATGAGTGTGATGGCAAACCAGGCGGCTCCAAACTGGATGTTGGCAGAGCTGCCCCGGAGTAGCCATACCAAACCGGCAATCACACCAAGGAGGAGCAGCAGCGGCCAAAATGCCGTTGCAACCGGAACATCATAACAAGGGCTGAGATGAACTGGCCAAACGACGTGAAGAGCGTACACGGCCAGCAGGGATGGCCAAGTCAGAAGCATCGACCCTAAACTCATCTTGGGAGCGGCTACCACGACAGGGCTACCGAGCGCGTTTACTCGGCAAGCGACGCAGAATAATGCAGCCAATGCATAGGGTGCGGCATTGACTACCGCAATATTGACGCGAGACCGTGTCCATTCGTAGGCCAGAATCAGAGCTGGAGCTACAATTCCCGCTTCATGGGTGAACATCGCTAAAGTCGCAAACGCGATCGAAGGCCAGCTTACTAATCCTTTCCGCCCAGCGTAGCAGAAGACGGAAAGAGCCAAAAACATTGTGAGCAACAACTCGTCAGCTGATGAGATCCACGCTACCGCTTCCGTGTTGGCCGGATGAACTGCGAATAAGACCGCGGCGATCGCCGCGCCTTCGAAATTGCCGGATAAACGCTGAATTAGCGCGAACACACAGGCGGTCGTTAACAAGTGAGCCAGGATCGATGCGTAATGCCAGCTCGACCCCGGAGTGCCCAAAACGACGTACACGATACGAAACCAGAGCAAGAACAGCGGTCGATAATAATGAGGTGCCTCGGGCGACTGAGACCATAGATGGCTCGTGAAATAGCCGGGAACATAGCTCCAAGCGGTGAGTCGGGGATTCGTCACGATTTGCTCATGGTCATCGTAGACAAGTCCATAATGGATCGCTGGCAGGAAGACCACGAAGATGAACAGGAGAAGGGCTCCTAGTATAAATCCGTTTCGCACGCCCCCTGATAAGTTCAACTGAGCCCCTTTTCACATAAGACGGCTGCTCTGCGATTATGGCTTAACCGCATTCTACTGTTTAGGAGCGCCTTTTCAAGATCAGAGGGAGGATGGGTTCCGCGACAGCAACGCGGTGCTTGATTCACATGCATAGCGGTCGACTCCACGGATAAATCTTTGTGGTGTCTCCGCCGCACGAAATAGAAGTTTGGGGTGGCCGCATGTCATCAGAAGTGAGATCGATTGAGCGATCTCGTCGGTCGAGCGACTTCGTCGGCCTCGCCACCTGAAGGAGCTTTCCACGAAGCCCTCGCGGCATGTCAGCTGAGTCCCTGGAGATGCTACCGGTCGATGGGGCATATCACGCTCCGGGAGTGTCATACTGCGCTTTGGCAGTCCCAAGATCTCGATTTTTGCCTGACGCCCGGATGTAAGTTGCTGAACCTTCGGCCCTGCCACAAAAGGCTTGGATGGATGTTTGGTGCCCTGGCTGCTTTAGAACTGAGTGATTGGCCCGGAACAGTTAACCGCCGCTACTACTCAGGCCAGACGGAATTCCCGTTTGTCCGGTCCGCGGCATCGCCGGCCATAGGGTCTTTTGCCCTGATGTGCCCAGCGAGGAAACGAACCAAACCGGTGTTTGACGCCTAGGTGTCTGATGGCAAAGCTCTCTCTCCTGTTTCTGTTGCTCGGCTCTCTGTGCGCGATCGGGCAAAACCCGCCTAGTCTCGATCTTTACACAAGTGCAAGGTATTACTTCAGCTTCGCGTATCCGGATACCTATGACCTGCTCGAAGGGAATGGCATCTTTAAACGTACGCAGGGTAGGCACGCGGGCATTCCGGCCTGTGATTTGCTGACGACCATCGCGTGCGTTATTTATCCAGACGACAATCCGCAAGACCCAAGCTTCGAAGCGGCGGCGTTTTCAGTAAACGACATTTCCAAAGGAGCTACCGAAGAGGATTGTTTGGCGTTTGCAGACCAGCTACCGAGCCCGGGTGATGATCACCTGGCCACAGAACCGGTTCGTCTTAACGGACAGCTTTTCCGATATGCTTCTACCACAACGACGCCGGCCAGCCACTCGCAGTTCGCGCAACGGTACAGAAGCTTTCACAAGGAAAGATGTATCGAGCTGCGCATCGCCACCTCTCTCTCGGATGTCGACCCAGCGCAATCTCCCGCTAAGAAGGTCCTCGATAACGAGGATGCGAGAAAGGCCCACCGGTCCCTCGAGCTGATACTGAACTCCTTCGTTTTCGCGAATTGATTCCGAGCTTGCACGGAACGGGTTACGATGATGTTCTCCAAGCCTCGCATTACAGCGAACGAAGTTCAGCGCCAGTGCGCGGAGGTCTCCATTGCAGCAAATAGAGTTACGAGAGAATGTTGCGCCGCGCTACAACACCGAACCAGGAAAACTCACCAGAGTTCAGCATCGTCTCTCGATAGTGGCTATGCTCGCGGTGGTGGGAGCACTATTTTTGCCGACCCTATGGTACGGCCTGGTTTTCGACGACAGAGTCCAGATTGTCGGCAATTACAGGTTGACGTCATGGAACTATTTTCTGAGTTATTTCACAACGCATCTCTGGGCGCATCTGCCACTGACGAAGACCTGGTATCGGCCGCTGTTCCTGGTTTGGTTGCGATTGTGCTATGTGGTACTTGGCCCTCCGAGCTCCAAGTGGCACCTCGCCTCGATCCTTGCGCATCTAGCAACAACCTGGGCGGTGTTCGCTCTCCTGCATAGACTGACAAAAGACTTCAAGTCCGCTATCGTTTCCGCCGCCTTGTTCGGAGTACACCCGATTCACATCGAATCAGTTGCGTGGGTATCGGCGGTAGAAGACCCCCTTGTCACACTCTTTCTGGTCCTGGCGGTGTACCTCTACATTGGCCGCTCAGGGCCGATAAGCCCGCTGTCATTGTTAGCAGCATTCTTAGCCATGTTGACCAAGGAAGTTGGTGTGATGGCGGCAGGCTTGATCTTTGCTTATGAGTGGACGCACTCCTCTTTGAAGAATGCCGTGGTCGCCGTCCTACCCTATCTTTTTCCTACGACGCTTTATCTTGCGTTACGCTACCATGCCACCGGCAACTTGAGTTCTTCGCAGAGATACATGAGTCTATCGAGCATGTTTCTAACGTGGCCGCGACTGCTGTTAACCTACCTTGAGCATCTAATGTGGCCCATACACCTCAGCGTGATGTACAACGTAGCGGTGGAAAATCGAGTCTGGCCCCTGCTCCTACTGATTGTCATTGTGGCGGCCTTATTGTGGCGATCGGGCAGGGCGGCCGATGCTAACATCCGTTTCGGAGCTGCTTGGGTGGCGATTACCATCGCGCCGGCGCTAGCCATCCGGTATTTTGCCAACGATTTTCTGCATGACAGGTATCTTTACACTCCCTCCGTCGGACTAGTCCTTATGGTTGGCGCGGCTCTCACTAGGATGCGGTACACGCAGCTACGATTAATCACGATCGGGGTCGTGTTTTTCGCGCTGTGCGTGATCTCAGCCTCCGACATGCGAATCTGGCACGACGATATTCGCCTCCTCGAACGCGCCCTGGAGTATGTTCCGAACAGTACGACAACACGGAGCGACCTGGCAGTGGTATACATGGAGGCTCATCGTAATACGGAAGCCGAACGCCTGCTGCAGGAAGCAATCCTCCTAGACCCAAGAGCACCGTACCTATATCACAATTTAAGCATTTGCAAGGAGCAAATGGGCGATCATGCTGAGGCGATCCGCTTGGAAGCCATCTCGATCGAATTGGCTGCGGAACAGAGATGAGCACGGGTGAAAGATTGCCGTAACTCCGGTTAGTTCCTCTCGAGGCAGAGCGCTATCATCTATTTCAATGATGAAGCGGGCCGCGCCTCATCTGTCTAGATCTTAGCCACTCCATCCTCCGCTATCGAGCGCGTCGCACGCTGCGTTGACGGCATTCTAATGATCTCGGCCGTGTCGTGATCAATCCTCCTGGAGCGAATCGGATGGAGAGCAGTGCGGATCTTTCTCGTACAGCCACCAATCACCCGAGTGCGCGGCGAGTGTAATGCGACATGGAGCGCCGCGGAACAATTTGTACCCCATATCGAAGGGTGCACGTACAACGAAATAGCGGTACGCTCCGCCGTTCATCCCGCTCCATGTAAATGTCTCCGGGGACAATTCGAAGCCAGTTTGGACTGCCGGAATCTTGTCCGGCTTATATACGACGAGTTCGTGATCAAGGAGAGCGAAATTGACATCAACGACGCCCTTTTTTATGGCCGAGTACCACAGCGGGAAATGAAGGAAAACAGGCGATGGGATCGAGTCAGTATCGCGAAGGAACATCAGAGACAAGGCGCGTTGATTCGAATCCATTTTAGATAAAATCTCGTTGAAACCTTTTGCCTGGGCGTCGAAGCGCAGGGTGGGCGCTGTCAGGACAATCATCCAGCCAATGAGCAAGAATACGACCGCTCCACGCCATGCGGGGCGTACCATCTCAGATCGCTGCATGCCCACCAGGAAGAAGGGCAGAGCCAATAACGTGAATCTCTGAAAAATGTAAGCAATATCGAACGCGACGGTGGGTGCAAAGAGCAAAACGCCCAGACAGACCGCAAGCGGAACCCAAACCGCGCCACGCCTAACAGGCCGCGCTCCCGCCAGCCAAGGAAGCGCAAACAGAGATGCGCCCATAACAATGCAGATTGGGTTAGCCTCCAGACCGAGCAGCCGTGGAAAGAATCCTGTGAGACGTCCACCGAGCGAGTAAGAGTCCAAACCGTGCACCCAGCCCAGATCCCAACTGGTTGTTGGCTGAGCGATGGAATGCGACTTGGCTCGAATGTACCAAGTCACCATGATTGGAATCACACAGGCCATAGGCGCCATGGCCACAAGTGCCTTCCTGAGCTTGCGGGCATGCGCCAAGATGTAAATGCCTGCGATGAGCCCGAAAAAGCCACAGATCAGTACGTGACAAAAGAACAGCAGCACAGGGAAAAGTCCGAGCCAAACGGAAGTTGCCCAGCTCGGCTTACGGACGTGCCGCATCACAAAGACGAGGAAAAATAACCCTAGCGGCGCGCCGACCAGGAAGTTCAGAAATCCCCATTCGTAAGCGAAGCCGTACATCGCCGGAATCGTTAGGAGAGCCCAATAGGGATCCGCACCGGTTTCCTTCATCAAGAAGCCCGTGCCCAGCGGCAGAGCGGCCAACGCTGCCGAAATCACTAGTTTGCAGGCAGCAACGATTCCCAGGAGCGGGGCCAACGCATAAACGGCCATGTACCCCACCAAATATGGCGTGAACCAGTTGACTTCAAATAGTCCCGCAAAACGAAAATTCGGATCATGCAAATTCCGCAACATGGCAACCTGCGCCGCGTGCTGTGGAAGGTCGACCATCGGCGGGTAAGACGCCACCCAGACAGGAATTGTGGCGAGCACACTTGCAAGGGCGAGGAGGACCATTTCGCGGTGCGGCTGCGCAGCGCTGAGCCGGTGCCCCGGCGTCTGGCGCTGGACCTGATCCTCTGAAACTACTGCTCCCCCAATGGTCAAAATACCTCCACGGAGACGTGCGCTCAACCCGCCTATAACCTAAGGGAAGCAAGAGTATATCGGCCGATGGGTAAAAGCAGCAAGGAACACGGCGTCCCGATCGTCCCGCAAGACACCAGGCGATTTGCTTCGGCTCCTAGCCCTCGCCATAATGGGACTCGCTCGCATTCAAGTGACGCGAGTTTCGAATTAAGGAGAAATATGTCTCGCGCCGTTCTTAAGTCGACGACGAAAAAGCCCCAGAGCACCGCACAGAAGAGCGAGCCGCAGGTGGAGCGCCCCGTGCTGTTTCGAGCCACGCGGCAGCAAGCGACGCTGGCCAAGGCCGAAGAGGCTGTGCAGGATCGGGAGGACTTGGACCCGGAAATTTTTGCGCAAATTGCCGAGGGACGCGCCGCGGTGTATTTTGCGTTGGGAGAGCGGCAACAGGCAATCGAATTGCTGCAGGAAGCGATACGAAGAACACCGAAAAGTGCGGCCCGCTGGCAAGCACTGGGCGACCTATCCGATGCAGTCGGACGGCAGCAACTTGCTGAGCAGGCACACCAACAAGCGCGTGCTCTGTCCAAATAAGGAGCGAGGTCGTAGTAGACTTATTCGCCATCCAAAAGCGCAGTTCAGTGCCCCGAGAAGGAAGTCTACCGGCAACTCCACCGCCGTACACGTTTGAATACGTTCTAGTTTGCCAGCAGCTGCCGCACGACTGCAATATCGTTGCTGAGATCTTGAGTCATACGGGTGGCTTGGGACTGCGCCGCGCGGGCCGCTTCTGCCTGCCCGCTAATCTCGAGGGCCTGCGCCAGAAGCAGATAACCGACCGATGTTGGCTGCAGCTCCACTGACCTTTCGTAATTCTTCGTCGCCTCGATGACGTCGCCCGCTCTCTGTGCCACCAACCCCAGACCGCGATAGGCCGGCGAAAACCCCGGCTGCTCGTTCAGAGCGGTTTCGAAATCTTGTCTCGCGCTGTCATATTGTTTCAGCACGTAGTGTACATATCCGCTGTAGTTTTGCGCTGCGGCCAGCAAAGAGGGGTTCTTGGTGAGTTGAATTACTGCCGCATAGCCAATCAGAGCCGCCTGATAGTTGCCTTGCATGTGTTCGTAGGTTGCGATATGGAGCGTGGACAGTGGATCGTCGGGCCGCAACCATCGTGCCCGCCGAAGGTGTGGCAAGGCTTCCTCTATCTTGCCTTGGGCCATCAGAGCAGTGGCAAGGCCATCTTCGGCGGTGAAGTTTGCTTCGGTGATCTCCAGAGTGTGGGTCCAGAGCGTGACATTGTCGCTCCAAAAATCCACTTGCCGATGGAGCGCAGTTCCCAGTATCAGCAGGATGGCGGCAACGCCGCTCGCCACTGCCGCTGTGGGAACATGCCAACGCTTTATTAGATCCGCCGCGCCCCAGCAGACGATTACGAAAATTCCCAGCAGTGGAATATAGGCATAGCGGTCGGCCATGGCGTGAACGCCAATCGGAACCAGTCCGATCATCGGTACCAGCGTCCCCAGGAACCAAAACCACCCCACAAAGAGAAAACGGCGCTGCCGAAAGATCACGACCAGAGCGGAGACGACGACGATTGCAAGCGCCGACAACACGGCTGAGGGGATGCTGGTCGCAAATCCTGGATGCGGATACACGGGTGCCAGATTGGCCGGCCAAAAGGTTTTCCCGAGATATTTGACATACGCGATCGATGCATTCGCCAGACGTAGCCAGAGCGGAAACTTTACGTCCGTCTGCACCATATAGTTGAACGCCGCCCCCCCCGTCTTCATGGTGATGTCTGCGCTCACGGCCGAGAGCGCAAACCAAGGCACCTTCTCCCAAATCAATTTCGAGAAAGAGGGGCCGAAGGCGGCTGCGACTCCCCGCTCGCCTCCAACATCTTCCGGCGGCGCGATACGACGCAACGGCCAGTAGTCCAGCAACAGAAGAGCAAACGGGAAGGTAATCACCTGCGCCTTGCTCATCAGGCCCAAACAATAGGCAACAGTGACGGCCAGGTATCGTCCGACACTGGGCCGGTGCGTATACCAGCCATAGGCAGCTAACGCGAGGAGAAAGAAAAACATGCTCAGGACGTTTTTGCGTTCCGCGATCCACGCCACCGATTCAACATTGATCGGATGCAGAGCGAAGAGCGCGGCTACCCCGAGGCTGCACCAAGCCAAACCCGTAGCACTCTCCAAAATCAAAAACAGGAGCACCGCGTTGGCTGCATGGAGGAGAATGTTGGTGGTATGGTACCCGTCTGCGTTCAAGCCGAAAATCTGGCTATCGAGTGCATAGGAGAGCCACGTGAGCGGGTGCCAGTCGAAAGCTTCAGGGGTGTGAAAAGCCCAAACCACTGTATTCCAGGTGAGTCCGGCGCGAACCTGGGGATTCTCGGTAACGTAAACCTGGTCGTCGAAATTGAGGAAGGGAGCGCGAATGACCGAGTAATAGAGTGCAATCGTGGCCAAAGCAAGCAGAAGGCAAAAGACCAATCTCTGCATTTCCAAAGAGCGAAAAAGGTACAACCCAGTTAGCGGCCGGCCGGGCTTCCGCTCCGTCGAATCCATCGATTTCATTGAACCTCTACGTCCGCCTTAGCGCGTCGTAGGGCACTATTGGGGTCGCTCGCCCGGACAACAACTGGGGCATGCTGCTTCGAAACCTCGTAAGCGGCAGTCAGGCCCGCTGGTCCGGCCCCGACAATCACTGCCTTGAAGATCGCTCTATCCATGTGATGTTCGTCGATAGTGAATCTCGTTCCCTACTCCGATTTGCTAGCCTTGCACTGAGCTGCACTCGGCATGTGCAAAGGACTGAACGTGCCAACACTCCCCGGTGGGGCAGCAGCAATCGTAATGCCAACCCAGAATAAGGACGAAGCGCGAGGTTGGCAAGGACTTGCGCCATCGGGCTGGCGAAGATGCAAATGGGGCAAGGGGCAAAACGCGCCCCCGGGGGAGAGAAAGACCGGTCCGAACGCGGGGTCGGCCGAAGAAGACCTTACCGACAAGTGCCCATAGGGACGAGCCAGCACACTTCTTTGGGAATGCTTATCCGTTAACGACAGTTACACGCAGCCATTTTGGCATGATGCAAAGAAAAGCCGCCTAGGCAGGCGGCCTCTAGTTTTGATTCCGAACGGCTCAGGATCATTACGTCACGGTGAAACTCTTGGTGCTTATGCCAATGGTCTAGTCGCCCGTGCCAGTCAGACTAGCCGTCTGCGGGCTGTTGCTCGCACTGTCGCTCACGCTCAGTTCGCCCGTCCTCGTCCCAGTCTCCGTCGGCGTGAATGTCACCTTGATCCTGCACTTCTCGTTGGCCGCCAGGCTCGTCCCGCACGTCGTCGCCGACACCGTGAAGTCTCCGCTCGTCGCAATCACAATGCGGGTCAGGGTCTCGGTCTGATCGTTCGTCAAAGTAAACGTCTTCGCCTTACTGGTTGTCCCCACCTTCCGCTTCCCGTAAGTAGCGCTGCCCGGGACCAGGGTCACTGGCTGAATCCCTGTGCCCGATAGCGTCACCGTCTGGGGACTGTTGGGAGCGTTGTCGGTAAACGTGAGCGAGCCCTTCAGCAAGCCCAACTCGGTGGGCGTGAAGGTAACGCTCACCTTGCATTTCTTGCCTGCGCCGAGCGTCGCTCCACACGTGTTCTTGGAAACGGCGAAGTTGGCGCTGGCGGTGATGCTGCTGATGTCGAGCGTGGCCGAGCCAGTGTTCGTGACAGTCACCGTCTTGGCGGCGCTCGTCGTATTGAGGACCTGATCGCCGAAGCTTAGCGATGCGGGCGAGAGCGTGACCGCGACCCCCGAGTTCACGATGAATTTCTTGTTGCTATAGAGAGTGCCGCTGGGTGTCACGGTGCTAATAGGGCCAGTAGTCGCCCCGGCAGGCACGGTAGTCGTGATTTCCGTGCCAGACACGACCGTGAATTTCGCAGCCGTGCCGTTAAAGCTGACGCTGCTCGCTCCCGTCAGATTCGTTCCGCGGATAAGGACCTGTGTTTCCACCTTGCCGGCCGTAGGTTGTGATTCGACGAACGGGCCAAGTCCGCTAGCCAAGCTGAAGACCGTCCCATCGTTGTACGCCCCGCCAATGGAGGTTGTCCCGTAGAAGGTCCCGTCCGTGTCTTGAAACAGCCCGCTAAAAGGCTGCGTGCCATCCGTACAGCTGCTACCACCTTGAGTGCAAAACGTGTATAGCGTTGTTAGCGTCCCTCCAGAGGTGATTTCGAAGACGGTGCCATAGTCGCCGTAGGTCCCGCCGCCGTTATAGGTTGTTCCATAGAAGTTCCCGTCGGTGGCTTGAATCAGCCCCGCAGACGGGAAAGCGCCATCGGAGCAGGTACTGCCGCCCTGGGAGCAAAAGCTGTAAAGCGTGGTGAGGACACCGCCAGGGGTCAGCTGGAAGACCGTGCCACAGCCGCCCGTGTCGATGCAGTTGGCTCCGCCCTCATAAGTGGTCCCGTAAAAGTTCCCATCGGTACCTTGCACCACAGCTGCAGTCGGGTAGTCGCCGTCCGTGCAATTGTCGCCACCTTGGGCACAAAAGCTATACAGCGTGTTCTGCCCGACTCCCGGGATGAGTTGGAAGACCGTGCCACCACCATAGGCTCCGAATTGGGACGTAGTCCCGTAGAAGTTCCCGTCGGTACCTTGCACCACGCCGGCATACGGACTGACACCGTCATTGCACGGATAACCTTGGGCGCAAAAGCTGTACAGCACCGTTTCTGTCCATGTGCCGTACGACAGTTCGAAGACCGTGCCACCGCCCTGGGCTCCGCCCGCCGACGCTGTCCCGTAAAAGTTCCCGTCGCTGGCTTGAATCAGCCCCGCGAGAGGGTTGGCGCTGTCGTTCGCTTGGGCGCCAAAGCTATAAAGGGTGGTCAGGGTGCCCCCAGGAGTGAATTCGAAGATCGTGCCGTTACCGTACGCCCCGCCCGAGTAAGTTGTCCCGTAAAAATTCCCGTCGGTGGCTTGCACCAGCCCTTCCTGAGGCTGAGCGCCGTCGGTCGTTTGGGTGCCAAAGCTATAAAGGCTGGTCAGGGTGCCCCCCGGAGTGATCTCGAAGATTGTGCCGACACCGAAGGCCCCGCCCCAGTTGGTTGTTCCATAGTAGTTCCCGTCGAGTCCCTGGAAAGACATAGGATAGGGATCAGAACCGTCGGTTCCATCGAAACTAAACAGACTCGTGAAAGTCTGGGCGGGCGAGGCAATCGCCGCTGCAGCACAGAGCATAAAGACGGCGCAGGCCCTTTTCCACTCGCTGAGTTTGCCGATACGACGCCGTTTCCGGCCTCGCGCCGGTGCGAAAGTAAACTGCTCACAAGTTCGCAGTGTGGCCATTGGTGAATCCTCCATTTACGCTTCGCAGCGGTTCGGTGCCTTGAGGGAATCCGAATCGCGGCAGCTTACTGTTTTTGCGCGTCGAACTTGATGGTATGTTTCTGCAGCTTGTTCTCCGACACCCACTTCATGGTCTTGCCATCGGCTGAAACCGTCATCTGATCGATCTCGGTGACCTTGCCGTCGCGCTTGTCGATTTCTTCCAGCGTGTCCTTGCCGCGCATTTTCACCGACACGCTGGTAACTCCCGGAGCGCCCTTGTAGGGAGCGTCCGTTCCGTCCAGCTTGGCGGTGTAGGACTGGCCGGTGGGCGTGGTCATGGTCAGCTCATCGCCATTCACCTTGAAGGTCCATGTGCGGATGGCCGGAGAGGTGTCCCGCCACGAACCGGTGATCAGGTTCGCGTCTGCAGGCCCCTTGGCAACGCGCTTGGCTGTGGAACTGCCGGTTTGAGTTCCCCCGCTCGGGTTGCCGCTGTAAGTCCAATTAACCGTCAGAGTGTCTCCGTCAGATGAAACCGAAAACTTAGTCGTTCCCACTACCCTGCCATCTTTCTTGTCCGTAATCTCGACGTTGTGGTCGTCGATGGCCTTCGCACTCGTGGTGTCGCGGTCGGAATATCCGGTCACTTTCTGGTCTGTGCCGTCGGCCTTAATGTTGACCGGTGGCGTACAGGTCTTGCACTCAAACATCCCCTTCTGGAGCACATACACATTGGGCTTCGTGAGGGTGCTCATATCGGCTTTCCACGTGCCGTCGAAAGGGTGCTGCGCCATAGCCAGCACGGGCATCAGCAACAACGTCAACAATCCAGCGAAAAATAGCTTCTTCATGCATCATCCTCCGTGGGTTTTTACCGACCGTCTATTGCAGCGGTTTTGCCGGCGTACCGGGTTTTACTCCCGTGTGCTGTTTCGCCTGCGCGATCAGTTGCTCGACTTTGGCTTTCTCTTCGTAGTTGGGATTGGTCGCAAGTAACTTTTGCCAGGCGGCGACGGCTTTGTCGATATCCATCTTGCCCTGCCACTCGACGACGCCCAGATTGAACAATGTGTTGGCTTTGTTGGGTTCGTAAGACAGCGATTTCTGGAATTCCGCGATGGCGCCGTCTGCATTGCCCGTATACCAAATGGCGGTCGCCATATCGGTGCGCACACCTGTGTTGGCTGGCTCGATCTTCAGCGCCCGCTGGTAGTAATCGATGGCGGTCGGATACAGCTGGGCGTCGTAATAGACGTTGCCGATATTTTCCAGGAGTCCAGCGTTGTTCGGGTCTGTTTTGAGCTTCTCGACCAAGGGTCCAACTTGGGTGTCGGCCATCTTGTGCAGCTCGCCCGGACTTGGCATTTGCGTGCCCGGATTTGCCATCGCAGGAGCCTGAACGGTTGCGCTCGTCTCGGTCGCGGCGGCCGCTGAGCTCTGGGATCCGCGGACAAACCAGCCGCCGGCGATTCCTACCAGCAGACAGATAACCGCCAAAACGTAAGCCTGTACGCTTGTCCATTGTTCGTTGGAAGTTGCCGGGGAAGTTGCTCGATTTGTATCGGTCATTGCTAAAGTGCTCCTTCAGATCTCATTTGTTGTCAGGCGAAAAACACTGCCACCCGCGTTTCTATCTCTGCCTAACCATCTATCGCGTGAGCCGGTCTGCTAGCTCTTGCCCTGCATCTGGACATCGGCCATCAGCTTCTGCACCGTGGCTTTGCGGTCCGCGCTCAACTGCGGATTCGACTTCAACAGCTCCTGCCAAGCGGCGATCGCTCCCTTGGCGTCCTGCTTCCCCTGCCACTTGATCATGCCGAGGTTGAACAACGAGTTGGCGTCCTTGGGGTCATATTGCAGTCCCTTTTGCAGCTGGCTGATCGCTCCGTCCACATCGCCGTTGTAGTATAGGCTCGAAGCCAGTTCGGTGCGAATAGCGACGTTCTTTGGATCGGTCTGCAATGCCTTGTCGTAGTAGCCAGCTGCTTCCTTGAACTGGTGAGTGGCTTGGTAGATGTTACCGACCTGCTTGAGCAGATCGCTGTTAGTCGGATCGGTTTTCAGTTTTTCCAGCAGCGGTGCCGCCTTCGTGTCGGCCATCTTCTTCATCTGGTCGAGTGACGGCATCTGGCCAGCGGGAGCGCCCATTGCATTAGGAGCCGCTGGCGGTTGGGCCGCAGCTGCTGGTTGCGGCGGCGGTGCGGGAGATTGCGATCCGCGAAACAGATATCCAATCGCCAACCCGATTACGAGGCTAACTACGGCCATGGCGTAAACCTGTTTTGCGTTCCAAGCCGTTGTTGGCGTTTGTGTGTCGCTAGTATTTTCCATAGCCAAATCCCCCAAGATCACTATCGCGATAGAGCCCACGGCTCAATGTTTGCCAAAGGTTTGACAGCATAGAGTACTTTTAGTCATCCCCACGCTGCTAGTCTAAGGTAAAGGTGACGGCAGAAAGAGGCTGCATTACAGATCACTCGCGACTGTGACGATGGTCACACGTCACTCGCGAAAGTGAACGTGATCACGTGATTGCGCGGCGACCGCACTGTGGCGGGAGATGGAGATAAGGTGGGCAAACGGGTGCTGGCGTCTTGCATTCGGTGCCGCGCAAGCCCGCGACGGGTCCTCTGTTCAGAGGATTCAGTTTCGCATCCTCACTCTTGTCGCCGGCACCTGCACGCGGTTTCCCGCTAGCGCAGAACGCCGTCTCCCGCCGCGCCACACCGAAACGCCTTGACATAATCATTAGCGACTACCGGATGTCGACTCCAAACCCAAGAGGACGGCTCCTGCCACACGCGGTCCGCATCCTCCGCGACGACTGCATCGATGCCATACTCTTGGCACGTAGCGTCTAAATTTGCGCCATCCGGAAACTCGAATAACCCAGCGAGCTTCTGTACGCGCAGAGCACAGAGGCCAACGTCACCGCCAAAGTCTGTTCCACATTTCGCATTACCGGCGGCAGTGTCATGACCCGAATACAGCATGTGGAGGATGCGATCATCCGTAACTGGATTGCTCTGCAGGACCGCCGAAGCAGGCACTTGCGCATCCAGAACTTCGTACGCCGATCGCAGAGCATATGCCCGTTTGCCGAACTGCCGATTCGGAGCCACCCAACTTATTCCCCTGATAGTCCCTCGATCCAGAAGGATCGGGAACATCCGCTGCATGAACACCTGGTACCCAGTTCCGAGCATGCCCAAAATCAACAGCGTCCCTATCACGCCGCGAGCCCACGGACGCAGCCCCAGTTGTGGCGCGAGGCCGGAACCGAGGCCGGAACCATGGAACCACCAATCATGAACCATAGTCGCCCCCCACAGCAGCAGAATCAGTTGCGCCGGAAGGAAGCATCTCCATCCCAGGTCGTTACTGCCGAGGGTGCTCGAACGCAGAAAGGTGCCGATCAGGAAACTGGTCATGACCAACGTCCAGGCTGCCCGTTCGTTGGCGCTGGCCTCAACCTCGCCACGCATAACCTGCCGCAAGCGCAGAATGCCGACGGCGAGAAAGAAGCCGAGTTCCAGCGCATAGTTGAGGGGCAGGAGGATCGCGTTGGCGACGGTCAGGGCGAATTGTGTCTGAAGGTTGATGCCGATTTTTTGGGCGAGAGCAACCCCGAGTGGAAACGGGCGCAGCGCGACTTCCACAAAAGCACCGCCACCGCCCGGACCGCGAAGGCCAGAAAGATAGGATAGTGCCCAGAGCAGCGCCACCACACCCGCGCCCACGAACATCGCCGCTTCCAGCCAGTCCTTCCGCACGACCAACGCCAGCAGCCAAAGGGCAACCGCAACGACAAACGTGAACGTCACGTACACCGACATGCCAGCCGCGCTGGCAAATGCCATCCCGGCCACGATCACGGGCGCAATGGCCCACCTGTGATGGGCGTCGGCCTGGTGTCGCAGCAGCAGAAATCCAATGAAACATGCGATCAACGCGCCGACGTGGTGCGGCACCCACAACAAGGAGCCAACCCAGGAAGTGATTTGTGGTTCGTTCCACCACTCCATATCGCTCAGCCACAACCGTCGCGCAATCCCAAGATAAAGGGTCGGCAATATGTCCAGCCCGGTGACCGAGAGCAACCCAATCCCGAGCAAAGTTTTTCGCTCGATGTTACTTTTAACTCCGCAAGTCTCAACTCCCACTAGGAACTTGAGCCCGAGCGCGATCGTGCACATGAGACCCACACCGCACCAGACGACGCCCGAATACACCACGCACCGCGGCGACTGACGGAATACCTTCATGGGCAGGTTGCAAAACAGCAACCACAAATAGTGATAGCGCAAAGGCGCCGCTGCATTGGCAAAGAAAGGATTGTTCGGAGGAACATGGCGCGCGATCGCCACCGTGAGCGCGGTGCGTACGGAATGGTCATAAGCGACAATTGGCGGATAGAGCTTGTCCCCGATTTGCAGATCTACCATCGATCCAATGGCCATCACGCCCCACAGCGCCATCAGGCCCAGAGCAACCCAGATGTATTTTGAAAACGGCCACAGTTTCGCTCGCCGAACCTCCTTAGCCAGAAGCAATGCGCAGGCGGCGAACATTCCGATATAAAACACCCAGAGCCCCGGTTCCAGGAACCGGGCCAGCAGATACGAAAGCATCGGGCAGATGGCGATGGAGAGTGGGACGGCGAGAATCAGCCGCAGAATCGGACGCCGCTGCCGGAACTCGAAGAGATCGAGCGCCCATCCCGCGACATATCCCGGGGCGAACATGAATGGGAGAAGAGCGAGGCATGCCTTGAGCGTCCCCAGCGTATCCACCACCGTGAAATTTTGCATGCAATTAGGAGCGGTTCTGAACTCGTTCTTCCCGATGCTGACGGTCTAAATGCCGAGAGGGACGTTTAAGTGGGATAGCCACTCTCGGATCCGACTTCACCTGCCACTGCATCATGCCGAGGTGGTACAACGTGCTCGCATAGCGAGGGTCGATTTCGAGAACCCGCTGCCGGGCCGTTCCTGACTGGAACCCGGGTCTCCGCTACCACTGCTTGCTCACCCGCCGCGCCCGCCTCGTGGTATTCGGCGTCCTGATTCACCGCCCAGACATCGTACTTGCGCTCGCCTGCCAGGATATTCTTGGCAGTAAGCATCGCCGTCATCATAGCGTGGTCCTGATTGTTGTACTTGTGCATGCCATTCCGGCCAACCAGGTGAAGCGTGGGATAGTTCACGTCAAGGGCTTTCCGAATCGTGTTCACATGCTGCTGATAAGCGTCGTCATAAACC
>Ga0074045_10001099_pt1 | contig 26237 bp, 23 predicted proteins | sample BogForMeECP23OM2_FD_94442 | JGI IMG/M metagenome (GOLD analysis project Ga0074045, IMG submission 94442) | Bog forest soil microbial communities from Calvert Island, British Columbia, Canada - Bog Forest MetaG ECP23OM2 | ecosystem: Environmental > Terrestrial > Soil > Wetlands ...
CGCAGGCGACTGGCAGGCCGAATGCCGCCTGCACCGGCTGGCCACCCGCGCCTCGATGCGCCTGCTCGCCCTGCGCCGCGCCTGGGCCGAAACCCGCCGCCGCCAGCGCGCCGCGAGGACCCCCGAGCCGGGGCCGCCGCCGGTGATCTGGATCATGCTCGGCTGGAAGCGCTGGCGCGACCGACGCCGCGAATACCCTCCCGCAACCGAGCGCTGGTTCATCGTCGAGCGCAGCGCGGCCGAGACCAAGCTCGTCCGCGCCCACACCTGCACGCTGCAGCGCATGGCCCAGCGCAGCCGCGCCCGCGCGCGCGACCGCGAACTGGCGCGAGAACGCGAGGTCGTAGGGTGGACAAGCGAAGCGCAGTCCACCGTCCCGCCGACGGAACAAGCGGCGGACGGCGCTCCGCTGCGTCCGTCCTGCGCCGGCGGCGATCCGGCTCCCGGCGAGAAGGTCAAGAACGCAACCACGTCCCCGTCATCGCGAGGCGCGCAGCGCCGTGGCGATCCAGGGCAACGTGACAAACGTCCGTCGCGCGGCCCTGGATCGCCACGCCGCCAAGAGGCGGCTCGCGATGACGGTGTCCATGCGGCCGCACTACGTGAGCCGCCGGCGGAAGCCGCGGCTCAGCCCGACGCACCCGCCATCGCGCCGGCGCCGGAACAAGCGCCGCCCGCGCCGCGCATCTCGCAGCTTCCCTACCCGCCCGGCGGCGGTCCCACCATCATCAAGATCGGCGCCGCCCGGCCGACGATCCCGCCCCCGCGCGCCGGGGGTCGCGCCGCCCCGGCTGAAACCGCCCTACGCCGCGCGCTTCAGGCTCAGCTGCGACCAGATCGCGCTTAGGCTGTCGACCAGATGGTCGATGTCGGCGTCGGTGTGCAGCGGGCCGGGGGTGATGCGCAGGCGCTCGGTGCCGCGCGGCACGGTCGGGTAGTTGATCGGCTGCACGTAGATCGCATAGCGGTCCAGCAGCCAGTCGCTGATCTGCTTGCACAGCACCGCATCGCCGACCATCACCGGCACGATGTGGCTCGGGTTCGGCAAATGCGGGATGCCGGCGGCGGTCAGCCGCCCGCGCACCTTCGCCACGCGGTCCTTCTGTGCATCGCGCTCGGCACTGCTTGCCTTCAGGTGCTTGATCGCGGCGCGCGCGCCGGCCGCCACCACCGGGGGCAAGGAGGTCGTGAAGATGAAGCCGGACGCATAGCTGCGCACGAAGTCGCACAGGCTGGCGGACGCCGCGATGTAGCCGCCCACCACCCCGAACGCCTTGCCCAAGGTGCCCTCGATCACCGTCAGCCGGTGGCTCAACCCCTCGCGGTCGGCGATGCCGCCGCCGCGCGGGCCGTACATGCCCACCGCGTGCACCTCGTCCAGATACGTCATCGCGCCGTACTCGTCGGCCACGTCGCACAGCTCGGCGATCGGCGCGATGTCGCCGTCCATCGAATAGACGCTCTCGAACGCAACCAGCTTCGGGATCGACGGATCGGCCGCCGCCAGCTTTCGCGACAGGTCCTCGGGATCGTTGTGCGCGAACACCTCGCAGCGCACGCGCGAATGCCGGATGCCCTCGATCATCGAGGCGTGGTTCAGCGCATCCGAAAAGATCACGCAGCCCGGCATGCGGCTGGCGAGCGTGGACAGGCTCGCCCAGTTCGACACGTAGCCCGAGGTGAACAGCAGCGCGGCCTCCTTGCCGTGCAGGTCGGCAAGCTCCTGCTCCAGCAGCACGTGGTAGTGGTTCGTGCCGGAGATGTTGCGCGTGCCGCCCGCGCCCGCGCCGCACTTGTCCAGCGCGTCGTGCATCGCCGTCAGCACGTCCCGGTGCTGGCCCATGCCGAGGTAGTCGTTGGAGCACCACACCGTCACCTGCTGCGTGCCGCGCGGCCGGTGGTGGGTGGCCCGGGGGAATTCGCCTACCTGGCGCTCCAGGTCGGCGAAGACGCGATAGCGACCCTCGCGTCGCAGCGCATCGAGCTGGCTGCGGAAAAAGGCCTCATAGTTCATCGCCGCCTCCGTTCCCATCGGGCCCCCCATAGGCCCATTGGCGGGCTCCCGCCCGCATTGATCCTAGTCACCCGCCACAGCCAATACTGTGGGCGAGGCCGGCACAGGCAAGTGCGTCAGCGCCGGCCCCTTGGGCAAGCTTTTTGGCAGTCCCCACCGCCACAGCCGGGCGGGATGCAGGGGCAGCATCAGGAACCAGTGCTCCAGGATGGCGAGCCCCATAAGCGATCCGGTCAGGACATAGGACGCCTCTATCGCGCTGCCCGCCGGCGACCGGACGATCTGGATGCACATGAACACCCAGCATGTCGTCGACAGCGTCACCGAGACCGGAAACAGCGGGTTCATCGGCGCCCGCCGGATGAAGGTCTTCAGCCACGCCATGTGCGGCGGCAGGAACTCCTCGTCGATGTTCCGCACGCCCAGGAACACGTTCAGCCGCGCGCTCTGGTGCATCCAGGTCAGCAGCAGGAAGGTCCACAGCGCGACTTTGTTCGGCTGCCCCCAGGTCAGCGCGCCGACCGCCAGCCCCAGCACGACGATCGCTATCTCGTGATACAGACTCGCCGCCAGCGCATGGCCGAAATGCTTCCAACCGGTACATCCCGGGTGGCAGCGCCCGGACTTCAGGCCGGTCACCGCGCCCGTATAGAAGCTCAGCTCCAGCCAGCCCCAGGCCAGCAGGGACGCGGTGAAGGCGGCATAGACGCCCGGCAAGCCCGCCGATCCCGCGGTGGCGCCGATCGTGTACAGCGCCCCGGCCAGCACGACCGTCGCCACCGTCAGGCTGGCTCTGAAGGTGCCCGGGTTGCGATTGTCGAGGAAAATGATCGCCCCGGTGCTGAACCACCACACGAACACCGCATACAGCCCGGCGAGGACGATCCCGGTCATGCGCCGCTACCAGGCCGGCGAGAGCCGGATCTGCGCCGGCAGCTCGTGGTGCTTGGCCTTCATGAAGAACAGCCGGGCGAACGCCGCCCCCGCCGCGAGCTGCAGCCCGGTCCGCCGCACCCGCCCGACGACGCCGCCGCGGGCCTTCGCCTCGGCAAGCTTGTCGTTGATCACCCGCAGCCGCTCGAGCCCGGCGCGGAAGGCCGGGTTGTCGATGTCGATCTCCACCGGGAACACCTGCCGCGCGATGTCAGACGTGATGCGGAACACCCTGAAGTCGTAGTCGTCCGGATCGAGCCCGAGGGCTGCGTGGAAGGCCGGGCGCATGTGGTCGCGCACGTACATCGTGGCGAACACCGCCAGCAGGAAGAAGCGCACCCACAGCTTGTTGACACCCGACAGCAGCTTGGGGTTGGCGCGCATCAGCAGCGCGAACGCCTCGCCGTGGCGGAACTCGTCGTTGCACCACTCGCGGAACCACAGGAAGATCGGGTGGATGCGCAGCTCCGGATGCCGCTCCAGGTGGCGGTAGATCGTGATGTAGCGCGCGTAGCCGATCTTCTCGGACAGGTAGGTCGCGTAGAAGATGAACTTCGGCCTGAAGTAGGTGTACTGCTTCGCCTTCGTCAGGAAGCCCAGGTCCACGCCGACGCCGAAATCCTTCAGCGTGTCGTTGATGAACCCGGCATGGCGGCTCTCGTCGCGGCTCATGAAGGCGAACAGATCGCGCATGTCCGGGTTCTTCATGCGCTTGCGGATCTCCGCGTACAGCACGCAGCCGGAGAACTCGGCGGTGACGGAGCTGACCAGGAACTCGATGAACTCCTTGCGCAGCTCGGGCGACATGAAGCTGAAGTCCGCGTCGAACAGCTCGTTGCGGATGAAATGGCCCTTGTTCGGGTCGCTGCGCATCTCGGCGATCAGCGCGTCCCACTCGGCGCGCACGGAGCTGACCTCCAGCCTGTCCATCGCCGCGTAGTCGGTGGTGTAGAAGCGCGGGCTGAGGACGGTGTCCTCCTGCGCCAGCTTGGTGGTCTCGCTGATCGGACGCTTCGGCACGACGGACGGGGCGATGTCGTACATGGGTTTGTCCTACTCCTTCGGCTGGAAGCCGACCTCGTACAGATCGGTGATCTCGAGCATGCCTTCGACATAGGCGCGCAGCCGTCCGAACGGTCCGGCGCGCAGCACGGTGGCGCGTGCCTGCATCGTCAACCGCTCGCCGAACGCGACGCCTGATGGCGCGCCGTGCACGATCACCCGGTCGCCGGGCCGGATGTCGATCTCCGGGATCGCATGCGCGGCGAGGAACTCGGGTGTCTGTTCGATCTCGACGGTGCAAGGCACCTCGATGCTGCGCGCGCCGATCATTTCGTGGCCTCCGCTTGTGCTGTTCGGGGCGGCGTCGGCAGGAACCGGGCGAATGCGTCGATCTGGTTCTGTCCGAACGCCTCCAGCTCGACATGACGGCCGTCGGCTTCGTCATCCAGCGTCAGCCGCCCGTCGCTCCACTTCGTCAACAGAAACGGCTTGCCGCGGCCCTCGCCTTCGCGACGTCGCTCGGTCGCGAGACCGCGCAGGCTGGCGCGGATGAACCCGTTGGTCGCCACCGGCAGGATGGCGATCTGCGCGCCGGTCGTCGCATCGCGCACCAGCACGCTGCCGTCGGCCCTGTCGTCGAACAGCAGCGCCCGCGTCGCCACCGCATGTCCGCCCGTGATCGCGGTGTCGGCGGCTCCCGTGCCGTCCAGCCTCGCCATCCCGGCAACGACGATGGTGAACAGCATCAACGCCCCCGCCGCAATCAGGATCGGTTTCGGGACGCGGATGTCGTCGAGGTGATACGCGTCGCTCATCGCTTCACGCCGCCACCGCATGCGCCGGCACGCGAACGTCGCTCGGCGCGGGCCGCATCGCCGGCGCGGCCTGATCGCCCGCGGTCGCCACCAGCGCGTCGGCCAGCAGACGCGCGACCGTCTCGGGTGCCGCGATCCCGCGCAGCATCGGCTGCGCCGGCGAGAAGTACCACGGCCGCACATGCGGCCACAGCGCAAGATAGGCGAGGCGATCCTGCGTGCCGAGTTGCAACGGCATGTCGCCGGTCCCGTCGGCATACACGCGCAGTCCTGCCGACTCCACATGCCGCAGCGGGATGTTCACCCACTTCGGCAGCGCGACGCCGCAGCGCATGATCAGCCGGCGGTTCGTCAGCACGTATATCGTCGTGCGGCCGGAGAGATACGCGTACGCCGTCAGCAGCCCCGTGGCCGCGACGCCAAGCCCCATGATGATGCCGACCGCACCGAGTGCGTGCTCGACCCGCGCGCCGCCTGACAGCAATCCCGCCGCCCGCACCACGGCCAACGCCCCGAAATACAGCGTCAGGGTCCGCACATGCATCACGCGTCGGGCGATCGCGCGCCACGTCGGCTGGCCTTCCCACAGCACGGCCTCGCCGTGCGGCAGATCGGCCGGCAGGTCGAAACGTGATCCCCCGCTCATATCAGCGGCTCGCTGCTCTGCGGCGTCGCCCACATGTTGCCGGCCGAGAAGTAGGCGCTGATCTTGTCCTCTTCGGTCAGGCTGATCTGATCGCGACGGGCGGTCACCGGCACGTTCGCGAACTGCTCGGCCGTGATCGACTGCACCGACACGATGCCGTTGTCGACCACCGCATAATAGATCGGCAGCAGCACGCGGCGGCCACCCGCACCCGGCAGCGTCTGCACCTCGAGATAGCGGATCTGCGGTTCGGTCAGGTCGACCCACACATCCGCCACCGTCCCCGCCACGCGGCCGTCGAGTGCGACGACGTCCAGCCCGCGCGGATCGGGATCCTTTTCGTTGATCGACACATCATCCGCCATGCCGATCGGGACGATCGCCGACCGTCCGTCGATCGTCCGCGCAGGTTCGTGGCCGCGTTCCGCCCACGCACCCGGTCCGACGCCGGCGAGCAGCGGATTGCCGACCGGATCGAGCGGCTGACCGATATAGACGCCGTTGTCCACGGCGTTCTTCGGGCGCGAGAACGCCTCCGGCCGCGGTGCCTGCACCGTGCGTCCGTCCCACAGATGGAAGATCTTCGGCTTCGGCACGCCGGGCCAGCCCTCGACCGAACGGCGGCCGGACGCATCGCTGTCCAGCGGGTAGCCTTCCCGCTTGTTCTCGCGATGCAGGTAGAACACCAGCGCAATGAAGAAGATCCAGAACGCGTACAGCGTCAGCTGTGCAACGTCGATCTGGCTCGTGATGGCGCCCGCACCCATGCTTACCTCCTCGCCAGCCCGAATGACACCGGCTCTGGCATTTGCTGCAAGACCACGCCCGAACGCACGCGGCGCACGAGCGGTCCGATCGCGACCAGCGTTGCGAACAGCAACCCAGTCTCGATGTGGTATACGACGGAATATCCGACCGACGGATCGGCGAACGCCGTACCCAGCGTCCCGGCCGAACCGAATGCGGCGACGGCATCGCGGATCAGCCCGCCCGCGGCGACGGCAGTGCCTGCCGCGGACGCCTGCACGGCACCCCACACGCCGAGCACCAGCCCCACCTGCCCGCGCGGCGCCAGCGACATCGCCACCGTCAGCGTGCAATGCGCGAACAGGCCGGCCCCGAACCCGATCAACGCGGTGCCGAATGCGAACAGCGGCAGCGACAGCAGCGGCCCGGAGAAGATCCCCGCCGGAAACGCCACCAGCCCGGACAGCGTGCCGAACGCCGCGACACGGTACGGATCGCTGCCCCTGGCCAGCATGTGCGCGGCGACCGCGAAGCCGGTCAGCCCGCCCGCCGCCAGCAGCGCGGACAACGCGGTCGTCGTGCTGACATGCAGGTGCAGCACCTGCCCGCCATACGGTTCGAGCAGGATGTCCTGCATGCTGAACGCGATGGTGCCAAGACCGAGTGCGACCAGCTGCCGCACCGGCCGGCGCGCCGTATCGCGGAACGCGCGCAGCGACTCGCCGAAGCGCGGCTGCACCGCCGGCCGCCGGATGCCCCCCACGACGCGCGGCTCCTGCTTCCACAGCGCGATCACGTTCAGCACCATCGTCGTCAGCGCCGCACCCTGCACGACCTGGATCAGCCGCACTTCGGAGAAGTGCGCGAGCAGCAGGCCGAACACCACCGCGCTCACCACCATGCCCAGCAGCAGCATCCCGAACAGCAGCGCCACCACGCGCGGCTGCTTCTCCGGTGCGGACAGATCGCAGGCCAGCGCCAGGCCGGCCGTCTGCGTGGTGTGCAGCCCGGCACCCACCAGCAGGAAGGCCAGCGCCGCCGCGACCTGCCCGAGCCACATCGGCCCCGTGGTGTCGCCCGACAGCAGCAGCAGCGAGAACGGCATGAACGCGAACCCGCCGAACTGCAGCAGCGAGCCGAACCAGATGAACGGCACCCGGCGCCAGCCGAGCTTCGAGGCATGCGTATCCGACTTGAAGCCGATCACCGCGCGGGCCGGCGCGAAGACCAGCGGCAGCGACACCATCACCGCCACCAGCCACGCCGGCACGCCCAGCTCGACGATCATCACGCGGTTCAGCGTGCCGACCAGCAGCACCACCGCCATGCCGACCGAGACCTGGAACAGCGACAGCCGCAGCAGCCGCGACATCGGCAGGTCGGGCGTGGCCGCGTCGGCAAACGGCAGGTACCGCATGCCGATCTGCATCCACCGCTTCGACAGTTTGTGGCCCAGAGCCATCATGCGACGGTCAGCTCCATCGCTTGGCTCTTGTAGAAGCCGCTGTCGATGCGGTGCGTCCGGCCGGTCTGCCACGATTGCAACGTTGGCTCGCTTGCCAGCAGTCGGCGGATGCGGCGTTCGGCCACCGGCTCGATCGCCGGCGCGCGGTCCGCGCGAGGGAACAGCCGCCCAACCGTATGTATCGCGGCGAGCGAGGCCGTGCGCGGCGCGAAGGTGTACAGCACCGCGCGGTCGGTGCGCGCCGCCAGGCCGCTCAGCACACGAACGATATCCGGCGCGGCGTAGTGGATCAGGCTGTCCATCAGCACCACGGCATCGAACCGGCCCGGCGCGTCCAGCAGGTCGCCGACCAGCCACTCGATCGTCCCGCCATGCTCGAAGTGACGCGGCGCGCGTTCGTGCGCCAGTCGGATCAGCGTCGGCGAGAGATCGATTGCTGTCACCTGCGCGCCCCGCGTCGCCGCCTCCACCGCCAGCGCCCCGGTGCCGCAGCCCGCATCCAGCACGCGCATCCCGTGCAGATCGTGCGGCAGCCAGCCGAGCAGCGTCTCACGCATCCGGTCGCGCCCCGCGCGCACCGTCGCCCGGATGCGCCCGAGCGGCGCGTCGGACGTCAGCCGCGCCCAGGTCTCGGCCGCGGTGCGGTCGAAATAGGCTTCGATCTCGCCCCTGCGTGCGACGTAGCTGGTCATCAGTCGAACCCCAGCAGGTCGAAGATGTCGCGGTCCCTCATCGGCGCCGCGACCAGCGGCTTGGTGCCGGCCCACAGTGTCGCGGCCAGCCGAAGATACTCGTTCTGCACCGCCTCCAGCTCCGGGCTCGGCTCCATCTCGAACAGCGTGCACTTCTTCAGCCGCGAGCGCCGGATCACGTCGAGGTCCGGGAAGCGCGCGAGCGTGTTCAGCCCGACCGTGTCGTTGAACTTGTCGATCTGGTCGGTGCCCGCACTGCGGTTGGCGATCACGCCGCCGAGACGGACGTCGTAGTTCTTCGCCTTCGCCTGGATCGCCGCGACGATGCGGTTCATCGCGAAGATCGAGTCGAAGTCGTTGGCGGTCACGATGATCGCGCGCTCGGCGTGCTGCAGCGGGGCGGCGAACCCGCCGCACACCACGTCGCCCAGCACGTCGAAGATCACCACGTCGGTGTCTTCGAGCAGGTGATGCTCCTTCAGCAGCTTCACCGTCTGGCCCACAACGTAGCCGCCGCAGCCGGTGCCCGCCGGCGGCCCGCCCGCCTCCACGCACAACACGCCGTTGTAGCCGGTGTAGACGAAATCCTCAGGCCGCAACTCCTCGGCGTGGAAGTTCACGCCCTCGAGCACGTCGATCACCGTCGGCACGAGGCTCTTGGTCAGCGTGAACGTCGAATCGTGCTTCGGATCGCAGCCGATCTGCAGCACCCGCTTGCCGAGCTTGGAGAACGCGACGGAGAGGTTCGATGACGTCGTGCTCTTGCCGATGCCGCCCTTGCCATAGACGGCGAACACCTTGGCACCTTCGATCTTCAGCGTCGGGTCCATGCGGACCTGCACGCTGCCGTCGCCGTCCGACTGGCGGGGCGGCGCGCCGCGCAGCTTCACAGGTCGCGTCACGACGGTCATGCGGCGATCCCCACGGAAATGCCTTCCAGTCGGTCTTCGAGTTCCTCGCCGGCGCGGCGCAGCGCGTCGATCATCGCCGCGTCCGGCGTCCAGTAGCTGCGCTCGTGCGCCTCGATCAGCCGGTTGGCGATCTTCGCCGACGCGGTCGGATTCAGCGCCGCCAGCCGTTCACGCATCTCCGGATCGAGCACGAACGTCTCCGACAGGCGCTGATAGACCCACGGCGCCACCTGTCCGGTCGTCGCCGACCAGCCGAGCGTGTTGGTCACATGCGTCTCGATCTCGCGCACGCCTTCGTAGCCGTGCGCGAGCATGCCCTCGTACCACTTCGGGTTCAGCACCCGCGTGCGCGTCTCCAGCGACACCTGCTCGGCCAGCGAGCGGACGGTGCCGTCGCCGCGCGTCTGGTCGCCGATATAGACCGCCGCGGCCTCGCCGCCGCGCGCCCGCCGCACCGCCCGGCTGATGCCGCCGAGCGTGTCGAAATAGTGATCCACTGTCGTCACGCCGAGCTCGATCGAGTCGAGGTTCTGATACGCGACATCGACGCTGCCGAGCAGCTCGCCCAGCACCGCGTCGTGCCGGCGCGGCGTGCCGTCCAGACCGTAGGCGAAACCCTTGCGTCGGACGAAGGCGCCGGCGAGTTCGTCCTCGTTCGACCACGCGCCGGCGTCGATCCTGTGGTTGACGTTCGAGCCGTAAGCGCCGTCGGCGTTGCCGAACACGCGCAGCGCCGCGTCCTCGATCGTGCCGCCATGCGCCGCCTGGAACGCCAGCGCGTGCTTGCGCACGAAATTGTCCTCGGGCGCTTCGTCGGCCGTCGCGGCCAGCAGCGCCGCCTCGGCCAGCAGCCTCGTCTGCATCGGCAACAGGTCGCGGAAGATGCCCGACAGCGTCACCACCACGTCGATGCGCGGCCGCCCGAGTTCCGCCAGCTTCAGCAGCTGCGCGCCGGCCAGCCGGCCGTAGCTGTCGCGCCGCGGCGTCGCTCCCATCAGCCACAGCGCCTGCGCGATCGGCCCGCCTTCGGTCTTCAGGTTGTCGGTGCCCCACAGGACCATCGCCACCGTCTCGGGCAGTCCTGCGCCGTCCGCCGCGTAGCGCGCCAGCAGCCGGTCGGCCTGCCGCGCGCCGTCCTGCACCGCGAACGCGCTCGGGATGCGGAAGGGGTCGAAGCCGTGCAGGTTGCGTCCCGTGGGCAGGATGTCGGTCGTGCGCAGCAGATCGCCGCCCGGCGCCGGCCGCGTATATCCGCCATCGAGCGCATGCAGCAGCGCCGGCAGTTCGTGATCCTCGCCCATCAGCTTGTCGAGTACGGAGCGCCGCTCCGGCTCGGTCACCCCGGCCGCGTCCAGCATCTCCGCCCGCTGCTCGGCCGAGGGCGGCTCGCCGACGACATGCAGGCCGTACGGAATCAATGTCGCCTCAAGCTCGAACAACGCCTCGCCGACGCGGGCGATCTCGTCCGCGGGGTCGTCCCACTCCGGTTCGGCGTCGGCCAGATCGACACCGGCCGCCTGCGCCTGGATGAGCGACGCGAGCCCCGTGCGCTGTGCCGCATCCGCTTCGGGCGGCAGGCCGCGCCAGCGGTCAATCGACGCCTTCAGGTCGGCGAGGCCCTTGTACAGGCCGGCATGCGCGATCGGCGGCGTCAGGTAGCTGATCAGCGTCGCGCCCGCGCGGCGCTTGGCGATCGTGCCCTCCGACGGGTTGTTCGACGCATACAAATAGAAGTTCGGCAGGTCGCCGATCAGCCGGTCGGGCCAGCATTCCGCGGACATGCCAGCGTGCTTGCCGGGCATGAACTCCAGCGCGCCATGGGTGCCGAAATGCAACACCGCGTCGGCGCCGAAATCCTCGCGCAGCCAGCGGTAGAACGCGTTGAACGCATGCGTCGGCGCGAACCCGTGCTCGAACAGCAGCCGCATCGGGTCGCCCTCGTAGCCGAAGGCCGGCTGCAGCCCGACGAACACGTTGCCGAACCGCTCGCCGAGCACGAAGATCGACGAGCCGTCGCTGTTCTGACGCCCCGGCGCCGGACCCCATTGCCGCTCGATCTCGGCGAGATGCTTCTCGCGCCGCACATGATCGTCGGCAGGGATGCGCACGGCGACGTTGGCGACCGTGCCGTAGCGGGCCGCGTTGCCGGCGAGGATGCGGTTGCGCAGCGCGTCCGCGTCCTGCGGCACCTCGACGTCGTAGCCGCCGTCGCGCATCGCCCTCAGCGTGGCGTGCAGCGAACGGAAGACGGACAGATACGCGGCGGTGCCGGCCGTGCCCGCATTCGGCGGGAAGTTGAACAGCACGATCGCGACCTTGCGCCGCGCCCGCTCCGACCGCCGCAGCGCGACCAGCTTCGAAACCCGCGCGGCCAGCATCGCGGCACGCTCGGCGTGCACGGCCATGTTGCGCGCGCAGGATTGGCCGTCGCAGCCGGGGCAGCGATCCTTCGTGTGCGAACGGCCGCAGCGGCCACCGAACGTCATCGGCCAGATCCCGCCATCGAGCTCCGGGATGGCGACCATCATCGTCGCCTCCACCGGCATCAGCCCGCGGGCGTCGGCCTGCCACTGCGCCAGCGTCTGGAACTCGACGGGATGGGCCGTGATGTACGGCACGTCCATAGACGCGAGCGTCAGCTCGGCCGCGTGCGCGTCGTTGTAGGCAGGGCCGCCCACCAGCGAGAAACCGGTCAGCGACACCACCGCATCGACCGTCGCCACGCCGTCGCGCATGAAGAACTTCTCGACCGCCGGCCGCGCATCCAGCCCGCTCGCGAAGGCCGGCACCACGCGCAGGCCGCGGGCTTCCAGCGCCTCGATCACGCCGTCGTAGTGCGCGGCGTTGCCGGCCAGCACGTAGGAGCGCAGCAGCAGCAGCCCCACCGTGCCCTTCGCGCCGCCCGCCGGCAGATGCTTCAGCTGCTCGGAGATGCGCCCACGCAGCCGCGGGTGATACAGGCCGACATCCGGATAGTGCACCGGCGCGTCGGGCTTGATCCCGGCCTGCGCCGCGCCCTTCGCATACCGGCCGACCAGCAGCCGCAGCATGTTGGAAAGGTTTTCCTCCGACCCGGCCAGCCAGTACTGCAGCGCCAGGAAATACGCCCGCACGTCCTGCGCGGTGCCGGGGATAAAGCGCAGGATCTGCGGCAGCCGCCGCAGCATCTTCATCTGGTCGCGCCCGCTGGACGTCTTGCTGTCCTTGCTGCCGCGCACGCGCTTGAGCATCGCCAGCGCACCGCCAGCCTCGCCCGCCATCGAGAAACGCCCCGCGCGCGTCAGGCGCATCACCTCGCCGGCCGACAGCAGGCAGATCATCGCGTCGCAGCTGTCGCGCCGCGCGGCCAGCGCCGGCAGCACGGGGCGGATGTGGTCCTCCATGAACAGCATCGCCGCGACCACGATGTCTGCGCGAGCGATGTCGGCCAGGCACGCATCCAGCGCTGCCTTGTCGGTGCCCCATTCGTCGGCGGCGTGCATCGACAGCGTCAGCCCCGGCAACGTCTTGCGCACCGCCGCCGCGGCGCGCGCGGAGGCGCTGGCGAGGTGACTGTCCATCGTCACCACGCAGACCCGGACAGGTGTCGCGTCAGCGCGCGAAGTGCGCTTTGGCATCGTACAGGGCCTCGATCGTGACGGTGGACAGCCCGCGCTCATGCGCGAACCGCTCGGTGTTTCGCCGCGCCTTGCCGCGGACGAAGAACGGGATCTTCTTCAGCTCCCGCTCGGCCTCCGCGTCCCAGACGATTTCGGATGCAACCGGCGCGGTCGCGGCGGTTGCGGGCGCGGTGGCCTCGGCGGCGAGGTGCGAGGCGGGGGCTTCGTCGTGGAATTCGAAGTCCTCGCGGAACATCGTCAGCAGGTGCTGCTCCAGGCCCATCATCAGCGGATGGACCCAGGTGTCGAACAGCACGTTCGCGCCCTCGACGCCCATCTGGGGCGAGTGGCGCGCCGGGAAGTCCTGCACGTGAATCGGTGCGGAAATCACCGCGCAGGCGATGCCGTGCCGCTTGGCGATGTGGCGCTCCATCTGGGTGCCCAGCACCAGCTCCGGATGCGCCGCCGCGATCGCCGCCTCGACCTCGAGGTAGTCGCCGGTGATCGTCGGCTCGATGCCGTACAGCTTCGCCGCCTCGCGCACGTCGCGGGCAAACTCGCGCGAGTAGGTGCCGAGGCCGACGACCGTGAATCCCAGCTCGTCGCGCGCCACGCGCGCCGCGGCGATCGCGTGCGTCGCATCGCCGAACACGAACACCCGCTTGCCGGTCAGGTAGTTGCTGTCGACCGAGCGGCTGAACCACGGCAGCCGCGGCATCTCGGCCAGCGCCGGCGCCGGATCGACACCAGCGAGCGCTGCCACTTCAGCGATGAAGTCCCGCGTCGCACCCACGCCGATCGGGACGGTCTTGGTGGATATCTGGCCGAAGCTGCGCTGCAGCCACGACGCGGCGGTGCCGGCGATCTCCGGATACAGCACCACGTTGAAGTCGGCCTCGCCCACGCGAGCGAGATCCGCAGGTGCCGCACCCAGCGGCGCGGTCACCCACACGTCGATCCCCATGCGGTCCAGCAGTGCGGCGACTTCGCGCAGGTCGTCGCGATGGCGGAAGCCGAGCGCGGTCGGGCCGAGCAGATTGGCGCGCGGGCGGCGGCCGTCGATCGGCGGACGCGGCGTGCCGGGCGGCGGCACGTGCGGGCCCGCCAGCGCGCGCACCAACTGGTAGAAGGTCTCCGCCGCGCCCCAGTTCTCCTTGCGCTGATAGGCGGGCAGCTCCAGCGCCACGACCGGGATCGGCAGGCCGATCGCGCGCGCCAGCCCGCCCGGGTCGTCCTGGATCAGCTCCGCTGTGCACGACGCGCCGACCAGCATCGCGGCCGGGCGGAAGCGCTCGTAGGCGTCCTTCGCGCTGTTCTTGAACAGCTCCGCCGTGTCGCCGCCCAGGTCGCGCGCCTGGAATGTCGTGTAGGTCACCGGCGGGCGGCAGTCGCGCCGCTCGATCATGGTGAACAGCAGGTCGGCGTAGGTGTCGCCCTGCGGCGCGTGCAGCACGTAGTGCACGTCGCGCATCGCACTCGCGATGCGCATGGCACCCACATGCGGCGGACCTTCGTATGTCCACACGGTGAGCTGCATGGCTACACGGCCAGCCTTGCGCGCCGCCGCAGCGGACGCGCGAACAACTCGGCGAGGTCGGCGGCCTGCTCGTACCCTTGGATCGGCGTGAACAGCAGCTCGATCGACCACTTGGTCGCCAGCCCCTCCGCCTCCAGCGGATTGGCGAGACCCAACCCGCACACCGTGAGGTCCGGACGCGCCGCGCGGCAGCGATCGAGCTGCCGGTCCACGTCCTGCCCCTCGCTCAGCGAGGGACCAGGCCGCAGCAAGGCCAGCTCTTCGGCCATGTGCGTGCGGTGCAGATAGGGCGTGCCGATCTCCAGCGGCTTCGCACCGAGTTCGCGCTGCAAAAACCGCGCGAGCGGCAGCTCGAGCTGGCTGTCGGGAAAGAAGAAAACCCGCCGGCCCTCAAGCTCGGCACGGAACGGTGCCAGCGCCTTCTTCGCCCGCGCGATCGGCAAGGTTGTCGCCGCGTCGAACCGCGCGGCATCGACGCCGAACGCATCGGCCGCCGCGCGCAGCCACAGCGTCGTGCCCTCGGCACCCAACGGATACGGCGCGGGAATGCGCGCCGCCCCGCGTGCCTCCAGCGCCCGCGCGGTGTCGGCCAGGAACGGTTGCGCCAGCAGAAACTTGGTGCCCGCGCCGACCGGCGGCAGATCGGCCGCGCGGCGCGGCGGCAGGAATCCCACGCGAGAGATGCCGAGCGCGTCGATCAAACGCCGAAACTGATCCTCGACCACGTCGGCGAGCGCGCCGACGACCAGCAGCCCGCGCGCGTCATCGGCCGGCATCTCCGGCACCAGTGCGGCGAGGCACGCATCCTCGCCCTGGGTGAACGTCGTCTCGATGCCGCTGCCCGAATAGTTCAGCACGCGCACACCGCACGTGCCCGACAGCCGCGCGGCGGCGCGCGACAGGTCCAGCTTGATGACCTCGGACGGGCACGACCCGACCAGGAACAGCAGCTTGATGTCCGGGCGGCGCGCCAGAAGCTGTTTCACGACGCGATCGAGCTCGTCGTTCGCGTCCGCCAGTCCCGCCAGGTCGCGCTCGTCGATGATAGCGGTCGCAAAGCGCGGTTCGGCGAAGATCATCACCCCGGCCGCCGACTGCATCAGGTGGGCGCAGGTGCGGCTGCCGACGATCAGGAAGAAGGCGTCCTGGATTCGGCGGTGCAGCCAGACGATGCCCGTCAGCCCGCAGAAAACCTCGCGTTGTCCGCGCTCGCGCAGGACGGGAAGGTCGCCGCAGGACGCCAGCGCGGCGGCTGCCGGAACACGTGCGGAGCCAGCAACCGCCGCGCCGCTCATTCGGTCAGGCTCATGCCGTGCGGCACGCCCTCCAGCCATGCCGTCTCGCCCCGGCGGGCGGCGCGCAGCTTCAGCACGAACTGGGCGGCGTTGACGACGTAGGCGGTGTAGGCGGCCAGCGCGATCAGCATCTGGACCTGGGGCCCGAACGCGCCGGTCAGCAACGCGGCGAGATACGCCGTGTGCAGCGCGATCACCAGCATGCTGACCGCGTCTTCCCAGAAGAACGCCGGCGCGAACAGGTAGCGGCCGAACACCGCATGTTCCCAGATCGAGCCGGTGACCATGATCGTGTAGAGAACGAACGTCTTGACCACGACCGACGCGGTCGCCAGCGCCAACCCCTCGCCGGTATCCAGATAACGGAGCACGCAGGACAGGCTGACCAGAAAAACAGCGAATTGCAGCGGCGCCAGGATCGCCTGGACGGTCGTCCACGGCGACTCGTCGCGGCGCCGGCGCTCCTCGGCGGTGTAGAGGGGCTGAGCGCGCCGCGCGGCCACCCGCGCGGCCGTCTTGCGCACGCTGCTGACGCCGGCGATGCCGCCGCCGACCATGCCGCCCCACGGGCAGGCGTCGAACGAGTTGAGGACGTGCAGCAGCACTTTCTCTGTCAGCATTTCTTGACATCCCCTCCGGCCCGGAGTGCGCTTGCGAGACGACACCACACCGGTCCCGGATTGATCTTGCTCAATGGGACGTCCTGGGGCGCCGATAGATTGATCAAAGAGGGCTTCACTCCGTCGTCCTCCGCCTGCGCGCTCCCCGCAACCGGGACGCTAAGGCTGGGCCGCCGGGACTGTCAAGCGGGCCTTACGTAAAGACGACTTGACAGTCCCGGCGCGACGGGGCGAGGCTCAGAAACGTGGAGGGGATCGACGGATGGACGCATTTGTCCGGCGACGGATGCACGAGCGGCCGCTTCCGGCCGAGTTCGGACTCGCACCGTCCCTCGCGCACGGTGGCGGCAGTTCGCGCCCGGACGCCGACACCGTGGTCGGCATCCTCTCCCGCACGGTCGAGCGTCACGTCGTGCCGCAGCTTGTCCTGTCGCACCGCGTCCCGGTCGTGCGTCGCAAGGCTGCGGCCGTTCCGACCCAGGCCGAGATCCGCGCGTTCACCGCACTCAGCCTCGACGAGGACGGGCAGGCGCTGCTCGCCTACATCGACGCGCTGCGCGCACGCGGCGTGACGCTGGAAACCGTCTTCCTTCAGTTGCTGACGCCGGCCGCCAACCTGCTCGGCGACATGTGGACCGACGACGAACGCGACTTCGCCGAAATCACCATCGCGAGCTGGCGGCTGCAGCAGGCGATGGTCGCGCTGACCGAGGATTTCATCGCCGAGGGCAACCAGGCCTCGAACGGCGGCGTGATGCTGATCGCGCCATGCCCCGGCGAGCAGCATGTGTTCGGCGCCATGATGGCGAGCCGCTTCTTCCAGCGGGAGGGCTGGAACGTCTACGCCGAGTTCGAATCGTCCTGCGACGGCCTCGCGTGCCAGTGCAAGCGCATGTGGTTCGACGCCGTGGCATTTTCGCTGCACCAAAATGGGCACGCCGACATGCTGGCCGAGGCGGTGCGCCAGGTGCGCGCGGCGTCGTGCAATCCGACGCTGCACGTGATGCTGGGCGGCTGGGCGTTCCACTCGTCTCCCGAACTGGCCGCCAGGGTCGGCGGCGACTACGTCGCGCACGATATCAAGAACGCAACGCAGCACCTGACGGCGCTGTTGGCGGAACGCGCGTTGCAAGGCTGATCAGGGCCGAGTCCGCAATGGCAGCCTGCATGCCAGGGGAGGCCCGATTTTGGAGGGATTTGCCTCTGGTCAAGCTATTCATGTCGCCGAAGGAATCGCTGGGCGATCTTGATGCCGAGTCGGCGGCGACGCTGATCTCCGCTGCCGCCGACGTCTCCCTGATCGTCGATGCCAAGGGCGTCATCCGCGACGTCGCTTTCCGCAGCGAGGAGCTGGAGAACGACCTCGACCCCGACGGCGCTTGGCTGGGCAAGCCCTGGCTCGACACCGTCACCGTCGAAAGCCATCCGAAGGTGCAGGCGCTGCTCAAGGGCGGATCCGGCAAGGGCGGGCCTGCCTGGCGGCAGGTCAATCATCCGTCCCGCAAGGGCGTCGACGTCCCCGTGCTGTATTCGGTCGTCCGCCTCGGACGCCGGATCATCGCGGTGGGCCGCGATCTCGGCGCCATCGCCGTGTTGCAGCAGCGGCTCGTGCAGGCGCAGCAGTCGATGGAGCGCGACCATTCGCGCCTGCGTCACGCGGAGACGCGCTATCGCCTGCTGTTCCAGATGTCGGACGAAGCGGTGCTGATCCTCGACGCCGGCACGCAGCGGGTGCTGGAAGCGAATCCGGCAGCGACGCGCCTGTTCGGCGAAAGCCGCAAGCTCAACGGCCGCATCTTCCCCGACGGCTTCGACGCCGCCGGCACCGACACGGTGCAGGCGCTGCTGGCGAAAGTCCGCGCGGTGGGCCGGTCCGACGAGGTGCGGGCGCGGCTGGCCGACGGCGAGCGCGAGTTCGGCGTCTCCGCCTACCTGTTCCGGCAGGAGAACACGTCCCTGGTGCTCGTGCGTCTGGCGAGTATCAGCGAAGGCGGCGCGGCCGCGATCCCCGCGCTGTCGGCCAAACTGCTCAAGCTGGTCGAGAAAGTGCCGGACGCGCTGGTTGTCACCGATCCCGACGGGCGGATCATCGCCACCAACCCGGCCTTCCTCGAGATGGCGCAACTTGCGACCGAGGCGCAGGCGCAGAACCAGCCGCTCGACCGCTGGGTCGGCCGGCCGGGCGTCGACCTCGCCGTGCTGACCGCCACCCTGCGCCAGCACGGCAGCGTCCGTCTGTTCCCCACCACGTTGCGCGGCGAATACGGCGCCACCGCCGACATCGAGATCTCCGCCGTCAGCGACGTCAACGGCGGCCGCCCCTGCCACGGCTTCGCGATCCGCAATGTCGGCCGGCGGCTGAGCGCGGAAGGCAGCACCGCGGCGCGCGCGTTGCCGCGTTCGGTCGAGCAGCTGACCGAGCTGATCGGCCGCGTCTCGCTCAAGGACCTCGTGCGCGAGGCGACCGACGTGATCGAGAAGCTTTGCATCGAGGCCGCGCTGGAGCTGACCGGCGACAACCGCGCGTCGGCTGCCGAAATCCTCGGCCTCAGCCGCCAGAGCCTGTACGTGAAGCTACGGCGCTACGGACTCGGCGACCTCGCCGAGGAAGGGTCGGGCTGACATGTCCGCCAGCGTCTCCCGGACCCCGCGATTCCCCGAGTTCTCGGCCTGTCTCGAGCTGCTCAAGCCCGTCACGTGGTTCGCGCCGATGTGGGGGTTCGGCTGCGGCGTCGTCTCCTCCGGCATGCCGGCGTCGGGGCGCTGGGGCACGATCGCGCTGGGCGTGGTGCTCGCTGGACCGCTGGTGTGCGCGACCAGTCAGGCCGCCAACGACTGGTACGACCGCCATGTCGACGCGATCAACGAGCCCGGGCGGCCGATCCCGTCGGGCCGCATCCCCGGCAGCTGGGGCCTCTACATCGCGCTGTTCTGGACCGCGCTGTCGCTCGCGGTCGCCGCAGTCCTCGGCCCCGTGGTGCTGGCGGCGGCGGTTGTCGGGCTGGCGCTCGCCTGGGCGTACAGCGCCCCACCGTTCCGTCTGAAACTGAACGGCTGGCTCGGCAACCTTGCATGCGGTGCGTGCTACGAGGGGCTGGCGTGGGTGACCGGCGCGGCGGTGATGGCCGGGGGCATCCCCAACGGCCGCATCCTGGCCGCCGCCGCGCTCTACAGCCTCGGCGCGCACGGCATCATGACGTGCAACGACTTCAAGTCGATCGAGGGCGACGCGGCGATGGGCGTGCGCTCGCTGCCGGTGCAGCTTGGCGTCAAGCGCGCGGCCGTCGTCGCCTGCGCCACCATGGCGATCGCGCAGGTGGTGATGATCGCGCTGCTGCTGCTGTGGGGACGGCCGTGGCACGCGGGCGCGGTCGGCGCACTGCTGCTGGTGCAGGAGCGGCTGATGACGCGCTACCTGCGCGAGCCGCGCCGGCTGGCTCCCTGGTACCAGGGAACCGGCACGACGCTGTATGTGCTCGGGATGATGGCGACCGCGCTGGCGATCGCGGGCATTCCGTCATGACCGCAGCACCGCTCGGCTGGCTCGGCATCGTGCGCCTTGGCCTGGTGCAGGCGGCGATCGGCGCGGTGGTCGTGCTGACCACCTCGACGCTCAACCGCGTCATGATCGTCGAATACGGCCTGCCCGCCGCCCTGCCCGGCGCGCTCGTCGCATTGCACTACGGCATCCAGTTCCTGCGCCCGCGCTTCGGCCACGGCTCGGATGTCGGGCGCGCACGCACGCCGTGGATCATCGGCGGGATGGCGGTGCTTGCAGCCGGCGGGATCGCCGCGGCAGGCGCAACCGCGCTGATGGGCACGCATCCGGCGGCGGGCACCGTGCTCGCCATCCAAGCTTTCATAATGATCGGGATCGGCGTGGGCGCCGCAGGCACCTCGCTGCTCGTCCTGCTTGCGTCGCGCGTCGCACCGGCACGCACGCCGGGAGCCGCGACGCTGGTCTGGATGATGATGTTCGCGGGCTTCGGCATCACCGCGACCCTCGCCGGAAAGCTGCTCGACCCGTATTCCGGTGCGCGGCTGATCGCGGTGGCCTCGCTGGTCGCCGTCGTCGCGCTGCTGGTCGCGACGCTCGCGGTCTGGGGCATGGAACGCGGCGCTGTCGCACCCCCTGCCACGGCGAAAGTGCCGTTCCGCGACGCCCTGGCCGAGGTCTGGAACGAGCCGTCCTCGCGCCGTTTCACGCTGTTCGTCTTCGTCGCGATGCTGGCCTACAGCGCGCAGGAGCTGATCCTCGAGCCGTTCGCCGGCGCGCTGTTCGCCATGACGCCCGGCCAGACCACGCAACTCGCCGGCATGCAGCACGGCGGCAGCCTGCTCGGCATGATCGTCGTCGCCGTCGCCGGCGCACGGGCGGCCCGGCGCGGCGGCTCGCTCGGCGGCTGGACGATCGGCGGCTGCGTGATCGCCGCCTTCATGCTGCTGACGCTGGCCGTCCGAGGTGTGAGCGGCACGCTCGGCGCGGCGCTGCCGATCGGCGTCTCGTACGCGGTCCTCGGCCTGGGCAACGGCATCTTCGCCGCCTCGGCGATCGGGCGGATGATGCTGATGGTTGACGCCGGCCACCCAGGGCGGCGCGGCACGCGCATGGGCCTGTGGGGTGCCGCGCAGGCGATCGGGTTCTGCATCGGCGATCTGCTCGGCACCGGCGCCGTCGATGTCGCCCGCGCCGCCTGGGGCGCGGCCGCGCCCGCCTACGCGACCGTCTTCGCAGCCGACGCGGCGATCTTCCTGGCCGCCGCGCTGATCGCCCGCCGCATCGGCGCGTCCGCGCCGGCAACACCGAACCGCGCGACGCGCCGGGACACACAAGCCGTCGCACAACTCGCCGTAGGGGACGATTGATGGACACGTTCGATGTCGTGGTGGTCGGCGGCGGACCCGCCGGAGCGACCGCGGCCACCGATCTCGCCGCCGCCGGCCGCTCGGTGCTGCTGCTCGACCGCGCCGGCCGCATCAAGCCCTGCGGCGGCGCGGTGCCGCCGCGGCTGATGGACCAGTTCGAGATCCCCGACGACCTGCTCGTTGCCCGCGTCGGCGGTGCGGAGGTGATCGCCCCGTCCTCGCGCCGCGTGACCATGCCGATCGACAGCGGCTATGTCGGCATGGTCGACCGCGAGGTGTTCGACGCCTGGCTGCGCCGCCGCGCCGCCGCGCACGGCGCCGAGTGCCGGCAGGGCACCTTCACCAGGATCGAGCGCGACGACCACGACGGCCCCATCGTCGCCTACGTGCCCAAGGGCCAGCCGCACGACGCCACGCCCGTCCGCGTGCGGGCCCGCGCGGTGATCGGCGCCGACGGCGCGGTCTCGGCGGTCGGCCGGCAGGAAGTGCCCGGCGCCGACAAAACGCCGTTCGTCTTCGCCTACCACGAGGTCGTCCGCTCGCCATCGGGCCCGCTGCCGGACTACGCCGCCGACCGCTGCGGCATCTTCTACAACGGCACGCTGTCGCCGGACTTCTACGCCTGGATCTTCCCGCACGGTGACACCGCCAGCATCGGCACCGGCAGCGCGAGCAAGGGCTTTCCGCTGCGCAGCGCGATCGACGACCTGCGCCGCCAGACGGGGCTCGACGGCGTGGAAACTATCCGCCGCGAAGGCGCGCCGATCCCCATGCGACCGCTCAAGCGCTGGGACAACGGACGCGACGTCGTGCTGGCCGGCGATGCCGCCGGCGTGGTCGCGCCAGCCTCGGGCGAGGGCATCTACTACGCCATGCTCGGCGGCCGGCTCGCGGCCGAGGCGGTGCACGACTTCTGCACCAGCGCCGACCCGAGCGCCCTGCGCCTGGCACGCAAGCGGTTCATGAAGGTGCACGGCCCGGTGTTCTGGATGCTCGGCGTGATGCAGAAATACTGGTACAGCAACGACGGCCGCCGCGAACGCTTCGTCTCGATCTGCCGCGACCGCGACGTCCAGCAGCTCACCTGGGAAGCCTACATGCAGAAGGAGCTGGTGCGCGCCAAGCCGCTCGCGCATGTGCGCATCTTCTTCAAGAACATCGCGCACCTGACCGGCCTCGTCTCCGCCTGACGGACGGCGCACGCGTTCGTGCGGCCTCTCTACCGGAACCGGTGGGCAGCGCCCATCTTCCGGCCGGCAAACGCTGCGGGTAGACCATGACAATCGCCATCGCCGGCCTCGCCGCCATCCTCGTCGCCGGGCTCGGCGGGATGCTGACCGACATCGGGCCCTGGTACAAGGCGCTGCGAAAGCCGTCCTGGCAGCCGCCGGACTGGCTGTTCGGCCCGGCTTGGTCGGTGATCTTCACATGCACCGCCGCCGCCGGCGTGCTCGCCTGGCGCGCCGCGCCGAATGCGGCCGCCGAGACCCGGATCATCCTGCTGTTCGCGGTCAACGGCATCCTGAATATCGCCTGGAGCCCGCTGTTCTTCAGGCTGCGCCGGCCGGATTGGGCGCTGATCGAGATCATCCCGTTCTGGCTTTCGATCCTGGCGCTGGTCGTCGCGCTGACGCCGATCTCCGCCACGGCCGGGTGGCTGCTGCTGCCCTACCTGCTCTGGGTCAGCTTCGCGGCCGTGCTCAACCTGGCGATCGTGCGGCTCAACCCCGCCTTCGGCCGCGCCGCCGCCGGCTCGCGCCCAGTCCGTTGACCTGACGGACTCAGATCACGTAGCGGAACCGGTAGCGCGAGACGCAGACCGGGCTGCTGACGGTGAAATTCAGGCGGCCTTCGCGCAACCAGCCATTCAGCACCGTCGTGCCGGCCTGCGCGTGCAGTGTGCCGTCGGGCTGGATTGCCGCGGTCATGATGAGGCTCGGCGTATAGTCCAGCACCAGCGTGCGGTCGCCGACGTCGATGATGCCCCACTTGGTCGGCGGGCAGTTCGGATTGTGCGCCTCGACCAGCGTGACGACGCCCTTGTAGGTGCCGTCCACGCGGTCGATCTGGTTGTCCGGCAGCTCGTCCGTCTGCGCGAGTTGCGCCCGGGCGATCGCCAGATTGTAGGCGTCGCGCGGGGCCGTATAGACCGGCGACGTGCAAGCGCTCAGAGCGACCAAGCCAAGTCCCGCCACACACGCTCCGATCCTGCCCGGCATCCCGCGACCTTTCCGTTGCCCGCGCACTAGACCCGATCGAGCGGCGTTTCTCAACTCGGCCGTGCGCCAAGCGGCGAGCGCCCGGCCCCACGGCCGAACGCCCGCGCCATCGGTCAGAACACCTGGACCAGCACGAAGAACAGGCTGCCCGCGAGCAGCATCGCGGCCGGCAGGGTCGTCACCCAGGCCATGACCAGGTTGCGGACCGTGCCCCAGTCCAGGCCCGACCCGTTGGCCGCCATCGTGCCGGCCACACCGCTGGTCAGCACGTGGGTGGTCGAGACCGGCAGGTGATAGACGTCCGCCCCCAGGATGGTCACCGCCGCGACCAGCTCCGCCGCCGCGCCCTGTCCGTAGGTCAGGTGCGTCTTGCCGATCTTCTCGCCCACCGTGATGACGATCCGCTTCCAGCCCACCATCGTGCCCAGGCCGAGCGCCACCGCCACCGCGACCTTCACCCAGACCGGGATGAACTTGGTGCTGTAGTCGAGCATGCCCTCGTAGGTCTTCAGTGCCTTGTTCTCCGCCTCTGTGGTCGGAACGCCGGCCTTCTGCTGCTTGCGGATCACCTCGGAGACCAGGAACATCTCGTTGCGGACGTTCTTCACCGATGCCGCCGGCACCTTGTTCAGCGTGCCGTATTCCTTGACCTGCTCGGCGAGATCGTTGGCCGCGCTGGCCATCGCCATGTCGACCAGCGGCGTGTTGAGCTGACCTGACTTCAGCGCGGTCTCCAGCGTCAGCCGCGCGGTATCGGGATCGGGCAGCGTGCCGAAGCCCTCGCCGCGGTGCTGATAGAGCTGCGCGATCCCCTGGCTCTCCGACAGGAACGCCGGCATCGTGCTGTCCGGAACCGCCCGGTTGAGCGCGTAGGCGGTCGGCACGGCGCCGATCAGGATCAGCATGATCAGGCCCATGCCCTTCTGCCCGTCGTTGGAGCCGTGGGCGAAGGACACGCTGGTGCAGGTCAGGATCAGCAGGCCGCGGATCCAGGTCGGCGGCGGCTTGTCGCCCTCGGGCGCCCGATACAGGTCCTTCCGCTTCACCGTCGCCTTCAGGAGCAGCAGCAACAGCGCCGAGAGAACGAAGCCGATCACCGGGCTGAACAGCAGCGCCTTGAAGACGCCCATCGCCTGACCCCAGTCCACGCCCGAGGTCCCCATGCCGGGGCCGGCCATGAACTGGTTCGCCAGGCCAACGCCGATGATCGAGCCCACCAGCGTGTGCGACGACGAGTTTGGCAGGCCGAAATACCAGGTGCCCAGGTTCCAGATGATGGCCGCGATCAGCAGCGCGAAGATCATCGCGAAGCCGGCGCTGCCGCCGACCTGCAGGATCAGTTCCACCGGCAGCAGCTGCACGATCGCAAAGGCGACGCCGCCCGAGGACGTCAGCACGCCGATGAAGTTGAACATGCCGGACCACACCACCGCGATGTGAGCCGGCAAGCTGTGCGTATAGATGACGGTCGCGACGGCGTTGGCGGTGTCGTGGAAGCCGTTGACGAACTCGAAGCCGAGCGCGATCAGCAGCGCCAGCCCCAGCAGCATGAACACGCCGAGCGCCAGCGGCGGGGCGCCGGACGCGTCCATGTCGCCGACGATGCCGCGCACCGTGAAGCCGAGGCCGATCAGCAGCAGTGAAAGGAATACGATTGCGCCGATCCAGCCGGCGCTGCCTTCCATATTCGGGCGCTTGACCGCACCTGGTTCTGGCGCGCCGATCGCGACATCGGACATTCCTAGGCCCCCCGGACTGTTCCTGCCCTTTGTCAGCTAGCCTTTTCCGCGGGACTATCACAGTTCTGTGACAAGAGCTGCACGTCCACGCGTAGGGTCGCAGCGTGGCGGGCGACACACGTCCGCGCACCGATATGTCCGAAGCGCGGCAGGTTGCGCGGCAGCGGCTCCGCACCACCGTTGCGACGTGGACGGGGTTGACCGGCTCACGCGTCACTGCGGAGGGTCATCGATCAGGCGCCGTTGACCGGCGGCTGTGGCGGCTCCGTCCCCGATGACGTTCCCCGGAATGCGCCTTGCGGCGCTTGCCGATCGACATCGGCCAGCAGCTCCGGCAGCAGTTCCGCCGTGCGCGTGTCTGCCGGCAGGAATGTTTCAATCGCAATCTCCGAAAGCGTGATGTCGATCGGTGTGCCGAACACCATGGTCGTGCTCAGAAACGACAGCACGCCGATCGCGGTCGCAATGCATACCGGCACCGCGACGTCGGACCCCGCTGCCGCCACTGCGCGAGCGCCGCGAGGCTCCGGGTAGCCAGACACTTCCTCCAGCAACGTCACGAGTTCCGGATCCGCAGAGCTCGCACTCTGCAGTTGCAGCCGGTGCTTGCGCCACGCCGCGTAATTGACGATGCGTGGTGCCACTCCGTCCGGGTGCAGCCCCAGCCGCATGACGTTGACCGGGGGCACGAGCAACGCGCCTTTCACACCCGCCACAAGCGCGGCGACTCCTCGATTTGCCTCGACCAGCGTCCCGTGTCGGTCGATCGCGAGCGCCGGGTACGGCTCGTGCGCCCGAAGGAGCGCACTGATCCCCCGTCGGGCGGGCAACAAGGCTGGATCGTCGGGCGCTCGCTCGCGGAACGCCGGTGCGAAACCCGCAGCCAACAGCAGCGTGTTTCGGTCACGCAGCGGCACGTCGAGCTGCTCGGCAAGCCGTAGCACCATCTCGCGGCTCGGCGCTGCACGGCCGGTCTCGATGAAGCTGAGATGTCGCGTCGATATTTCCGCATTGCACGCAAGGTCGAGCTGGCTGAGCCGCCTGCGGCGACGCCACTCGCGCACATGCGCACCGATCGGCAAGGTGTCCGCCATCGCCCGACGATAGGCCCGCCGCGATGTGGCCGCCATTACCTAG
>Ga0074045_10001104_pt1 | contig 26197 bp, 24 predicted proteins | sample BogForMeECP23OM2_FD_94442 | JGI IMG/M metagenome (GOLD analysis project Ga0074045, IMG submission 94442) | Bog forest soil microbial communities from Calvert Island, British Columbia, Canada - Bog Forest MetaG ECP23OM2 | ecosystem: Environmental > Terrestrial > Soil > Wetlands ...
GAAGGCACACCTCCTATGGCGGAGCCAGAAGAGGTGGGGGAGAATAGACAATGTGACGGAAGAGAAGGGATGCTAGGGATGCTGTAGTTGCCTGCATGCCCTGAAGTACTGTGCCGATCCGGTTTTAGAGCCTATTCCGATATGGTCTACTATCGTGGCATACATTTTCACCTTCAGTGAGGCTTGTTTCTCTCTGCTATTGACTGGCGCAGTGGTATTGTTTTTTTTGGAAGCCGTCTGCTTTTTGACTCAGGTCTCCCACAAGCCTCCGTACGTGTGGTTCTCCCGTATCTGCAGTCCTGCCAGGAACAGTCCACTCCCACTCCTTCTTTATCGTCCTACGCATTAGCATATTCTCATCGGATAAACCTTCAAACTACGTTGCCAAATGAAATTTTCTGATACTTTAGGCCCATTGGCCCGTTACCGGCCCAAGACTTCTTGCTAATGGTTTTTTTTAATGCCTTTTCGGTGTGTAGTAGTGAAAATTTAAAAATAACCAGAGGACCCTTTCAAATCCATGCCTGGCCAGTATACTCCATATTTCTGTGGACACTTGCAATTAATAACTTTATGATCATCATGCGATATGGATGCCTATCTACCAACGGGAACAGCGAAGGTGACATTGTCCTCTGCATTGTCCTTCTTTATCATCAGTCGAAGCTCCCACCGCCCTTCCATTATGAGGACAACATTTTCCACGCTATACGTACCACCACCACTTTCTTTGACTACAGGCTTCTCAAAAACTCCGTGCCCCATCTCCGGCATCCAGGGAACGACCTTTATTTCCGCACCGGTTACATCTTTGCCGCTTTTGTCGTGGACGACAATATCAAAAGTATTAACTCCCACTTGCATGTCTTTATCTTTGATCACCATCTGTACAGCGTACAGCCCTTTCGCCGTCATCTTGACGAAACTCTGATCATGGCCTTGTTCCATTTCATGGCTCATACCGTGATCGGCACCCATTTCAGGATTTGACTCCATTTTGTGTTCCTGGCCCATCTTCATCATTGCATGGCGTGCGGGGACTTCTTGGGTGAATAGAGCAACACATACTAAAATGGCCAGTATCAGGAAAGCCTCAACCCTGCTCCGCTTCAGAAACTTTATAGCGTAGGCCACCTCATCTTTTCCCCTCTGCGGGGGGGCGATGTATCTCGAAGTGAGATATGCCAAGATAAGCAGCTTTACCGAAAGAAACCTCCCGTAGGTCGTGGTCAGAAGGGCCCCGAAAGACCCGACTTCCACCCAGCTGTTGTAAAGCCCCGTAAAGACGACTACGGCCAAGACAGGGCCGAAAAAGACGTAGAACTTATCGGCTATGCCGGAGACAATATGCTGCTGTTCGGCGCTGTCGGCAACGTTGGATGGAGAAAGAATAAGAGATATCGACAAGAGCACTCCTGCCCAGGAAATAGCCGCCAGGAGATGGAGCCAGTCCGAAAGTTCCTGTAGGCTGAAGTCTCCATGGTCCGCGCCGTGGCTCGACGCGCTGCGTGTAAAGGCGATGGCAGCGCAGGCTGAAAGCAGTAGGAAAATGACGATACGTGAATTCAGACGCCGCTTGCCCATCCACCAAACGCACCATGCTATAACAACACTGGCCGCCCTCACAAGCCACATGCTCCCGTAATGCGTGTGGAACAAGACAGTGGGTAGTAGTGCAGGGGTGATTTCCGTTATGCCCAGACCTGCCATCTCCGTAGCCCGCTGCACTAGGACGCCGATGCTGCTGACAGTCAGTCCGACGAGGTAAAAAAAGAGCAACCGGCGAAAACGGTCAAAACAAAGGTTGCTTGGTGAGGCATCGGCTACCGGGCACATATGCCAGAAAAGGCAAAGGGCGGCGCCAACAACAAGGGACAGCGCCGTCAGATCAATAAAGGGCATCAAGCTGTGTATTAATAAATTCATAATATTGACCTCATTTGATCGTGAATTTATAGTCTCCGGTAGTCCGGTGTCCATCCCTTGCCACGACGTTCCAAATGACGCGATATGTGCCTGCAGGAAGAGCAGGCACGCCAACTTCCAACAGGACCGAGTTGGACGGATCCACGCGGCTATTGCCCTGGTCCACTCTTTTTCCACTCGCGTTCTCGACCGTCATCGTGCTAAAGGCCGGCTCAATATCGCCATCGAACCATATATACACACCAACAGGCGGCGCCGAGAGAGTGGATCCGACTCTGGGATCCGAATGGTCAGGGAAGGCATGCCCACGAGACACACCCGGGAAGACTAGCAGTGACGTAAATAGAAAAGACGCCACTGCCATCCTGAGATTCATGCTATGCATAATAGCCTAGTGGAAAATCGGCCCGCCTATGCCCTTTGGGAATAGGTCATCAACAAATAAATGTATCAGGGCCAGAACACCGACGGCTTTCCCTGATTTCGTGTTGACGGGCATTTGAGCGGCTAAACCGAACTCGCAGTACTTGCCGGCCCAGACGACCCCCGGATTTATAGTCCCTGTCGTCAGTCCCTTACTATCCTGGCTCAGGTTGGTCTGCATGGGGAACTCCACTACAATGATCATGCGGTTTAAGGGAGATGGAAGCCCAATGTCCTTTACGTGCTGTTGCAGATACATAAGACTGTACTGAATAGTAAATCCCCAATTAAAAGTGATCGGGTTGCGTTCTAGATTGGTGATGCCGGTATCCGGGTCCGTGATGACGTTCTCGCTTCGCGTAGGAAAGCTTGTTCCGATGTCACCCGTGATAGCAAATGGCCTGATAAAATCAACAGAGTCGGGCAAATCACCCAATCCTTTCCCGAAAAATAGCCCTGGAGTAATATTTGAAAAGGACTCCGAAAATTGGTGTGCCCCGGTGCCACCAAGGTCGACGTCCGCGCCAATCGACATAATCAACTCATGAGGGCCGTCCGTTAGGAACTGCCATTTGCCCCCAAGCCCGAGGTTTTCCCATCCATAGGCCGAACCGTCACCTGCAAACTTTTGATGCAGATACGCTTCGTGGAATTCCAGCCCAAGGTTTGGTATGATGCGTTTGGAATAGTCGATGTTAATTTCCGAAGATGTGACAGAAGGGTTTCCGGATTGTTTGCTGCCGTTCAAAAGGATTGAAAACTCATCAGAAATAAAGGGGTCGTCCACCTCAAACGTTGTAGGGAAAAACCTGTTGCCTGCAATCCCATGCGCCGATGCCTTTTCCGGCACTAGAAGTATAAGCGACAAGGCAAAGCCAAGTGAGCTCAGCAGACAGGCCATCAGCATCGAGCCTCCAGAGAAAGACCAACTTGGCGCCCATTTTTTTATTGCGTTTCCTTTCATGGATTCTATCATTGCTGAGCCTCCATATTTTTATATTAACCGAAAAAATGCAGATGGTCTGAGCAACTTCTAAAAAAGATTCTTCTGTCGTACTAAAATCAATAGGTTGGCCGACTACCAACTCTAAACAAACGGAGGACAAAAATATGCAATTAAAATGTAGCACAAACATCGAAATAAATAAAGTGACAATTGATTTTACGAACAAAAATATGACGGCGTATGGGCGTCAGTTTATTGGCTTCATTAAAGGCCATCATTAGTATGACAGAAAAATCGGACCCGCCCGGGAAATACCTCGAACTGACTTGCAAGGGTTCGGAGGCGGAGACCGAGCCAGCGGATGCGGTTACTGGGCGCATTTGAAGTTTTTTATGGCCGATCCCTGGAGAATTGATCTGATAATTAGTCGCGGAGGACAAGAGCAGGCCACAGGTTCTTTTACTCTGATCAAGTAAGAACAGTTCATCGAAATGTTAAACCGTATAATTTCATTTTCACCTAGAGTAAATCTCAAATCCTCCACTCCCCCTCCTACCGGCACACCCAAAAATCTTCGACTTCTCGGGATCGTTCTAAAAAGGGTCATTTTTTTCCGCGCCTTCATAATTTCTTCATAATTGCCTGATAAACTATGTTGATAAAGAGGGCGGACAACCTTGATAAAAGAAATTGGGAGGTAGTTATGAAATGGTTAATGGTATTAGTCCTGGCAGTCATTTTGGCGGCAGGTGTAGTTTATGCGAAGGATTATGAAGTAACAAAAAAGGCCGGGGAGTATAATGTGCTGGTTACGATAGACAAGAACCCGCCGGTTGTGGGTAACAACAATGTAACTGTTACCGTAAAAGAAGCTGCCGGCACGTATGTGACCGACGCAAAGGTAAAAGTAGAATATTCCATGCCGGCGATGCCGGGTATGGCCGCAATGAATTACAAAGCCGACGCTACGTTGAGCGGCCAGACATATAGTGCTATAATGAACCTGCCCGTATCAGGTTCCTGGAGTGTCGCGGTCAAAATCACGAAAGGCGGCAAGACTTCCAGCGTCAAGTTTAACGTTGACGCCCAGTAAGATACGAACAAAGTAACGAGGAGGATAGCGTGATGGATGACGGAACATCGGGAAGAGGGAGGTTTCTCTCGCACAGCCGCTTGTCAATCGCCCTGTCCTGCCTTGCAGCTTTGGTAATTTTCTTTTTTGCTGCCGTGCAAGTTCAAGCCGAAGACATGAACCTGCAGCAGCTCATTGAAGAAGCGCTCAAAAACAGTCCCGCTCTTCACGCTTCCGGGTACAGAACATCTGCGGCAGAATATCGCATACCGCAGGCAAAGACCCTTCCTGACCCTATGATCACATTTGGTTATCAAAATGAAGGGTTCACTAAATTCACCTACGGCAATCCGGACAATCCCAACACTGAGGGAATAGTCGCTGTAGCGCAGACGTTTCTTTTTCCCGGCAAGCTAGCCCTGAAAGGCGAGGCCGCATCGAAAGAATCGGAAAGCATGGGTGCCGACTATGAAGCCCTCCGTCTGAAGATAATAGCGAAGGTGAAGGAGATTTATTTCGATTTGTATAGCACATATAAAAATATTGACCTAATAAGTGAGCGGACCAACCTTTTTACCCAAGTTGAAGATGCGGCGCTTGCACGGTATTCCACAGGGAAAGGGTCGCAGCAAGAAGTCCTGATGGCCCAGACAGAGAAATATATGCTCCTCGAAAAGGAGGAAATGCTGCTGCAGAAAGTAGAGTCGCTCGAAGCCATGATGAACGCAGTGACCGGGAGGCCTGCCAATGCGCCGCTCGGAAGGCCCTCCTCCCTGCCTCACATGGATCTGGTCTATTCTCTCGATGAGCTGATCAGGGCCGCGTACGCTCAATCGCCGGAACTTAAATCGCTGGACAAAAAGATCGATGCGGCTGAAGTAAAGATTGCGCTTACTAAAAAGGATTATTATCCTGATTTCACGATCACAGGCAGCTATTTCCCGCGCGGAAATGACTTCTACGATATGTGGAGTCTTACCGCAACTGTTAACATACCTATTTTTTACCGTACGAAACAACGGCAGGCGGTCAACGAGGCCGAAGCGTCTCTCGGCGAAGCGCGGAGCGAAAGGGAAGAGGCGAGGCTCGTGATCGCTTCTGCGATCAGGGACAACTATGCAACAATCAAGGCATCGGACAAGCTCATGTCGCTTTACAAAGACGGCCTTATACCGAAGAGTTACCAGGATGTCGAGCTTTCGCTTTCCGGATATAAGACGGGCTCGGTCGACGCCCTCACAGTGATAACCAGGCTTAAGGCGGTCATCGATTACGAGATCTCCTACTGGTCCCAGTTCGCAGAGCATGAAAAGGCGATTGCGCGGATCGTGGCTGCTGCAGCTCTAACGGGCACGACTATGAAACAAGAGGACACTTCAAAATGAAAAGAAAGGTTTTTTTTGTTATCGCCGGTATCGTTATTGTGGCGTCTTCGATCTATGTCTTTGGAAATAGACTTCTTCCCGCAAAGAAAGCCCCCGCTCCTGTGCAGACCCCGGTGGCAGCATCCGATCCGGGCAAGCCAATGCCGGGCATGAACATGCCCGCACAAGAGTCCCAGCAGCCCGCCGGGCAGCAGGCTGTTTCGCCGGAGCAGGGAGAAGAGGAAGCGCCTACCGTCGAGATTCCTCCCGAAAAGCAGCAGCTCATTGGGGTAAAAACAGTCGTTGCCAAGGTCGAACCTCTCCAGAAAATCATACGTACCGTCGGTATAGTCCAATACGATGAACGCAAGCTGGCCACGGTGAATACGAAATTCGAGGGATGGATAGAAAAGCTGTATGTTGATTACACCGGCAGGTACGTGCGCAGAGGCGAGCCGCTTGCGGAAATTTACAGCCCGGAACTCCTGGCTACTCAGCAGGAGTTTATCAACGTGCTGCAATGGGTCAAGAAAAACAAGGCGGTAAAAAATGACACAGTGAGCTCCATGCTCGCAACTGATTCGAGAGCTATTGTTGAAGGGGCGCGTCAGAGATTGCGGCTTATGGACATCTCTGATGATCAGATAAACAGGATCGAGCAGACGGGGAAACCAGTGAGGACTCTCACCATTTACAGCCCGGCAAGCGGCTACGTAGTGCAAAAGATGGCATTTCAGGGCATGCGCGTCATGCCTGGTGAAAAGCTCTTCGATATTGCCGATCTTTCGACGGTATGGATATTATCCGATATCTTCGAATATGAGCTTCCGCTTATAAAAATCGGAGAGAAAGCCCTAATCAGTCTGAGCTATTTCCCCGGTAGGGAGTTTTCATCGACAATCGACTACGTCTACCCTACGATTGCCGGAGATACCCGATCTGCCAAGGTGAGGCTTACTATCCCCAATCCCGGCAATAAGCTAAAGCCCCAGATGTATACCAACGTCGAGGTAAAGATCAACCTCGGCAATAAGCTCGTTATTCCTGATGATGCAGTTCTTGATGCGGGAAAACGCCAGATGGTCTATGTTGACAAGGGCGAAGGCAATTTCGAACCGCGCGAAGTCCGCATCGGCATGAGGGCCGATGGAATGGTCGAGGTTTCTTCGGGTCTCAAGGCGGGCGAGCGTGTTGCGTCATCTGCAAACTTCCTGATCGATTCCGAAGCTAAACTGAAAGGCATCGTTAAGTAGTGATCGCCAAAATCATAGACTTCAGTGCAAGGAACAAGTTCGTCATCTTGCTTGTTGTCACGTTTCTTATCGTCTGGGGCTACTGGGCGCTGAAGAAGACTCCTCTGGACGCTATTCCGGATTTGAGCGATACCCAGGTAATTGTTTACACTGACTGGAGCGGCAGGAGTCCAGATCTTGTCGAGGATCAGATCACCTACCCGATATCATCGACTCTCCTGGCGGCCCCGGAAGTGCAAGCCGTGAGGGGCTTCTCATTTTTGGGCAGTTCTTTTATATATGTCATCTTTAAGGAAGGCACCGATATCTACTGGGCGCGGACCCGGGTGCTGGAATACCTCCAGGCAGTAAAGAACAAAATCCCTGCTGATGTGAATCCTGTTCTCGGCCCCGATGGTACAGGTGTCGGCTGGGGCTTCGAGTATGCCCTGATTGATGAAACAGGCGGCCACAACCTGGCAGAGTTGCGTTCCATTCAGGACTATAATGTGAAGTTAGCCCTTGAAAGCGTACCGGGAGTGTCCCAGGTAGCAAGCATCGGTGGCTTTGTCAAACAATACCAGATCACCATTGATCCGAATAAGCTTCTGGCTTATAACATAGCCTTGCCTAAAGTGCTCGATGTGGTCGGGAAAAGCAACCAAGATGTCGAGGGCAGGGTACTCGAATTCTCGGGAACGGAATATATGGTCAGGGGAAAGGGGTATATCAAAAGCCTGAGTGATATTGAAAATATCCCTGTGGGTGCCAGCATATCGGGGACGCCCGTTTTTTTAAGGGACATCGCCCGTGTGCAGCTAGGCCCTGAAATTCGCCGGGGACTTGCAGAACTTGACGGAAAAGGTGAAGCGGCGGGGGGCATAGTCGTCGTCAGGTTCGGTCAGAACGTCCTCAGTGTAATCGACCGGGTGAAGCAGAAGTTGAAGACCGATATTGAGCCGAGCCTTCCCAAAGGGGTGAAGATTGTCGTCACTTATGACCGGTCGGACCTTATCCATCGATCAATAGACACTCTTAAAGACGAAATCCTCAAGCTCTCGATTGCAGTAAGCGCGGTCTGCATTATTTTCCTGTTCCATCTTCCAAGCGCCCTCGTTGTAATCCTTACTCTCCCTGTGGCCATCATCATTTCGTTCATCTGTATGCACTTTCTCGGCGTCACTTCGAATATCATGAGCCTGAGCGGAATTGCCATTGCTATCGGGGCCATGGTTGACGCCTCGATCATCATGGTCGAAAACGCTCACAAGAAGATGGAATTATGGGAGTGTAATCGCGACCTTTATTGCAGCCGGCTCGATGTGATAATCGACGCCGCCAAAGAGGTGGGGCCGTCGCTTTTTTTCTCGTTGCTTGTTATTACGGTGGGGTTTCTCCCTGTCTTCACGCTTCAGGCACAGGCAGGCAGGCTCTTCAAACCCCTAGCTTATACAAAGACCTTTGCAATGCTATTTTCGTCAATCCTAGCGGTCACGCTCACCCCCGTGCTCATGTCGCTCTTTATCAGGGATAGCAGGCTCAGTAAGGTGCCTGTCATTAAATATTTCTTCACCATTTATCCTGAGGAGAAACACCCGGTCAGCCGCTTACTCCATAAAATTTACGAGCCAGTCGCTAAAATTGCACTCAGCTATAAAAGAACCGTGATCTTTATTGCAGTAATTATAATGGTCGTGACCGTGATCCCGTTTACCAAACTAGGCACTGAATTTATGCCTCCGCTATATGAAGGTTCACTGTTGTATATGCCGGTAACAGTGCCTGCGGCCTCTGTGTCGGAAGTATCTAAACTCATCCAACTCCAGGATCGTATTCTGATGCGGATACCCGAGGTGTCGCAGGTATTCGGCAAGGCTGGCCGCGCCGAAACCCCCACGGATCCCGCCCCTCTTGAAATGTTCGAGACTGTTGTCAACCTGAAGCCCGAATCGCAGTGGAGACCGGGGATGACAGTGGAGAAACTCAAATTCGAGATGAACGATGCTCTTACCATACCGGGGGTGGCCAATTCATTTACGATGCCTATAAAGGCGCGCATCGATATGCTGTCGACAGGTATAAGGACGCCCGTAGGCATCAAGATCCTGGGAGCCAACCTAGAAGAGATCGAGCGCATTGGCCTCGAAATCGAGAAACGGATACAGGATGTCCCCGGCACGCGCAGTGTCTATGCCGAGCGTGTTACGACCGGATATTTCTTCGATATCGACATCAAACGGGAAGCGGCTGCCCGGTATGGCCTCACTGTTAAGGATGTGCAGGATGTTATTCAATCCGCTGTCGGTGGCATGAACATCACAACCACTGTTGAAGGAAGGGAGCGGTATCCTGTAAACGTGCGGTATTTCAGGGATATGAGGAGCAGTATGGAAGATATCAGGCGGGTCCTGGTCCCTGTGATGGAAGGTCCGGCTCCTGCCGCTTCTCAGGGGATGCCGGTACAGCCGAGAATTATGCAGATCCCGCTTGAGGAACTCGCTGACATCAAAATAGTCAGGGGACCTACCGCTATTAAGAGCGAGGAAGGATTGCTTACCGCTTACGTTTATATAGACTTTGCTGGCAGGGACGTGGGCGGCTATGTCGATGATGCCAAGAAGAAGGTCGCCTCCCTTAAAATACCTGCGGGATATCGTCTCGAATGGAGCGGAGAATACGAAAACCTGGTGAAGACCCGCGAAAGGCTGAAGATCGTTATACCATTCACCCTGTTCGTTATCTTTATCCTTATCTATTTCAACACAAAGTCTTTTATAAAGACTGGTATTGTGCTCATGGCTGTACCTTTCTCGCTGGTGGGATCATTCTGGCTGCTCTATTTGCTCGGCTACAACATGAGCATTGCGGTATGGGTTGGAATCATTGCGTTGGCGGGACTGGATGCAGAGACCGGGGTTGTGATGCTCCTGTACCTCGAACTGGCAAATGAGAAGTGGAAAAAAGAAGGGAAACTTACCAGCCTCGAATCCCTGAAAGAGGCTATCATGTATGGAGCGGTCAAAAGGATCAGGCCCAAAATCATGACTGTCGCTGTCATCCTTGCCGGACTGATACCGATCATGTTCAGTCACGGCGCAGGATCGGATGTGATGAAGAGAATCGCTGCCCCCATGGTCGGAGGCGTGGTTACGTCGACCATTCTTGAACTCATCATCTATCCCGCCATATATATGCTTTGGAAGGGAAGGGAGTTTCAAGCCAGAAAGGCGGACCTGTGAGAATTCTTATCGTCGAGGACGAAAAGAAAATAGCGGATATCGTCAAGTCCTATCTTGTGCGTGAGAGCTTCGAAGTGACCGCCGTGGAAACTGGGGAAGCGGCCATTAGTGAGATCAGGAATGGCTTTGACCTCGTTATTTTAGACCTCAGGCTACCCGACATCGATGGTGAGACGGTATGCAAATACATCAGGGAAGTCACCAACATACCGATCATTATGCTCACAGCCAAGAGCGCAGAAGACGACAGGGTCAAGGGTCTGAGCATCGGGGCGGATGATTATGTGGTGAAGCCCTTTAGCGCGAGGGAACTGGTAGCGCGCGTAAAGGCCCATCTGAGACGCTCTAAAAAGGACGAAAAAGTACAATTGTCCTTTAACAGTGGCTCTCTGATCATCGAAACGCTGTCAAAAGAAGTTAAAAGCCGCGGCAAAAGAGTTGATCTGACCAATACCGAGTTTAAAATCCTTATCAGCCTTGCTGAGAGGCCGGGTATTGTATTCAGCCGGTTACAACTGATTAATATCGTGCAGGGCTCTGATTTTGAAGGGTTTGACAGAGTAGTTGATGTACATATTAAGAATATCAGGCGCAAAATTGAAGATGATCCCCAAAAGCCGTCATTTATTGAGACTGTTTATGGTGTGGGTTATAAATTCGTAGGCGACCCGGACAAATGAGAACAAAACTTTTTCTCGCTTTCATCGTTGTTATATTTGCATCACTTGTCTCTACGGTCATTTTCGAACGGATGATACTGAGGGATTTTGACAGCTATGCCCAGGGCGTCAGGAAAGATGAGATTTACTGGATTATTGCTTCTGCCGAGGATGGGTATAAAGACGGGAAGTGGAACAAACAGGTCCTTTCCGAGTCCATTCATTGGGCCATGATGATGGGACTGGATGTCAAGATCGTCGATGAGGAAGGCAGTGAAATCGTCCCTTCTCATAGCGTCATGGAATCCCTCCCGCCGGGCATGAAGCGTCGTATGGAAGAACTGTTCCACTTAGACATGAATACGAACCGCGGATACGAAAAGTTTCCTATTATTTCCAACGGCTCAAAGATCGGCTCACTCCTTGCCCGTTCATTTCAGAAAAAAGAACTGGCCGAAAAAGAGGCCATATTCAAGACAAGAGTCAGGCATTTTCTATACACATACCTGCTTATCGCAGGTGCCGGTTCGCTTCTGATAGGACTGATGCTGACCCAGTATATCTCTAAACCGATAAGGCTTCTCAGAAAAGCGTCCGAAAAGATTGCTGGCGGGGATTTTGCTGTCAGGATAGCAGCGAAGTCCTCAGATGAAGTCGGCGGTCTTTCAAAGGCCTTCAACAAAATGGCCGAATCTCTTCAGAAAGAAGAGACCCTGAGAAAACAACTGATGTCGAATATTGCCCATGAACTCCGGACGCCTTTGACTATAATGAAAACACATGCGGAAGCCATGGCCGACGGGATAGTGACGGATACTTCAAAGGAATTCGACATTATCGCCAGCGAAATCGAACGGCTCATAAAGCTAGTGAAAGGCATTGAAGATGTGACTGCGGCGGAGGCCAGTTTCTTTACGAGGGGCGCGGAAAACGAGATAAATCTGAGGGAATTGCTTTACGGAATCACCAGTGATCTCACACCGCTATTTCAGACGCGTGGACTGTACATCAATATTTTAAAGAAAGACGATCTTAGAGTGTCCACCGATACGGAGAAGTTTGAAATGGTCTTAAGAAATATTCTATCCAATGCCCTCAAATTCACTGAAAAAGGCGGGGTCTCCATCGATTATGGCACAGAAGGCGACAGATTCTTTGTCGATATAACTGATACCGGCAAGGGAATAGCGGAGAAGAGTCTGCCTTATATATTTGATCGCTTTTATAGTTCCGGAGAACCAAGTGCCGAAGGTCTAGGTCTAGGCCTCGCCATCGTTAAGGAACTCGTTAATGTTATGGGAGGTCAGATAATGGTAAAGAGCACAATTGGTAAAGGCACAAGCTTTCGTATAGAGCTGTCGAGGGCACGAAGGGCCGTTTGACCTTCAACTTGGTTAGAAATATCGTTTCGAATGCCATTAGGTTGTATCGATAAGTTTCATCTTTTCTGAGGCATTGCTAATTCATCGTAGTGGCCATACGCGGCAACTTATTACGATGAGATGAGGCAGTCATTTGCGGAGCCTTCCGCTTCCTGAAAATATCGGTTTGTGTGGTGTGCCAGTTTAAATCTTCGTCATTTTAGTCCCATAGACATCTATATGAAATCAATAATCCGATTTTCACACTTTCTCCCCGTAGGTCACACAAATTAGGCCACGAGGTTTTTTGTAAGAAACACGGTGCAATTTTGAAATGAACCTGCGTAATTCCACTCATACGCCGTATACTATTCAGTCTGCCCTCCAGCCGGGGTTACTGTGAGTTAGCAGTACCGGTCATAGGTCACACTGCCCGTATTTCTAGGTGCATAGAGCACCTAAGATGCGCGAATCCTTCCCTCTCATATTTTTCATCCAACGTTGAAGAGCGCCAATTAGGCAAGCACAATATCGTTATCGTGGAAGCTAAGTGAATATTGCCATGTGTATGACAATTGGATATTGATTCCTGTCGTAACTGAGAAGGCAGCATGAAAAATCTCACGAATCAATCGGACCAGGTAACCAGCATCCTCTGGAACAGTTACTCTAAAGCGAAGTTAGATTTTTTTGCACTTTCAAGATCGGACACAATGTCCGTTCGTATAGAAAGTATAAAAGAGTATAAACCAATGATCATTCAACTTTTATATATGGAAAATAGATCCTTGCAGCCTATAATGGACCCATCGATAATTTCGCGCACAGAATAAAGACAAGTTAAGACGCTGTAAAATAGCTAGGTTGATAGATAGTATATTGATAACTAAGATAAAATTTAGAACTCGCAACCTAACGGTCAGAGGCTCAATTCTGCTCTAACGAACTACTCGGCTCTCACATTCACTTTCGTGTCGTAGAAGGTGCTGCCTGCGCCGCGGTCTGTGAGACGCTGTGAGGTAAGCGCATTTACAGAGCGAGCGCCGGGTACTCTTTGAAGCCACCAAACTCCTTCGGCAACTACAACACCGACCGGCACTCTGGGTGTGATCGAGAAATGGAATACGGCTTCGCCGCGTGCATTAAAGACTATGACCCTCTGTCCGTCAGCAATCCCCTTGGCAGCTGCATCTGCCGGATTCATCTTCAGCTTCATGCTCTCTTTAGCAAGCAGATCGTCGCGCTCGTTGAACGAAGAATTCAGCATCATGGGTGTTGGAGCAGTCATCAACCAGTAGGGAGCATCGTCTCCATATGGCTCAGTATAGTATGGCAGAGGTTCACTGTCTGAAGGACTGAGTATCTCAATCTTGCCCGAGGGTGTCTTGTAGTTTGTTTTATAATCGTGCGGCAGCGGCAGCTCAACCGGTACACCCATTTTCAGCTTTTCTATGTCGGTCTTTGCCAGCCAAGGTGAAGGGTTTGCCAGCAGCCCGCGTATAAGATCATCCGCAGTTTGCTGGAAATAAGGCTCGGCAAATCCCATGGCGGTCGCCAGAAGGCGAAAGGTATCCCAGTTCGACTTCGCTTCGCCTATTGGCTCTATGGCTGGGAATGCCAGCTGCACGCAATAGTGACCGTAAGAACCATATATGTGTCGCTATGCTCAAGCGAGGAAGTGGCAGGTAGGACGACATCGGCGTACAGGGCCGTGTCAGTCAGGAAACGTTCATGGACAATAGTGAAAAGGTCCTCGCGTGCTAGGCCTCGCAGCACCTTATTCTGATCTGGTATTACCCCGACCGGGTTGCAGTGGTAGACATAGAGACCCATCGCCGGAGGGCAGTCAAGTTCGGTAAGGGCATGTCCAAGCCTGTTGATGTTGACCTGCCGGGTCGGTTTAGATATGAAATCCTCCCGCATTATGAGCGAGCTGCGGAATGCAGAGCCTGTTGAAACGCCCGCAAGCAGTCCACCGCCCGGGTCGCCCCAAGCGCCCACCAGTGCAGGCAGACAAGTGATAGTGCGAACCGTCATGGCGCCGTTGGCATAACGGGATAGACCGCTGCCGAGGCGAATAAAGGGAGCCTTTGCCCGGCCATATGCGTAAGCCATATCCTCGATGGTCGCTGCCGTCAAGCCTGTGATGCGGCTAACAGCTGCGGGCGTATAATCCGGCAGAATCGTGTCACGTAGTTCCACAAAGCCTTGTACATACTTTGCAATGAAAGCCTCATCTGCGAGCTTATCCCTCACCACAACATGCATCATTCCCAAGGCAAGTGCTCCGTCGCTGCCAGGCCGGGTGATAAAGATCTTGTCAGCAGACCTGGCGGTATGAGTTTCGTAGGTATCAATTAACCAGACATCGGCGCCCCGCCTCTTGGCCTCGTAGACGCCACGCAGCATATGAATGCTCGTGGCCGCCGCATTGATTCCCCATAGGATAACAGGGTCGCTTTATATGACTTCGTCGTGATGCAGTCCGGGCGTGTTACCCATGACAATCTTCCAGCCGACATCTTTGGCAGGAGAGCATATGGTGCGCTCCAGCCGCGAGGCCCCCAGACGATGAAAGAAGGCATGGCCGCAATTGCGCTGCACCAGACCCATGGTCCCTCCATACGAACACGGTACGACCGCTTCTGCGCCGTGCCGCGCAATTATATACCTCCAGCGGCCGACGATGTGTTCGACAGCATCATTCCAAGAAACAGAACGGAACTCACCTTTTCCCTTGGAACCGATCCTGATCAGTGGCCGGGTCAGCCGCCTGGATGAATGGACGGTTCTTTCGTAGTGATTCATCTTGGGACAAAGAGTGCCGTGTGTGAAGGGATGATCCGGATCTCCCGCCACTTTTGTCACTTTGCCGTCCTCGACATAGACCAGCCGACTGCAGGCGTCGGGGCAGTCGTATGGACAAACGGAGCGTCTGATTTCAGTTGACATGATCTCTCTCCCGGGAAGTGTTTAAAAATCAACTTTGTGGTTGCCTAAAAACGTCTGAAAATAAAGACGTTAAGAAATTCTCTCCCTTCACGTTAACAGGCATCCGTTGTCGCACCCGTTGTGGATTAGCAAAGGAAGCTTGTTTAACGCGATAGCTACGGGGCTTGGCGGCTTTATGACGCGTCCCTCTTGAGCGACTTGTTAGCGCTTCTTTACTCTATCCCATCAGGCTTGGGCCGCCATTGTTTGTTGGCCGTCCACCCTTCAGTAGCCGTTTCAATACGATCAAACCTTGGTATGTATGGCTTTATGTCTAGCAATGGAGTCATGTCTAATACATTAATGCCTTCCACTATCAAAACATTAGCCTCTCTTTTTTTTAATTTTACGATGGACATTCCAATACCATTTGGTCTGCATGGGTGCCTCGTCGCAAATAATCCGTGGGCTTCATCATCTAAAAAAGTTGGCCTTATTAATTCTACTTCTCCCGCCCTGTCAAACTGATAAAGCAGATATATGTGAGAAAAGGTCTCTATATCTTTTAATCCTGCAGAGTATGTTTCAAATACTTCCACACGGCCTATTGCCTCCGAGGCGTAAAAAGGTTGGACCGGACATTTTTCCTTTTCCTTGTGTGGCGTACGAATGATACCAATCGGTTCCATGATCTCTTTTCCATTTTTAGAGTACCAAGACAGGGCTAATCTGTTCAAGTGCTTTAGCCATGATTCCTCTCTATCCAGCTAACATATCATTACCCAGTTTTCTGGATAATATCGAAACGTTTTAACCCAGGCAAGAGAATAGGGGAGGTAATTTTTGATGTCCTACTTACAGGAGAAGAAGCACATCGCAGTACATTCATGGGACGCTTCCCACTTAGCACACCCGTCTGCTGTGACACGCCAAATGTAACAGTGCCTGCCTCTGCTTTCTTCGACAGGTCAAATCTCCTCTCGGCAGTTCTTTTCGATCTGGGGGCAATCTGTCTTGTCATGGCCTTCGATTTTCTGATCTGACGCTGACCGTCAGGACATTTGCGGCTCATGTAGCACCTGCATTACCCCTGAAACCATCGCCCAGGGTCTTTTCAGTGCAGCTTAGAAGAAGAAGTTCTCTCCCTGGCAGCACATTTCTCGGCTATAGACTTTCTGAAGAAATTCTTATCTAGGGGCTATGTTTAAGAGCGAATGCCACATACAGCTGCGACAATCTTAAACTACGGAAGTACCTGATGGTGACCTATATCAGCGCCCCAGTTATCTGTTACCACCCACACTCTTCAGGCCATAGGACGTGATGCCCCGCTCCACCAGTGTTCGATTAGTTTTTCAGCGTCCGGGCAGTCCGTCGCAAACTGTGCTGTGCCAGCAACTCCTCAATGATATAAAGCTGCAATTTTTGATTATTTCCAGAAGACACATGATAGAAGCTGTCTTCACCTGCCGCTACTTAATGAAACAATCATCTCGTAACGTATGATTTTAATTTGAAATCGTCAGCATCGATTAAGTCACAATTCAAGGCCTTACACCTACAATTTTTCCTTAATCTCTAATGATTGACATCATATACAGTCTTGCCTTTAAACTAAACTTGTGGAGGTTTCAAAGTGTCTCTTGCCTTTGCAATACTTCTTAACATTCTGATATATTCAGCGGCCACATTGGGTACTTCTCTTATTATTGAGAAGTATTATCACGGTAGACTAAAATGGATTATTGTTCTTTTTTTCACATTGTTTTCAGTGTCTTTGATAATAAGGACAAATCTCCTGCTTAAGGTGCTTTACTCTATTACGAAAAACATCACTCTCAAAGATTTCGGATTCATTCTTTTTGGAGGGATAATAACCGGCATATTTTTTTCTTTTTTGTGAATCTCTTTTCGATTGGTTCAGTTGATCCTTAAGAAACTCTTTACGCCTTCATAACAGCCAATACTTTTACTAAATTGGTGCCTTTTTCTAGCCTCAAAGGATCTTCGGCTTTGGTAAGAGGTTTGAAGTATCTTCAATATGTCCGCATGCCTGATCATTTCAGCTCCTTACACAAGGCACCTGCGAGCCAGCACCTCTGCTGGTTAGCTAAGGGCGGGGATTTCAAATTTAACCCTTTTGCTTCGCTCCTTCCGTCGGGCTCTCTCTGCGGGTTATAATAGGAACATGGCTATATCATACAAAGCAGTTTCAGGCAAGACTTACTCCCTATTCGGAATCGATATATCAACTGATGAATACTTTGCCACGATACGCAAACTTGCGGAAAGCCTGTTGGGCCTTTGTCCTGATCAACAAGTACTTCTTTATCACGTTCAAAAAGCAGCTGGAATGAGGCCCAAAAAAAGCTTATCCTATGCACATGATGATAGCCTCAGTGCTCACATACAAAAGACATTATACGAAGCGCTTCGCCCGTATACACGAGCAGTCAAAGGGCATCTGAAGAGTGTCCCGCTTTCTCAAAGGTTCGACAAGACCATCAGGACACGAGAGAAAGGGTATCACCTCTACATGCTTGAGATTGAACTCGTTAACCGAATATACCGCGAAGCCTTCAGAAAGAGCGGTTACAAAGTTGCGTTCTTGCCTCACTGCCTCAGGGATTTCAGACTCCGATGCAGGTCGGCACCCGGAGATATTGAGCACGTCTGCATGAATTGTACGGACGACTGTTTTATCAACCTCGGTAGCCAGCTACTTAAGAAATGCGGTGTCCAGTCCTACCTGTCAATAACCATAGACCAGGAGAAGCTTTTTAGGAGGCTCAAGACAGAGCATCCGGATATCGGAGCACTTGGGATTGCCTGTGTCCCTGAGTTAGCTCAGGGCATGCGGCTTTGCATCAACCTTGGGATCCCTCCGGTGGGAATTCCCCTGAACGCCAACCGATGCGCCAGGTGGATGAAACAAGCTCAGGAGAGTTCATTCAGCCTAGAGGAACTCGAGAAACTCGTAGGGTGAATCTTTCCCCTCGCTCTAGTGGCTGCTACTCCTCACCTGAGAGATTCTGCTATTTCTGTTGATTACCAAAAAAAATATCTATTTTGCCTGTCAGTGCTCGGCATCCTTGTCATTCCTAACTAACGAGAGGTTCCCTTTTCGATATCTGAGGAGTACCTAACACACGGATACGAGAATTTGTAAGGGACGGTTATTTTCCCCTATATATTGCACCGGTGACTGTATGTCAATCTATGCCCAGTTCATTTGGAAATGAATGGCCCACCCATCAACCCTTCAGCCATTAACACGTTATCTACGTGACTTAATTATTCAGCATTTCATGCGGAAGTTCTTGATTCGAGGATCAGAAAGTCTCCCGGAAGGACATCACTGGCGTTGAAGGAGACGATCTCTCCAAGCACTATTTCCTGAATGGGAATACCCTTCAGGGTGTCATCGCCTATGACCGTAGCTTTGATCTGCACTATCGACAGCAACTTGTCACTTGTATTCGTCGCTCCCCTTTCCTGCCAGAAGCCGAGCAACCCGCTTACGAGGGGAAATGATGACAGCATCCACAGGGTCGTACAGGAAAAATGACAACACTGAGGCGAGGATCAGGATGATCGGGCTTTTGAATTGAGCAATGAGGAGAGAGAGTGCATTCGCTCTTTTTTTGGTTGAGGAGATTGGCCCCATACCGAGTGACGCGCCTGCGGGCCTCACCGCTCGTCAGTCCCCGGGGAGGTCGTCTAAAGCTGCTGAAGAAGTTCAGTAGCGAAAATGCTCCAAAAAGACGGTTGACTATCCAAAGTTATCTTTCACCCCGCCTGCTCTTATGAATATTTCTAAACAGATTTCCAGGCCTCCTGATAAAATTTTCTTGCGTATTCTTTTACCATTCTCCTTGCGCTGAACACCGGACCTGTGCTTTTCATTGCTTCTTTCATGATAGTAACCCAACCGCGAGGAATACCATAATCATCAACTTTATAATAGACTGGGATTACTTCCTTTTCCAGAAGACTATACATGGCTTCTGCATCCACCGTATCTCTGTTCTCTCCTTCGTGGCTGGCAAAGGTCCAGCCATTCCTGCCATTGAAACCCTCTATCCACCAGCCATCGAGGATACTCATGTGAGGAACACCGTTAAGTGATGCCTTCATCCCACTGGTTCCGCATGCCTCCATGGGGGGAAGAGGATTGTTAAGCCAGATATCCACTCCATGGGTCATGTATTGCGCCAGTTGTTCATCATAGTCCTCGACGAAGGCAATCCTCCCTCCCATGGCTGGGTCATGGGCAAAATTGAATATCCTCTGAAGAATTCGCTTCCCCGCATCATCTGCCGGATGGGCCTTCCCGGCAAATATGATCTGCAAGGGTCTCCAGCGATTATTTAAAAGGATCTTCAGACGATCCAAGTTGTTAAATATCAAGTCCGCTCTTTTGTACGTGGCAAAACGGCGTGCAAAACCGATGGTCAAGGCCGATGGATCAAGCAATGTGCCTCCAGCCACAATATTGGTAGGATCAACCCTGTCTTCTACCCAACGATGTCGAATCCGCTCATGAATGAAATCTATGAGTTTCATCTTTAACCTGTAGTGGACCTGCCACAATTCTTCATCGGAAATGTCATCTATCAACCCCCACATTGCAGGATCTTCATGGCTTTGCAACCAGTTGGAGCCAAGGTATTTGTTGAAAAGGAGTTCAATCTTCGGCTCAATCCAGCTGGGGACATGGACTCCGTTAGTAATATAATCAATCGGCACATTCTCTTCTTTTAAGTCAGGTATGTCTAGCCAGAGAGATTGCCACATGCGGCGTGCAACCTCGCCGTGCCTTTTGCTGACCCCATTGCGATAGGCAGACATCCTCAAGGCAAAGGCGGTCATGTTAAATCCTGCAGTCGGTTCTTTTGGCGAGATTCCAAGCTGCAGAAAGGTATCACGATTCAGCCCGAGGAGAGGATGATAATGGCTGAAGTATTTATCCATAAGAGGAAAGGGGAAAACATCATGCCCTGCAGGTACTGGCGTATGAGTTGTAAACACAGTAGTTGCCTGTACCTGCAGGATCGCCTCCTCATAGGTCATATTCTCCTGTACCCGCTCCCTGATCTCTTCCAAAATTGCAAATGACGGATGTCCCTCATTTAAATGCAGAACGGAGTGCTTGATCCCCAGTATATCAAGAACTTCGGCCCCTCCAATGCCGAGGACGATCTCCTGACGCAATCTTTGTTCGTTATCATCGATGTAAAGATGCGCGGAGATTGCGCGGTTCCAGGGATCATTTATTTCTATATCCGTATCCATCAGGTAAAGGGGGATACGACCCACCATCACCTTCCATACAGCCACATGGATTAAAGGATCGATAAAAGGCACCGCAACCACAAGCTGTTCTCCTTTTTCGTTAAGGACCCTTGTGATCGGAGCAGCGTCCCTGTCAAGAACTTTGTTTATGTTCTCCTGCCAGCCGTCTGCGCGAATCTTCTGGTACAAATATCCTTCAGGGTACATAAAGCCGATGGCCACAAGAGGCACCCGTAGGTCACTGCATTCCTTGAGATAGTCACCTGCCAGAAAACCTAATCCACCTGCATAAAAAGGGAGGGAACGTTGCAGTCCGTATTCAGCGGAAAAGTAAGCGATGGGTAAGCATCCTGGATCAGCAATGTTTTCAGAAAACCAACACGCCTTTGTCTCCATCTCCTTATGAAATCCGTCGAGAACTGCCTCGTAGTGGTGAAGATATTCCGAATCCCCTGCAGCAGTCTCGAAAGTTTTTTCTGGGAGCTCTCTCAACATTCTTACAGGGTTATGTCGGCTCTCCTTCCATGCCTGACGGTCCAGCATTTTAAAGAGCATCCTCGCAGCAGGATGCCAGCTCCACCAGAGGTTGTACGCCAATTCTCCAAGACCTGCTATCCGGTCAGGCAGATGAGGGAATCTGTCTTTTATTGTGTCCATAAGCTTTTAGTCTCCTAATAAATATATTTCAGAATCTTGCGGCTCCAGGTTCTTTTTTCACCAAGAGAACTGAACAGGGCATCTTACGAATAATCTCTTCATTGCTGCGTCCGAAAAGGAAGTGCTGCAGATGCCCCTCCTCATGGGCGAGCATGATCAAGAGATTGATGCCTTCTTCCTTGACAGCCTTGAAAAGTTCCTCGGTAGGATCTCCTTCCCTAATCAATTCCTTGATCGACATACCCTTCTTTTTCTCAGAATTTATGATTGTATGAATCTCTTCCCTCGCCTCTTTCAAACCGTTCTTATACTCCTCCGCCAGTGAGGGCATGGAACGGTTCCACCCCCCAAAAATGAAGGGGTCATGAACCACATGGAAAACATAAAGTTCCGCTCCATATTTCCTGGATAGCGAAACTCCATACTAAACGGCTTTTCTGCACAATGTAGTATCCCTGCTAACAACGAGAATCCGCTTAATATCCTCCATGCCTGACTTCCTTATCATTGAAATGCTTTTATTTTGGTTTTTCTCTTCCATCTTCAAGCAAGGTTTTTCTCAAAAACCTTTCGGAAATGGAAACCGTAGATCGAGAGGGTAACGGCCTGAGGAAAGAGGCGGGGACAGCGGATAATAGTCCAGAGCAAGAGCCTCCAATAGTGGAATCTCTCTTCTCCGATGATCCCCAGAACAATGATAGACTTGATGAATGCGACGATGTAGTTGAAACGGAAACGAAATGTTTTTTTTTGCGGGGGGATGTATTCCCTCAGGAACGTCCTGACCCTTTCATAGAAGTGCCTTGGCGAATACAGGGTGCTGAGGACCTTTTTGTAGCTGCTGATCAGCAGGTCATAGTCCATCTTGGGAATAAAATTTGTCGAGAAATCTGTCTTGTTCCCTGAGGTCTCTTTGAGCAGCCGCTGCTCTTTTTTGAGTCTCTCGTACAGCTGCGTGCGCGGAAGGGCAATAAGAATACCTACCATGGCCGTGACGACCCCGCTTTTCTGGATGAACCTAATCTGTGTGTCGAAAATCGTAGGTGGGTCGTTGTCGAAACCGACAATGAATCCTCCCTGCACCTCGAGGCCGGAGTTCTGGATATTCCTAACACTGGCGAGGAGACCGCGGTTTTTGTTCTGCAATTTGCTGCATTCTGCAAGGCTCTGTTCATGCGGGGTCTCGATACCGATGAAGACGACATCGAATCCTGCTTCTACCATGAACTGCATCAGATCTTCATGATCGGACAGTTCTATGGATGCCTGCGTATTAAAGGTAAAAGGCTGTCTTCTCCTTGTCATCCATTCGATGATGGCAGGGAGGATCTCCTCCTTCAGTTTTTTTTTGTTCCCGATAAAATTGTCGTCAACAAAGAAAACCTGGCCCCTGAACCCTGACGCGTACACACTCTCAAGCTCCCTGATGATCTGGTCTTTGTCCTTGGTACGCGGTGCACGTCCGCAGAGTAGGGTAATGTCGCAGAACTCGCAGTTGAAGGGGCACCCCCTGGAATACTGGATATTGATTGAAGCATAGTGCTTCATATTAATAAGCCCCCAGAGCGGGATAGGTGTTATCCGCATGTCTGCCCACTGATCAGTGGTGTAGATATGGCCTGCATCGCCATTCTGGAAATCTATCAGGAAGCGGGGCAGGGTGATTTCGGCTTCGTTCAGCACCAGATGGTCTACCGCCCCGAACGCCTCGCAGTCGGTCGTGAAAAGAGGACCGCCGGCAACAATCCTGACGCCGACGGCTTTGCATCTCTGAAGAACTTCTTTCACCGATTCCTTCTGGACAGTCATCGCGCTTACAAAAACGAGGTCAGCCCACCTCATGGCCTCGTCATCCAGGCTTTCCACGTTCATATCGACCAGTCTTTTGTCCCACTCTTCAGGCAGCATCGCTGCTATAGTCAATAATCCAAGGGGTGGACTGCTCGCCTTTCTGTTAATAAATTTCAGGGAATACCTGAAGCTCCAGAATGTATCAGGGAATTCAGGATAAATGGGGAGTGCTTTCACGATATCCCCCTTATGATTTTTTTTCGCACATCAACGGCTGTCAGGATTACTGCGCCAGCCTCCTACTTCTGAAAGTACTTCCGAACTTTCGCCGCAATCTGACGATCAGTCATCTTGTCAGCTGTTTCAAGACCTGCGATTCGTCCACCGAGGTTGTTTCTTTTTAGACGCTTTTTCAGTTCGTCTTTTGCGTCACCAGGACCAAATATCAGAATAGCTTCTGCATCACGAATACAGGCAATTACCGCATCGTAGTAAATGTTAAGATGTCCCGTAAACCTTCTCTGGCGGCTATCAGCTGCCGGTACTCGCAAAGGGTCATAGGGACCCCTAAGAGGGGAATCACCAGAACGGCGAGGCTGTTTTTCAGCCTTCGATATTACCAGTCCTGTCTCTTCCCCTTTATCCGTAACAGCCACTACAATAGCCTTCCTATGGTCAATCCACAAACCCACTGTTTTTTTCATAGATGTCTCCTCTAGATATCAGAAATACCCAACTCTTTAAATATACCACTCATCAGAGCTTTTGAAAAACGCTTTTCTGTTTCGCTTTCTTTGCGTTGCCGATTTTTTTATAATTTGTCTACATTGTCACTAGTGCTAATATGCGAATACCTTCCTATTCTTTCGAATCCTGGATTATTCTTTCCACATCTGCCCTCTCAAGTATCTCTTCCTTCATCAGGGCCTCCGCAAGGGCATCAAGTGTATGCCTTTTTACTGTCAATATTTCAGTCGCCCTTGATTCCGCATCGATGATCATTTTCTGGATCTCCTGGTCCATGAGCCAGGCCATCTCCTCGCTGTAGCGCTTCGGGAGAGATAGTTCCCTGCCCAGGAACGGGTGTTCTTCTCCACGTCCGAGATTTATCGGACCGACCCTGTCGCTCATTCCCCACTGCGCCACCATCTTCTCGGCTAATGAGGTTGCTTCTTTTAGGTCGTTCTGTGCGCCGCTACTGATGTCGTTAAAGACGATCTTTTCAGCAACCCTTCCTGCAAGGGCTATGCTTAATCTGTTCATGAGATAGGTGCGTGGATAATAATGTCTGTCTTCCCCTGGCAGGAGCTGCGTCACACCCATCGCCATTCCTCGTGGGATAATACTCACCTTGTATATCGGATCAGCACCGGGGAGTTCCCATGCGGCAAGGGTATGCCCTGCCTCATGATATGCAGTGATCCGCTTCTCCGTATCGCTTATGGTTTCCTCTTTCACTGCTCCCATAAGAATTATGTCCTCAGCCTCTTCAAAGTCGCGCATATCTATTTTCTCTTTATTCTTTCTCAAGGCAACGAGTGCTGCTTCGTTTGTAAGATTCTCAAGGTCGGCGCCTGTCATGCCAGGGGTACCCCTCGCCAGAGTCTCGAAATTGACATTATCCGCCAGCACCTTGCCTCTGACATGAATTTCAAGGATCGCTTTCCGCTCTTTCCATCCCGGCCTGTCTATAACGACATGCCTGTCGAACCTTCCTGGCCTCAAAAGTGCTGGGTCCAGCACGTCCGGTCTGTTGGTGGCTGCCATAACAATCACTTCCTCATGAGGATCAAATCCGTCCATTTCACTTAAGAGCTGGTTCAGAGTCTGTTCCCGTTCATCATGTCCCCCTCCAAGCCCTGTGCCGCGTGTACGTCCTACGGCATCGATCTCGTCTATAAAAATAATGCTCGGATGGGAATCCTTTGCCTTTTTAAACATGTCCCTGACGCGTGAGGCGCCGACTCCCACAAACATCTCAATGAACTCGGAAGCGCTGATGCTATAAAAAGGCACCCCAGCCTCCCCTGCCGTTGCTCGTGCAAGGAGGGTCTTGCCCGTTCCCGGAGGCCCGATCAGAAGCACTCCTATAGGTACTTTGGCGCCGATCTTTGCGAATCTCGAGGGGTCTTTCAGGAACTCTATCGTTTCCCTCAATTCCATCTTTACATTGTCCATCCCCGCAACGTCTTCAAAGGTCACCCTCGGTTTTTTCATATCATACAGTTTTGCCTTGCTAGCTCCAAACGTAAAGAGCCCTCCAGGACCACCTTGAATCTGTTGATTCCTCTTCATCATCAGGACCCAGAAACCGATGATCAGCGCCCAAGGCAGGACCCCGAGCAAAATCTGCCAGAGATATCCCTGTTCAGTTGACTCGACGGTGATAATCACATTCTTTTCCGTCAGTTGGGACAGAAGTCCGTCACCCTGAAAAGTGGGCAGGACGGTTTGAAAGTATTTCACATTTGCGGGTTTCTTTTCACCTTGGACCGGTAGGCTCACTTCTTTAGTCAGTTCCCCGCTTACAAGCAGCTTTTTTATTGAAACGGATTTGATATTGCCTGCGCTTAATTGCTCCATGAACTGACTGTAATTAATCGTATATTGCGCAGGAGGGGCGACGTTGAAAAAGCTATTCCATGCATATAAAAATACGGAAACGATAAAAAATACCGCAAAGTACCTCCAATATGTACCGGGAATACCTCCTATTGCGCCTTTCTTATCTTCACCCATGATTCATACCTGCCTTCTTCCTTTTGGAGTCGCGCCCTCCAGATATTTTGTTTTGATTAACGTCATGATGAACCGACTTTCCTGAAGTCGATGTATCCCCGATAAACGTTTATAAATATCAGCTATAAACAAATCCGGTCGCAGACATCAATGCCTTCGAACCCATGGACGGGCTTTCCTTCAGCAGACAAAGTGAGAAGCCAGGCCTATATGCCTTTAGAAGAAGCGCCGGTGACAATGCACCAGACAATGCAATTCTCGATTCAAGGAGAAGTGCAGTAGCAGGCATGCTCCAAAATGCCGGCTGAGAGTCCAAATTTAATTGTTTATCTTGTCAAAAAAGTTTTCCTTAATAAGAGTACTATGGAATATTTGCGTTATCGTTTGCCACTCATAATAAACGTTATTATACCAGATTTCAAAGCGTGAACTACCCGCTACTTAACTGCCTGCGGCAGTTGAAGTGGGGGCTTCTTCGCGTATCATCGACCGCTGCGCATTGCGGGTACTGCCCGCTACACGTCTTATGTTGGTCTCCACGCACCTAGATTCGGACCGGCCC
>Ga0074045_10001105_pt1 | contig 26186 bp, 13 predicted proteins | sample BogForMeECP23OM2_FD_94442 | JGI IMG/M metagenome (GOLD analysis project Ga0074045, IMG submission 94442) | Bog forest soil microbial communities from Calvert Island, British Columbia, Canada - Bog Forest MetaG ECP23OM2 | ecosystem: Environmental > Terrestrial > Soil > Wetlands ...
AAGGCGTGAACGCGCAGGGCGGATTCGTCGCCAGATTGAAGTCGAGCACCACCCTTCCGTTCTTCGGCGGGGCGGCGTCGAGGAAGCGCATCGGATGGCTTTCGCTGCCGCCCGTCGCATCCGAGAAGACAAAAAAGAGCGGATCTCCAGGGTCTTCCACCAGCGGCCACAATTCGTAGGTCCGGCCGTCGCGCTGGAACACGGCCTTGCCCGGGACGCGTTCGCGCGAGACGTTGCCGATGATGTTGGTGATCGAAACCTCGCGCGGCGGCTCGAACGGAACCCACTGCGCCTCGATCCGCCACCCTGGATCAACGGGGAAATAATCAAGGCCGGGGAAGTGCAGACGACGCTCGGCGGCGCTGTCCTTGACCCGGAGGGCCTTCCGCCCGCCGCGCTCGATCGTGACGAGGCTCACCGTGCCGGAGGTGAGGACCATGGGCGGGACATCGCCAGCCGCGGGACGCAACTCCCCGGGACGCGCGGGTTGCCCGTCGATCTGGGCGGCGACGCCCGGCGCCGGCGCAAACATCACCCGGCCTTCGGGGGTGAGCGTGATCGTGCCCAGATGGGCCGGTCCGGCGGCCAGCACAACCCGGTTGTCCGGGGCGCGGCCGACAGGGCTGTCGCCCAAGGGCAGGAAATGCAGGCCGACCAGAGTGAGCCAGCCGTCGGGCCGGGTGAGGCGCTCGACGCGCTGGGCCCGCGCCGCCTCGATCTGGGCGGCAAAATCATCTCCGGCAGCCGGTGCGATTACAGCGAAAGCCAGCGCCAACAGAATCAAAGCACGGGATTTCATGCGGGGAATGATGGGACGGCTGGCGAAACGATTCTAAAGTCCACCCGAGCAATGCATCCAAGGCCCGACGAGATCTTTCACGCCGGTCACTTTCCCGGTTGGTCGATCACTGCGTCATCAAGGGAGACCTCAATCTCGGTGAGCTCGCCCGTCCCTTTGGAGAGCGCGTACCAGGCCTTTTGGTAGACAACAAATCGATATCTTTTTTTTATTCCCCGAAGAACCCCTCGAATCAAATAAACCTCCCGGGGTTTCCATCGATAGACCGTCCCAGTCTTGGCGTCCCGTCCGAAGATGTTCTTTTCATCACCTTGATTCCGATAAAAGATAATACCGTCGAGTTTCCCGAGGAACCGGCTGCTCCCAGCCAAGGCAAATTCCTGGTTCACGATCTGTTCATTCAATGCCTTCGCCGCAATTCTCCGCTCCTGCACTGCGAAGAGAATAAAAGGGCCATCGTGCACGGTCCCGTCGTCCTCCCGCTCCCGGTCGCGGAGGAATCCCTTCCCCTCTCCGTACGGATAACAGTGCAATAATCCATTGCCGACCAGTATATCCGAGGCGTGGGCGGTAGAGTACAGGAGCTTCAGGTGCCTCCATTCGTTGTCGTTAGCTTGGCCGTAACCGTAATCCTCCCGGGCGAATTTGTCCCCGGTATAAGTCCAAAGGGTGAAATCAATGAGGTTTTTGCCCAGGCAAATCATCAGCCGGGGGTCGCCCAGACCAAGTTCGGGCAAAGTGAGGACACGGTCGCCCTGGGCCGTTGCCTTTTCGTCCCAGCGTTTCAAGCTGGCGACAGCCGAGGCGGCGCGTTCGACGTAGCGATCAATCAGGGAGTCAGCATCAGCCGGATTAGCCGCCACCCTGTAAAAAAGCGGAGCCAGATGCTCGTCCGCCGCGGCATCATAGCCCTTCTTGTTGTCCCGAAAGTGCAGTGGGGCAACATAGACGAATTCATGCCCGGGAATCTTCTCCTCGAACTTATGGAGAACGTATCTGGTAAATCCCTCCTGGTCCGCCGGAACAACGGCCTGCAGCCCGGGAAGGCCCATGAGAATGGCGAGGAAACCGACTAGGAGCGGCTTCTTAATCATCAGAAAGGAATGAGAAAATGGTCAGGCGCAAGGCCGGATGATGCTGGTTGGCGTAGCGATCAATCCGTGCATCTCTATCTCGCCCTCTCGCGTGATTCAACCGATTAGTGCGCCGGGAGAACGGCGGAGGGCGTGACTGGATTCTGGCCTGGGAGGGGACAAAAGGGTCTTGTCGGGCGGGGTCGCCGGACCCCGCCAAACCATAGATGGTGAAATCGGAAGGCGGGTTGCGGCGACCCCGCCCTGCATCCGGCTTTTTGGGCAGATTCCAGTCACGCACCAGTGTAGCGGAATCTGGCCGCAGAGCGTTAATCGATAAAACTCATGCGCGCCGTCGATTGGCGCGACAGTCAGCAGAGGTGGGCAGTGTCGCCAATGGCCGGGGGAGATTCTCTTCCCGCAAGGCCAATCGGGGGCCGGGCCCGGTCGGGACCACAAGCCTCCCCCGGAGGAGGCACCCTCAATACAGAATGGTGACGGTGGCCGGAAGCTTCTCGATTCGGATTTCGTTTGCCCCCGCCGGCAGCAAGCGGCCGTCTCCGGCGACGGATTTGATTCTTTCCGACAGGGGAGACTTCAGGATGATCCGGCCGGGCGGCATCGCCATATCGCCGCCGAGCTTTGCCACGATCCGCCGCCCCGGTCCGCCGTCAGGCGCGGCCTCGGGCTTGAGGATGTAGCAGAGGTTGCCGTAGTAGGTCGGCAGGTTGTTGACTTCGACCCCGGCGGGATCGTTCACCCATTCGTCAGCCACCCCGGCGGCGACGACCAGCGCTTCATCGGCTTCGCGTTCATAGACGAACATGGCCCGGGCCGAGCGAATGAAGTCGGAGCCGCACCAAGTATGCGGCATGTCGCCGATATATTTCGGCGTCCGGGGATCGCGGTACACCACTTCCGCCCAATGATTCCATCCCGGGGGCCGCCGGTCGCTCATCAGGAAGTTCAGGACGTCGCTGGCTCGCTGTTTCTGGTCGAGATAGACAAATGAACCGATGATCCGGTTCTCGTAGGGGGTGTAGTCGTTCCAGGAAACGGTGTTGAGCTTGCGCTTCGTGAAGTAGTCGAAATACCGGTCGAAGGTCCGGTGCAGCTCAGGCTCCGGGATGTTCCCCAGCTCGTTCACCGGCGCAATGCCGATCGTCGTCGAGGTGACGTCAAGATCTCCCAGCTCCACGCAGCCGGGGATGTAATCGATGCCCTTGTTCGCCATCGCCCGTCGCATCGAGGCATAGAGATCCTTCCGGAAATCGTCGCGCTCGGCGGCAAACTCGGCCTGCTTCTCGCTTTCGCCCAGGAGGCCGGCCATCGCGGTGGCATCCTTCAACCCGCGGAGAATGAAGAAATCGTCCCAGTAGGAATGCATCGGCTTGTTCGAGTATCCCTCGTGGCTGATGGATTCGGGAACCAGCCCGTAGCAGGCGCGCTGCTCCGGGGTTCCGTCCTGGTACACGGCGGTTTTTCGCTCGGCACGAAGGCTCTGGATGTAATGCACCGTCTTCACCACCGTGTCCCACTTGGAGCGCAGCCAGGCGGTGTCATGGGTGTAGCGGAAGACTTGCATGATCAGGTAGATCAACTCGCCGTGACTGTCATTTTCGACCGTCGGATCGGCGCCGCGGGAATCGACCACACAGGGTACCTTGCCGTTCGGGAATTGGAACTGGGAATACCAGTCGGCATAATCTTTCACCTCGTCTTTGATGCCCAGCTGGAGCAGGGCGGTGGAGGTCAGCGAGCCGTCGCGAATCCAGGCCCGGTTGTAGTTGCGCGCCCCCGGCTGGATGCGGGGTCCGTCCTGGTTGATGAAGATGTACGCCAGATTGGATTTGATTGTGTTGATGATGGGCTGCGCGGAGGCGGGCAGCCTGACGTCGAACCGGTCGAGCATCGATTCCCACATCCGGCGGGTCGCCGCATGCGCCAAGCCGACGTAACTGTCCGCGCCCGCCCGGTCCATGGACGGCGTGGGACTCCCGCTCCCGCCGTGGAAGGGAACCGCCAGATGATACTCGATCGAGGACGCGCCCGGGAGATCAAATTCGTACTCCAGGGCGGCGGAGCCAAAACCCCGGGCGTCCTGGATCCGGTCCTCCGCGGGGAGGCGGCCCTGCTGCAGGAACGCGGTAATCTCCCCGCGCTCAAATGGCGTCGCCCCGAAACCCGAGGGGGCGTCGATCGCGATGAGTTTCCTTTCGTCCACGGTCAGCACTCCGTGCTCGAACTGCACGCGGCCGATGCGGGCCCACCCCCCGGGGTGCAGCAACCCCTGCCAGGGCGGATTGACCTGAAAGGGACGAATCGCCAGGAACAGTTTTCCCCGGCCCGGCCCGCCGGCATTCTCGATCCGGTAGTTTGCGAGCAAACGACTGTCCGGTCCGGCGGTTCCGGCGGCGAAGGCGGTGATCGTCAGGGTGAGATTGTGGTATTTCCACTCGACCGACGGAATCGGCAGATAGTCTTTTTCCAGGGACTGGCGCGGCGTGACGTCGTTCCAGGTTACCAGTTTGTTCTCGAGGTAGAGAAACGGCTCAATGGTGAAGCGGGTTTGGTCAACCTCGATGGTCCCCGAGTCATTGATCAACGCCTTGCTGTGATCGCGGGGATTTCCCACCGTCGTCCAGAAGCTCTGTTCCTGCAGCAGATATTTTGGATAGAGTCCGCGCGGCTGGTCCCGGGCGACGGCGCTGAAGAAATCATTGGCCGAGGAGCCGAACTCGGCGCCCTGGACCACGAGCCGGGCGATCCCGAAGCCCCGGCCGCTCGCGCTTTTCTGCAGCACCAGCTTTAGGAAGCGGCCCTCCTGGTCGGGCAGATAGACGTAATCGCGGCCCCCTTTGCCCTGCGTCACCGACGATGCGGCCCGCCATTCCCTCCCGTCCGATGACGTGAGCACATCGTACGCCGACGCGTAATCGTCTCCCTGCCAGTCAATCACCAGACCGCCCAATTCCCTCGGATAGCCGAAATCGACGGCCAGCCATTCCGGGGAGTTGTTTCCGGCGCTCTTCCAATGGGCGAGCCTTGATTCCTTGTCCTCCCAGGCCGGTTCGCCGCCCTCCGTTGTTGAGGATGCCTCCACCCGGGCGCGAGCGGTGAGAGCGGCCCGGTCGTCGATGGGTTCGAAGCGAAGATGGTCGAAGAAGACCCGGCCCTTTCCCCCGGTGCCGGAGGAGACCACCAATTCGATCGTCTTGAGATGCCGGATTTCGGCGCCGCCTGACGGGCCCCACGCGAACGTCAGCTGCCGCCGGCGGATATGCTGCGGGGTCCACTGGGTCGGGAAGGTCACATCCAGTTTCTTGATCCACCAGGTGTTTCCCTCCGCATCGATGAGTTTGAACTCGAGATTATTGACCGGGGCATCCGCCCGCAGGTCGAAGGTGAACTGGTAGTTATCAGGAAGATCGATCGAGAAGTCCTTCCGCGCGCTGGCGTAGCCGTAGGCCCCGCTCAAATCGAACTCGAGCATCAGGGCATGGCCATTTCTCCCCTCCGCCGTGGCCAGGCCCATCCTGGCGCCTTCCGAAGGGACGGCCCGCCAGCCCGCGAGAGTCTCAAATTCGTCGAGCAGGCGGGCCTGCGGAAACATGCAGGCAGGCAGAAGCCAAGCCGCAACGGCCAGCAGCGCGCGCGATCGATGGAATCTTGGTCTTGGGGAAGTCATGGGTTTCCTCCAAAGGTGGTTGGCTCGAGTCTCGGAATGATCTGGGCCGGGGCTTCTTTTCACAGCGGGTGTGGGTGCGGTGGAGAGCGTTGTTGCCGGCAGCCTTACCCGGGAAAGTTCATGGGGGTTTTGCTTCTAGCAGCCTGAAGGGCTCGAAGCCCGACCGCCTGCTAGCCGGAGGGCACCATGTCATGACCTCCCAGTGCATTTCCGCCGGCGGCCCGGGCCTTCCTTTCATCCAGGGATTTCTTGATCTGATAGGCGCGTTCCTCGCTCAAGGGGTACTTGGCGAGCAGAACGACGCCGATCAGGCAGAGGCAGGGCGGCAGCCCGATCTCCCAGAACCGGATCCAGAACAGGGTCGCCGCGCCCTGGGTGGCCATCCCTTCCTGGAAGCCCGTGAGGCGCAGCACATACCCGCTGACGACCGTGGCGATGGACACCGCCACCTTCCACCACCAGTTGTAGACTGCGAAATAGATCCCCTCCCGGCGGATGCCGGTCGTGTATTCGTCTTCGTCGCAGATGTCGGCGATCATCGAGTTGACGAGCGTGAAACAGAACACCATGCCGAGGGACAGCGCGACGGTCGGAATGAAGGTCAGCCAGGGATGCGTCCGGCTGTAGCACAGGATTTTCGACAGGTTGCCCACGATGATGATCCCGAGCGCGACGATGACCGTGGCCCGCTTGCCGAAGCGTTTGGACAGCCACGTCATTGGAAAGACGCCGCCGAGGCCGACCGCGGCCCAGAGGGTTCCATTCTCGGCCATGAGCACCGAAGCCGCGCCCTTGTCGCCGCCAAAGAGGTAGAAGATGGAGATGTAGTTGTTGAAGCCCATCACGAGCTGGAACCCGACGATCAGCAGCACGAACACCGCGACGAGCCGGACAAACGTCCGGTTGCGATAGGTCGTCATGAAGTTCTTCACGATGGGCACCCGCTCCTGCGACTTGACCTGCTTCAGCTTGGTTTCCCGGCAGACCAAGGCGCAAACGAGCGCGCAGGCGGTGAGGATGACACTCATCACGAGGCACACCCATTTGATGCCTTTCACCGCGTCGCCGCCGAAGACCGGCCGGTTGGCGAGAAAGTAGATCCACGGCAGCGTGAACGCGCCAATGTTGCCGATGAAGCTGGCGAAGGCGAAAATGCTGGTCTTCTCGTGGTAATCCTCGGTCAGCTCAAGCCCCAGCGCCCCGTGCGGGATCGCGTAAACGGGAACGACCGTGTAAAAGAACAGCGACACGGCCACGAAGTAGCCGAACATCGCGGGCTTGCTCCAGTCCCGCGGCACCGCCCACAGCAACCAGAAGGCGATCCCGATGAGGATGCCCCCGACCACGAGAAACGGAATCCGCCGGCCGAAGCGCGAGCGGGAGTTGTCGGACAGGTTGCCCAGGAACGGATCCACGACGGCATCCCATAACCGCGGAAACGCCTGGGCCCAGTTGATCCAGACCACGCTGATCCCCAGTCCGACGACATAGACGAGGCCGCTCAGTTGCTGCACCGAGTTCACCGCGACAATGGTCACCACCGCGCCCAGGCCGTAGGCGATCTTCTGCGAAACCGGGATCTTGTCGGCCGCGGCGGTAAGATGGTGCTTCTGCAATTTCATGATTGAGCCGGGGCCTCTTCAATCGGCGGGTGGAATGGTGGGGTTAGGGTCTGAATATGCCCGTCCCGAGGTAACTGCGAGCGGATAGAAATCTGAATGCAAATGTTTGCAATCGCAAACTGGTTGACTAGAACTATCCCGAACGGCTTGTCAGGTGAGTTTGCTTGCGGCGGCAGCTTCCCGCCATCCAGAATGTGAAGAGAAATCAACACCCCATGCCTATTCGCTCCTCCTCCACGCGTCCCATCCGGGTGGGCATTGTCCAGATTGCCGAGCGGCTCGGAGTGTCGCCCTCGACCGTATCGCGGGCGTTGCGGCCGGAAACGGCCCATCTGGTGAGTGCGGAGTCCCGCAAGGCGATCCTCGACCTGGCAGAGAAGCAGAACTTCTCCCCCAACCCCGGGGCGCGGATGCTGCGCAACGGCATCAATTCGACCCTGACGGTGGTCGTGCCCATGGATGAAAACATTTTCTTCTCCGAATTCTACGGGCGGTTCCTGGCGGGGACGATGCATGCGGCGGCGGCGCGCGAGTGGGGCGTGCACATCTGCACGCTGAGTCGGAAGCCGGGCACGAGCTTCCGCGAGGCCATGCAGCACCTGAGCATGGATTCCTCCGGAATCATCTACCTGGCGGAGCCATTGGGTCTGACAGAAGTGCAGGAACTGCGCGGCTTCCGCCGCCCGTTTGTCGTCGCCAAGTCCGTCCTGCCGCCGGAAACCGCGGTGGGCGACTTTGGGGTGCCAGTCGTGGGGGTGAACAATTTCGCCGGAGCCCAATCGGCCGCGAGCCTGTTGCTGCAGCTCGGGCACCGGCGGATCGGCCTGCTGCTTGGCCCCAGCGCCTCGCGCGATGTCCACGAGCGCAGGCAGGGATACCTCGACGCGCTGGAAAAGGCGGGGGTGCTGCCGCGCCCCGAGTGGATTTATGAGGGCCCGTTCAGTGCCGAGACCGGGCGGGAGGGATTCGCGCGCTTCCTCGGTTCCGGAGAGAGGCCGACGGGGCTTTGCTGCGCCAACGATGAAATTGCCTTTGGTGCGATCCATGAAGCGAACGTGGCGGGATTGCGATGCCCGGAGGATATCTCAGTGGTGGGGTTTGACGACGGAATGTGGGCGACCGCCTGCCGGCCGGCGCTGACCACCATCCGCCAGCCGTTGGCGGACATGGCGGAGCGCGCCGTCGGGCTGGTGGTTGAGGCGGCTGGCGCGCCGGGCAAGGCCAGACGGCCGGTTCTCCATGAAATGCCTGCGGCGCTGGTGATTCGCGAGTCGACCCAGCCAATCTGAACCGACGCCATGCAGCAGGAAGGTCGCCTGGCACCGACGATCGCCCCCAAGCGGGCTTCCTCCACCCCATCTCGACCGCGGAATTGCCGTGGGAACTTCTTCGGGGAGCCAAGGCGCCCCCCCGCGACAACACGGCAAGCAACTGCCTAGAGCGGTTTAAATTGCACTGTAGCCGAGAACACGAACGTAGCTGCGAGCGTCAGCGAGCGGATGGCTCGTCCACTCGCTGACGCTCGCGGCTACACTTTTTCTGAAACCGCTCTAGCAGCCTGTCGGGCTTCGAGCCCTTCAGGCTGCTAAAAGCAAAGCCGCACCTTCCATTGAGCAGGGAATATGATCCGATGAGCCAGTATCACTCCAAATCGTGTAAAGATTGCCGAGATTCTGCCCGTTTCGCCGGGTTAGATTAGGCGGTTTTGCCAGCAGGAGGCTGGCCGGCCGGAAGTCCCACAGCCTCCTAGTGCCGGTGGGCGTTGCCCTGCCCGGCTGATCAAAAACAGCAAACGTTTGCAAGATCGGATCGGGGAATTGCCCCGGCGATAGAGTAAAAAATGGCGATTTCGAGGTTTTTGTTTGCAATGCAAACGTTGTCAGTTACGTTTTATTTACATGTTACCCGGCCCCGCTGGGCCTGGTTTCGCTTCCGCTACCGCAAATTTCACCCCGCTCGCCAGGTTGCCCCCATGGCTCTGTTTCGCATCCCCGCAGCGTCACGACATCGGCTCTTTCTGGGCGCGGTCGTTCTCCTGCTCGCCATGGCGCAGGGGCGGGCGGAGATGCCGGCGGAAGCCGCGGTGACGCAGGGCGGTGCCGCCGGGCGGCCGGGAGCGCGGCCGGTGCTGAAGCTGCCGGCCGCCGCCGAGGGGTTTCTCAATGAGCTCGAGCTCGCATCGTTTCGCTATTTCGTGGACCAGGCGGATCCCCGCACCGGGCTGGTGCGGGACCGGGCGCGGGCCGACGGCTCGCCCAGCGCCGGCAAGGCCAGCATTGCGGCCACCGGCTTTGCTCTCAGCGCCTGGGCGGTGGGCACCGAGCGCGGCTGGGTGGAGCGAGCGACGGCGGTGAGGCACGTGCAGACCCTGCTGCGGTTCCTCGCCAATGAGGCGCCGCGCCAGCACGGCTTTTTCTATCACTTCATGGAGATGGACACCGGGGCGCGCGCGTGGAAGTGCGAGCTCTCGACGATCGACACCGGGTTGTTTCTGGCCGGTGCCATCGCGGCGCGCGAATATTTCCACGATCCCGAGATCACCGAGCTGGTCAACCGGCTCTATCGCGAGATTGACTGGCACTGGTTCCTCAACGGCGGCCGGACCTTCGCGATGGGCTGGTTCGACGAGACGGGCTTTTCTCGCTTCCGCTGGGACCGGTACTCGGAGCTCATGATGCTCACCCTGCTGGGGCTGGGCGCGCCCGAGCGGCCGATCGAGCCGGACCTCTGGAGCGCGTGGGCCCGTGCGCCGCTCGGTAGCTACGCCGGCTACCATTACATTCAGGGACCGCAGCTGTTCGTGCATCAATTCGCCCAGGCCTATGGCGATTTTCGCGGCCTGCGGGACGCCTATGCGGATTACTTTCTGAACTCCACCCTGGCCACTCTCGCCCAGCGGAAGTTCTGCAGCGATTTGCACTCCGAGTTCCCCAGCTGGAGCGAGAGGCTGTGGGGGCTCACCGCTTCGGATTCCGCGGCCGGTTACAAGGCCTGGGGGGGACCGCCACGCACCACGGATTTCAACGCGCTGGATGGCACCGTGGTACCGTGCGCGCCGGCGGGTTCATTGCCCTTTGCCCCTGACGAAACTTTGGCGGCGCTCCAATTCATGCGCACCACCTATGGCGATCGCATCTGGAAGCGCTACGGTTTTGTGGATGCCTTCAATCCCGAGACAGGGTGGGTCAATCCGGATGTCATCGGCATCGATCTGGGAATCACCCTGTTGCAGGCGGAGAACGTCCGGACCGGCTTCGTCTGGTCGTTGTTCATGGGTGCGCCCGAGGTGCAGCGGGCGCTGGTCCGCGCCGGGTTCGTGTCGACGAGTCGCGATCTGACCGGATCCGGGCGCGATGAACTGCGGGGGCTGGCGGCCAGGGCGTGGAAATCACTGGGAACGATACCCGGGGCGGGGGCGGGACTGGAGCTGTCGTCGATCATCGCGGCCGAGAAGCTCGGTTTTATCTCCGAGGCGGAGGTTGTGTCCGGGGCTGGAACGCTGTTGCACGAGGGACCGGCGCCGCAGGACGGCGTGAGGGTGGCGGAGTATGCCGCCGGCCTGGTCACCGCGCGGCAGGCCATCCCTGATCTGGCGGAAGAAGTGACGCGGCGCCTTGCGGCGATCGACTGGAAGGCCGTTTCGGCAGGAGCGAACCAGCTGGGCGCCCTGGATCGGTTGGTCGTGTTCTTCCAGGTGGCTGCAGGAGCGCGCCCGCCGTCAGCCTGGACCGGGCTGGAACGCACGCCCCAACTTCTGGGTCCGGTTTACGTGCTCGCGCCGGCAAGCCCCCGCGATCAATTGCTGCCCGGGCTCTGGCTCGACGAGCGGTCGATTATCTCGGGGGCGTCGGCGGCGCAGTTTGCCTACGCCCGCCTCAGCGAGGATACCGGCGCGGCGAAATCGTTTCCCTACGATGTTCTGACGACCGCACTGCTCCTGGCCGAGTTTCCCGCGGCGACGGTCGCCCGCTTGGGAAAGGCGCCGCCGCCGGCGGAGTGGATCGAGACCGCGTCAGCCGAGGACCGCGCCGCGCTGCTCATCAGCGTGGCCAACCTTCTCGTGCCCGATTGCATCCGGCGGTGGTTCCAGCAGGATCCGCTGGTTCAGGCCGGCCGCGCGGCGATTCCGGAGTTCGGCGAAGCGGCGTTTGGCTGTGATAACTCGGTCGTCAGCCGGTGGCAGCTGGCGGGGCCGCAGCGGGTGCCGCCCGAGCGCCTGGCGGTGGCCGTCCCCGCGACCACGCCGCGCGACCAGTGGGTGTGGACCCGGGTGGCCGGCTTGGAGTACAAGGATTCCGTGGCCGACATCCGGCCGGGCGATCCGGCGCTCGCCATGCAGTTCGCCTTCACGTGGGACAAGGACGCGCTGCACTTTCATGCCACGGTGATGGATGAACTTCCGAAGCTGACAACGCCCTCGCCGCGCAATGGCGTGGAATTGTTCGTCGACCCCCAAAACGATGGCCTCATCTGGTCTGGCGCGGATGACAGCCAGTTCAGCTTCAGGGCCAACGGGGCGGTTACAGAGTGGTTCCACAACCGCCCGGTGCAGGCCGAGGTCCGGCACACGGACCAGGGCTATGAAGTCGAGGCTACCATTCCCTGGTCGGACTTGGGGCTCACGCCCCGCTCCGGTCTCGTAATTGGCGTTTCGCCCGCGGTGGTCTCCGAGGGCACCTTCGAATGGGAGCCCTCGCTGAAGTTGAACTGGCGCTACTTTGGCCGCGCCGACGAGCGCTACGAGCTCGGCACACTGCGCCTTGAATAGGCCCGCTTTGATCATGCTTACCGCAACACCGCAAACGAACTCCTGACCTCCATGAAAACCCCACCTCGTCGCAGTCGTCCCAGCTTTTTCCCCCCCATACCCATGCAAACACAAAAAATACCCAGATTCGCGTCGGCGCTCTTGCTGCTGACGCTCGGCCTGGCCACCTCATCCGAGGCACAGACACCAACCCCCGCCAGCCCAGCGGCGGAGGCACCCGTGGTTCAACTCGATCCGTTCATCGTCAACGTCGCAGCTGACCAGGGGTACATCGCCACGGATTCACTGGCCGGCGGACGAAACGCCATGCCAGTCACCATCACTCCATCGACGTTGTCGTCCCTCACCGAGGCGTTCATCGACGACCTGCAGCTGACCGACGTGAGAAGCGCCCTGCAGTGGACGCCCAACATCGTTCCCGTCTCTTGGAACGGAGGCCACGACGGCGGAGGCGACGTGTTCAATTCCTGGGCTTACAACATCCGCGGCGCGGGTACCGGGCCGCAGGGCGGCAATCCGCCAACCGTCAATTACTTTCCGTTCTACGGGGTCAAGGATCTGTACAACGTTGATCGTCTCGAAGTGGATCGCGGGCCCAACTCGATCCTGTTCGGCGTGGGCAATCTCGGTGGCTCGCTGTCCACCTACACCAAGGTTCCGCAGCTCAACAAAGATTTCGAGAACCTGGACGTGGTCGCGAACAGCTTCGGGGGCGTTCGGGTGACAGCGGACGTCAACCAGGTGACCGACGGAGGCAAACTTGGGGTCCGGGTCGACCTTTTGGGCGACCGCGATCAGGAATGGCGCAAGGACGATTTGACCAAGAAATGGGGCGCCTCCCTGGCCACCTCCTGGAAGGTAACCGATAGCACCACCGTGCGGTTGGACCTGGAAGCCTTCAAGCAGGAGACTCCCCAGTTTGCCGTCAATCTGACTGACAACTATTCGCAATGGGATGGGAAGACCAATTCCCCAACGTGGGGTGCCGAGCCGACCGGCGGAACCGCCGCGACCAACAGCATGGCCGAGTGGGGCGGGCCGACGTCCACGCTGGTCTGGATTCCCTCCGCGGGAAGCCTCATGAATTGGGGCCCCGGTTACCGCGGCGCAGGCCTTGGCGACGGGCCGTATTACTACAACGCCGTCATGCGGCCGTATTCTTACGAGCTTGGTACCTCCGGTCTCGACGTGCCGGCCCTGCCGAGCAGGGATTTCACAGTCGGGCCGAGCGACGGCCTTTTCACCTGGGAGTATTACACCGCCACGCTGTACCTGGATCAAAAAATCAACGCCAACTCCGAGTTTGAAATTGCCGCCTACCGCTATTCTGACAAGGGGACCGCCAAGAATTTCGAATCCCCGGGCAACGTCGATGTCGACATCAACAAGCAGATGCCGGACGGCTCGGCCAACCCAAACTACGGCCAGCTGTACTCGGACATGTTCCTCGACAAACAAATCCAGGATCATAGTTCCAACGAGTTCCGCGCGCAGTACAACTATCACTTCGACACCAATCTTTGGGGCGTTCCGGTCAACGAATGGCTGAGCGCGTCGTTGGGCGAAGAATTCCATCTGCTGACGACCCGGCAGTATATCGCCACCGACATGAATGGCTACAATCCCAACACCTGGACGGAGAACATGATTTGGGCCCGGGAATATTACAACCAGCCGAATACCGCCATCTCCCTGCCGTCCAGTATCAACGGCAGTCCGATTGTATATCTCCCGCTTCCCTTCAACTGGTTCGACCACGACCTGACCGAGCAGATCAAATATGGCGGGATCGTTTCCCAGACACGCCTCTGGAACGATCGCGTGAACCTGACGCTCGGCGCCCGGGATGACCGTTATTGGAGCGAACTGGTCAACGTCCGCGGGACGAACAATATTCCGGCCATCGAATCCGACAGCGGAACCACCTATTCCGCCGGCTTCGTGGGCTATATCACCAAATGGTTCGGCGTGGACTACAACTACTCGTCGAACTTCGCCCCCATCGGCGGCGGAGTGGCTCCGAGCTTGACTGGCGGCCAATTCGGCCCCGCGACCGGAAAGTCGAATACGATTGGTATCCGCATCTCGACCGAGGACCACAAATATTACATCTCCGCGGACTATTATGCCGACAAGGCCCATGGCCGCATCACCAATGACAGTGTCGACCTGCAGGGCATCTGGAATTATTATTTCCAGGCCGGCGGCACAGCCACGGACATCGGTCCGGCCGGAACCGTCACCGGACTTGCTTCCAATGGAACGCTCCATGCCAACATGTCGTGGGCGGATACTGAAGACGTGAAGGACACCGGTTTCGAGATGGAGGCCGTTGCCAATCCCACGCCTAACTGGAGATTCCAAGTGACGCTGGCCGTTCCTAAGTCGGTATCAACTAATGACCTGCCCGGTGCTCGGCAGTATTATGACGCTCACCTCGCCGAGTGGAGTCCGCTGGTGACGACCGGCACACAGCCCTACGCGGGATCCCTCAACCAGGACCTGACGAACACCGAGACCACCCTGAACAACGTGGCGGGTTCGAAGACGTCCGCGGGTCTGGTCAAGTCCACGTTCAGCGTCTTTACCGTCTACACCTTCACGGACACGTGGGCACGGGGCCTCGCGATCGGCGGAGGCGCCACGGCCCTCGGCGCGCAGAATATCAGCACGGGCGGCAGTTTGTCCTCGCCCGGCTACCAAATATATTCGGCGCTGGCCTCCTACTCGACGAGGCTCGGCAAGGTGCCCGCGAAATTCCAGTTGAACGTGGACAATCTCTTCGGGAACAAGACCCTTGTCTACACGGGTTACAACACGTTCAGCAACGGTGGCACGCAGGGTTCAAATTTCAATTATTTGACGCCCCGCAAGCTGACGTTGTCCATGAGGTTGGAATTCTGATCTCCGCGGCCTGCCCGACGGCATCCGCCGTTGGACAGGCGTTTGGAGATTGATCGCACAATTACTCCCCACAGCTGATTGTTCTCCCATCATTTGTGGATCACTGATGTCCCAAGTTCCTGGGTTGGCTGAGCTTCGGAGCCGGTCGCACTTGGTGGCGCAATTTCTGGCCAGCGGGGCGCTTTTTGCTTTCCGGCATCGGGAGACGTTGATCAACCGGTTCCTTCCCGGACCGGCCGAAGACGGTTTTTTCCGGCTTCTGGCGCGCTGGTCTGGTGGCGACGGAGAAAGCGGCTGGGCGCCTTTGGTTGGTCCAGGCCTCGGTTTCACCGTGTCTGCGACCTCCGGAGCCATCTGGACGAGCCGGCCGGGCGCCGGCTTGACCTCCACGACCACGTTGCAGCTTCATCCAGAGCAGGCGGCGTGGGCGTGGCGCGTGCGCGTGGTCAACGCCGCGGACACCGCCCGCCGCGTCGAGGTGTTTCACGGCCAGGATCTAGGACTGGCCGACGAAGGCGTCGTGCGCAACAACGAGGCTTACAATTCGCACTACATCGACCTTTTGCCGGTCGAGGACAGCTTGTGGGGTTGGGTGGTGCTCGCCCGTCAGAACCAACCAATGGCGGGCGGGCGCCACCCGTGGCTCGCGCTGGGCTGCGCGTCGGGCGCCAGCGCTTTTTGCACCGATGGCTGGCAGTTTTTCGGGGCGGACCACCGTCTGACCGGCCGGCCGGCAGCCATCGAGGCACCGGGGCTCCCTTCGCGCCGTCTCCAATACGAGTATGCCATGGGTGGCCTGCAAAGCCGGGTCCTCGATCTTCCCCCCGGAGGGGTTGGCGAGATCGTCTTTGTCGGGTGCTTTAGCGAGGATCATCCTGGAGCTTCCTCGGCGGCCGACCTGGCGCGGTTGCACGAGGTCCTGTCGTCAGACTGGCCCGGCCCGGCCCCCTCGGGGAGGGGGGAGTCGCTCCCGGCTTCCGTTTTCATCCAGGCCGGATGGATTCACGGAGACCGGCCGACCGAACGGAACTTGTCAGCCTGGTTTCCGGGCGAGCGTCGCCATGTGGAGCGGGCCGCCGATGGCGCCATCCTCTCCTTTTTCCACGGCCCCGATCGGCATGTGGTGACGCGCGACAAGGAGGTCATCGTCGCCCGCCCGCACGGCCACATCCTGCGAAGCGGGGAACCCCATTGGATCGACTCGGATCAGTTCGGCCTCACCTGCTATGCCGCGGGAATTTTTTCAGCGCAGGCCTATTTGGGGAACCCCTCCTTGGGGCGTCTGCTCACCGTCGTGCGCGACGCCTTGAATCTCGGCCGCGCGTGCGGCCAGCGTGTCTTCGTGCGCCGCGACGGACAGTGGCGCCAGCTGGGCGCGCCATCGGCCTTCGCGATGACGCCGGGGGACGCGCACTGGGTCTACCGGCTTGGACGCGAGGTCGTGAAGGCGAGGGTCTGGTGCTCACCGGGGATGCCGGCTTCGTTTCTCGAGTTGCGCGTGGCGGGCGGCAGGTCTTGCGAGTTTCTGATCACCCATCAGCTGGCGCTGGGAGCGGAGGAGTTCGAACATCCTGGTGAAGCGGAGATGTTTTCCGACGCCGGCTGGATTGGCTGCCGGCCGCGGCCTGAAAGCCCGATGGGGCAAAGCTGGCCCGAGGCCCGTTTCGCCATCGCAGCGTCCAGGCCGGAGGATGTCGCCGCCCTGGGGGGCAGCCGGTTGCTCTACGAGGATGAGGTTGAACGGGACGGACCGTATGCCGTCCTGCGCACCCGCGCGGTGACGCGGTTCGGTGTCATCCTGCTCGGTTCGCATCGCGGGCCCGGCTTCCTGCCCGACGCGGTGGCTGCGGCGCGGGCTGAATTTGCCGCGCGCTGCGAACCGGCGCGGCCGCCCCCGCCCCCGGTGCGTCTGGTGGGAGGCGCCGATCCCGGCATCCCGCGTCTTGACGAGGTGCTGCCGTGGTTCACCCACAACGCCGCCATCCATTTTTCCGCCCCCCATGGGCTCGAGCAGTATGGTGGCGGGGCCTGGGGCGTGCGCGATGTCTGTCAGGGCTCGGTGGAGTGGCTCCTGGCGGCGGGCCGCCACGACGTGGTGCGACGCATCCTGCAGGCCGTGTTCGCGCAGCAGTACCCGCGTGACGGCAGCTGGCCCCAGTGGTTCATGTTCCCGCCGTTCCGTTCCATCCAGCAGGCGCACAGCCATGGCGATGTCTGCTTCTGGCCGGTCAAGGCGCTGTGCGACTACGTGGAGGCCAGCAACGATGTCGGCTTCCTGCAGGCCAGGCTGGGCTACACCGACCCGCGCCAGTTCGAACCCAGCGGACCGGAGGAAACGCTCTGGACGCACTGCGATCGCGTGATCGACCATGTCGAGTCGCGGTTCGTGGCCGGGACGGCGCTGGTCAACTACGGCGACGGCGATTGGGACGACACCCTGCAGCCGGCCGACCCGGCCATGCGCACGCACATGGTCAGCGCCTGGACCGTCGGCCTGGCCTACCACACGTTCGGCCAGCTCGCCGCCGTGTGCCGTCGCGTGGGGGAGCCCGCCCGCGGCGCCCGCTTGGAGCAGCTGCTCGCGCGGATGCGCGCGGATTTTGCCGCCCATTTGATGGCGGGCGGGATTGTGGCCGGTTTCATGGTTGTCGAACCGGCGGGTGAACGCCTGCTGCTCCATCCGCGCGACGCCGTGACCGGCATTCGCTACCGGCTGCTGCCCATGACGCGCGCCGTGCTTGCCGGACTTTTCACCCCTGAGGAAGCCCGCCGCCACCTGCAGCTCGTCCGCCAGCACCTGCTTTATCCGGACGGCGCGCGCCTGATGAGCGAGCCCGCGCCCTACCGCGGCGGCTTGGAAAAGCTCTTCAAGCGCGCCGACACGGCCGCCAATGTCGGCCGCGAGGTCGGCCTGCAATATGTACACGCCCATCTCCGTTACGCCGAGGCTCTGGCCCGGCTGGGCGAAGCCGACGGGCTGTGGACCGCGCTGCAGGTCGTCAACCCGGTCGGCTTGAGGGAGATCGTGGCCCACGCGGCCCCGCGCCAGAGCAACGTCTATTTCTCCAGTTCCGACGCCGACTTCGCCGACCGCGGCGAAGCGGCCGCGCAGTGGGAGGAGTTGCGCACGGGCCGCGTCGCCGTGCGCGGCGGCTGGCGTCTCTATTCCAGCGGTCCGGGGCTTTTCCTGCATCAGGTCCGCTCAGGCCTGCTCGGCCTGCGGGAGTCGTTTGGAGACATGATCTTCGATCCCGTCCTGCCGCGCCAACTCGATGGACTGGTCGCGGCGGCGACGGTGTGCGGCCGCCCCGTGGCCGTGCGCTATCGCGTGCGCGAAGGCAGCTTCTCTCCCCGCGCGATAACGGTGAACGGACGTCCTTGCACCTCCGGCCGGCGCGAAGCAAATCCCTACCGCCCGGGCGGATGGGCCGTCGCCCAGACGGAATTGCAGGGGCTCTTGAAGGAGACCGGCAACCTCATCGAGATCGACCTGTGAAACCCGGGTGCCGGCGTTTTCTGATTCTCGTCGCCGGCCTTTTTGCCGCAACCTCCGCCATGCCCGCTGAAGTCGCTCCCTATCGCCGCGCCGATCTGCCCGTTGAACAACGCGTCGCCGACCTGCTCGCGCGGATGACACTGGAGGAGAAGATCGATCAGCTTCACCAATGCGGCGTCGGCGACATCAACCCCAACAATCTCGCCCGGCGCGCCGACGAGCTCCGTTCCACCTATGGGTCGTTCATGGCCGCGGGCGATCTTCCCCTGCGCAACGAACTGCAACGCCGGGCCGTCGAAGGAACCCGGCTGGGGATCCCCGCGATCTTTGGGGCCGATGTGATCCATGGCTATCGCACGATCTTTCCCATCCCGCTGGCGCAGGCGTGTGCTTGGGAGGCGGAGCTTGTCCGCCGGGCCTGCCGCAGCGCGGCCGAAAGCGCCCGCGCGGACGGCGTGGACTGGACCTTTGCGCCGATGGTGGATCATTGCGTGGATCCGCGCTGGGGGCGGATCGCGGAAACTTTCGGCGAATCGCCGTTGGCCGCCAGTATCTTCGCCGCCGCCTCGGTCGAAGGCTACCAGAGTCCGCGCCTCGGAGCGCCGGGCTCGGTCGCCGCCTGCCTGAAACACTACGTCGGCTACGGCGCGTCCGAAGGCGGTCGCGACTACAGTTCCACGGAGGTTGCGCCGCAGCGGCTCTGGGAGATGCATCTGCCGCCGTTCGAGGCCGGCCTGCGGGCCGGCGCCCTCACCGTGATGAGCGCTTTCAACGACCTCAACGGCGTGCCGGCGAGCGCGAATTCCTATACGTTGACCACGGTGCTCCGGCAGCGCTGGGGCTTTCGCGGTTTTGTGGTCTCGGATTGGAATGCCGTGCTTCAGCTCACCCACCAGGGCTATGCCACCGACGAAGCCGGGGCTGTGCAGAAGGCCATTCTCGCCGGCGTGGACCTGGACATGACCGACGGCCTTTACCGGAAGCATCTCGCCGGACTCATCAAGACGGGGCGCGTGCCGCTGGCCGTGGTCGACGAGGCGGTGCGCCGCATCTTGCGGGTGAAGTTTGAACTCGGGTTGTTTGAGCGGCCGCTGGTGGAGGCGTCGGCGCTGGCCGGCGCCGCGCCCACGCCGGCCCAACTGGACCTGGCCGAGGAATTCGCGGTGCGCTCGATGGTTCTGCTGAAAAACACCGGGGTGCTGCCGCTGGCCGCGGGCGTGCGCCGCGTCGCGCTGATCGGCCCGCTGGCGGACGATGCGGCGGCGCTGCTTGGGTCGTGGACGCAGCAGGGCCGGGCGGCGGAGGCCACCAGCATCGAGGCGGGGTTGCGCGGGCGCCTGCCGGCCGGGGTGGGCCTGCAGGTCGCGCCGGGTTGCCAGATCGAGGGCGGCGGACGGGAAGGCTGGGACGCGGCCGTAACGCTCGCGCGCGAATCGGACGTGGTGGTGCTGTGCCTTGGCGAATCCGCCGAAATGAGCGGCGAAAACGCCTCCCGCTCGACGCTGCGGCTCCCGGGCGGGCAGGAGGAGCTGGCGCTGGCCGTCGCGGCGGCCGGCCGGCCCGTCGTTTTGCTCGTTGTTTCCGGCCGGCCGGTGGAGTTGGCGGCAGTGGAGCCGAAGATGGCGGCGATTCTGGCGGTCTGGCAGCCGGGCACCCGCGGCGGCGCGGCCGTCGCGGATCTGTTGCTCGGAAGAAAGAACCCCAGTGGCCGTTTGTCGGTGACGTGGCCGCGCACCACCGGCCAGATTCCGATCTACCACAACATGCGCCCGCGGGCGCGCCTGCGCCCGTACGGTGAGTATCAGGACATCGGGACGACTCCGCTTTACGAATTCGGCCACGGCCTGAGCTACACGACGTTTGCCTACAGTCCCATTCGCCTGACGCGTCCCACCGTCGGCCCGGACGAAACACTGCTGGCGGAGGTCACGGTGACCAACACGGGCCGGCGCGACGGCACGGAGACGGTGCTCTGGTTCATCCGCGATCCGGTGGCCAGCATCACGCGTCCGCTCAGGGAGCTGAAGCACTTCGAGCCGGCGGCGATCGCGGCGGGCGCCAGTCGCGTGTTCCGGTTCGAAATCAATCCGGCGCGCGACCTGTCCTTTCCGGACGCCGACGGTCAGCGGATTCTCGAACCCGGTGAAATCCTCCTGTTCGCGGGCCCGGAAACCGCGCGGTTCAATGTCGCGGTGGTGCCCTAGCAGTGGGCAGGCAGAGAACCGAAGGAGGGCGGTGTTGCTTTTGAATCCCAACGACGCACCGGCGCGGAAAACACCTTCGGCTCCTTTGTCTCTTTGCGTTTCTTTTGTTTAATAATAATCCATGAGATCCCTCCGCGTCTTGCTCCTATCCGCCGCGCTCGCCGCCGTCCCCGCCATGCCGCAATCCAATTACATCCACCACGTCGTCTTCGACAATAGCCTGGCGGATCGCTCGTGCTACCACAGCGAAGGAAAGGTCGTGGCCCCGAGCGTGCTGGAGCTGGTCGACGGGAAACTGCCGGTGGAGACCGGCCACTGGTTCTCCCCGCCGAACAGCCTGCGCCTGAAATGGAAGGCGGCCGTCGGCGGGAGCTGGCTGGTGACGCTCAAGACGCCGCTCCACTCCCGCCGGGAATTCAACTACGAGGGCGACACCCTGTCTTTCTGGTGCTATTCGGAAGAGGGACTGGCGCCCGACGAATCACCGCGCCTGAATCTGGTGGACGCGACGGAGTCCTGGGCCAGCGCGATTCCCCTGCTCGCAAAACACGGGCCCCTGCCCGCGGGCCGCTGGGTGCGCCTGCAGTTCAAACGCGACGATTTCCGAGGGATATTTCGCGACACCGAGGAGGACACTTTTGACCTCCGCAAGCTGGCGGGCGTCATCTTCGAGCAGAACCTCGAGGACGGCCGGGAGCACACGCTGTACATTGACGACGTGGAGGTCGGTCCCGCCCCGCCGGCGGACGAGCCGCCCCCCGCCGCCCCGGCCGGTCTCGCCGTCAAGGCCGGGGAGCGCCACTTCCACCTGACGTGGACGCCACCGGCCGGGCGCCCCCCGTTCCGCTACGAGATCTACCGTTCGTGGGACGGCCGGAGTTACACGCCCATCGGGATCCAGCGGGGCGAGGTCAACCGCTACGCGGATTTCGTGGGACGCCCGGCCTGCCAGGCGTTTTACCAGGTCAGTGCGATCGACGAGGCCGGCCAAGAATCGGCGCTTTCCGCGGCGGCGTCAGCGGCGACGCGCGAATTCAGCGACGAGGAGCTGCTCACCATGGTGCAGGAGGCCTGCTTTCGCTACTACTGGGAGGCGGGCCATCCGAACTCGGGGATGGCGATCGAGCTGCTACCGGGCAACGACAACTTGTGCGCGCTCGGCGCGACGGGTTTCGGCATCATGGCCCTGATCACGGGGACGGAGCGCGGTTTCATCACCCGCGAGCAGGGCGCCGGACGCCTGCTCAAGATCATTCACTTCCTGCAGGCCGCCGACCGGTTTCATGGCGCGTGGCCGCATTATCTCGACGGACGCACGGGGCGGGTCATCGCGAACTTCGGCTCCAACGACGACGGCGCCGATCTCGTGGAAACGGCCTTTCTCGTGCAGGGCCTGCTGACGGCGCGGCAATACTTCGACGGCGACGATGCCGCGGAGCGCGAAATCCGCGAGGCAGTGACGACGCTCTGGCGCGGCGTCGAATGGGACTGGTTCCGGAAGGAACCGGCGGAGGAGGTCCTCTACTGGCATTGGTCGCCGGACCACGGCTGGCACATCAGCCATCCGCTGATCGGTTGGAACGAGACGATGATCGTGTACCTTCTGGCGATCGCGTCACCCACGCATGCCGTGCCGGCCAGCCTGTACCACACGGGATGGGCGGGGCAGTCGGACCGGGCGGTGCGTTACCGCCGGGGCTGGAGCCGCACGACCGCGGGCGACCATTACACCAACGGGAGCACCTACTACGGCCACCAGCTCGACGTCGGCCTCGGCACCGGCGGCGATCTGTTCTTCACCCAGTTCTCCTTCCTCGGCTTCGATCCGCGCGGCAAGCGCGACGCCTATACGAACTATTTTCAGAACAACCGGGCGCTCGCCCTCATCAACCGCGCCTATTGCATCGAGAACCCGCTCGGGCACGCCGGCTACGGGCCTGATTGCTGGGGGCTCTCGGCGGGGGTCAATTCCGGCGGCGGTCATCCCGTCCCTCGCGATGATAACGGCACCATCTGCATCTCGGCCGCGCTCGGCGTGTTTCCCTACACTCCCCAGGAATCGATGGCCGCGTTGAAGCATTTCTATCGCGACCTTGGCGCCAAGACGTGGGGGATCTACGGGTTTTTTGACGGCTTCAATCCCTCGGAGAACTGGTACGAGGAGGTGTGGATGGGGCTGAATCAGGCGCAGATCGTTGCCATGATCGAAAATCACCGCACGGGTCTGCTCTGGAGGCGGTTCATGGCCAACCCGGAAATCCAGCCGGCCCTCGACGCAATCGGTTTTAAGCCGGACCATTCCAGTCCGCGGTGAGCGGTGAAGGCAAGACGGGTTGTTGTCTCCGCGCCTCCCCGACCATCCCGAGGTGGATGGAGTGGCCGACCGCCGTGCCTTTGCTGATTTGCGCGGAGATCTGGCCCACGATAGCGGGACCGGATTTCCCCGTCGGAGAGTCATGATCCGTCGGTGCCGACCTGACCGGGATCATTCAGGAGGAAGGTCGCTTGCGACCGATGATCGCCCGCCAGCGGGCTTCCTCCACCCGCACACCAATCGGTTCGCGCGCGCCCGAGGAGAATTGCCAGCAATTGCATGATCCCACCCGAGTTGAGGGAGACATCAGCGACTCCAGCGCGCGGTTGAAGACAAATAGGCGGACCACAAGCACACGACCGCGACGCCCGCAGCGCCGGCAACCAAGCGGTCAAATTCCCCGCCTCCGATTGCTCTCACGTATTCCACCGGGACGAGCACCAGCGCCATCATGACCAGCAGGACCGGGAGCGCGCTCGGACGGGCGAAGTTGACGGTCCACCCCGCCCACCTCTCGCTCCTCGGCACGATGACACGGGGATCTTCTTTGCAGTAATAGACTCCCCCCTTTCGATTTTCCGGGTCGTTCCGTAACTCGTCGAGTTCTTCCGGTGTCATCTAGTGGGTCCTAATCTTCATTGCCGGATAATCGTCACCACCTAATGATCATCGCGCTAGCCGTTACTCAGAAGCCAAGCGAGTGCCTCTTCTTCCGATGCAAAACGCTGCAAGGCAAGACCACTGTTCTTGGCAACCAATTCCCCAAACCTCTGCGAGTCGAAAACTTCCGGGCTCGCCACTACAGCGACGCGAACCATCGACCTGGCAGCCTGAGCGAATTTTTTTGCCATATAGTAGCGCTCGGTAACGGTCGGCGATTTGAAGCCTGTGGGAGCGGTCGCGACCACCAAGAGTCTTCGAACCTTTTGCTCTCGTGCATAGGTAATCGCTGACGTCACCAACCTCACCCCCTGCTCCAGCGAAACCTCACCCAATGGTCGGAAGACGGCGTGGGTACCCAGTATCTCGAAGTATTCCGGCTTGTTCACGGTTTGTGCCGGAAGACACTGTTTTTCTATTCAGATTTCGAGTCAATCTTGCAGGAGAGGTAATTCAGTTGGCACTACTACGGCACGATCCCAAGCCACCTCTTTGCGTCCTCCTCCGAGACTACGTTCCGGTAGACCGTCTGGAACGGTCAGGGACCATCCACCCCTGCGGTTGAACCTGGTCCGAGGCGAAATCGTCGGTTCCAGACTGGTTCCTGTCGAAGCCTGCTGGGGTCTGGCAACTTCCATCGTCGTCCCCGTCCACCGTGGACCAAGTGGACCCAAGCGATCACGGAACAGTCTCGACACGAAAATGTTGCTTAATCGGGGTCCCCGATGACCGAAGATGAATATTCAAAACTCAAAATTCAATAGACCTACCTCTTCGCCGTTATGACACACGCAATCAAACGACTATCTTTTGCATTCGTGCTTCTGATGCCGATTGCAGCAATAGCGGACTCCCCTCAACAGATCTGGGACGACCAGTGTGCTAAGTGCCACGGATCCAGTGGAGATGGTAAGACCAAGATCGGAATAAAACTTCAAATCAAGGACTACACGGATCCCAAGGTTCAGGCGGCATTTTCCGATGCAGGACTTCTCAAAGACCTTTTGCTCGGAGTCGACGCCGATACCAGTGTTAACCGTATGCCTGCCTATAAGGACAAGTTGACCATGGCTGAAGCGAAGGAACAGGTTGCACTGATAAGGTCATTCAAGAAATAGAGGGACGTGCCGGAGCCGATCCAAGTTGTAGAGGATTTCGGTCTTCCGTTCCCACAACTCCCCCACGGGTAGGGAAGTCTGGGTCAGGTCAGCCAGGAACTTCTCCGCGTCTGGCCGGCGTCGGAAGAATCGCCGCTGTCTTCGTTCCCCTCCGACCGAGCCGAGATAAAAGGAGTATCCGACCGCCCTGCCGTGGCGTGTCTGAGCGGAGATTGAACCCACGGAAACGGCACCAGATTTTCCCGTCAGGGAGTCAAGACCGTTCGTGCCAAACAAAATGCCAACTTGGGTCAGGTCCGCTGGGCTATCCTCCTCCCAGAGGGGTGTATCTTACGTTCTTCGAAAGCTCTCCTCGCCATTCCGTCACGAGCGTTCGTTCTGCTGATCCTCCTGTTTCGTCCCAGAACTGAATTAGATGTTGGTTGTCCATCTTTCGTGAGGTGATGCGATAATGGTGTTGGGCGAGAAACGTCACTTCGATTTCGGGCGAGACGAGATACAGGGGGGACCAGCCAGTTTCTTGGACGAGAACTAGAACTCGGCAAAGACCCGCGGGAACCAATTGCGGTCCAACAGAAAAAACGGGTATAATTCCACCAGCGACCGATCTCAGAAGAACTCTCTCTTCCCCCCGAAAATTGAAGCGGTGGGCTTCCTGTCCTGCCAAAATGGCGGAATCGGGTTTTGCTTTGATAATAGCGTGGGCGGCTTCGGCGAATTGTTCGTTTGTCGTCTGTGGGACGTCTTCTGGTCTTGGCAGAGAATTGGAATGTTCACCCCAATTAAAGCCGTCATTCCAACCGAACTTATATTTCGCGTCCCACACGTACCGGTTGGCATTCTGGACGAACGACGCATACGGATTGCCAAACTCCTTATACCCCGACTCCCAACCGTCGGCGTAGCCGTCGGCATACTCTCCCGGGTGACCTTGGTTTATAAGCCGGTCTCGGAGGAGTTTGGCGGATGTTCCGACACATCCGGCCGACAGAAGTGGAAGGAGGATAAAAATCCACCTCGTCCTGAAACACAGAAGGAGGCAACCAGCGATTCTCCACGAACCGCCCGACGCGGTCTTGTTAGTCTGTGGTTCCATAAGGTGATATGTGCCGAATGGGGCAAATATCCTGCCCAACCCGCCGACTTGCTGAAATGTCCTCCTTCGCCAAGGCTACGGAGGACATTTTTCTTTCCGCCCCGGAAAGAAAAATGGGGCGACCGACGGGGATCGAACCCGCGACACCCAGATCCACAATCTGGTGCTCTAACCGACTGAGCTACGGTCGCCGTAAAGAGCCGGGAAAGTTCAGACCAGCGCTTTCCGCTGTCAACCTTGAACCCGGGCTTGCTTTGCTCCCCATGTCGGCTGGATCAAGTCTGCCGTTTCCTCGGGTGGGCGCGCCATCCGCGGCTCCAGAGGAGCGAAGGATGGCGGGATGGACGAGATTCGAACTCGCGACCTTCTGCGTGACAGGCAGACGCTCTAACCAGCTGAGCTACCACCCCAAGTGGGAAAGGAGGGCGAACGTAGAAGGGGAGG
>Ga0074045_10001106_pt1 | contig 26178 bp, 19 predicted proteins | sample BogForMeECP23OM2_FD_94442 | JGI IMG/M metagenome (GOLD analysis project Ga0074045, IMG submission 94442) | Bog forest soil microbial communities from Calvert Island, British Columbia, Canada - Bog Forest MetaG ECP23OM2 | ecosystem: Environmental > Terrestrial > Soil > Wetlands ...
CGAGTTGAAAGATCACCGGCTCCTATTGGATTTGGGTGCCGTCGGGAAGGAAGACCGGGAAAGCGTCGTTGGGACGGGCGAGGACGAGTTGTTGAGCGGAGGCCTGGCGATCGTAATCGAACAGGAAAAGGCCAAATTTGTAGTGCAGGGTCACATCATTTGGTGATTGGGCGATGGCCCACTGATACTCGGTAGCGGTCTGCTGGGGACTTTCGGCAGAGCCTGCAGCGCGAAACATGAGCCGCTGCATTTGTTCCGCGTGGTTCAATTGGGTGGTGAACGGGGGACGTTGCATGCGGTCAGCCATTTCGAGTGCAATGCGTGCGCGATCATGGTCGGTCAAAGCGAGAAGTTTTTCACAATCGGCCTCAGAAAGGGGTTCGGTGTTGTGCGACGACATTTTCATCCCCGCTCGAAAAGTGCCGACAATTTGCTCGAATGCGGCGAGGGCAAGGAGGTAGTTGCCGGTCGGAGTAAGATGTACGTGGTCGTAGAGCAGTTCTCCGCCGATCACGCCGTTGTGGCTCTCTGCTGCGAACTGAGATTCGGTATCGAGAAGTGCGGCAGTGCTCCCCGAACTGGTGGCCACATTTCGAATAATCTGATTGATACGCGAATCAGCGCGGAATCGAAGTGTGTCTAGATCACGAGCATTCGTGAAATGTTCTTTGGCCGCGGCGAAATCACCAAGCGACGACTGGCAGCGAGCAATTCGGAAATGAAGTTCCGCATATTGGTCATCGATTTGTGCGGCGGAAGAATAGAACTTCAGAGCCTCAGTACACGACCCGGACAGTTCTAGCGCTACGCCTTGTTGAACGAGTGAAGACCAGGAGTGAAGTTCATCGGGAGTAATGCCAACGCGGTGAAGCGAGCCGAAAGGGGCGGAGTCCCTTAGATTAGTGGCGATAGTGCTGAACAAGACGCGGGCGCCGGAAGAGCGGGCGGCTTCAACAATGTCTTTGAGGTTGCTGGCGAAATTGCGGTAAGCGGGCCGCATGCGAGCAGAATCGGCGCGAACCTGTTTGTCGAGAAACATTTCCATTCCGCGCCACTCTGAGCGTGGTTGACCACTTTGCGTCAACAACTGCCCGATGCGCGTGGAACGCACAAAGATACTGGTGCGAATCACGGGTAGGCTCATTGAAGAGGTGGTTAGGACAGTTCCGGGGCCGTAGGGGCCGACAACTTCGTTGCTGCCGGCGTAGATGAGGAAGAGATCAGGCTTGTAGCTTGCAAGTTCGCGGGCTATCGCCAGGCTGACGTGAGAATTGATCGCTACCATGCCAGTGTTGACGACTTCAAAGTTCATGTTCTGAAAACGCTCTTGCAGCATGAGCTGCAGATAGCGGCTGAAGCTGTAGGCAGGGTCGGGATCGCCCATCGCCGCGGATTCGCCGAGCACGAAGATGCGATAGGTGCCTCGGGGCTTGACGGGATCGATGGAATATACTTGGGGCGTTTTGATCATTCCTGGGGGGAAGAAGGGAGCGGGGAAGAACAGGTTGTAGCAGGAAGACAGCCGGCCATGGATGGTGCAAGGTTCCATGAGGCTAGTGGAATAGCCAACACCAAACAGGCGCAATGCGCCTTCTGCGAGTGCGAGAAAAAGAAAAGGGGCGAGAAGAGCCGTGGCAATACGCGGCGTCCAATAGCGCCATACTGAATTGGCTTTTGGCGTCGGAGAAAAGCCTGAAGATGGCATTTGGATATCTTACCTAGGGACCTGGGCCTTTGCCTGGGCGATTAATTGGATGACTTTCTCTTTTTCGTCATAATTCGGGTTTGTTACTAGAAGCTTCTGCCAGACAGCGATTGCTCCCGGACCGTCATGCTTTCCTTGCCATTTCACGATACCCAGATTGAAGAGTGCGTTGGCTTTAGTCGGCTCGTAGCTCAGCGACTTGTTGAATTCGGCGATGGCCGTGTCAGGATCACCAGAGAACCAGTACGCGGTGGCCATGTCGGTGCGAACAGAAGTGTCGGCAGGCCGAATTTTGAGAACGCGATTGTAATACTCAATCGCCGTTCGGAACTGTTTGTTGTCGTAATAAATGTTGCCAAGTTCCGTGAGGAGAGCAGCATCATTGGGATCAGCCTTCAACTGTTCGAGCTTTACGGCGGCTTGAACGTCGACTGTCCCTTTTACCTGCTCGACAGATGGGGGCGTCAAGGTGATTGGGGGCGGAGTCGCAAAAGAGGGTGCTGTAGCAGCCGTCATGCCAGGAACTGCGGGCATGCGCGATTTGCGAATGAGGTAGCCGCCGCCAATTCCCAGCAGCAGGGATAGCAGAGCCGAAACGAAGGTCTGTGCGCTGGACCATTGGTGAGAACCAGGTTGAGTCGTAGTGGCGGTCACGATGTTTTGCTCCTTCTGGGAGATTTAGTTTCCGGTTTTGGCCACGTCCGGCCTGGCTTCGGATGCTTTAGCATCCGCAATCATCTGTTCGACAATCTGTCTGCGGTCTAAGTTTGGGTTTGTTTTGAGAAGCTCTTGCCAGATGGCGATGGCTCCGGCAGCATCGTTCTTACCTTGCCATTTGATCAGCCCAAGATTGAAGAGAGAATTGGGGTCTTTCGGGTCGTACTTTAGAGAGAGTTGGAGTTCCGATATCGCACCATCGACGTCACCGCTGTAGTAGAGACAGGAAGCCATTTCGGTGCGCGCGGTGACATTCTTCGGATCGAATTTCAAAGCACGGCCGTAGTAAGCCGCGGCATCCTTAAATTGGTGCGAGGATTTGTAAATGGAGGCAACCTGAATGAGCAACGGCGCGTTGTTGGGGTCCGTCTTCAACTTTTCAATCAAGGAACTGGTTTGCACGGCGGCCATCTGCTTCATCTGGTCCATAGTCGGCACAGGATGGGTGCCCATAGAAGCGCCATGGACTGGAGGAATTGCAAGTGCAGGGGCGTTTGCGGCTGCCGGAGTTGGCAGAAGATTTTCGCCAAGGAGGAAATAGCCGATGGCAAGACCGATCAGCAAGAAGATTGCGGACATCATCAGGACCTGTCTCACTGGCCAGCTGGAGGGAGCAGCCACGAATGTGGTATTTGGATTAGTCGCCATATTTTTGTTCGCTCCTCACAGGCTGTGACCGGGCTGTTACCCTCAGGTGAGGCAAATAAAGTGCGCCGAGACTGAGCGCCGGAACTGCCTCCAAGTTCCGGGCTATTCCGTTATTTACCTTGTTTTCATAATGTTGCCAGCGTTCGAGCCGTTCAGCCAAAGGCCTAAGAGATGAACGGTGGATGACCCTCTAGGAAGGGTACGCGACAGCAGGCACAGGTGGCCACGGGCAACGTCACATCTCATTGTGATTTCCGTCACACGGCGCGGGTTGCTCTAGATTTGAACCGACGATTGGTGGAGAAAAGTGTTTTGGGAGACTTTGAGAAGTGAGGTATAAGATTTCGTTCGCGTGTGTGCGAGTGATACTCTCTTTTTGAGGGCGAATCAGCAAGGGTCAATCGAAGATTGGAAACCGCTTGAAGAACGGAACCAGAGTGACAGTACAAGCGATGCGATTGCTGACGATCCTGTGTTTGTTGATCCCAAGCATGGGCATCGTCGCGGCTGGCTCGGAGCCGGAAGATTCGAACTCCGGTGGCGCCGGTCAAGCCCTGGGACATTTTATATTCGCTGATTTTGACGGTGATCAGAAACCGGATTTTGCCACGGTAAACGCGGATCGGACTTTTGTCTACCTGACCGAGTATTCCATTCACCTGCAACTGAGTCAGGGATTTGATTCGGCGATTGGGCTGACAGCCCCTTCGGGCGGATTGCAACTCTTTTCGCGCGATGTGAATGGCGACGATGTTTTGGATGTGGTCGTGCGAACCGCGCTCGATTCGAATCTGGTTGCGGTGCTCATTAATGACGGCCATGGGAAGTTTACGCTAGCAAAGCCAGAACAGTTCCCCGCTTTGGAAAAAGAGCCAGAAACTCATCTCTCTTCGGAGGCTCGCAGTCAGAGAGAACGGATTTTGCTATTACCCTCGCGAAGCACGGCTGGCGATAGTGCCCGATTCGAGCATACGAAACGTCTGAAGACTGTGACTGAGCCATTGGGGGCTCAAAAAAAGCGAGAATTTAATTACTTTCTGTATCACTCCAGTTTCGGTCGATCACCGCCCGCAGTCATCTAAATTCTACCCATCATTCTTTAACGAATTTGTAACAAACTCCGATTGCGATAGGGAATATTGTCTTTATTCTCCTCAATTTGAGAAGGTTCAGGGCAGCGGAATTGGCGTCATTGGATTCAGGTTCGAGTTTGAATTCACAGCGAAGAATCAAGAGGTGAGGTTAGATTCATGAAGCGATTTATCAGAGGTGTACTCCTTGGCGCGGTTCTGGTGCTGCTGGCTGGGCATGCCGACGCCCAGAAAGCGTTGACATGGGATGAAGTCCGCGCGCGGTTTGAGGCAAACAACCCCACGCTTGGCGCGGGTCAAGTAGGCATCGAGGAATCGAAGGCGAATGAAATCACGGCATTTTTGCGGCCAAACCCGCAGTGGTCTGTGAATTACGATCAGATTGGGAACACCAGCTCGGGAAGCGCTTTTTCCGCATCACTGTTGACGACCTCCGTGAGTTACCTGCACGAACGGCAGCACAAGCGCGAGTTGCGATTGGAAAGTGCGGAGAAGGCAACTGGAATTGCGATCGCCGGCCAAGCGGACTTAGAAAGAAACCTTATATTTACCCTGCGGACTGCGTTTGTCGGAGCTTTGCAAGCAAAAGCGGTATTGCGGGTGGCTACGGATAACTTGAAATATTGGGATCAGGTACTGAAGATCAGTCGCGACCGGTTTCAAGTCGGGGATATCGCGCAGATCGATCTGGATCGCCTGGAATTGCAGCGCGTGCAATATGAATCGGATGTGCAAAGCGCCGAGGTAAATCTGCGCACTTCGAAGATCCAGTTGTTGATGCTACTGAACGATCGCACTCCGATCGACGAGTTCGACGTGCTGGGACTATTTGAGTACAACGATAGCCTATCCCCTTTGGATGATTTTCGAAAGATCGCAGTTGATGCTCGGCCAGACTTGAAAGCGGCCTTGCAGTCCGTAGATAAGGCAAAGACGGATCACAACCTAGCGGTGTCCAACGGATCGACAGACCCTACGATCAGCATCGACGCGGGCTTTCCGACAATCTCGCAAACGTACCAAAGCTATCAGCCTGAACTGCGTGAATATGTTGGAGCCGGTGTGAGCATTCCTTTGCGGATTTTTGACCGCAACCAGGGAGAAAAGTTGCGGACCCAATTGGACGTTGACCGCAATCAAAAGTTGTTGGATGCGCAGCAGGCACAGGTTTTCAACGATGTGGATTCGGCATACGCGCAGGTCAACAGCAATTTGATTTTGTTGAGGCCGTATAAAGCAAGATATCTGGAGTTAGCTGCGCAGGTGCGAGATACGGCCAAGTTCTCCTACGAGCATGGAGGGGCTTCGCTGCTTGATTTTCTAAGTGCCGAGGGTGAATACCGGACCGTTGAACTCTCTTACGTAAATCTTGTGGGCTCCTACCTAACAGCAGCAGCGCAATTAAATATGGCGGTTGGACGCGAGGTGATCCAGTGAAGCGGGGAAAACCGAGTTGGCTGGTAATGGGATTGGCGGCGTGTGCAATCGCCGTCGGATGCGGTGGGAAGGTGGATGTTGGGGACAAAGGCGCCCCTCCTGCAGCGAAGGTGGAGAAGGCGGAAGACGTCGGGCTGTTATCGGTGGATCACCCGGACGAGTTCCCATTGGTGAAGGCTACAGAATACTTTGCCGCACCAACGCTGAATGTCACGGGTGTGGTGACGCCGGATGTCAGCAAGACGGTCCCGGTGATTTCGCTGGCTACCGGACGAGTGGTGGAAATCAAGGCGAGGCTAGGAGATACGGTAAAGAAAGGGCAAGTCCTGCTGAGGGTACAGAGCCCCGATATTTCTGGCGCATTTTCGGATTACCGAAAGGCCGTAGCGGACGCGGCGTTGGCGCAAAAGCAATTTGAAAGGGCGCAATTGTTGTATGACAAGGGAGCCATCTCACTGAATGATTTTCAGGTGGCGGAAGACGCCAATGCGAAAGCTAAGGTGGACGTCGAGACCACGCTCGAGCATTTGCGTGTATTGGGAGTCGATAAGGATCATCCGGGGGCAGTGGTAAATATCGTTGCGCCAATATCGGGAGTGATCACGGATCAACAAGTGACCAATGCTTCCGGAGTACAGGGTCTGTCTGGAGCGAACCCGTTCACGATATCAGATTTGTCCGATGTGTGGGTGGTATGCGACGTCTATGAAAACGATCTCGCCAATGTTCATCTCGGAGAGTTGGCGGATATACGGCTGAACGCGTATCCGGACAAATTACTCAAGGGTCGAATCAGCAATATCGGGCCGATTCTCGACCCGAACGTGCGTACAGCGAAGGTTAGGGTGCAGGTGGACAATCCGGAAGGACTGATGCGAATCGGGATGTTTGTGACCGCTAGTTTCGAGGGACCAAAGAAACAGCGGTTTGCTGTGGTTCCTGCACCCGCGATTTTGCACCTGCATGACCGGGATTGGGTTTACGTGCCGGCGGGGAATGGCAAGTTTCGACGCGTCGAAGTAAAGGCTGGAGCCAATCTTCCGAACAAATTGCAGGCAATTTCATCCGGGATTGAACCAGGTCAGGAAGTCGTTGGCAACGCGCTGGTAATGCAAAATACGACTGAAGAGTAGGGGACCGATGCGCATCCAAGACCGTACAAGGAAGATTCGATGATTCGCGCGATCGTAGATTTCGCACTGGACAACCGGTTCATCGTGCTCGCAATAGCAGTGCTATTGCTGATTTGGGGGGCCATCTCGTTTCACCAACTACCTGTCGAAGCGTACCCCGACGTTGCAAACAATTACGTGCAGATCATTACGCAGTGGCCGGGGCGGGCCGCAGAAGAAGTCGAACAGCAAGTAACTATTCCCATTGAGATCCAGATGAACGGATTGCCGCATCTATCGCACTTGCGTTCGTTTTCACTGTTCGGCATTTCCAGCGTGATGTTGATTTTTGATGATTCCTCGAACAACGACTGGAACCGGCAAAAAGTGCTGGAGCGTTTGGGACAGGTGACGCTGCCCAATAATTTGCAGCCCCAGATAGGGACCGATTACAGCCCGGTTGGGCAGATTTACTGGTACACGCTCGAGAGCACGAATCCGAAGTACGATTTGATGGAATTGAAGGCTATTGAAGATTGGACCCTGGAAAAGCAGTTCAAGTCGGTACCCAACGTAGTGGATGTGGCTAGCTTTGGAGGAACAACCAGGGAATACCAGGTGAAGGTCGATCCAGCGAAACTAGTTTCGTACGGACTAACGATTGGTCAAGTAGAACAACAACTGGCAAACAACAACGTAAATGCGGGCGGAAGCTTTATCGAAGAGGGGTCGCAAGCGATCAATGTTCGCGCGGTGGGATTATTCACGAGCGTAGCGGACATCGAGCAGACAGTTCTAAAAACGCAGAATGGCACGCCACTCAGAGTGAAAGATATTGCAACTGTCACCCAGGGACCGAAGATCCGTTTAGGTCAGATAGGAAAAGCGATTCGACGAGATGACGGAACAATCGTGGACGATCCAGACGTTGTGGAAGGTATTGTGCTGCTGCAAAAAGGGGCGGAGTCGGACTCGACGCTGGATGGAATCCACGCAAAAGTGGATGAATTGAACAAAAGGATACTGCCGCCTGGGGTGCGGATCGTGCCATTCCTGGATCGCAGCGAGTTGGTGCACTACACGACGCACACGGTGCTGCACAACCTGGGAGAAGGCGTGCTTTTGGTGTCCGTCATTTTATTTTTCTTCCTGGGTAACGTACGTGGAGCGCTGATCGTGGCAATGACGATTCCCTTTTCTCTGTTGTTTGCGTCCATCTGCCTAGACCTCAACAAAATTCCGGCCAATTTGCTTTCGCTAGGCGCGCTGGATTTTGGAATGGTAGTGGACGGTGCGGTGGTTGTGATTGAAAACATCGTACGGCATTTCGGTTTGCCCGGGGCGGTGCAGAAAACTCCACTGGAACGAATCCGGGACGCAGCGCATGAAATTCAGCGGCCGGTGTTTTATGCCATTGCCATCATCATCACGGCGTACATGCCGATCTACACGTTGCAGAGTGTAGAAGGAAAATTGTTCCGGCCGATGGCGTGGACGGTGGCATTTGCACTTCTGGGCGCACTGATCTTCTCAATGACCATTGCGCCGGTACTGGCTGAAGTGCTCTTCAACAAAGGAATTAAAGAATGGCACAACCCGTTGATGGAATTTCTGCGCAACCGGTATGGCCATTCGCTGCGGTGGGCCATCGATCACAGGAAAATCACGTTGACTCTGGGCGCATGCGTTCCGCTGATCTCCGCTTTGTTGCTCTACAGCGGAGTCATTGGTTCTGAGTTTCTGCCGCATCTGGACGAGGGAGCGATCTGGGCTCGGGGAACGCTGGCGCCGAGCACGGGGCCAACGGAAGGAACGAAAGTGATGAATCAGGCGCGGGTCGTGTTCGCCTCGTTCCCGGAAGTGAAGCAGGTGGTATCGCAAGTGGGACGACCAGATGATGGGACCGACGTGACGGGTTTCTACAATACAGAATACTTCGTGGACCTAAAACCCAAAGATCAATGGCGGCCGGTCTTCGAAGAAGATAAGGAAGCGTTGATTTCAGCGATGGATAAGGAAGTGAGCAAGATTCCGGGAGTTTTGTGGAATTTCTCCCAGCCAATTTCGGACAACGTGGAAGAGGCTGTCAGCGGAGTCAAAGGGGAATTGGCGGTGAAGATTTACGGAGAGAATCTGCGCACGTTGGAAGACAAGGCAGATCAGATTGTGAATATCATGCGAACCATTCCTGGAATTCAGGATTTAGGCTTATTTCGGGTGTTGGGTCAGCCGAATTTGAACTTTGTGGTTGATAGGGCGAAAGCTGCGCGATTCGGACTTAACGTCTCGGATATTCAGGATGCCGTCGAGACCGCAGTCGGCAGCAAAGCTGTAACACAAGTGCTTGACGGCGAGAGGCGATATGATTTGACTGTTCGATACCAAGCTCCGTATCGAGACACGAAAGAAGCCATTGAAAATATTCGAATTGTCTCCCCGACCGGAGAGAGAGTGTCGCTGGCGCAAGTGACGGACGTGCAGACGATTGACGGTGCTTCGGAAATTTATCGAGAATCGAACTCGCGCTACGTTGCCATCAAGTACAGCGTGAGAGGGCGCGATCTGGGCAGCACAGTGGAAGAAGCCATTTCGAGGGTGAACAAGGAGGTGAAATTGCCTCCGGGATATTACATGGACTGGGCGGGGGAATATGAGAGTCAGAAGCGGTCAGAAAAGCGACTGATGCTGGTGCTGCCGATCACGCTGCTGCTGATTTACGTGATTCTTTACAGCATGTTCCAATCTCCGAAATGGGCTTTACTCGTATTGGGGAATGTGGCAATGGCGCCGCTTGGTGGTTTTTTGGCACTGTTGATCACCGGCGAGCACATTAGCGTGTCTTCGGGAGTTGGATTTCTGGCCTTGTTTGGAGTGTCAGTACAGACGGGCGTGATCATGGTGGAGTACATCAATCACTTGCGTGCAGCCGGGAGTTCAATTGAAGACGCGGCGGTGCATGGCGCGGTGTTACGGCTGAGGCCAATCATGATGACAATGCTGGTGGCGATACTGGGACTCCTGCCTGCGGCGATGTCGAAAGGAATCGGTTCTGATTCTCAGCGGCCATTTGCAATTGTGATCGTGGGCGGATTGCTTGCCGCACTGATACTGAGCATCTATTTGTTGCCGACTTTGTATGTTTTGTTCGCTCGCGATACGGACAGGCTGCCGCCGGCGGAAGCCGAATGGGAATCGGCAGGCTAGAAAAGCAAAAGAAAAGGAAGAGCACGCAGTGACGTCCGTCACGCCGCAGACGATGTCGTGAATAACCTCGTTTTTAGTGATGTTTTCGTTGCTTTCGCATCCAGGTGGACCTACCATTTTCTTGTACCAACCCGGAGCTCACATGAACAGAAATATGTCAATTGTGGACGGCAATGAGGCCGTCGCATCGGTCGCCTACCGCCTGAATGAAGTGATTGCGATTTATCCGATCACGCCGTCATCGCCTATGGGCGAATGGTCTGACCAGTGGAATTCCGAGAAAAAGACAAATATCTGGGGAGCGATCCCGGACGTGGTGGAGATGCAGAGCGAAGGCGGAGCTGCGGGCGCGATGCACGGTGCGCTGCAGGCTGGAGGGCTGGCGACGACATTTACGGCGTCGCAGGGGTTGCTGCTGATGATCCCGAACATGTACAAGATTGCGGGGGAATTGACTGCGGCGGTGATTCACGTTGCGGCCCGGACGCTGGCGACGCACGCGCTGTCGATATTTGGGGATCACAGCGACGTGATGTCGACAAGAGGAACAGGGTTTGCGCTGCTGTCGTCGAATTCGGTGCAGGAAGCGAGTGATCTTGCTTGTATCGCGCAGGCGGCAACGCTCGAAGCGCACGTGCCGTTCTTACACTTCTTTGACGGATTCCGCACGTCACATGAAGTGAACATGATCACGCCGCTCGGCGACGATGATCTGCGTGCGATCGTGGATGACAAATTTGTGCGGCAGCATCGTGAGCGGGCATTGACGCCGGATCGTCCGAGCCTTCGCGGCACTGCGCAAAACCCAGACGTGTTTTTCCAGGCGCGTGAGGCATGCAATCCTTTTTACCGTGCGTGCCCAACGATTGTGCAGGACGTGATGGATCGTTTTAGGCAACGCACGGGGCGTGCGTACAGACTGTTCGATTATTATGGGCCGCCAGATGCAGAGCGGTTGATTATTTTGATGGGGTCGGCCGCCGGAGCAGCCGAAGAAGCCGTCGACACATTGGTGAAGTGCGGCGAAAAAGTTGGGTTGCTGAAAGTGCGGTTGTTTCGTCCATTTTCCGCGGGGGCGTTTTTGGACGCGATTCCCGCCAGTGTGAAATCGATTGCGGTGCTCGATCGGACGAAAGAGCCGGGCAGCCTGGGCGAACCGCTATATCAGGACGTATTGACCGCTTATATGGAGCGCAATACAGCGCACACGGCGACGGGGATTCCGAGGATTATTGGCGGGCGTTATGGGCTTTCCTCGAAGGAGTTCACGCCAGCGATGGTAAAGGCGGTTTATGACGAATTGAAGAAGCCCGAAGCAAAAAATCATTTCACGGTCGGCATTAATGATGACGTGACGCACACCAGCTTGGGGTATGACGCAGAATTTTCCACGGAAGATCCGCGAACAGTACGAGCGCTGTTTTACGGGTTGGGCTCAGATGGAACAGTGGGAGCGAACAAGAATTCGATCAAGATCATCGGTAAAGGCACCAATAATTTTGCCCAAGGATATTTCGTGTATGATTCGAAGAAAGCGGGAGCAGTGACGGTTTCGCACTTGCGCTTTGGGCCGGACCCCATTCGGTCGACTTATCTAATCACGAAAGCAAATTTCGTGGCGTGTCACCAGTTCCAGTTCTTGGATCGGATTGATGTACTGTCTGCGGCGGAACCGGGCGCGGTCTTCTTGTTGAATACACCATTCGGGCCAGAAGAGATCTGGAACCATGTGCCGCGGCAGGTACAAGAGACAATTCTGAAAAAGAAGCTGAGATTTTACGTCATCGATGGGTATACGGTGGCGCGAGCGGCAGGAATGGGTAGCCGGATCAACACCATCATGCAAACATGCTTCTTCGCAATCAGCGGGATTCTGCCACGGGAAGAGGCCATTCTGGCGATCAAGAAGGCGATCGCAGATACGTATGGCAAGCGCGGGGAAGCTGTGGTGCAGAAAAATTACGCCGCTGTGGATCAGGCAATTGCAAATTTGCACGAAGTGAGGGTGCCGGAGAAGGTTACAGCGGTGTTCGACATGCTACCTGGGGTGTCCTCGCAGGCGCCGCAATTTGTGCGCAATGTCTTGGGGACGATTGTCACCGGGAACGGAGACATGCTTCCCGTTAGCGCCATGCCGGTGGACGGAACGTTTCCAACGGGCACGGCGATGTGGGAAAAACGTAATATCGCCAAGGAAATCCCGGTTTGGGATGCGGACCTCTGCATTCAGTGCGGAAAATGTGTTTTGGTCTGCCCCCACTCTGTGATTCGTGCAAAAGTTTATGATTCGAGTTTGCTGAATAACGTGCCGGAGACTTTTAAGCACGTGAAACCGAGGTGGCGCGAGTTTGAGATGATGCAGTACACATTGCAGGTCGCGCCCGAAGATTGCACGGGCTGCCGGCTATGCGTGGAAGTCTGCCCGGCGAAGAGCAAGAGCGAAGTGAAGCACAAAGCGATCAACATGGCTCCGCAGGACCCGCTGCGCAAAACAGAAAGCGTCAACTGGGAATACTTCCTCGGGCTGCCGGAGTTCGATCGCAACCGATTGTCACATGGCCAGGTGAAGGATTCGCAATTGCTGGAGCCGCTGTTTGAGTTTTCGGGGGCCTGCGCGGGCTGCGGTGAAACGCCATACGTGAAATTGCTGACGCAATTGTTCGGCGACCGATTGCTGGTGGCGAATGCGACGGGTTGTTCTTCCATTTACGGCGGAAACTTGCCGACCACGCCGTACACGAAAAATAAGGAAGGCCGCGGGCCAACTTGGTCCAATTCACTGTTCGAGGACAATGCCGAGTTCGGACTAGGTATGCGGCTGGCCGTGGATCATCAAAACGAATATGCGCGGGAGCTCGTGAAGCGGTTAAGCGGGCAACTGGGAGATGCGCTGGTCAAGGGCCTGCTTGAAGCAGATCAGAAGAAGGAAATCGGGATCGAGGAGCAGCGCAAACGAGTGGCGGAACTGAAGAAGAAACTTGTTACGCTGAATTCCCCGGAGGCGCAGGGGCTGTTGCCAATTGCAGACACTTTGGTGAAGAAGAGCGTGTGGCTGGTTGGTGGTGATGGTTGGGCGTACGACATTGGTTTCGGTGGACTCGATCACGTGTTGGGATCGGGGCGAAACGTAAACGTACTGGTCTTGGACACGGAAGTTTATTCCAACACGGGTGGACAGATGTCTAAAGCGACCCCGCGGGGTGCTGTAGCGAAATTTGCGACTGGCGGAAAGCTTACTGGAAAGAAGGACCTGGCGATGGAAATGGTCAGCTACGGATATGTTTACGTAGCGCGAGTTGCGATGGGTGCGAACGATACGCATACTGTGAAGGCTTTTCTGGAAGCGGAAGCGCACGACGGGCCATCGTTGATCATTGCCTACAGCCATTGCATTGCGCACGGATACGACATGGCGAATGGACTAGATCAGCAGAAAAAGGCAGTGCTGGCTGGTTATTGGCCGCTGATGCGATACAACCCGGCATTGCGAGCCGAGGGGAAAAATCCATTCCTGCTGGATTCGAAAGCGCCTAGTATTCCGCTGAAGGAATATGCCTATCAGGAGGCGCGATACACCATGCTGGTTCGCAGCGATCCGATGGCCGCGCGCGAATTGCTGAAATTGGCGCAGGACGATGTAGAGCGGCAATGGCGAGTATATGCGAATCGGGCGGCTATGGCGGGACGCTCGGAATCTCCACATATAGCGCCGATGGCGGCCCCGGAACCGGAAGAATCGACGATCAACGCGAAGAAAGGAGCGGAAGAGGAATGAGCGACCTTTCAACGAGTTATCTCGGACTGAATTTGAAGGCACCTCTTCTAGCGTCTGCTTCACCGCTCTGTGAATCGGTGGATAACATCAAGAGATTGGAAGATCAAGGAATTGCAGCGGTGGTCCTGCCTTCACTATTCGAAGAGCAATTGGAACTGGAAAGCATGGCGGTCGATGCGGATCTGACGCGTGGAGCCGAGAGTTTTCCAGAGTCGGCGAATTTTTTTCCAGACTTGCAGACTTACAATCTCGGGCCGGATGGATACCTGGAACTAATCCGCCATGCAAAAGAAGTCGTGGGTATCCCGATCATTGCGAGCGTGAACGGAATTTCGAAAGGAGGATGGCTGGAATACGGAAAAATGATGGAAGAAGCGGGGGCGGACGCAATTGAGTTGAATATCTACTCGATTGTTACCGATCCGACGATAAGCGGCGTGGAAGTAGAAAAGAACTACATCGAACTGGTTCGGCAGTTGAAGAGGAGTATGCGCGTACCATTAGCGGTGAAATTATCTCCTTTCTTTAGCGCGCCTGCCAACATGGCTGTGCGATTTGATGAAGCCCATGCTGATGGGATCATTTTGTTCAACCGCTTTTACCAACCTGATTTTGATATCGAGCAATTGAGTGTGAGTCCGAGCCTGGCGCTGAGCCGGCCGGAAGAATTATTACTACGCCTCCATTGGGCCGCGATTCTATATGGGCACGTGAAGGCGGACATCGGAATTACCGGTGGAGTGCATACCTCGAAAGACGTGATCAAGTGCGTGCTGGCAGGAGCAAGAGTTGCGTTTATGACATCGGCACTGTTGCGCAATGGTGTACAACATGCAGCCTACGTGCTGAAAGAACTGAGCCGGTGGCTCGACGAGCACGAGTACTCGTCGGTCCAACAGATGTGTGGAAGCATGAGCCATGGCTCAGTACCGGACCCATCCGCTTTTGAGCGAGGGAATTATATGAAGGTGTTGAGTTCGTATACGCTCCGGGCGAACGTGTTTAACGATTGAGACAGAACGAAGAGGCAAGAATTTGCCAAAAAACGACACCGCGGTTCATTTCCTAGGTGCTCAGAGGAACCATACTACTTCTTGGCTTCGGCGAGAACTTCAGCTGCGATGTGAAACGCGGAATTCGCCGCAGGAACCCCACAGTAAATCGCAGAGTGGAGAAGTACTTCGCGGATTGCTTCGTGCGTAACGGAATTGTTGAGCGCGGCACGTAGATGAAGACGCAGTTCATCGGGGCGATTGAGGGCAATCATCATAGCGATGGTTATAAGACTGCGCGTTTTCTTGTCGAGACCGGGGCGCGTCCAGACTTCGCCCCAAGCGTAACGCGTGATTAAATCCTGAAATTCCGCGTTGAACTCGTTCTGCTCGGATTGCGCCCTGTCAACGTGAGCGTTGCCTAGAACGGCGCGGCGAACCTGCATCCCAGTTTCGTGACGTTTGCGGTCATCCATTTGGTTGCTCCCTCTTAGGCGAGAAGGAAAGACAAGACTTCTCGATTGAACGCGATTTGAGCTTCGATATTGCAAATATGAGAAGCGGAGAGTTCGACGAAGCGCGAGCCGGGGATATGCTCGGTGAGATAACGGCCGTCGGCAGGTGTCGTGCCGGGATCGTGCGTTCCGGAGACGATCAAAGTTGGAACTTTTGAGTTGGCAAGCGATTCCCTGAGATCTTCGTCGCGGACAGCCGCACAATTTGCAACATAGCCGTCGGGATTGGCGCTCTCCAGCATGCCCTGCATCGTGGCGATCTCAGCTGGATGGGTCGTACGAAAGGACGGGGTAAACCAGCGATCCAAGACGGCGCTTGACACGGCTTTCATTCCATTTTTCTTTACGGTTTCAATTCGAGTGTCCCAGGACTCTTGCGTGCCGATCTTTGCGGCGGTGCTCGCAGCGACAATTTTGCGGAACCGCGAGGGGGAATGAATGCCGAGATACATTCCCGTCATTCCGCCCATGGAGACCCCACAGAAATAGACTTGCGAAAGGTTCAACGCCTCGAGCAGATGCAAAACATCATTGCTCAATTGGGAGATGGAGTAGGGCCCCGGCGTAACGGAGGATCGGCCGTGGCCGCGGGTGTCGTAACGCAGCAAGCGGAAATGCCTCGCGAACTCAGAGATTTGCGCGTCCCACAGGTGAAGGTGGGTGCCGAGCGAGTTGGATAGAACTAGGACCTCTGCACTTTCCGCGCCACAAAATTCATAATAAAGTTCCGCGTCAGGCAATTTGGCAGTAGGCATCGTCTCCCCTAAGTGGAATGCGGTGTTGCAGTAGATTGAGCAGCAGCAACCCTTAGAACGTTGTCGATAAAAACATCGGAACTGCCCAAATACTTTGCAGGATCAAAGAAAGTAGGAAGTTCAGCCGCCGGTATGTACGCGTTCAGGGAAGAATCAGCTTCAATGACCGCCTGTAGATGACGTTTTTCGCTAATCGCCTTCTGGCATGCGGATTCAACGAGCTGGTGAGCTTGCGATTTGTCGATGTGTTTGGCAAGCGCGAATGTCAACGCTTCGGCAAAAATCAACCCATTCGTAACTTGCAAATTCTGCTGCATGCGGTCGGTGTGAACTTCGAGGTGGGGCAACATGCGAGCCAAGTGGTGAGCAGCGCCACCGGTGAGGCGGACGATGTCAGGTAGAGTTTCCCACTCAGCGTGCCAACCGCCTAAGCCGCGTTGGTGTTCTTGAATCATGGAGCTTAGCATCGTGCTGACCAGCGGGGGGATGCGCTCGCCGGCTGCCAAAACAACAGCACAGGTTAATGGATTATGCTTGTGGGGCATAGTCGAGGAACCACCGCGGCCTTCGACGACGGGTTCAGAAAGTTCGGCAATTTCTGTTTGCGAATACAGGGAGATGTCGCGGGCAATTTTGGCCAGAGTTCCGCAACAGAGGCCCAGGGTGGTAGCGACTTCGGCGAAGCGATCGCGGTGACTGTGCCAAGGGGCAGGGGGAAGTTCGAGGCGAAGATCTTCACCGAGGGCCCTTGCCACGGCGGGGCCACGATCGCCAAGAGCGGCAAGGGTGCCGACTGCCCCGCCAAATTGCAGCGTAAGAGCGCGAGTGCGGAGTTCGTTCAACCGAACCCGGTCTCGCAAGATTGCGTCGAGCCATCCAGCGACGATGAAACCGAAAGTAGTGGGAAGCGCTTGCTGCATCCAGGTGCGTGCCACAAGGGAACTGTGACGATGAGTTTCAGCAAGAGCCGCGAGAGTATCGATAAGCGTGCGCAGGTCGCGATCGATTAACTCAAGTGAGCGACGCAATTGAAGCATTGCTGCCGTGTCGATGGCGTCCTGGCTGGTGGCACCCCAATGGACAAAGTGGGCCGCGTCCTTGTCATCTTTCGAGACCAATGCGATTAATTGCTTTATGACGGGAATTGCGATGTTCCCTGCGAGCGCGGTTCCTGTGGTGATTGCTTTTTGGTCGAAAAGCTCCGCCTGGCATTTGGAAACAATTGCACGAGCAGTAGGTTCAGAGATGATTCCCACCTCCGCTTCCGCACGCGCGAGCGCCGCTTCAAAGTGCAGGAGACTTTGCAGAGATTCGGTGTCAGAGAAAACGTGCTCAAGCTGTTCGCTACGAAATAGTTCATCGAGAAGATTCATCGGGCGCTCAGATCCTGGAAATTTAGACTCGTTCAATGATTACAGAAATGCCTTGGCCGACGCCGATACACATGGTGCATAGAGCGTAGCGCGCCTTGGTACGTTGGAGCTGATACGTCGCGGTGGTGATAAGTCGGGCTCCACTAGCACCGAGAGGATGGCCAATCGCGATCGCGCCGCCGTTAGGATTGACGTGCTCGGCGGCATCGGGAATTCCTAGTTCACGAAGAACAGCGAGCCCCTGGGAGGCGAAGGCCTCGTTGAGTTCGATCACATCCATTTGTGAAATCTTGAGATTTGCTTTCGCCAGGACTTTTTTTGTAGCAGGAACAGGTCCCATACCCATGATTCTGGGCGCGACTCCAGCAGCGGCGGCAGCGATGATTCGAGCTTTCGGGGTCAGGCTGTGTCGGCGCACTGCATCTTCGGAGGCAATCAAGAGCGCGCAGGCTCCATCATTGATACCCGAAGCGTTTCCGGCTGTGACAGTGCCCTCTGGTTTCACTATGCCCTTTAGTTTTGCGAGGCCTTCCAATGTAGTGTCGGGGCGAGGATGTTCGTCGACGGTTACGAGAATTGGGTCGCCCTTTTTTTGCGGAATGACCACCGGAGTGATTTCTTCGGCAATCCGCCCAGCTTTGACCGCCGCGGCAGTGCGTTGCTGACTACGAAGCGCGAAGGCATCCTGATCCGCGCGGGAAACGTGAAATTCTTCGGCGACGAGTTCCGCGGTTTCCGGCATCAGGTCAGTGCCATATTTCGCTTTGAGTGCGGGGTTAATAAAACGCCAGCCCATGGTGGTGTCCTCTAGCTTCATGGAGCGCGAAAACGGGGAATCAGCTTTGCCCATTACGAAGGGAGCACGCGTCATACTTTCAATTCCCCCAGCGATGAGTAAATCGACTTCACCACTTTTGATCGCGCGGGAGGCAATGGCGACGGCATCCAAGCTAGAGCCGCAAAGGCGATTGACAGTGGTGCCGGAAACTTCCTTAGGCAGACCAGCGAGAAGCAGAGCCATTCGAGCTACGTTGCGATTATCTTCGCCGGCCTGGTTTGCGCAGCCGTAGATGACGTCATCCAGGGCGTCCCAATCGACGTTTGGCGATCTTTCGAGAAGAGCCATAATCGGAATAGCGGCAAGATCATCCGCACGGACCGCGGCAAGCGCCCCGCCGTAGCGGCCAATTGGCGTGCGGATGGCATCACAAAGAAAAGCGGCAGTCATGAATGGATTATTTCCCCGTCCCCAGTCTACCGTAAACACGCGCCGCAAAACCAAATCGCATATGGGATTTGGCGGGTCTGAGATAAACTCTGGCAGTGCCATTGTGGCGTGTGCGTGCTGCGTGAGGCGATGCTAACGAATCGAAAAGAAATTCAGATTGAATGGGGCGATTGCGATCCCTTTGGGATTGTGTTTTTCCCTCGCTATTTTGAATATTTTGATGCGTGCACGAACGCGCTTTTTCAGCGCGCGCTGGGAATCACCAAGGCGGAGATGCTGAGGCATTATGAGATCGCCGGTATCCCGTTGGTGCAGGCCAGTTGCACCTTTTTCGTGCCGTCCTCTTTCGGCGATGTGGTAAATGTGGAATCCTGCGTCACGCATTGGGGAATTAGCAGTTTTTCCGTACAGCATAAATTATTTCGGGGAGAGACGCTGGCGGTGGAAGGCTTGGAGAAACGGGTATGGACGGTGCGAGTAGCCGGGCCAGGATCGCCGCCTAGGGGCCAGGCGATTCCACGGGAAATCATTGAGAAACTGTCTTAGCGGAGATTTGTTTGCAATCAATTCGTTGAGGGATTATAAGCCGCGACGATTTGCCAGCCGATTCCTTTCTGCAGAAATCCTTGCCAGTTCTGTCTACCTATCCGATTGCCATTTTTGCTGAAGAGAACGAGAAAATCATTTGCGCGAGTGGTTTTGTGCTGGCCAAGCAGAACAGCCTGCAAAGCCGGGTGATTATTTGGTTTTAGAAGTTCTGGGCGAGAGTACGATATCAAGCGTAACGGCGGAGTCCCGGGCGCAAATGCGATTCGCTGTCCGTATCATCGGTGGACTTATGGATTGGATGGAAAACTGTTGAGCGCGCCGGATGTGAAGGAGAGCGAGCATTTTTGTAAAGAGGAGTTTTCACTCTATCCCGTGGGAGTGGAATGTGGGGCGGATTTGTTTTTGTAAATTTGTCACCGGAAGCGGTGATGCACGATGGTCGAACCCTAAGAGTTTACCTATCCCTGGCGTTTGAGCCTGATTTCGTGTCCCAAATCAGTTCAGATCTCAGACGACAGCAGGCTTCTGTCCCATTGCTCTACCCCTGCTGGCACAGTGCCATTTAAAAGGTCAACGAAAGCGTTGAAGCTCCTGCGAGCATCGCCAATCAAGAAGTAAAACGCTTCCCAATGGTCACTGTCCTCGCCATCGTGGTTCGGGATGACATATTGGAACTGCCAGGCTTCTTGTAGTTCGCGGTAGGCACTCACGGCACGATTTTCAATGTCTTCCAGGTCCCGCGCCGAGAGTTCTCCCTTTTGACGGCGAGTACGTCGCAAGAGCTTGCGACGCATGACGTCGGTGACGAATACGTTCAGGGAGATGTTGCGCTCCGGTGCCTTTAGGTAGATGATCTCCTCGCTCGAAAGAGGTGACAGAAAAATACTGAGCCTGTTGAATTCCGTTAGATTTGGGTGGGTTTGAAGTAAGCGGGCAACAAAGGGATTTCCCTCGAAAAGCGCGTCACCGTTACGGAGTAAGCTATCCACCTCGCGGAGATCGAGAGCTTGTAAATCGCCGCGTACTTCAAGGACGACGTATCGGCCATCGGCCTTTAACGCCTCGATTTGGGACCGATTTCTAAAATGATAATCTTTCCCTTCGAACTCACCGGGACGAGGAGCGCGGCTGTTCATAAGAACGAGTTTGTGCATTCGGTCGCACAGCTCCGGATGGAATCTGTTTAGCGCCTTATGGAGAGGGCTCTTGCCCACGCAAGACGGACCACTCAGGATCACAAGACGCCCAGTTGGCACAGTTGTCATGTTGTTCTACCCCATATCGTATGAGCAAGATTTAAACTGCTTGCCGTCTACTAAGCAATGGGTAATTAGCTAAGATCGGCTCGGGATAATTCTGCATTCTTGTTTCACTTGTCCAAATACAGTATGAGCAGGAGACCCTGAGTAATCTCCGACACCATGACTGGCGACTCAGGAGAAGCAGGCTATTGAAGGGGCAATTGGGCCCTTGGGTTCCTCGGTCAGTGACAGAACTCACAAAGCACTCGTCAGATGGCGTGTTACGTTATAGGTTAGGTGCGGTTGTCGGGGCGAGATTGAGTAATCCACTGCTTTTGTATATTTTGCCGATGCCGAGAGGAGTCTGCATGCCATCCTTTGAGCCAGGCGCAGATGTCCAAATAAAATCAGTCCTGGTTGCGTTCGATTTCTCGGAAGCGTCGCACAAAGCACTCTCCCATGCTCTTGCCATCGCCCGTCACTATGGCGCGAAATTCTATTTGGTGCATGTAGTCGCAAGTATCGGATATACAATCGCGGGACCGGAGTCTTTGGCGTTATCAATAGAAAAAACCAGGAGAGATGCACAAGAACTGGAGCAGGAGCTGCTCAAAAGCGGAGCACTGGCGGACTTACGGTATGAGTTTATAGTCCACGAGGGGAATGTCTGCTCCGAGGTCGAGCGTATCACGAGCGAGAAGCAGGTGGACCTGGTGGTTATAGGTACTCACGGTCGAGGAGGCCTGGGGAAGTTCCTGCTAGGGTCCACAGCAGAACAGGTCTTTCGTCATTCCCATAGTTTGGTGATGACCGTAGGCCCAGCTTCTTACAAAGATTCACCAGTTCAGAAAAGTCAGACTCAGACGCTTCACCCCTTTCTGTTTGCCACGGACTTTGGAGAGGCTTCCTTGAAGGCACTGCCTTACGCAATCTCGTTTGCCAATCATTTCGCAGCAAGACTCGTTCTCCTCCACGTTCTCCCGGCGGCCCCGATACCGGAAGGATTTCATTGGTCTACGGCGGGGGACCTAATGCAAATGCGCGAAAAAGCTCAATTGGAGAGCGAGAGCAGACTCGACGAACTGGTTAAGCGGGCTACTCCAAGGGCAACATCTAAGCCTGAATGCCTTGTCAGGTTCGGGATCCCTTCCGACCAGATCTTGCTTGCTGCTCACTCACTTAGTGCGGATCTCATAATTTTGGGTTTACGCCACACCTCGCATATTGAGACGGCTTCACATATGCCGTGGGCCCTAGCTTACAGAGTAGTTTGTGGCGCACGCTGCTCCGTCCTGACGATAAGGAAGTGATGCAATCTCCCAGCTCAAGGCTCTGGGGCAAAGAGGTACTATGCTGGAAATTAGAGTAATCCATTGACTTTTTAGGCCTCTCGGCCAGGGCCCTTCGGCCTTGTGCCTCGGTGGCTCCCTATGAGGCGTCGTGCGAGGCGCTGCACGAAAGCCGAAAAAGTAACTTTGGAATTTGTCAAGCTCCATACCCGACAATGAAGCTGGCCAGAACTTATGGTGTATCTGGGAACCGCCCCAGACTCGATTCTGTTTGCGCAGGGGCAGAAAACGGTCCTGATCGTACACATCGCTTAGATTTTCGTGCAAAATTCATTGTTCCGAGATTTAGGAATCTCTAGAAAGGAGTATGTATAGTTTTGATTCTTCCCGGAATGTCCCGGTTGCCCAACTTCGAAGCTCGATGAAATGATCAGCGTGAGCAATTTCCGTTCCGGAGAGAAGAGCGCGAACTGCACAGTCCGGCAGATTTTTCTCTTAGTCGGAGACGAGGATCACCATGCCAGACCCACTGATCGTAAATCAGGCTTTACAAATCGAAGATAATCGCACCGGTTCAAGTGTTGAAACGCTCCGCCGTGCAATCCTTGACAATTTGTTTTACGTGGTAGGGCGTGACGTCGAACACGCTCGGCCTCTCGATCATTACCGGGCCGTAGCCTATACCGTTCGTGACCGTATTCTGGCGCGTTTCCTCAGTTCACTTCACAATTACATGGAAGACGATGTACGAGTCGTAAGTTATCTCTCTGCGGAATTTCTGATGGGGCCTCAATTAGCGACGAATCTCCTCAATCTCGGCCTTGAATCGCAGTTCCGGCAGGCGACCAAAGACTTGGGTCTAGATTTGGATCAACTCATCGAACAGGAAGCTGAACCTGGATTGGGCAACGGGGGCTTGGGCCGGCTTGCTGCGTGCTTCCTCGACTCCTTGGCCACGATGGGAATTCCCTCCATCGGTTACGGAATCCGTTACGAATACGGGATTTTCGAACAAAAAATTCAGGATGGCTGGCAAGTGGAATATACCGACCACTGGCTGCGCAACGGAAATCCATGGGAATTACGCCGCGCAGAATTTGCAGTGCAGGTCGGATTTCACGGCCGAACGGAAAACTGGGTGGATCACGACGGCCGGTACCATGTTCGCTGGCTGCCTCAAATACAGGTAAAAGGCGTGCCTTACAACACCTCAACAGTTGGCTACCGTTCTGGTGCTGCCTACATTCTTCGCCTGTGGCGTTCCGAGGCCACAGAGTCTTTCTATTTCGCACGCTTCAATACCGGCGATTACGCAGGAGCGGTCGCTGATAAAGTTTTTGCGGAAAATATCACCAAGGTTCTTTATCCGAACGACGAAAATTTCAGCGGTAAGGAACTGCGGCTAGAGCAACAATACTTCTTCACCTCGTGTTCTCTTCAAGACATGATTCGCGTGCACTTAGTATCCGGGAAAAAGCTTGAGAATTTTCACGAGCGCTGGGCGATCCAACTCAATGACACCCATCCCTCGATTGGAGTTGCCGAGTTGATGCGTCTGCTCATCGACGAACACGGGATGGACTGGGATCACGCCTGGAGTATCACTTCGCAGACATTCAGTTACACCAATCACACGCTCTTGCCAGAGGCGCTCGAGCGCTGGTCCCTTCCCCTCTTTGCCTCGCTGCTCCCACGCCATCTTGAAATTATTTACGAAATCAACGCGCGCTTTCTCGCCGAGGTACGTCGCAGGTTTCCGAATGATGAAGCTAGAGTCGCCCGCATGAGCCTGATCGATGAAACCGGCGAAAAGTATATCCGCATGGCCCATCTCGCTTGTGTCGGCAGCCATAAGATCAATGGCGTCGCCGAAATTCACACGCAATTGCTTAAGTCCGAGTTGCTTCGCGATTTCAACGAACTCTGGCCGGACAAGATCGTGAATGTGACCAACGGGGTGACTCCACGTCGATGGCTGACTGTCAGCAACCCTCCGCTCTCTGAACTCATCACCACTAAGATTGGCGATTCCTGGATTGATCATCTGCAGGATTTGAAGCGACTCGAACCTCTAGCGGACGACGCGGCATTCCGAAAAGAATGGCAGAAAGCGCAGCGCGATGTGAAAGTGCGGTTGGCCCAGTTCATTTTGAAAGAAACCGGGATTTCCGTTGACCCTGATTCGATGTTCGACGCTCAAGTCAAGCGCATTCACGAGTACAAGCGCCAGCACCTCAACGTGCTTCATATTTTGACTCTGTACCAGCGACTCAAGAGAAATTCCAATCTCGAACTTACTCCGCGTACATTTATTTTTGGCGGAAAGGCCGCACCTGGCTACCGCATGGCCAAACTCATTATCAAACTCATCACATCGGTGGCTGAGCGCATCAACGACGATCCGGATGTGAAGGGTAGGCTAAAAGTCGTATTTCTCCCAGGCTACGACGTAACCTTCGGGCAGTTGGTTTACCCTGGTGCTGATTTGAGCGAACAAATCTCCACGGCGGGCACAGAAGCTTCCGGTACCGGAAATATGAAGTTCGCTATGAACGGTGCACTGACCATCGGGACACTCGACGGAGCTAATGTTGAGATTCGTGAGGCGGTAGGTCCAGAGAATTTCTTTCTCTTTGGTTTAACAGTAGATCAAGTCCGCGCGAAATGCGGCGCGGGCTATAACCCTCGCGATCTGTATGAAACGATTCCGGCTCTCCGCAGTACGATTGACGCGTTGTATTCCGGCGAATTCTCTCAAGGTGACCGGGATCTCTTTCGACCGCTTCTTGATTCGCTCGTCTACCAAGACAGCTATCTGCTGCTTGCCGATTATGAGTCATACATCCACTGCCAGGATCAGGTGGCCGAGGCGTACCTGAATCAGGAAGCGTGGTCCCGGATGTCTATTCTCAATTCTGCGCGCACCGGGAGCTTTTCCTCCGATCGTTCTATCGATGAGTATTGCAAAACAATATGGAAAATCCATCGAACCTCCGCATCTAATTCGCCTGGCTGAGTTTTGGGGGGGCTCGGTAGTATTTGAGGACTCCTCAAACTATCTGCATAGCTACGATTAGCTCAAATTCATTTCGGAGGCGGCGGGAGCGTCACGATGGAGTCTGTATCTATGCAGACTTTCAATGATTGCCGATCCTGATACCCCATTTGTTAGCAAGATCCAGTAGCTGAGGGGAGCACCACATGGCAATTCCGTATTACCACGTTGATGTATTCACGGGTGAGCTCTTTGCAGGTAACCCGGCGGGGGTCTGCATCCTTTCCGCTTTTCTCGCGGATAGCATCATGCAGAAAATTGCGGCTGAGAACAGGCACAGCGAGACCGCCTTTGTCGTTCCTCGTGCTGATGGTGATTTCGACTTGCGTTGGTTTACACCCGAAGTCGAGGATGACCTATGCGGGCACGCGACCTTGGCGTCCGCCTATGTGCTCGCGCTGCGGAAGCACAACGTGTGGCCGGTTTGCTTCCACACCCGCAGCGGCATGTTGATTGTCGCTCAGGACCAAGACAGCTTTGAAATGGACTTTCCCGCCAGGCCACCACAACCATGTGAGACGCCGGTCGACCTACTACCAGCCTTAGGTTTGAAAGCGGCGGTAGTAATGAAATCGCGCGATTACCTTGTTGTGGTGGATCAGGCTGAGCAAATGCGAGCGCTCTCGCCCGATCTTGCCGCTCTTGCCAAACTGGATTTCGGGATCGGCGGAACGATTGTTACCGCTCCCGGCGAGGGTGATGTGGCTTACGTGTGCCGATTCTTTGCACCGTCGGTCGGCATCGATGAGGACCCCGCAACCGGCTCGATACACTGCACGCTGGCTCCATATTGGGCGGAGCGGCTGGATAAGGACGGGTTGCGTGCGCAACAGCTCAGTGTCCGCGGTGGATATATGCTGTGCACAATCGGTGGCGACCGCGTGAAGATCGCCGGCAAGGCACGCTTGTACCTTCATGGCATGCTCGAACTCTAAAGCGTCTGCCCCTCGAACGGAATGCGGAGAAAACTGCGAGCCAGGGCGATTTCAGAGGCTTGTTCAGCTATCAGGTACTCAGGGAGAGGAGCCATGACTGGATAGGGGGCCTTCTCCGCCTGCGCTCGTGCACGCCACTCTGCGCCGGGTTGAACCGCCTGCACTAGGAACGCTAAAGCCAGGAGTCTGATCGTCTTCATCTGCATGGAACTCTCCGGTACACGTCCTCTCCGCTTAAGGCTTAGGAACGCTAGCCTCAAAGTCACCAGTGATCCTAAATCAGGCAGAAAAGGACCGTCAAACCGTCAGTGCGTCAATCGAATATGCGAGTGTACCGTTTGCCGGCGGCACTGCATCGCGCGGGAATCTCAAGTGTCACGAGCAGACCAAAGCGGTCATCGATGGGTTTTGGGTGTTTTGTCGGCAATCCGAAACTAGTCGCTTGGCTCCTGGTAGATCGTCAAAACCGGCCATCTCGGTACTAGCCTCCACATTGCCGGTAAGGACTTGAGCGACTTCTTCCTGCTAAACTCATCACGACCTAGGAGCGGGCGTTC